>Ga0209108_10001531_pt1 | contig 13381 bp, 11 predicted proteins | sample Rifsed10ft1_FD_184003 | JGI IMG/M metagenome (GOLD analysis project Ga0209108, IMG submission 184003) | Soil microbial communities from Rifle, Colorado, USA - sediment 10ft 1 (version 2) | ecosystem: Environmental > Terrestrial > Deep subsurface > Rock core/Sediment | place: Rifle, Colorado...
TGATCTGCATCACCGGCTCGACGCCCTCCTGCACGGCGATGGCGCCGGCGGTGACACTCGACATGCGCACGATGGCCGTCTGGTTGTCGGTGATGTTGGCGGCATCGACGACGCCCTTGAGCAGGCGCGCCTTCCGGCGGATGACCTCCGGGTCGGCGTTCGGCGGCGGACCCAACTCGGCGGTGACGGCGAAGTGGCCGGCGCCCAGGACACGCTCCAGGCGTGAGCCGGAGTGGAAACCGTTCGTGTGAGGTGCTTCCATGGCCCCTCCTACTCGGAGGTCTCCGCCGTCAGGCGGAGGTCTTCGCGGGTGATCCGGCGCGGGCCGCCGTCGCGGCTGGTCGACCAGTCTTTGGCCGGTTGAATATCCATCAGGAGATGCAGGCGTCCCTGCGCTTGCAGGCGGTCGTAGATCAACTGCCAGGCGCAGGGGGTGTCGTGCCCGATCTCGCACATGCCGTTCTGCGATCCGCCGCACGGCCCGTTGAGCAGCTGCTTGGCGCAGCGTGCGATGGGGCAGATCCCCCCGGTCAGGCCGAGGACGCACGACCCGCAGGCGGCGCAGCGTTCTTCCCAGACCCCCTGCTCCGTCGGGAGTCCCATGAAGGTCGTATTGAGGCCGGGGACCACGATCGCCTTGGGGAAGCGTTCGGCCAGCGCCTGCACGCCGACGCCGCATCCCAGGGACAGGATGACGTCGGCCCGCTCGACCTGCGCCGCCAGTGGGTCGACGTACTCCCACTCACATTGGCGTTGGACGGTCGTATGCGTGACGTCCTGCGGCTTGCCGTCGATCCTGGTCGCCATGCGCAGACAGGTGGCCAGGATGCCGGCCTCCTTGTCGCCGCCAGCGAAACACACCGTGACGCACGTGCCGCAGCCGACGACGAGGACATTGTCGGCGCCGGCGATCAGCGACTTGATCTCCTCGAAGGGCTTCTGTTCAGCAATGATCATGCGGTCCTCCACGGATCCGGATTGCGCTTGCGGGTCGGGGTCATGGCCGTGGGTAGGGTCATGTACTCCGCCTTCACTATGTCCGTCGCCCGCCCGGGAGTCCCAGGTCGATGTTGTTGCGTCGGCCTTTCCGTGGGAAGGCGTCGGACCTGACCCCAACGACCTAGGACTCGCGCGCATGCAGTCCCAATCGAGAAGGCGGAGTTCATGAGAATGTCCCTCTGCGGCGCACGCGCTTCGAAGTTGAAGCGCGGCCTGACCATCGGCCGCGGTACCTCATGGCTTCCCTCCTGAGCTGACCGCCCGCAGGGGGCTCGGGCCAAGGGCGCGCACCTCGTCCGTCATCTGCTGCGCCTCCTCGGCGAATTTCGCGCCCATGGCCGAAGAGAGGCGGACCATCTTCAACCGCCCGGGCTCGAGGCCGATGTCCTTCATCTTCCTTCGGGTTTCCTGCACTCTTCGCTCCGCGTTCACATTACCTTCCAGGTAATGACAGTCGCCTGCCAGTCAACCCGCCACCAGCAGGCCGTCGACGCCTTCCTCGAAGGCCCGCAGGAGATGGTGGATCTCGACCCGCCCGGTGCACGGCACTTCGACGACCTTCACCGCCGGCGGATATTGCACCCGCAGACTGCCGGCCAAGTCGGCGGCGTTGTAGGCACAGTGGGTGCAGCAGAAGGCGACGATGGTCGGCTCGAAGTCAGGCATGGCCCGCCTCGGCGTCGGTCACGCATCCTGCCGCGACGGACGGGGACGGAGGGACGGCGAACAAGGACTCCAACTTGACCAGGATCTGATCGTCGCCGTAGTGAGCCAGGGTGATGGCTTTGGCCGGGCATTCGGCGACACACACGCCGCAGCCGCGGCAGACGGACGGCTCGATGAAGGCCGCCCCGGCTACACCGCCGACGCCAACTGTGGCGGGTTGGATCTGCGGAACGTCGAACGGGCAGATGCGCACGCAGGTCAGGCAGCCGACGCATTTCTCCGCATCGACCTGGGCGATCGCCCCGCCGGCGGTCAGCGAAGGGCGGGAGAGCAGGCGCGCCGCGCGAGCGGCGGCGGCCTGGGCCTGGACGATCGTCTCTTCGATCGTCTTGGGGTAGTGGGCCGCTCCGGCAAGGAAGAACCCTTCGGTGGCGAAGTCCACCGGCCGCAGTTTGATGTGGGCCTCGAGGAAGAAGCCGTCAGCGTCCAGGGACACTTTCAACGTCGAGGCGACTTGGCGGGCGTCGGGGCGCGGGACCATCGGCGTGCTAAGCACCAGCAGGTCGGGGTGCAGGGTGAGCGTCTCCCCGAAGGCCGGTTCCTTCACGCGAATGGTCAGCGCCCCTTCGCCTTCTCCCTCGCTCCGCTCGGGACTTCGGCTCAAGGCAGGCCCTTCGACGGAGCTTGCCCCGAGCGAAGTCGAGGGGCCCGCCTCGACCAGCGGCGGCGCTTCGGGCTCGTAGCGGACGAAGAGCACGCCCGCCTGGCGCGCCTCGGTGTACAGCCTCTCGCCGAAACCGTAGGCCCGCAGGTCGCGGTACAGCACGGTGATACGCGCCGCCGGGTTGGCGCGCTTGAGCGCCAACGCCTGGCGCAGCGCGGTCGAGCAGCAGATCCGTCCACAGTAGCGCTCGGCCGGCCCGACACACAGGAGGAAGGCGACTTCACGAGGGGAGGAGTTGCCAGTGGCGAGTGGCCGGTGGCCAGTGGTAGAGCGATCTTGCTGGCCACCGGCCACCGGCCACTGGCCACTCCCGAGCAGCGCTTCCATCTCGAGCCCGGTCAGGATGCGCGGGTCGGTGCCGTAGCCGTACTCCGGGCCGCGGTACTCCTCGGCGCCGGTGGCGACGACGGCGGCGCCATGGCGCACTTCGATCGTCTCGCCGTCCGGGCCCGTGAGGGTCGAGGTGAAATTGCCGACGAACCCTGCCGTATGCGTCAGCGAATGGCGAAGGTGGAGGTGGATACGGGGCGAGGCTCCGATCTGACGAGCCAGGTCATCCAGCACGGCGCGTGGATCGGCGCCGCCGGCCGAGGCCGATAGGAAACGCAGGTTGCCGCCGAGCTCGGCCTCGCGTTCGACGAGATGGACGACGAACCCACCCCGGGCCAGCTCGACGGCGGCCGTCATCCCGGCCGGCCCGCCGCCCAGGACGAGCGCCGCCGGGACGACCGGGACCTCGGTCGCGTGCAGCGGCTCGAGCGTACGCGCCCGTCCGGCCGCCATGCGCACCAGGGCGCAGGCCTTCTCGGTGGCGGCCGCGCGATCGTGAGAATGGACCCACGAACATTGGTTGCGGATGTTGGCCATTTCGAAGAGCGCCGGATTGAGGCCGGCGGCGCGCAGGCTGTCCTGGAAGAGCGGGGCGTGCGTGCGCGGGGTGCACGAGGCAACGACGACCCGGTTCAGCCCGAGGTCCTTCACCTGCTGGGTAATGTGCGAGATCGAATCCTGCGAGCAGGTGTACAGATTGTGTTCGGCGTGGACGACGCCGGGGAGACGGCGCGCGTACTCGGCCGTGCCTGGGACGTCGAGGAAGCCGCCGATGTTCGATCCGCAGTGGCAGACGAAGACCCCGACGCGCGGCTCCTCGCCGGCGACGTCGCGTTCCGGCGGGTACTCGGCGACCCGCGTCAGCGAGCCGCGCACGCAGGCCAACATCCCGGCGGCGCGGGCGGCGGCGGCGCTGGCTTCGACCACGCTCTCGGGGATGTCCTTCGGCTCGCGGAACGGGCCGGCGGCGAAGATGCCCGGACGCGAGGACTCGACCGGCTGGAACAGCGACGTGTGGCAGAAGCCGTACTCGTCGAGCTCGATTCCCAGCCGCCGGCCGAGATCTTGCACCGATTCGGACATCTCCATGCCGACGGAGAGGACAACGAGATCGAAGGTCTCGGACGTCAGGGGAGAGAGATTGGAGATTGGGGATTGAGCCTGCGCTCGATCGTCAATCTCCAATCTCCAATCTCCGGTTGCCTGGGCCCCCTCGGGAACGTACCTGACAACCAGATTCCCCGTCTCCGGCTCTTCGTGCAGGCCGGAGATCCGGCAGCGGGTGTACTGGATGCCGTACTGCTTGCGCGCCCGTTGGTAGTAGGCCTGGTAACCCTTGCTGAAGGCGCGCATGTCCATCAGGAAGACCTGGACCTGCGTTTCGGGATCGTGCTCGCGCGCCATCACCGCCTCTTTGGTGGCGTACATGCAGCACACGGCCGAGCAGTAGTCGTGCGAGGCGTCGCGTGAGCCGACGCATTGCAGGAAGGCGATGCGTCGGGCCGGCTTGCCGTCCGAAGGCCGGACAACCTTGCCGGACGTCGGTCCGGAGGCGGAGAGCAGCCGTTCGAATTGCAGCGAAGTGACGACGTTGGGATAGCGCCCCAGGCCGTACTCCTGCGAGAGCTCGGCGTTGTAGATCTGGTAGCCGGGGGCCAGGATGACGGCCCCGACCTGCACCGTCTCCAGGCGCTCGACGTCGTTGTGATTGACGGCGTCGGCCTTGCAGGCGTATTGGCACGACAGGCATTCCGAGCAGATGGCGCACGACAGGCAGCGAGCAGCCTCGGCTTGGGCCAGTTCGTCGGTGTAGCCGCGTTCGACCTCGTCGAAGTTGTCGCGGCGTGAAGCGACGGCCAGCTCGGGCATCGCCACACGTCCGCCGGGGCGAGCCTTGCTCGACGCCAGGCGTTCGGCCGCCTGGACCCGGTTGAACTTGACCACCGGCAGGTCCGGTTTGGCCGGCGGCTCGAGCGCCTCGCTCTGCAGGTAGCGGTGGATGCTCTCGGCCGCCTGGTGGCCGGAGGCGACGGCTTCGATGACGAAGGCCGTCCCCGAGACGCTATCGCCGGCGGCGAAGACGCCCGGCCGGGTAGCGGCCATCGTGTTGGGGTTGATGGCGATCGTCCGCTGTCGGGTGATGCCGACGCCGGCGTCTTCCGGGATGAAGGCCAGGCCGGCGCGCTGCCCGACGGAGAAGATGACGGTATCCGCCTCGATCACGTGGCCCGACCCCGGCTCGGTCTCGACCACCAACCGGCCCTCGGAGTCAAAAGAGAACTCGGTGACTCGGGAGCACTCGACGCCGGCGGCGCGGCCGTCGGCGCCCTCGACGATGCGTGCGAACGATCGGCCGGGATGCAGGACGACGCCTTCGGCCTCGGCCGCTTCGGCTTCCCACGGATGGCACGGCATCCGATCGCGCGGTTCGACGCAGGCCAATTCGACGTGCGCACCCAGACGCACGGCGCTGCGGGCGACGTCGATCGCCACATTACCGCCGCCCAGCACCAGGACCCGCGGGCCGAACGGCTGACCGTCCGGCGTGCGCACCTGCCCGTCCGACCGCTGGTACAGCGCCAGCCGGACGTCGCGCAGGAAGTGGGTATTGACCAGGACACCGGGGAGGTTGGCCCCCGGCAGCGGCAGACGCACGCCTTCGTGCGCCCCGACCGCCACCAGCACCGCCTGGTAGCCCTGCTCGAACAGCCCGTCGAGGTCGTCGACGCGGGTGTTGAGGCGCAGCTCGATGCCCAGGTCGAGGATATCGGCGACCTCGCGCTCGATGATCTCGGCCGGCAGTCGATACTCGGGGACGCCGACGCGCAGCATGCCGCCGGCGACCGGTAGGGCCTCGAAGACGGTGACGGGATACCCCAGCCGGGCGAGGTCCTGGGCGGTCGTCAGGCCGCACGGTCCGGCGCCGATGATGGCCACGCGCGCCTCGTGCCTGGGTTCAGCCGGCGCAAGGGGCGTACGGGGCTCGGCGTAAACGCGGTCGGTGACGAAGCGCTTGAGGGCGCGGATGTTTACCGGCTCGTCGATCAGGGCGCGGTTGCAGGCGTCTTCGCAGCGATGATTGCAGATCCGCCCGCAGATGCCGGGGAAGGGATTGTCCTCTTTGATAACCCGCAGGGCGTCGGCGTAGCGGCCTTCACGGATCAGGGCGATGTAACCCTGCGCCCGCTGCCCGGCGGGGCAGGCGTCACGGCAGGGCGAAATGCCCAGCTTCTCGATGGCGTAGGCGTTGGGGACCGCCTGCGGGTAGAGCTTGTGGGCCGCCCGCCGTGGCGCCAGCCCTTCGTTGAACGGGTCGGGGATGACGACCGGACAGACGTCGGCGCAGTCGCCGCAGCCGACGCATTTCAACGGGTCGATGTAGCGCGCCTTGTGGCGCAGCGTGACCGTGAAATTGCCCGCCTGCCCGTCGACGCCGACGACCTCGCTGTCGACGTGCAGATCGATGTTGAGATGGCGCCCGGTCTCGACCAGTCTGGGGCTGATGGTGCACATGGCGCAGTCGTTGGTCGGGAAGGTCTTATCGAGCTGGGCCATGTGTCCGCCGATGGCGGACTTGGCCTCGACCAGGTGGACGCGGAATCCCTGGTCGGCCAGATCGAGGCTGGCCTGCATTCCGGCGATCCCGCCCCCGACGACTAGAACCGCGCCGATAGGCGGCGCGGCGGGAGCGTCGGTGGCAGGCAGGGGGATCGTCGCCGGGTTGTCTGACAAATCAGCCCCCAGAGGGTGGGGGCCGGCTGAGGAACGTCAAACCTCCTCGAAGAGGCGCTCACCCGAGCAAATCATCCGCCCTGGGCGGATGATTTGCGAAGTGCCGGAGGTCATGGCCAGACTGGAGAAACTTCGTCGGGTTTCTTTGTTTGCCCAACGACCGGTCGGGAGCCTGGCCCGCCGGGCCTGGCGGTTGGACGGGCCGGGCCTGCGGCCCGTGGTCGCCGGGTCCGGTTTAGTGCTATTCCGTTGAAGGTGAGCTGTTTCCACGGCGGCCGGGTCGCGGCGCAGGCTAAAGCCTGCGACTACCGCGCAATCTCTTCGGTGCGCCGGGTCAGGACGCAGGCTAAAGCCTGCGACTACCGCGCAATCCCTTCGGTGCGCCCGGGTCAGGAAGGGAATCAATCCCCTGGCGCGCAAGATCACGGATGAGGGTGCTTCTGGAAGAACTCCCAGATGGTCCTCGAGGCGTCGATGTCATCGCTGGGCAACTCGACGCCGGGGAGCAATCCAGATCCGGGCCAGATATGCCCGCCGCCGTCGATGGTGTACAGGATGACAGTGGCGCCTTCGTCGCAGCCGGTCCAGATCTCGCCCGAGACGACACCCTGTTCGTAGAAGGAGGCGGCCGCACCCGTGCAGCCGTTGCGCTCCGCCCAGCGGGCGGCCCAGGCGGGGATCGGAGGCAGCACTTTCCCGGCGCCGTCATAAGGGACAATGCGGTCGCGCGTGCCGTGGAAGGCGAGGACCGGAAGCGGGCGTGAGGGCTGGCAGACCTCCGAGAGCAAGTAGGCGCCGGAGACGGGCGCGATGGCGGCGAACCGATCGGCTTGATCGCAGCCGAGGCGGTGGACCATTCCGCCGCCGTTGGAGATGCCCGTCGCATAGATCCGAGCCGAATCGATCGAGAAGTCCGACTCCAGCCGGTCTACCATGTCCTCGATAAAGGCCGCGTCTTTCTCTACGTTCTCGCCGGGTCCAATGCGCCATGTCGGCGGATCGCCCAGCGCCTGCGGGTACACGACGATGAAGCCGGCTTCGTCGGCCAGCGTGGACATCCCGCTCAGCGCTTGCTGCTCAGCGGCGTTCGAAGAGAAGCCGTGGAAGTTGAGGATGAGCGGGAGCGGGTCCCTCCCCGGATTCGGGGGAAGGTGCACCAGGTACTGACGTTCCTCGCCGCCGGAAGACAGTGTGTGCAGGCCGCCTGCTGCAGTGGTCGTGGACGAGCCCAGGCCGTCGGTACGGGCGCAAGCCAATGCCGCGAGCGCCAGGGAGGCGGTCAGCCAGAAGGACGGCCGGCGCCGCGATGGCAGAGGATCCACGGAGCTGATGATACTGCTTCCACTCCGACCTCTGCCCATCCACCGCGATGCCCAAGGATCCAGGCGTCAACCTTAGCGGAGCCTCGCCCGGCTACTCGTAGCGCAGCGCGGCGACGACGTCCATCTTGGCCGCCTGCCGGGCCGGGATCACCGCCGCCAGCGCTCCAAACAGCAGGCCGATTGCCAGGCCGGCGACGACCCCCATCCAGGGGAAGGCCGCGCGAACGGGGAAGCCGGCCGACGCCAGTCCGTCCAAGGCCAGGTGACCCAGGTACAGGCCGCTGACCAATCCCAGCGACGTTCCCAGCAGTGCCAGAATTAAGGCTTCGATCAATACCATGCGCCGCACCTGGCGGGCTGTGGCGCCGACGGCGCGCACCATCCCGATTTCGCGGGTACGTTCGATGACTCCGATCGCCAGGGTGTTGATCATCGCCACCAGCGACGGCACGGCCAGGAAGACCAGCACGAAGTACATGCCGGCGAAGGCGGCGTCGAAGATGCGCCTGTTCTCGGCGTAGTACGCCTGCCCGTTGATGACGCGGAACTGCGGGTACGCCGCCGCCAGGGCCTTGATCTGCTCGTCGGCCGCCTCCCGATCGACGCCGTCGGTCAGATTGAGTTGCAGCATGACGTCTTCCGTGACGTGAAAGTCGGAGGCGAGCGACGCCTGGGACAAGTAGACGGTGGCGATCTTGGCATTCAAGTAGTCGTTGGCCTGGGCCACGATCTGGTACGTCCGTTCGCCGTCGGCGGTCAGCAGGTTGACCTCGTCTCCCACCGTCAGCCCGGTAAACGCGCCGAAGGGAGCGTTGATGATCAGGTTGCGGCCCCGGGCCAGCTCGCCATAGGCCGCCCGCGTATCGCCCTTCTGGAAGACCAACCCGCTGACCTGGGGATAGGCCAGCGGGTCGATGCCCATGACGGTGAACGACACGTCGCCGCTGGTAGATGTGGCGACGCGCAGGGTGCTGACGGCATCGACGGAGGGCAGGGCGCGCAGCTCGTCCGCCAGCTGCGGGCCGGCGCCGACGTTGCTTCCCCAGACGGCGATGGCCGGGGGGATGAAGAGGTAGTCGCTCCCGAGGCTGCGCTCCAGGGCGTCAAGAAACCCTCCGGTGATGCCGTTGATGAGGCTGGTGGCCATGATCACCACCGCCAGGCCGAGCATCGTGGCGCTGGCGGTGACGGACGCCCGCGTCGGCTGCCGCGTCAGGTTCCCTTCGGCCAGGTGGACGATGCCCGACCGGGGACCCAATCGGGCGAACAGGCCGGCGAAGGCACGCGCGATCGGCCGAACCAGTACCGGCCCGACCAGGACCAGGCCGATCAGAAACAGCAGTCCCCCCAGGGCCAGCAGGCCGAGGTTGCGGGTGAGCAGCGTCACCAACGCGAAGCCGATCATCACGGCGCCGGCCAGAAAGGCCGCCCCGGCGGCCCGAGCGGTCACCACCTCCGCCACCGACGGGCGAAGCGCCTCCAGCGGGGGGACCCGCCCGGCGTTGCGCGCCGGGATCAGGCCCGAGATCACGGTCAGACCGACCCCGAGGGCGATCGAGACCAAGACCAACCCCGGCGCGACCACCGGGCCGCCGACGCGCACGTGCATGAACTGTTCGAAGAGTCCGCCCAGGGTGCCGAGCGCCAGCGCGGCCAGCCCGAACCCTAGGATCAGGCCGATGGCTGTACCGGCGATTCCCTGGACCAGGCTCTCGGTCACGATCAGTCCGGTGATCGTGCGGCGGTTGGCGCCAACGGCGCGCAGCATCGCCAGATCGCGGCGCCGCTCGGTGACGATGGTGCGGAAGGTGTTGAAGATGATGAAGCCGCCCATGAAGAGCGCCAGTACACCGAGGAAGCTGATGGCCGCCTGGCCGACGCGCAAGTTGGTCAGCAGCTCGATGCCGGAGGAGAGCGCCCCAAGATGGAAGCTCGGTCCAACGGCCTGCTCCACCTGACGTTCGATCTCGGCCCGACGGGCCTCGTCCAGCGTACCGAAGTTGACGTCGATGGCGTTGATCCTTCCCGGCTCGCCGAGCAGAGACTGCGCTTCGGCCAGCGTGACCAGGACCTCTTCGTTGCCAGGCAGCGTTCGCGAAGGAGAGATGCCCACGATGGTCAACTCCACTTCGCCCTGGGTGCTGGGCAGGGGCAGGCGGTCGCCCAGCGCCAGGCCCAGCGCGTCGGCCAGCGAGCGGCTGATCATGGCTGCGCCGGGGTTGTCGCCCTCGAGGAAGCGGCCTTCCAGGATCGGATAGGCGCGCAGTTCCTGCGCCCGATCGGGATCGATCCCGACCATGGCTAGGGCGGCCACGGCGTCCCGGCGGGCCGGGTCGTGGTCGAAGAAGTCGACGGGAAGGTTGACGGTGCGATTGAGGGACCCGCTGGCGGCCGATACGCCTTCCACGGTCTGGACCGAGTCGAGCACGGCGGTGGTGAAGCCGCTGCCGGCCCGATGGGTCACCGTCAGGTCGACCTGGCCAGCGGCCGCCAGGATGTTGGTGCGGAAGGCGTCGGTGATGGCCGGCAACATGGTGTTGGTGCCGAAGGTGACCAGCACCCCGAAGACCACTGCCATCGTCGTCAGGGCGGTGCGGAGCTTGCGGCGGCCCAGATAACGGGCGGCCAGGGTCCATTGCAGAGTCATGGCATCCTCCTCTCGGTCGATGCCGATCAGGCGCTGAGGCGCTTCAAGGCGTCGGCGACGATCTCGATGTTGCCTTCGCCGCGCGGCTCGAGGATCGTCTGATCGACGACGCGCCCGTCCTTGAGGAAGACGATGCGATCGGCCTGGGCGGCGATGCGCGGGTCGTGGGTCACCATCAGCACCGTTCGCCCCCATTCGCGCGACACCCGGCCGAGCAGGGCCGCGATCTGGTCGGCCGCCAGCGAGTCGAGGTTGCCGGTCGGTTCGTCGGCCAGGATCAGCGTCGGTTCGGCCACCAGGGCGCGGGCGATGGCGACGCGCTGCTGCTGGCCGCCGGAGAGCTGGTCGGGCCGGTGCTGCTGGCGGTCGGCCAACTCGAAGCGCTCGAGCCACTGGGCGGCCGCCGAGCGGGCGCGCTCGGAAAGGACGCCGTCGAGCAACAACGGCAGGGCGGCGTTCTCCTGCGCGCTCAGCACCGGGATCAGGTTGTAGAACTGGAAAACGAAGCCGATCCTGCGGCGGCGCAGCACCGACATGGCCTCATCGTCGAGGGTCGACAGGTCGTGGCCGTCGAGCAGGACGCGTCCCTGCGTCGGTCGGTCCAGTCCACCGATGAGGTGCAGCAGGGTCGACTTGCCGCATCCGCTGGGGCCCATCACGGCGACGAACTCACCCGGCTCGACCGACAGGTTGACGTGGTCGAGGGCGGTCACCGAGGCATCGGCCGCGCCGTAGATCTTGGTCAGATTCTCCGTGGCGACTGCAGGCATTCCGTCGTCCTTTCGTCCTACCCGTCGTGGCGCATCGGCGACGGGACTTCCGCACCGGGCGGGCGACCCCGTCGGCGTGGGGTGGGGCGCGGCAAGGGCTGGCGCTGGACTTCCTCCAGGCGGGCCTCGATCATGTCCAGCCAGTGCAGATCGGCTTCCAGGTGCATCACCGCCTGGTCGAGCAGCAGGGCGTGGGCCAGGCTCGTTTTCGGGTTGGTCGCCTGCCGCCGGCCGGTGACGGCGTGCAGCCGTCGGTAGAGCGCCGTTCGCTGGACATGGATCATGTCTCTCGGTTGGGCGGCGCCGGTCGCCAGAGCGATCATCAGCTTCAGGAAGAACTCATCGTGCTCCGGCGCCCGTTCCGTCTCCGCCTCCAGCCAGGCCCGGAGCTTCTTGCGACCGGCGGCGGTCAGCCCATATACCCGCTTCTCCGGCCCACCGGCCTTCCCGACCGAGCGCTGGCGGATCAGGCCGGCCTCTTCCAGTCGGTCGAGCGAGGCATAGACCTGGGCCGGGCGCACATCCCAGTTGGCCTTGCCGCCGATGACGGCCTCGAAGGCCGCCCGCAGCTGATAGCCGTGGCGGGGTTGTTGCGCCAGAAGTCCCAGCAGGGCGTAGCGGACCGACATCCGTTAATCTAGTCTACATGTGAATAGTCAGTGACCACTCTACACCCGGAGCCCGGGCGCCGTCAAGAGCGGGCCGGCCGGGCGCCAGGCGCGCAGGGCGAGAGGTTGGAGCAGAGCACAACCCGGAGGGCTCTGCGGGCAAGCTGGCGAGGAGGGCTTGGCGCATCCCCCCCCGCAGCGGAACGGGTATGATGTGGAGCTCCTGATGAAGAAAATGGAAACCGCCTATCTGCGTTTGGCTCCGTCGCCGGACAGAGGAGCGAGAGAAGCCATGCGAGCAGCCGGGAAAGTCATTGGCAGCCTGATGGTCCTGGGCGGCGGAGTGTGGATCCTGCAGGGGATAAATATCCTGCCGGGAAGTTTCATGACCGGCGACCCGCGCTGGGCGGTGCGTGGATTGGTGCTGGCCGGGCTGGGCGTCATCTTGTTCATCGGCGCCAGCTGGCGCCGGTCAAAACCAAGTGACCCTGCCTGATTCCGCATGACTTCAGGCCGCGGCACGTTGGCGCTGGTAGGCGCCGGCGAATTCCTCGACTCGATGCGCCAGGTGGATGCAGCCTTGCTGGAGCGCGCCGGGGGCAAGCGCGTCGCCATCCTGCCGACCGCCTCGGCGCCGGATGGCCCGGACGTGCCGCAGCGCTGGGCGGAAATGGGTGTCGGGCATTTCGAGAGCATCGGCGCGCAGGCCGAGGCCGTCATGGCCCTCGATCGGGACGGATGTCACGACGCCTCGAAGTCCAACGCCGTGCGTCGCTCGAATTTGGTGTACTTCTCCGGAGGGAAGCCGGACTACCTGCTGGCCACGCTGGACGGAACCCCTCTCTGGGCTGCCGTGCTGGGCGTGTTGGAGAAGGGAGGAGTCGTGGCCGGATGCAGTGCCGGGGCGATGATCCTGGGCGGCTGGATTCCCGCCCGCCCTGCGGCGGGGACGCTCTCGATCTGGCGGGAGGCGTTTGGCCTCGTGCATCAGACGCTGATCCTTCCCCACTTCGACGAAATCCCAGCCTGGATCACGCGGCCGCTCGGCTGGATTCGCCCGCGCCGTTCTACACTCGTCGGCGTCGACGGGGGGACGGCCTTGATTGGCCGTTCCGCGGGGCCGGACGGAGTCGATCCGGCGTGGCAGGTCCACGGGAGAGGCAGAGTCGTCGTGAGGGGAGGAGGACGCTCGGCCACCTACTACGAGGGCGAGCGGGTGGCGTTGGTTCGATCCGCAGGCTGACGAGGATTGCAGGCAGCCAGGCCGATGGGGGTGTCCCTTCCGCCGGCGCCACCGGCCGAGAAAATGAAGAAGCCCCCGATCCGGGGGCTTCTTGTTGTCTGGGTCGTGGTCTAGAGGATCGTCACCGAGGCGGCCTGCAGCCCCTTGGGGCCCTGCACGACGTTGAATTCAACGCGCTGGCCTTCCTCGAGGTTTCGGTAGCCTTCGGCGAGGATCGCCGAATGATGGACAAAGACGTCTTCGCCGCCCTCACGGGAGATGAAGCCGTAGCCCTTGCCGCCGTTGAACCACTTGACGGTACCCTGGATACGATCGGTCATGTTGTTTGCCTCCTAGGCAA
>Ga0209108_10001535_pt1 | contig 13370 bp, 12 predicted proteins | sample Rifsed10ft1_FD_184003 | JGI IMG/M metagenome (GOLD analysis project Ga0209108, IMG submission 184003) | Soil microbial communities from Rifle, Colorado, USA - sediment 10ft 1 (version 2) | ecosystem: Environmental > Terrestrial > Deep subsurface > Rock core/Sediment | place: Rifle, Colorado...
GCCTATGGGAGATCCCAGTACGCGATCTCGTCCGACCGGATGGTGAACTCCACCGTCTGCCGCGCCCCGACGAAGAAGCCGAATCCACCCTCGTCGGGGAATGTGTCGTCCTGAAGCTCGACCAGGAAGGTGCCGTTGGCGTAGAGCGACAGTTCGTCGTCCTCGGCCCACACGCCGATGCGGTTGGTCTTTTCGCCGCCGGCCTGGATGGCGGAGGCGGTCGTCGCGCTGACCAACGAGTTCATCTGCTCGCCGTCCCACGTCCGAAGGAAGTAGCGCCCGTCGCAGGTGAAGCCGAACAAATAGCCCTCGTTGGGCTCGTGGATATCGGGGACCCGGAAGATCAGGCCATACTCGTCCGACCCCTGGCATGTGCCGGTTCGAATCGTCGCCTCCAGGTAGGCGGTTTCGATCTCGGGCCAGGTCAGGCGCCAGCCGTCGGCGGTCGACAACCCGGTGAGGACGAATTGTCCGTCGTCGATTTCGGCTCTGGTGAAAGAATCCCCCCCGAGATTCCAGCCCGTGGCGCTGGAGAACGTGTCGCGCCAGGTGGGCTGTCCGAGGGCGGAGCGCGGATCGCCGGCGATCGGTGTGGAGGTGTTGGTCGCCGGAGCGGTGGCCGAGGGCGTCGTCGTTGCCGTTGACGGTGGAAGGGTGGGCGGCTCCGTGGCCGATGGCGGAGAGGTGGCGACCGGGGTGTCGACCGTCACTTGCGGCTGCGTCGCCGGCGGCGCCGGCGCCTGCGCCGCCAGTGTGGCGCCGACGCTGGTCGCCACAAGGTCGGCGACGTTCACCGCTGTGGACGGCTGCGGCAGACAGCCGGCCAGGGCCAGGACGACGATGAAGGCGAGCGGGGCTTGTCGGCTCATGGCTTCCTTTCCCGATCACAGACCATGGTCGCGGCACTCCGACGGAGGCTGAGCCACCGGGCCGCCTACTGAATGTACACCTCGAAGAGCACCAGGCCCAATACGGTGATGGCCGGGATCGGCACCGAAAACGCCAGCGTCCGCATCGTGGTTGTGTTGGACGGCCAGGTCCTTGCCTCGGCCAGCCGTCGCGCTGCGGCGGCCGCCTCAATCTCCATACAGATCGCGGGCGGCCTTGGCCCCTCGCCGCTGCACTTCCCGATCGTCGGCCGCCGCGCCCAGCGCGGCGTACAGGGCGGCGTCGTAGTCGCGCACGCGGATGACGACCGGCATCGGCACGGCGTGGCCCAGGATCAGCGCCTGCTGTCGCGTGTCGAGCCGGGCCAGCACCTCCCGCAGGGCCGTGGCGCCGCTCACCCCGGAGAAAACGGCCCGGATGTCGGCCTCGTTGTCGAGCAGGCAGCTGATGCGCGTTCCGATCTGGCTCATGACTTCTTCGTCGATCCCGCTCGGCCGCTGGTCCACGATGAGCAGGGTCACGTTGTACTTGCGCAGCTCGCGGGCGATGGTGCCGAAGATGGTGTGGCGCGACCGCTGCGGATCGAGGAACTTGTGAGCCTCCTCGATGACGATCGTCAACGGGTACGGCTCGTCGGCCGTCTTCCCGACGGCCCGGTCCATCTGCCGGACGTAGCGTTCGTGGATGCGCCGGGTGAGGAAGTTGGCCACCAGCACGTACGCCTCGAGCGTGTTGCCGTAGCGACCGAATTCCAGCACGACGCTCGTCTTGCGGCTGAGGCGCAGAAAGATGTCTTCCACGACGTCTTCGGGCTCGCCCGGGACGAGGAACGCCAGCCGGCGGAAGAGTTCGAACTTGCGCTGGATGGCGTGCAGCGTGCCCTTCACGATCGATTCGTCCTCGAGCATCTTGTCCAGCTCGGCGTCTCTCTCCTCCGAGAGGAGCTTGGCGATCCACGATTTGCCCAGGCGACGCCGCAGCCAGTACAGCGCCCCGACCTGAACGTCGCTCAGGCCCAGCAGGCCCGCCAGCATTTCGACGTCCTCGGGCTCGATCTGGTCGTAGCCGATCTGCAGCACCCGGTCGACCTTGCTGTTGCGCGCCGCCGAGGTCTGGGGGTCGAGGGTGACGACGCTCACCGAGCCGTCGGAGAAAAGCTGGCGCAGGCCCTTGAATTCGCGCTCGGCCTCGCCGCGCACCGTCCAGCCGTAATCGTTGTGCATGTCGAAGATCAGCACCGACGCCAGGCGCGAGCGGATGACGCCCGCCAGCAGCGTGCGGGTGATGAAGGACTTGCCCGTGCCGCTCTTGCCGAAGACGCCGGACGAGCGCTCGACCAGGCGCGGCAGGTCGAGGTGGATGTGGACCTGCTCCATGTCGAGGGGCGTGCCGAGGAAGAAGTGGTCCTTGTCCTCCCGCCCGAAGACCTGCTCGACATCGCGCGCCGTGGCCTCGAAGACGGCGGTGAAGTGGGACGGCACGGTCTTGACCGGTCGCGGTTCGTCCTCGCCCGGATGGAGCACCAGCATCGGCGTGATCTTCAGGACGCCGAAGGCCAACCCGCCGGAATACACTTCGGCGGCGAAGGCGTCGCCGGCCGGCGGCGGCTGGCGCACCAGATCGGGGTTGATGGCGTCCAGCGCGATATCGGTGACCAGTCCGAAGAAGCGGCTGCCACTGGCGCCTTCGATCACGACGTAGCGGCCCACCGCCAGGCGCTCGATCGAGAGCTGCGGGTTGAGGTTGACCTGGAGCCCGTCCGAAAGCGAGCCGCCGACGACCATCCCCAGCGGGATCTCGCCGGGCCGCGGCCCGAAGTAGGAGTCGAGAGAAGGGGATTCAGGCACGAAGGTTCACCAGATGCACCTCCCTCCGCCTGCAAGGGGGAGGGAGTGGAACCTGCCCCGCGCGGTAGCGCGGTATGGAGGCGGGCCTAGGATCCATGCTGTCCCTGCAGGCTCCGCACCAGGTTATTGACTCGCCCCAGGTCACCGGAGAGGAGACGCGCACACTCGCGTCCGGCGGAAACCAGAAAAGCTCGGCGCTCCGACTCGGGGCGAGCCTGCGCCGCCAGACGGAAGGTCGCCGCCAGCAGGCTGTCGGTCGGGAGCTGTGGGGCCGCCAGCACCAGCGGCAGGAACGCCAGCGAGGCGGTGAACTGGCGCACTTCGCTCGGCGGAAGGTTGAAGATGTCGGCCAGAGTGTTCGGCGGTTGGGGCGGCAGATCGTAGAGGTAGCCGTCCCCGTCGTGGAAGCCGACGCTCAGCGCGCGAATCTCGATCGGGATCGGGCGGACGAACTGCTGATCCAGCCGGACTTCCTCCTGTGGGACGTCGGAGGCCGCCAGCTGTCGCGCCAGGTCGTCGTCCTCGATGCTGATCTCGTAGATCAGGCCGATCACCTGGCTGCGGCCGCCCTGGGCCGGGGCGCGGCACAACGCCCCGAAGGCCGGAATATCCGGTTCGGTCATGCGGATCCCGCCGACAAACCCCTGGATGCTGCAGCGCGTGACGCGGCCGATGAGGCGGGATTCGGGCGCGGCCGGGAACGGAGTCATAGCTGATGGCGCCTGCGCCTGCCCGTCCAGCGCTTGGTCTGCGCCTTCTGCGAAGCCAGCCCGGAGATCCCGTGGCGGATGAGGGCCGCCTGCACCAGGCCGTCGAGCGCCCGGCGGTCGTCCTGGCCGACCAGGGCCAGTTCGTGCGCCCGCACCAACGGGTAGGGCACGCCTGTCAATCGGCACTGCTCGACAATCCCGGCATGCACCATGGCCATGCGCGCGGCATCGGCGGCGACCCAATGCGGGATTTCGACGCGGGCGATCCCATCCTGGGCGCCGGTGTGCAGGTAGAAGAACTGGATCTCGTGCCCGCGGGCGGCGAACTCGTCGTTGATTCTGGCCGGATGGCGGAAGCGGGCGCTGCGCATGTGCGCCTGCAGGTGCCGGCCGAAAAGCAGGCGGTCGGTGAGGCGCGGCGGCGTCCCGCCGGCCTCGGCGGCGGCCGCTTCCACGAGATCGACGACATTGGCGCCGCGCGGTCGGCTGATATACCCGGCCAGCGCCGCCCCCGAGTCGCGCAGGACATCGAGCGCCGCCAGATACTCGTCCAGCACACGCTGGACGTCCGGACGAGCGGCCTTCTGCTCTTGCGAGGCCGCCCACAGCAGGAGACCGTTGTCGAGCAGCGCCAGCGTCGGTCCTTCGACTTCGCTCAGGACAGGCCCTTCGACTTCGCTCAGGACAGGCCCTTCGACTTCGCTCAGGACAGGCCCTTCGACTTCGCTCAGGACGGGCCCTTCGACGAGGCGCGCCAGTTCCTTCAGCTCGGCGGCGTCGCGGCGGGCGTTGATCAGATGGGTGTCGACCGGAAGCCCGCGGGTGTCGCGCAGGTCCTCATCGTCGAAATGCAGGTTGGAGTGGGTGGCGGTCTGCGGCGGCCGACCGCTGCCCTGCAGCAGGTCGATGCTGCCGATATTGACCATATAGAAGAAGGCGGCGGCATGGCGGTCCGGGTAGACCTGCGATCCGTCGGCGGCCAGGAGACGCAGGCGGGGCGGGTGGGCCGGCAGGGGGAAGCTGGCGTCGATCGCCTCGTCGGTCGGCCAGGCCGGGTGGGCCGTCGCCGGTGCGGCTGCCAGGCGATGCTCGAGCTCGCTGCGATCCAGGCGGGCCGCATCGAGCAGCAGCTGCGCCAGGCGCGGCAGGCGGATCGACGCCGCCGCGGCGCGACGGGCGGCCTCCTGGCCGAGGCTTTCGACTTGAGGAAGCACCTGTCGCAGGTCGAGGCTCATGACCGACGAGGTCGCACTGGGAATCTCACGGCGGCGTGGGTGCGGAGGATTATAGCCGACGGGGAAGCCGGTGCTATCCCGTGCCAGGGGGAATCCACGCAACCGGTCATTGCGAGCGGTCCCGAGCAAAAGCGAGGGACCTCTGGTAATCTCCCGATGAGGGATTGCCTCGGCGCCCCCGATTCCATCCTGGGTGCTGCGAAGGACTTCTCTCCGTCGCCTCGCACGAACCCCCGGGAGCAGGGGATTTCGCCAGGAGACGTCTCGCCCAGGCGATTCGAGAACCGGCAATATCCTCCAGCCTCATGTCGAGATGTTGGTGAGCGCCTCCGGGCATCGCCTCACCGTCCCCGGTAGTGCCCGCGCGACGCTTGTGCTATACTGCGCGAGATGCGTCCTCCGTCGATCGACCTCGACGCGTGGATCACTTTTGCGCGGCGCCAGCGCTTGGCCGGCTGGGCCGCGTTCTTAATCGAGTCCTTCGAGCCGCTGGCTCCGGTGGGCGCGCAGATGTTGTACCTGATCGAGCCGGTGCTGGGGTTGCGGCGCTCGACGACGCGCCGTTTGGCGCGCGCGCTGGAGGACGAAGAGGCGCGGGCCGCATTGCGGAGGCAGCTGACCGAGGATTCTCCCGCCGAAAGGCGGTCCGGCGGACGGGGGAGGGAACTGCGGAATGGGTCTGATTGACTTGCTGAGCTCAGCGATCCTGATCGGCTTCGCCGTCCTTTTGATCGTGCGGACGGGAACCGAGCTGCGCTGGCCGACGACCCTGCGCGCCCTGCCGGCTTTCGATGAATTGCGGCGGGCAATCGAGCGCGCCGTGGAGGCCGGGCAGCGCGTCCACCTGTCCCTCGGCACCGGCACGCTGATCGGCAGCGACAGCGGCCCGGCCCTGGCCGGGCTGACGGCCCTTTCGCAGACGGCCGAGCTGACGCTGGAGAGCGACCGGCCGGTTGTGGTCTCCAGCGGCGACGGCGCCGTGGCCGCCGCTTCGCAGGACGCGCTGCGCGGCACGCTGGGGCGGCTGGGCGCGTCGGACCATTTCCGCTGGACGCGCGCCCGCATGTTGGGGCCGACTCCCTTCTCCTATGTCGCCACCTTGCCGGGAATGCTCGATTCGGAGACGGTGTCGGTCCATGTCCTGCTGGGACACTTCGGCAACGAAGGGGCCCTGGCGGCCGATATGGGGGCGCGCCAACGCTCCTTCGTCCTGGCCGGGACGGAGGCTGTCCCGACCCAGGCGCTCTTCTACGCCACGGCCGACCAGCCGCTCATCGGTGAAGAGGCCTTCGCCGCCGGCGCCTACCTCGGGGCGGGCGGGATGCACCGCGCCAGTTTGCGCGTGCAGGACCTGCTGCGTCTGGTCATGATCGTCGTGATTGTCGTCGGGACGCTGCTGAGCACCCTGGGGCTCGGCCTGTGAGAGGCGGTCTCGGCATCGTCTGGGCGGCGATCGCCATCTCCTTCGGGCTGATCGTGCTGCAGGGATACTTCATCGACCTGGAGGTCCTGCGCGACGTGCGGACGATGGTCCTGCAGTGGGCGGTGGTCCTGGCGGCGGCCGCCTTGCTGCTGGGGGTGGTCAACCTGCTGGCGGTTCACCTGTCGAAGATCGGTGCGCAGGAGAAGGGTTGGCCCTACAGCGCCGTGCTCGTCGGCGCGCTCGTGGTGACGCTGCTCGTCGGATTGTTCTTCGGCGAAGAGAGTCCGCTGGTCCTGGCCGTCTTCCAGTACATCCAGCAGCCGGTCGAGTCGACGCTGGCCGGGTTGTTGGCCGTCAGTCTTACTCTGGGCGCCGTCCGCTTGCTTTCGCGCCGGCGCGACCGGCGTACGTACGTCTTCCTCGTCACCGCCTTCCTCGTCATGCTCGGCACCGGACCGTGGCTCATCGGCAGCAACGGCGGGCTCCATCAATTGATGGGGGAAGCCCGGGCATGGCTCTCGCAGGTGTGGGCGGCCGGGGCGGCGCGCGGCTTGCTGCTCGGCGTGGCGCTGGGCGCCACGGCCACAGGCCTGCGCGTTTTGCTCGGCGCCGACCGGCCGTACGGGGACTGAAGCTTGCCCACGATCCGCTGCCCCATGTGCCAGACCGAGAATGCCGCGGAGGCGGAATTCTGCCGGCTGTGCCACGCCAAACTGCCCGAGGCTCCCGAGATTCCCTCGGTTCCCGGTTCGGGGGCCGTCGGCGGCCAGGAAACGCCGGCCGCCGGCGGGGAGATGCCGGATTGGCTGTCTCGGTTGCGCCAGGAAGTGACGGGCGAGGCGGGTGCGACGGAATCGGCGCCGCTTTCCGGCGCCGGGGATGATCTGGACTGGTTAGGAGCCATGCCGCAGGTGGGCGGTGAGGACGAAGGGCCTCCTGCCGGCGAGGTGCCGGAGTGGCTTGGGGCGAGCGCCTCGGGAGAGACGTCAACCGACGAGACCCCGGAGGGGGCAGACGTCCCCGAGTGGTTGGCCAAGATCCGGGCCAAGGCGCGCGGAGAAGACGAGGGCGAGCCGGCCTTCGAGGTAGACGAGGCGGCGGAGATCACGCCGGCGCCCCCGCCGGTTCCACCGTCCGCTCCTGAGGCGGTCATCCCGGTCGAGCCGGAGGCCCGGTCGTCCCTGGGGCTGCCCGATTGGCTGATGGCGGCGCGCCCGGACGAGGCCCCGACGGTGGCCCCATCGAGCGAGCCCGAGCGTCCGTCCTGGCTCATGGGTGTCACCGACGACGGCAGTGGGGAGTTGCCGCGCATCCCGGCATTGGTGTTCGATGGAGAAGGTGCGCCTCCCCCGCCGGCCCTCGACATCGACCTGTCGTCCGTTTCGGCGCAAGTACCGGATTGGATGGGCGAGGGCCGTCCCCCCGAAGCAGCCGATCGCTCCGACCTGGCCCCGGCGACGCTGCCGGCCTGGCTGGAAGCGATGCGGCCGGTCGACACGTTCCGTTCCGTCATCGAAATCGAGAGCGCCGAGGACGCCGCCGTTGAGTCGGCGGGGCCGTTGGCGGGCCTGCGCGGCGCCTTGTTGGCCGAGCCGGTGGTGGCCATGCCGCACGCGCCCACCGGCAAATCGGCCCGTCTCGACGTCAATGAGCGGCAGTACGCCCAGGCCGAGCTGCTTCATCGCTTGATCGAAGACGAGCAGCGCGAGGTGCGGCCGCGACCGGCCGCCAAGGCCCGTCCGAGCGCCCTGCGCTGGGTCGTGGCCGCGGCGCTGCTGTTGGCCGTGGGTGTGCCCGGCCTCCTGGGCGTACCGGCGATGGCCCTGCCGGCCTTCGCCCCGCGCGACCTGGCGGGCCTGGTGGGCGTCGTCGATGCGATCCCCACCGAACGGCCGGCCCTGATCGTTTTCGACTACGAGGCGGGCGCCACCGGCGAGATGGAAGCCGTCGCCGGACCGTTCCTTTCGCACCTGATGGCTCGCGGCGTCCCGATCGCGACGCTGTCGACCCACGCCGGCGGGTCGGTGCTGGCCGAACGGTTGATGGCGCTGCAGGGCGCCGGCCACAACTACGTGCGCGGCGAGGACTTCATCCATCTCGGCTACCTGCCGGGCGGGCCGGCGGCGGTGCAGCTGTTCGCCGCGTCGCCGCGCCAGGCGGTCACCTCGGGGTTCCTCAAAGCCGAGGCTCTCACGACCATTTGGGATTCGCCGGTGCTGGCCGGGGTGACTCGGCTTTCCGACTTCACGCTGCTGGCGGTGATCACCTCGGGATCCGAAGACGCCCGCGTTTGGATCGAGCAAAGCGAACCGTTTCTGGGGGAGGCGCCGCTGGTGACCGTCGTCAGCGCCGGGTCCGAGCCGCTGGTGCGTCCGTACTACGAATCGACCGACCCCCGGGTGAACGGAATCCTGAGCGGCCTGACCTCCGCCGTGGCCTACGAACAGCGCCTGGGCGAGCCCGGGCTGGCCCATTCCCGTTGGAGTTCGTACGGGCTCGGCCTGCTGGTGGCGGAAGTCCTGATCGTCATGGGCGCCGTCGGCGGAATCGCTACCGGGGTGGTCCGCTCGAGGCGGAGATAGCCGATGCCCGTGCAGATCGACCCGGTCCTGCTCGAAACCCTGGGGACGCTCTTGGCAGCGGTCCTGACGGTCATGGTCCTGAGCTACATCCTGGGCGACAACGCGCTGTTTCGAATCGCCACGTATCTCTTTGTCGGCGTGGCCAGCGGCTATGCCGCGGCCGTCGCCTGGCAGGAAGTCCTTCAGCCGCGCTTGATCGCGCCCTTCCTCAATTTGAGCACGGCTCAGTTCGGCGCCGGTCCTTTCCTCACCGGCGTCGTCGTCCCCATCGGATTGGTGGGGCTGCTCGCCTTGCGGCTGGTGCCGGGTGCCGGACGGTTGGGGGGCCTGCCGGTGGCTCTCTTGATCGGCGTCGGCGCGGCGGCGGTCGTTGGCGGAGCCATCGCCGGGACGCTCGTCCCCCAGACGCTGGCCGCCATGGAGTCGTTCAGCCCCTTCGCCGTCGCGCCGCAGACCGGCGAGACGGGGTTCGAGCGAATGGTGAACGTCTTGCTGGTCCTGGTGGGGACGGTGGGGACGCTGGCCTACTTCCGTTTCGGCGTCCGCCAAGGCGAGGAGTACGCCCCGCGCTACAGCTGGCGGCGGGTGCGGACGCCGCTCGGCGCCGTCAGCATCCCCTGGCCGGTGTTCCCGTTCCTGGGTGAGGTCTTCATCTTCGTCGCCTTTGGCGTCATGTTCGCCGGCGCGCTGAGCGCCACGCTGCTGTACCTCACCGAGCGGGTCCAGTTCTTGGCCTCCGCCCTTCAGACCCTGCTCTCCGGTCTCTTCCCGATCGCATGAGCTCCTACCTCGAATCCGAAACGCTGCTGGCGGTCGATGTCGGAAGCGTCAACACGCGCGCCAGCCTGTTCGACATCGTCGACGGGCGCTACCGGCTGGTGGCCACCGGGCGCGCCGGCTCGACCGCCGGGGCGCCGCTGCTCGACGTCAGCGAAGGCGTGCGCGCGGCGCTGGAGCAGGTCCAGACCGTCACCGGTCGCCGTCTGGTCGACGAGGGCGAGTCGCTGATCATGCCGGCCTCCGCCGCCGGGGGCGGCGTCGACGTCTTCGTCGCCACGGCTTCGGCCGGCCCGCGCGCCAGGACCCTGTTGGTGGGATTGATGCCGGGAGTTTCGCTGGCCAGCGCACGCCGGCTGGCCGGATCGGCCTACCTGGATCTGGTGGGCGAGCTCGGGCTGCTCGATCGACGGCGCGACGATGAACGGCTCGATCTGATAGTGCGCGCTCATCCCGATCTGGTGCTGCTGGTCGGCGGGACGGACGGCGGGGCGACGAAGTCGGTCGAGCACTTGACCTCGATCCTCAGCCTGGCGCTTTCGCTGCTGCCGGGGGGAGAGAAACCGCGGGTGGTGTATGCCGGCAATCAACGGCTGGCGGCGATGGTCACCGAACGGCTGGGCACCGTTGCCGACGTGAGTCTGGCGCCCAATCTGCGGCCCAGCCTGGAAGCCGAGGAAATCGGGGCGGTCCGCCAGCGTCTGTCGGACGTGGTCCAGGCGGTGCGCTCCAGCCGGATCTCCGGGTTCGAGGAATTGCGCGCCTGGTCCGGCGGGCAGTTGATGAACACCGCCGACGGATTCGGCCGGGTCGTGCGTTACCTCAGCCATGTCTACGACTCGGGCAAAGGCGTGCTGGGGATCGACCTGGGCGCAAGTCAGACGACGATCGCCGCCGGCTTCGGCGGCGATCTGCGCCTTCATGTTCGGACGGACCTCGGGCTGGGGTCGGCGGTGACCGGGGTGCTGCGCCATGCCAGCGCCGCCGACGTCGGCCGGTGGCTGCCAGTGCAGGTGCCCGAGCCGCGCATTCGCGACTACGTCTTCAACAAGGCCATCCATCCCGGCAGCATTCCGGTCCAGATGGAAGAGCTCCACATGGAGTATGCGCTGGCGCGCGAGATCATGCGCCTGGCCCTGGCCTCGGCGCGGCAGGACTGGCCCGCCGGGCGGGTCAGGCGCGCCGGCCAGCGGCTGCCGCCTATGGAGCCGATCCTGGCCTGCGGCGGCGTGTTGTCGCGGGCGCCGCGGCCGGGCTACGCCGCGCTGGCGATCCTCGACGGCCTGCAGCCGACCGGCGTGGCGACTCTGATCCTCGATCCGCACAATCTGACGCCGGCCCTGGGTGTGGCCGCCGGGGTCGTCCCTCTGGCGACGGTGCAGGCCCTCGACTCGGGCAGCTACGTCAGCCTGGGGACCGTCGTGGCTCCGATCGGAAGCGGACGGCCGGGGAGGCCGATGCTGCGCTTGCGGCTGGATCGCGAGGGAGGCGAAGCCGCCGAGGGCCAGCTCCGCTATGGGCAGTTGAGCGTCCTGCCCTTGCGGCAGGGGGAGTTCGCCAAGCTCACCCTGCGGCCTGAACGGGGCTTCGACGTCGGCTTCGGAGGGCCGGGAAGGGCCGGGGCAGTGCGAGTCAGTGGCGGCGCTGTCGGCGTGATCCTGGACGGCCGCGGCCGACCCCTCGAACTCACCAGGGATGGCGGTCGGTGGCGCGACTTGGTCCAGAAGTGGCTATGGGACATCGGGGCGCTGGAGTAGTGTTCCGTTCCGGAGTTCCCGAAGGCGACGCATGCGCCGGAACGGGACAAAGGGCTGCGGCACCGGACTTGCATCCTTGTCCCCGCTCCGTATAGTGGCCTTCCACGGGCCCCGATCTTTCGGCAGTGTGGTGCGAGATGCGGGAGAGTCGCATCAAGGAACCCGAGTGGCGAGCCCTCGGCGGATGGGCAAACGCAATAGCTCATTGCGTCGGCCGATCTCCGGAACGGGACGGTAGCCGCACTTGAGGGGAGCGGACGACGAGATGTTGCCGTTGACGCACGTGATCCACATGACGACGATCCGCCGGGAGCAGCAGCTGCCTGTCCCGGGGGCAGTGCTCGTCCGCATGAACGAGAGGGTTCAGGCAGGCGACGTCCTGGCTGAGGCCGAACCCGCCGCTCGCTACTACAACCTGGACCTGGCCCGGGCATTGGGCGTGTCGGCCAAAGAGGCCGTCCAGCATGTCCGCCGCGAGCGCGGCGAGCGCGTCGACGCCGGTGATGTCCTGGCCGGCCCGGCCGGGGTGACCCGACGCACGCTGCGGGCCCCGTCCGCCGGAGAAGTCGTCGGACTGCAGGACGGCCGCCTGATCTTCGAAGGGCGAGGCTCGGTGGTCGCGCTGCGGGCGGCCTTCGCCGGCGTCGTCGTCGGGACGGACGGCGTCCAATCGGTCACGCTGGAAGCGACCGGCGCGCTGGTCCAGGCCGTCTGGGGCAACGGCAAACAAGACACCGGTGTGATGCGCCAGATCGCCTCCACCGGCGGGGACAAACTCGAGCCGGAGCAGTTCGACCTCAGCCTGCGCGGGGCTGTCCTGCTGGCCGGAATGTGTTCGGACCCCTCGGCGCTCCAGCAGGCGGCCGAACTCTCCGTGCGGGGGCTGATCCTGGGGAGCCTGGCGGCGGACCTGGTGCCTGTGGCGCGCCGTCTGTCGTTTCCGGTCCTGGTCACAGAGGGTTTCGGCGAGATCCCGATGAACTCCGCCGCTTTCTCGCTCCTGACCACGAACGTCGGCCGCGAAGTGACGGTCGATGGCCGCACCGGCGGGCCGTACAGCCTGCAGCGGCCGGAAGCGATCATCCCGCTGCCGGCGGCGCGCCAGGTGGCGCTGCCGGACGAGGTCGTCCTGATCAACCCGGGGGTTCGGGTGCGGGTGGTGCAGGCGCCGCACATGGGAGCCGTTGGCGTTGTCCGCGAGATCCCGGCGCGGGCCGTGGCCTACCCCAGTGGGGTGTTGGCGCGCAGCGCCCGGGTCGAATTGGAAGGTTCCGGGCCGGCCATGATCCCATTGGCCAATCTGGAGATCCTGCAGTAGTCTTGGCCGCCGTCAGGCGCGCCGGGAGGAGGCGAAGTCATGGCCGAGGATTTTGAAGTTGGTGGTCCGCCCCCGGAGGAATCGTCCAATCGGACGTTCCTCTACGCGGCCGGCGGCATCGGGTTGCTGATCCTGATCAGCATCGGCTGTCTGGCCGGGTATGCGCTGTTCCTGGCGCCGCGTCAGGCGGAGGGCCGCCAGACCCAGCTGACGCAGATCGCGGCGCAGAACACACAGACGTCGCTCGAGATCACGCAGACGGCCGGGGCGCGCTTCCCTTCTCCTACGAGCCCAGCGACGAATACCGTCACGCCGGCGCCGACGAATACCGTCACGCCGACGCGGGTGGTGGTGGTCGCCTCGGCCACGCCGACGACCGCCCCGGTCACCCTCGATCCGGCCCAGCAGACGGCGGCCGCCCTGGCGACGCGTCAGGCGATGACTCCTTCGCCGACGGTGACGGCGCTGCCGACGACCGGGTTCGCCGATGAAGGCGGATTCCCGGCTCTTCTGGTCTTGGCCGGCGCGCTGGTGGCCGTCGTGATCGTCGCCCGACGGATGCGCATGCGCCCGGTCGCCTGAACGCGGATTCAGCCTTGTTAGCTTCCCGGAAGCTCCCAGCTTCCGGGAAGCTTCTCTTTCAGGGCCAGCCGCCCGGCTGGCCTTGTTGTATCATCCTGCGGAATCGAATGGACCATCTTCCGTTTGCCTCCGTCGCCGAACCGCTGCTGGACGACCTGGCCGAGGGCCGCTGTGCCGCCCTGGTCGGGCTGAGCAATACCGGAAAATCGACGCTGATGCGCGGCCTGGCGTCGCCGGCGGCCGCCCGCCAG
>Ga0209108_10001536_pt1 | contig 13368 bp, 13 predicted proteins | sample Rifsed10ft1_FD_184003 | JGI IMG/M metagenome (GOLD analysis project Ga0209108, IMG submission 184003) | Soil microbial communities from Rifle, Colorado, USA - sediment 10ft 1 (version 2) | ecosystem: Environmental > Terrestrial > Deep subsurface > Rock core/Sediment | place: Rifle, Colorado...
TTTTCAAAGTGTGCACCGCCGCGAGCCATGTAGGCGATGCCGGGCACCGTGTTCGTCGGTTTCGGCGCGTGGTTCATGCGGTCGGTCATCCATTGCTGAACGGCCGCGTCCATACACATGGGGTCAGGATCCGGGAGATTCATCACGGAAGGGATGCAGGTAAAGCCGTTGGCACTTTTTTTTGTCTCGGTCAGCTTGCCATCGGTGCCGTAGATCATGATACCGGCCTCTTTCGCAATGTGCGGCGGTGCTCCGCTGATCGCAAGCGCCGTCTGGTCCTTCTCTGACATCGCTTTTACTGATTTGACAATGGCACCTTTTTTTGCCGGTTTGTCGCCCGCAGTGGTGATCGCCGGCATCATGAGGGTACTGGCGACCAGGATGGTGAGCACGAAGTGTTGAGTCATGGCCTTCTCCTCGTTGAAGGTGAGTAGTCTCTGTTCAGAGCGCCCAAGCTAGCGCGAAGGGAGGGAGAAGTCTATACGATTAACAACGGAGGCAGGGAGTCGTTCCCTAAACACTCATCCCTGTCTGTCGGGTCATTCATAAATGTTGGAACCGCGGTCATGCGCATTGCTTGTGCGTATCGAAATGCCCCCTAGGGTCACTCCCGATACTGTCCAGTGCCTAAAAGGTTGTCGGACGTTTCGTTTATACAAGTCAACAAGTGAGGGGAGGCATGAGTAATGACTTATTGTTGTCTGAGTGACGCCTCAATCCCGACCGTTTCAGCCCCACCAGCCTCTCACCACGTCCGTTACGACGATTGAGTTGGCGCAATGATTCGAAACCTGACTTCATCCACAAGGGTATCGGCAGACGTCCGCTCTCCCGTGAACAACCCACAGTGGTAGAGGCCGGTTGTCCATCCAGTTGTTGGAGCGGTTAACATGAAATAGCCGGACTGGTCGTTCATGGTCGTCATGACCCGGTCCTGTGCGACGGTACGGTGCTCCCCGGTCATCTCGGATGTTTCCAGAGCACAGCGTGCGGTGAGGGGCACCGCATCGAACGAGGCAGACACCAGTCCAAATACCAAGTAGATCTCTGGTTGTGTGGTGGAAAAGCTATCCCCCGGGTTCAGCGGAATGAATTCATGGGCGCCGGTGGGAAAATCATCCCGCACGACTTTGCTCGCTGGGATGACAAATCGAAACCAGCTGAAGTCAGCGTCTCTACCCATGAGCGACGCACGTGTATCCAGTGGTTTTTGCGGTTTAAACCGTTCGGCGGCTCTTGCATACAGTTCTTCTTCCGGAGAGACTGCGGCAGGAGAAGGATCCACGGAGGGGCCGCGGGCCGTTGCTTCATCAGCCGCCAGCTTTGCCAACTCGGGGACATGGGGCCGCACCTTCTCGAGCCATCGTGCGATTTTCTTTTGATCTAACACGCGAGTGTCCGGTGGAAGTTGAACATTCTTGTTGTTCTGTTCAAACTCAACGGCCGCATCATAGAGGGTTTGAAAATGGACGAACGCTTCTTCCCACTGCTCCAGCTCCACGAGACATTGGCCCATCCGAAACACCGTATCTGCATAGTCTTCGTCGCTGGGATCAAGGTTGGATAGCTTCCCAAACACGGTCAGTGCGTCCTTGCACCGGCCAAGCTGCATGAGGGTCAGCCCTAATTGATAATTGGCTAGGGCGTCATTGGGATTGAGCGCCAGCAGTCTTTGATAGATTGGCTCAGCTTCTTGATATCGACCCGTCGAGAAGAGTCTCCATGCGTCTGCGCGAATGGAGGCCCATTCCTTACGCTGGGCCCCTGTCATGTCTTGAGTCAGAATTGGGTCAAAGCGTCGGCCTCGATCGATGGAGGTGCCATTGATTTGTGAGAGCAGATTCCTGGCAGGGAGCTCCAGGGGAGAACCGGGGGGCACCTTGTGCAACACGTATTGCACATCAGCCTCCGCGCCTTGATAATCCAAGACGTCAAATCGCGCCCGCGCCAACGTTAATCGCCAGCCGAGCAAATCCGGAACGAGTTCCACGGCCTTCTTATACGATTCGAGCGATTCCTCAAGGCGATCGAGTTTCCGGAGTTCTTGCGCCAGCCGCAGATGAGCCAAGGGATTCTGAACATCGACCCGTGCGATGCGTCCTAACTCGTTGATGGATTCCTCCCCCTGTCCCGACCGAGTCAACACACTCCACTTGGCCCATCGTACATCCAACGCGGTTGGTGCCCTGGCAAGGACCGTCTCATACGCCTCAACAGCTTCTTGAAAGCCTCGGGATGTGGCAAGAATATCACCGCGTAATTTCTGGAGCGTGAGCGCGTGAGGATGGTCCTGAATCCCTTGGTCCAGGATCTCGAGCGCAGGGTTGATCGCACCACTCTCCCATACAGCTTTCGCATGTTCGGCGACTTGCTCTTCTGAACGTAACGCTGGATCCTCCGCGAAGGCGAAGGGGCCCATCGTCAATGTCACAACAAGTGACACGCCAATAAGCATGGCGATGTGGTGAAATCTTGGCCGTACGACAGGGTTTTGCATGTGAGATGGCAGCGATCTATGCATGAACGTGTGAGCATTCCATCATGGAGATTCACTATACCAAGAAGCCATGTGATGGTGGAATAAGCCGCCTCCTTGTTCGCCTCTTCCCGTTCATTGACCTGCATCGTGGAAATCTACGTGACCGTGCTAGACTGCACACCCCATGTTCAACGTCATTCTCTTTCAACCAGAAATTCCCCCGAACACCGGCAACATCATACGGCTGTGCGCTAATACAGGCGCAAGGTTACATCTCGTGAAACCCCTGGGCTTCTCTCTGGAGGATAAACAATTGCTGCGAGCAGGGCTGGACTATCACGAATTTGCCACGATCACGGTCCACGAAAGCTGGGCTGAGTGTGTTGCTCGCGTCAAAGCTCGCCGTATGTTTGCCGTATCCACCAAAGGCACCCAACGCTACGACCAGGTCGAGTATGTCGCCGGCGATGCCTTTGTGTTTGGGCCGGAAAGCCGCGGGTTGCCGGCTGAGATTCTGGGGGCGGTTGGTGAGCAACAGTGTCTCCGCGTCCCCATGGTCCCGGGAAACCGGAGCCTCAATCTCTCCAACGCAGTGGCGGTGGTCATCTACGAAGCGTGGAGACAGCTTGCGTTTGGAACGGGAAGCTGAAAGAACGATTCAGCCTCGTCGTTCGTGAAGCGTCGTTCGTATCTCGCTGAAAGTCCGAATCGCTTCACGAAATACGCTTCACGAGATACGGTTTTCCATCCGAGCCATCAGCCATCATTTCCTACAAATCATTCTCTGTGAGACAGCGCCCGAATCCCTGTTGTTCGGCAAAATAGTAGGCATAGTGCAGGGCGGCGAGGTTGGCGACCCGTTCTTCTGCCTCGTCACGCGTATCCGCATAGATGATCTGGATGCCATATCGCGCGGTGAGGGCGTCGAGGAAATCTATCAATCCAATCTTATGATATTGGTTGAGGCGACCTCCGGCTTTGCGGTGTTGGAGCGTTCCTTCAATGACGAGAAAACGAGAGGGGAAGGCGAGGAATTGTTCGAGCTCGTGAAGAAATGGCAGGCGATTGTCGGAAGGATTCGAGAAGATCGTATAGAGTTCTTCCACGCCGAGGCTCTTGACGCACAAGAGCTCTGGTGCTTCGGCAATGGCATAGCCGCCGGCTGGAAGGGGCTCTCGAATGGCTCCGGCGATGCGCACGAAGCCTTGAAAGTCGTAGGGGAAGTGCTCCCGAGGGTCGACGTAGAGATGAATGGCAGGCACCATGAGTTTGGGTTGGCCTGTCCGTGAGAGCATGATGAGCGATTGCGGTCCGCGAGGATCCTGGCGGGATCGTGGGGTGTGTTGAGAACGTGGCGGGGTAGAGGTGTAGGATGCAGACGACGGGCCTGATGTAGGAGATGGGCCCGGGGATGGCCTGTGGGAGGCCGAAGGAAGTATTTTGGCATCATAGCTAGTGCGAGCGGCCTGGTCGCTGAGTGTTTGATAGGCCTGGTTGATGAGCTGTGTCCGGGCTTCCGCTTTCCGGTGTAGGGCCGGCGCATGGGTAAAGCGATCCGGATGCCAGACCTGGATTTGTTCAAGCCAGGCTTTCTTGATGTCAGCGTCCGAGGCGGTGGGTAGGAGTTCGAGTAGCGTGTAATAGTTGGTCATCCGTTCCTCTTGCATCGGTCTCTCATTTTCAAAGCATAGAAGTCTAGCGGAGTCTCAAGCGGAGATCTAGCGTGCTATTGGGACAGTCAGTCTTTTTGCCCGCCAGACCCCTGTGGCTACATCACCCGCCCGCCCTGAGGCTGCTAAGACAGCCTCTTTACCCAGGGACGTGTTTTCCTTCGAGCGGCGTTCTCGATAGCCGTGAAACGGAAGACATTTGATGATCTGTTGATCTGATGGTTGGTCGGAAATTCAACAGTTCGTCTGATCAACAAATTCCTGAATTGGTTCCCGAACGACGTACGATGGGGACGGCCTTTTTGAACGGGCTGCGCCCGTCTTGCTCTCCTCGAGAATAGTCTGATAGGGTCATGGTCGGTATTACCACGAAACTCAACCGCTGCTGGGAGGAGGACTACTACTATGGGAGAAGTGGATACAGCCCCGGAAGTTGCCGCCAAAGTTATCGAAGATCTCACGGCGTTAGAAGTGGATCCGGACAAATGCGAGCGTCTCTATAAGGCCGCGCTGGTTCAGTCCAATTCAGGTGTGACCTATCGCATGTTAGCCAAGGTGCTCAGCACTGGAAAGGTAGATCTCGTCCACTACGGGTGCGACTTGGATGCGGATGGCAAACCGACGACGAAGTGGAAGATCAGGCGCATTCTTGAGCAGGCCCCCGAACGGTTTGAGAAAGAGCTTGAGGCCATCAAAAGGGGTGTGACGGACGATGGTGAGGTCGTGCAGGGCGCATGGGTGCATGATATGACCGGCCTCCCGGACGTGGCGGCACAGGGCAAGAGTCTGGACGAGTGGTCGCGGAACATGACCGCAGAGGTTCGGAAGAAGTCGAGCTAGCCAACGTCAGGCCTCGTGGCCTTCAGAAACTCAGGACTTGTGGTCGCGAGGATGTTGGAGACGCACTGATGACTACCGTCAATCGGCGGTGTGCATCACGAAGTGACCGCTCCACCTCCTCCGGTGTCGTTCCCCGTGCCAGGAGAAACCCCAGGTAGCGTGTCCCTTCAGGAAGCGGGACCAGATTATCGCCTGGCTCCGCTGTGATCGTCAGTTCTTCAATCCCAGGAACGGCCCTAGCTTCAGCCTGCCCCCGCACTTCGTGCAGTCTGCCGCCGTATGGAATCGGGAGCATCATCACTCCCGCTGCCTGTTCTTGCCTGGTGAAGGGAGGGAGCGGCATCCGCAATGCGTGGCGGATGATCAGTTCTTCGAGCGACATGCCGGAGGCGAAGGTCAGCGTGCTGGAACAGCGCCCACCGATTGCTCGTGCCGCCAACTCAATGACCCACACTCCGTGCTCATTCACGCGGAATTCCCCATGCACCGGCCCTTCCTGCAGTCCGAGCGCCTGCGCCGTTCGACCTGCACAGGCGATAACGTTCTGTTGTAGGTCGGAGGAGAGACGGGAAGGTGTGGTATAGATCGTCTCTTCAAAAAACGGGCCGTTGAGCGGATCGGGCTTATCGAACATCGCCAGCGGTTGCAGCGTTCCCTGTGTGAGCAAACCCTCCAAGGCGACTTCGATTCCCGGCACAAAATCCTCGGCGAGGATCCAACGGGCTTGCTCGTCCCGTTCCACCAGACCCAAATTGGTGAGGAGTGTACCCACGCGAGAGAACGTACCTCTAAACTCCTCCTCGTCATTGGCGCGAATCACCCCACAGCTTGCGGAGAGGATCAGTGGCTTCACGACGCAGGGATAGAGGACCTGTTTCGCGAACTCCCTTGGATCACCGTCGAGGGGGAACACGTTATAGCGAGGTACGGGAATGCCCTGTTCGGACAGAAGCTCGCGCATCAGGCGTTTGTTTCTGGCGGCCGTGACGGACGCGACAGAGTTGTGGGGCAAGCCGATCGCTTGCGCAATGGCGGCAGCGGTGACGGCCGTGACATCGTCCACTCCGATCACTGCGTCGATGGGGTGCTGCCGGGCGAATGCAACCGCGATTGGAGCGGCAGCCTGTGGATCTCGAACATCGAGCGGCAAGAGTTCGCCCGACGAATTCGTCAGCTCTTCAGGGTGTTGTTCACATGCGATGGTGACAGAGACATTCAGGCAGCGCGCTGCCGCGAGGAAGGCGTCGGCTCGATAGGTCCTCGTCGGCAGGACTAGCAACAGTCTCGGCATCGTGATCTCTTGGCAGGATGCTGAAAAATTCCGCCAGCAGCGTTCTCGCATCGTTCAGACCCTCAACGTTGAGGAGAGGCTTCTCGGAGGTCGGAAGCGCTGTAGGGGATTTTGCGTTCACCAAGACCCATTGCATGGGCGAACGGCCCACACGAAGTGCGGTATGTACCTCCTCGGCCCTTCACTCGCTGCGGCCTTGCTGGACGGTCTTTTTGAGCATCCTGCTGGAATGTTCTCCTGTTGCGCCACACGTCCGGACCATCGAAGTTCCGGCGTGTCAGAATAGTTTTTCCGCAACCTACTTCTTTCCGGAGAGCAGATAGAACGTCAGCTTCACGCCCGCTACCTCGATCTGGTCCCCATCCTTTAGGTCCTGTTGTCCCACAACCTCCGTGCCGTTGACTCGCAGAGACTTCGCACCCTGAGAAGGGCTGATGGAGTAGCTGTGGCCTCGTCGGGCGATCGTCGCCGCAGATTTAGGGGCAAACCAGCCGGTCAACCGAATGGTCGCTCCGTCTTGTGACCCAATGAGATTTACCTGTTTGGTGAGTGTGTATTCCAGCCGATCTGTTTTCCCAGCAACAATCAGGATCTTGGCGGTGAGAGTTGGTCTGTCGGGTGTACGGTCTGTTCCTCTGAGCACCGTGGTTCGATCCAGATCGACAAATGGGACCGGCGCTGCCGTACTGTCCGTCGCATTCTCCTGGAAAATGAGCCGGTGTTGGCCGATGGTGATCACGTCTGCGTCACGAAGTTGCTGGCGCGTGATTGGCCGGCCATTGATGGCAGTGCCATTGGTGCTCTTCAGATCTTCAAGAAAGAAGACGGCCTGAACCTTTAAGATCTGCGCATGATGCCCCGAGACGGCGGGATCTTCGATCACAAGGGTGTTGTCGGCCTTTCGACCGATCGTCAATGTCTCAAGAGTCAGGTCGATATTCCGCGAGCCTTTCCCATGAAGTTTAACGAGTAGTTTGGGTGATTGTGGCAAAGTCTCCGGCATGGTGTCCTCTCCTATGCGAGGTCCCTGTGATTCTTTACGCGACGAACCGTTTTTTTAGCCGTTCCCACAGTCCGGCTTGGAGTTCATCCCGCAGGGCCACGATGACCACGGTCGTGTTGTCGTCGCCACCGGCTTCATTCGCCATTGCGATGAGGCGATCGGACATGATGGGGAGGTCGTCTGATCCACTGAGGATGTGAAGAATGTCGCTCGAGCGGACACCACGGGTGAGCCCGTCCGAGCATAATAACAGCACGTCTCCGCCCTTGACTGGAACCTCCGTCAGTTCCACGTCGACGTTGCTCTCGACGCCGATAGCTCTCGTCACGATGTTCCTGCGAGGGGAGTGTTCGGCCTCTGTTTCCGTCATAATCCCCGTGAAGATCTGTTCGGCGACCCAGGAATGGTCGGTAGTGAGGGCTTGGATGGTCCCCTCTCGAATGAGGTAGATTCGGCTGTCTCCGACATGAGCGATGGCGAGTATCTCCTCAAAGAGTAGTGCGGCCACCACGGTGGTCCCCATCCCGGCATACTCAGGCCTGCTCCATGATTCGCGATGAACGGCATCGTTTGCTGCACGAATCGCGCTGGCGAGACGATTAGCTGGTGCAGACACCGTGGCATCGCAGGGGCCGATCAGCGGCAGGTCTGCGTGCCGGGCTGCCTCGGCCAGATGCGCGTGAATCGACTCGACTGCGAGGGCGCTGGCAATCTCGCCGGCATTGCCGCCGCCCATGCCGTCACAGACGACATAGAGCCCGAGCGGAGGGTCGACCACAAAGCGATCTTCGTTGTGCGGTCGTTTGAGGCCGGTATCGGATTTGGCGCTATGCAATCGTTCGAGGGCCAGACGTCACCTCCCTCAGGCCGCGAGACTCTGCAGACAGGCACGGAGCTCGCTCGCGAATTCTTCTGCGCGACGATAGCGGTGAGGCAACTCTTTCTGTAACGCGCGATCCACGATCTCCTGCACCATTAGGGGAAGATCCGGCCTCAAGGTCTGAATGGCGGGATGCGGATGATGGGCGATGCTGAACAGCACGGCCGACAAGTTGTCGGCCGTGAACGGCAGCTGTCCCGTGAGGAGTTCGAACAGCACGACGCCGAGGGAAAAGATGTCCGACCGACCGTCCACTTTCTTGCCTGCGATCTGTTCCGGAGACATGTACGTTGGTGTGCCCATCACAATGTTAGTTTGTGTCTTGCTGCTAGAGGCCATCTTCGCAATACCGAAATCCATGACTTTGACAACGCGATCCTTCGTGAGCATGATGTTGGCCGGCTTGATGTCACGATGGACGACGCCTTGCTGATGGGCATAGTCCAGGGCGTCCGCGACGGTGGCCACAGTCAGGAGAACCTCGCTGACCGGCATCAAGTTGGGTTTCCGTGCCCACTGTTTCAAGGGGGTTCCCTCGATGAGTTCCATCGCGATGTACCCTAAATCATTCTCTTCTCCTGCATCATAGATGGTCACGATGTTGGGGTGGGAGAGACGCCCGGTGGATTCTGCTTCGCGGAAAAACCTTGCCTTGACATCTTGCAGCTTGTCGTCGCTATCGACTTGGTCGAGTCGCATGGTCTTGATGGCTACGAAACGCTGGATCGTTGGATCTTTTCCCAGGTAGACCAGACCCATCGCGCCGCGTCCGAGTTCTTTCAACACCCTGTAGCGCCCAAGCATGCCTGGTGTATAGCTATTGATCGCTAACGTGGCGGCTGTACTTGTTGGTTCTGAAGGAGCCTCTGTCTCTTCTTCTTGTCCCGTGTCCTCATCTTCGGAGAGCGCCCGCGCCCGTTGGCGGCGCGTCTGGCTGGAGGGAGCGAAGGCTTCGCGTAGCGAACTCCGGTTAAAGACCCAGGCTGCCGTGAGCCAGAGACCGGAACCGACGAGGCCTATTGCATAGCCCAAGGCGAATCGAGAAGGGCCCATCTGTTCGATCAGTGGCAGGCCCACGGTCCTGAACGCTTTGTTGGCGAAGAGGATGATGACGAGGGTCGTAAACGGAAGGACGAGGTTGCGGAGAAAGTTTGATCCTCGGCCGTTGTCTGGGATGTGCTGAGAGGCAGTGAAGGCGAGGACCCAGAGGATGGCGAGCGCGAGAAGGTTTGCACCCAATCGAATGGCGTGAGGCCCACTCAGCTGCAGATACGGGACCGAGACAGATTGGACCAATACCAGGCTGCTCAGCAAGGGGCCGGCCAGGAGCACAGCCAAGATGGCAAAGGTATAGGGAGCGATCCAAGTCCAGGATTTCGACATAGGAATCTTTGAGGATGTCCGTGAACGTCTTAAAGTGTAGCGGATGGGATGGGAGAGTCAACGAATAGGGAGAAATGAGCAGGGTGCTCTCGACACCCGTGAAACGTGAAAACCGACTGGTTGTTCTGGTTTGTTTTGTTTATCTGGTTGCTTTGGTTAATCTGGTTAGTTCCATTCAACCAAATAAACAAGACAAACCAAACAAACCAAATAAACGAGACAGACCAGATGAACCAGATAAACCTCAAACGAGGAGGGCGGCTTTCTTGAGCGGCTCAAGCAGCCTCTCGGGAACTTTCAAATCACCCCGGCCCGTACCAACTTCGATGTCCGGCTTAGTGATGCCGTGGAAATCGCTTCCACCGGTCACCAGCAAGTTCAGTCGCTTGGCCAGGTCGAGGTACTCCGTCGTCTGTCGCTTCGTGTGCGTACTGTAGTGGACTTCGATGCCGCCGAGACCCTCGGCTTTCAATGTCGTCAGGAGTGTGTTCAGCCCTTCACCAGACACCTTGGCCCAGGTTGGATGGGCCAACACTGCCACGCCGCCCGCGGCTCTGATCCAGGCAATGGCATCTTCCGGCGGGGGCAGCTCACGCGCTACATAGGCCGGGCGTCCGTCTGCCAGATACCGGTCAAAGGCGTCTTTGGCAGACGTGACATACTGTTTGTCCATCAAAAGCCGCGCAATATGCGGTCGACCGATCGAATCCGTGCCGGCCAGAGCCCGCACTTCTTCATAGGTCACGTCCAGCCCCAAGGAACGCAGCCGTTCGATGATCTGTGGGTTGCGGCTATGCCGACTCTCGCGCAAGGTGGCCAAGCGTTGATTCAGCTCCGGGTCTTGCCACTGTAGGCAATAGCCAAGGATATGGAGCTCACTATTGCCAACGCGGGAGCTGATTTCCACGCCGGGAATGATTTCAATTCCGAGCTCAGCCCCGGCGGCGATGGCTTCGGGAATGCCGGACACAATGTCGTGGTCCGTAATGGCCAGCGCAGTGACCCCTGCCTTGTGGGCGAGTCGTAGCACCTCGGTCGGCGAGAGGCTTCCATCGGAGTGGGTCGTATGGAGATGGAGATCGATGCGACTCATGTCGACTCGTGCGGCAGGCTGCTGGGGCCCGCTTGTTGGGCGACGAGTCGCGCGGTGAAGACAGACCCTGGTCCATGGCTGCCGTCATGTTCGCCTTCGTCGTACGACAGCACGCGGAGAGTGGACGTGAGCCGGAGCAATTCGTTGTGCGCGAGGCAAAATTCCCAACGGCGCGGATGGCGATGGCGCAAGTAGTTGTCGATGGTGAAGGTTTCGTAGATCAAGACCCCATTCGGCTTCAGCGATTCGATGAGCGAGGGAAAGAGTGCGCGATGGAGATAGAAGAACACGACGATCACGTCATACTCCTGTTTCAAAAATTCCGGTGGTTCATCCGTTGTTCGTTCGAGGTCCACCGTCCGGACCGTGAGATTTGGGAGGTTCCGTTGTTTCGCCGTGGCAGCGAGCTGGGCCATGGCCTGTTCATCGCGGTCCATCGCATCGACCTGAAATCCGTGCGAGGCGAGATAGAGCGCGTTGCGTCCAGACCCGGCCGCGACGTCGAGCGCTTTGCCTTTCGGCAACCGGTGGAGTTGCTGAGTCAGAAACCGAGCCGGAGTTGGTCCCGCATCCTGAACCTGGTGAGCCAGACGCGATCGTTCGAGTTGCACGCCCACTGAGCCGGTCATATGCTCCAGCGGAGGCGCAAGCTTCCGCAGCCAAATCTTGGCCCGTTCGATGGGAAATTCCGCAAAGAGCATGGTGAGGAGCCGCTCTGCAAAGGTTTCCAGTAGCGCGCAATCCTGCGTCGCGCCGATTTCGATAACCCGATCTGCCACCTGCGCATAGTCGACCGTGTGGTGGATGTCATCCGAAGTCGCAGCTGGCTCTGTCTGGCAATCCAGTCCCAGGTCTACCGCCAACGGCTGAGGCCGCCGGCGCTCCTCCTGGGTCACGCCGCAGCGCCCCTGAAACTCCAGCCGCTCGATGATGATCTTCCCAGCCATGGGAGCATTCTCACGGATTGGATTTCAGGCTGTCAACCTATCGTTAGCGGGGTGCGCGAGGGAAGGAGGGGTTCGCCCAGGTGGCTTTCTTGCTCCCGGAGCGCGGGACTACGCGAGCACCATTCCCAGAGAGGAGAAGCAAGCAAGCTTGGAAGGATCATTTCGGAGGAACGATGCATCGTTCAATGCGCTCAGTAAACACCAACCAAGGCGTACTCTAACCCCGCATTATTCATGACGCTTCGTCGAGAAATCGCGCAGTCACCACGCGAGACTGGCGCACGGAGCCGGGAAGGATTATCGGAGACATGTTCGATGCGCGTTGTGAACGCCAACTTGCCTGTAGCCTAGGGGAATAGGGGAAAGGGGAAGGAGGATCGGCTTAGTTTGGTGTGTTTTGGAAAATCAACGATGGCTACTGGCCGAGCCTATATAGATGGTCGAAAACCAATCTTATTGTCTTCTCGGTCTTGCAATCCCGTGAAGTAGACAAGTACCGAGTCAAGCTTCTGCATCAGAATGGCCCGCTCGCACCACAGACCTTCGAGATATGTCACGTCACTTGTCAGGCTGTTGCACGAAGCGACATATCGTTTGAGCGCGTCTTGCGGAACCTTGAATTCCTGCAGATCAATGCCCAGTGACTTCTCAAGTTTCTCGATCGCAACGTTGAACTCATTGACCCACCTCTCCTCAACCTCGTGGCGCTCCGGAACGTTAGCCCGAATCGAGGTGATGGCGGCATACGCTCTCAGAATCTGGTCATCACTGTTCATGCGAATTGCCCCCACATCGTCTCTCAACTAGCAGGATGCTGAAAAAGCCGCTGTTCTCACCCGCCAGACTCCGGCGCGCCGAGAGCGTCAGAGTTACCTGCCGCCTAACGCCCAAGCTAAGCGATCCCCATCGCCCGTCAGAGTTCGTTACAGCTGGTGCTTAGCTTGCCTTCTTCACTTCTTCCTTCAATCTCTCGGCGATCCAAAGCTTGATAACCGATTGCCTCGTCACTCCAAGGCGGCTCGCCTGAGCATCCAGTGACTCGATGATCCAACTGGGAAAATCGACGTTCACGCGTCTTTGTTCATGCCCCGGACGGCGGGCGTTCGAGAGGGCAAGATGAGAAGTAATGTCCTTCTTCTCATCAAACATCTTTCCGAGATTCTTCGCTTTCATAGTACAGTTCCCTCTCTTCCTTTCTGGCTCTTCGGACTGAAATCAACCGAATGCGTCCCTTCCGATAGGTAAAAAAGGCCGACCATAGTTTCCTGTCGAGGGCCGCAATTAGAACATACCGAGGTTCGTCTTCTGTTCTCGCGGGGATTTCGAGCCGGTCCTCGTCTTCCCACAGTTGTTGCGCCTCCACAAAATCAATTCCATGTTTTTCAAAGTTGGCCTTGCTCTTCGAGGTATCAAACTCGAAACTCATCACGGTATAAAAATTATACCAAACGGAGCCCTCTGTCAATCAAGGAAGGATTCGATCGGCCAGGCAAGCTAACGCTCCGGCTCAGCCGCGGGCCGCGTAGACTTCATAGCGACTGCCACGGTGTTGGGTAGTGAGCGGAACATAAGTGAGAAGCGCATGGGAAGCTTTCGGGTCGTGATGGGGGATGATGAGGACCGGTCTGGTTTTGGCTGCTAGCCCAAGATCGGCCAGCCAGATCTCACCCGGATTGGCGTTCATCGAGGGCATCGAGGACTTCTTGCACGACCGCTCGGGAGGGTAGCAGGTCCAGTGTGTCGGTGTCGGCCAACTCGATCACGTCGGTGACGATCTGCTCC
>Ga0209108_10001537_pt1 | contig 13368 bp, 9 predicted proteins | sample Rifsed10ft1_FD_184003 | JGI IMG/M metagenome (GOLD analysis project Ga0209108, IMG submission 184003) | Soil microbial communities from Rifle, Colorado, USA - sediment 10ft 1 (version 2) | ecosystem: Environmental > Terrestrial > Deep subsurface > Rock core/Sediment | place: Rifle, Colorado...
GGGCGCCGGCAGCTCGTCCGATCGGATGGCCGGCAGCCAGTACTGGCGCATGAGGTTGCCCATGGGCGTGCCCGGCCCGACGCGACAAAGCAGCTCGTTGTCCTCTTTGCTCAGCATATCCGCAGTCCTTCGCTCCGAAAGCTGTACAGTGCGCCTAGCATAGCATCGGCTCCTGGTCGAGATAAGGCGTTGCGTCGATACAGGCTAACAGCCGACTTGACCATACGGCCGCGTCTGACCGAGCCTCGTCCTCTATTGCGCCGCCGAGTAAACTAGATGGCATCTGACGTTAGGGTAAGGCGCCCTCGACGCCGCCGCGGCACGAGGTTAGGCGGATCGATTTGCAGCAAGAGAGTGGCTCCCGTCTGCTCGCGGCCGGCCGCGTAGTCGGCGCCCTGCGCTCGCCCAGGTACCGCCGCTACTGGCTGGGCAACCTAGCCGCCGTCAGCGGCCAGCAGATGATGTGGGTTGCGCAGGGCTGGCTTATCTACCGGCTGACGGACTCGCCCCTCTACCTCGGCTACGCCGGCCTGGCGACGGCGGCGCCGGCCATCGTCCTCAACCTTCTCGGCGGCGTCCTCGCCGACCGCCTCGACCAGCGCCGCGTCATCTTCGCCACCCAGCTTGTCACCGCCGCGTCCGTCGCCGGCCTGGCGACCCTCACCGCCCTCGACCTCGTCCAGCCCTGGCACGTACTCGCCGTCGGGTTCGCTTCCGGCGCAACGCAGGCCTTCGGCAACCCGGCGCGCCAGTCGCTCTTCCCCCAGCTCATCGAGCGCGAGCAGCTGATGAACGCCGTCGCCCTCAACTCGATGGTCTGGCAGAGCACGCGCATCGTCGCGCCGGCGGCCGGCGGCGTCCTCGTCGGCACCGTTGGCGAGGCGGCGACGTTCTACCTCGCCGCCGCCAGCTTCTCGCTGCTCGGCTTCATCGTCATCGGCCTGCGGGTGGAGCGCGAGGTGCGCGGCCGCCGCGAGACGATGCTGCGCGACCTGGCCGTTGGTCTGGGCTTCATCCGCGAGCACTTCCTCTTCGCCTTCCTCATCGGCATGAGCTTCATCAACAGCTTCTTCGGCAACGCGTCCCAGCAGCTCATGCCAGTTTTCGCCCGCGACATCCTCGACGCCGGCCCGTCCGGGATGGGCCTGCTGATGAGCGCCGGCGGCTTCGGCGCCATCCTCGGACTCGGCGTCACGGCCGCGCTCACGGACTACGACCGCAAAGGCTACCTGCTCGTCGGCGGCGCCAGCGCCTACGGCGCTTTCCTTGTCCTCTTCGCCCTCTCGACGAGCTATCCCCTCTCGCTCTTCGCCTCTTTCTTCATGGGCGCCTTCGGCAGCGTCTACATGATCACGGTTCAGACGGCGCTGCAGCTGCGCGTCCCGGACGAGCTGCGCGGCCGCGTCATGGGCGTCTTCGGCATGACCTACAACATGGGCCCGCTGGGCGGCCTGCAGGCGGGAGCCGTGGCGGACGCCTTCAGCGCGCCGGCGGCCGTGGCCCTCTCCGGCCTGGCGATCATCGCCTTCGCCAGCAGCGCAACCCTTCGCTCCGAGGTGCGACGCCTGGAGGCGGCGTCCGCGCCCGCGCTGCGCTGAACGCGCTTGACACTGGTGTTATTCTTGCGCCGATCAGATAGGCTACGTCTCGCCCTGAGTTGGCTACTGGCAGACAAGGCAGGACGCCAAGCGCGTGCAGACTTACATACTCCAGCGACTCCTCCTGGCGATACCGACCGTGATCCTCGTCACGATCCTTACCTTCCTCTTCCTGCGCGTTTTTCTGCCGGCTAACGTCATCGACCAGATCATGGGCGAGTACGCCCGCACCGATCTGGAGCTGCGCGCCAAGCTGGAGAAGGAGCTTGGCCTGAGCAGCGGCCTGCCCAACCAGTACGCGGAGTGGCTCGGCGTTGCCTGGTTCTGGGGCGGCCCGGAAGGCGTTCTCCAGGGGAACCTCGGCGAGTCGCTGTACAACGGCAAACCGATCATGAGCGAGCTGATCCACCGTGTGCCGGTCAGCCTTGAGTTGGGCCTGTGGGGGCAGTTTTCGGCGCTCGCGCTGGCGATGCCCCTTGGCGTCTGGGCCGCGCTTCGGCAGGACCACTGGCCTGATTACGGCCTGCGTAGCCTGGCAATACTGATCAACGCCCTGCCGGGCTTCTGGGTCGCCGTCCTCCTCTTGACATTCGGCTCGTTGTGGTTCGACTGGGCGCCGCCCCTCCGCTTCGAGTACCTCTGGGACGATCCCGTTGCCCACGTCGGGATCATGCTTACGCCGGCGCTGCTGATCGGCCTGACGCCGAGCGGCGGCCTGATCCGCCTCGTGCGCACGCAGATGCTGGAGGTGCTGCGCCAGGACTACGTCCGCACCGCCTACGCGAAGGGCCTGGCCAGCCACGCGGTCCTCTACCGGCACGCGCTGCGCAACGCGCTCATCCCTGTCGTGACCGTGGTCGGTGTCGGACTGCCGAACGTCATCGCCGGCACGGTTATCTTCGAGCAAATCTTCCTGATCCCCGGCATGGGCCGCTACTTGGTAACGTCTGTCGACAACCTGGACTATCCGGTGATCCTGGGCCTTAATCTGATTTTCGCTGTGCTGCTCGTCCTAGCCGTCCTCATCGTCGACATCAGCTACGCCTTCATCGACCCGCGGATCAGGTTCTCTTAGGGGCGAGATGGCGGTTTCCGAGCTAGGCGGCGTCGTTGAGCTGGAGGGCTGGGAACGCGTTCCCGAGCAGCCACTCCCCAGCCGCGTCCTCTCCGGGATCCTCAGGTTTGCCAGGGCGAAGCCGCTCGGCGCCTTTTGCGGCTTCGTTGTCATCTTCTTCATGATCATCGGCGACCTTGTGCCGGAGACGCTCAACAAGGCCAGCTCCCTGGCCGGGCTTGGCACGCCGGCCCCTTACCTGGCGGATGTGCTCGAGAAGAACACCACCGTCGTTTACCCTTACTTCCAGGACAGCCTGCGCGACCGGCTGGAGGGCTCCAGCCTGAACCATCTCCTGGGCACCGACCCGACCGGCCGCGACCTATTCAGCCGCATCCTCTTCGGCGCCCGAACGGCCGTGATGGTCTCGTTCGGCGCCGTGTTCATCTCTCAGGCGATCGCCTCCGCCATCGGCATTGCCTCCGGCTACTACGGCGGCCTCGCGGACAAGCTGGCCTATCGCGTTGTCGACGTGTTCACGGCGTTGCCCGGCCTGGTCGTCCTGATCACGGTGCTGGGCGTCTTCGGCTCCGGACTCTGGCAGCTGATCCTGGTGCTGGGTGTCTATGGCGGGCCGCTCAACTCGCGGGTCCTCCGCGGCCAGACGATCTACATCATGGCCAGCCCGTTCATAGACGCGGCGCGAGTGATGGGGGCGAGCGACCGGCGGATCATGCTGCGCTACGTCCTGCCCAACGTCTTTCCGCTGATCATCCTCGCGGCCACGGTGCAGCTCGGCTTCATCGTCCTGCTGGAGGCGACTCTGAGCTTCCTCGGCTACGGTCTGCCGGAGCCGTACCCCTCCTGGGGCCGCATGCTCAGCCTGGACGGGCGCAACTACATGCGGGCCCACCCCGGGCTCGCGATCTACCCTGGGGTCGCCATCGCCCTGCTGGTTTTCTCCTTCAACCTGTTCGGCGATGCCCTGCGCGATGTCCTTGACCCGCGTCTAAGGGGCAGTCGCTGAGGATAGGTACCTGTCGATAACGCTTGACTTTTTTCACCAAGGTGTTTAGATCGCGGCGGAGCTACAGGTCGCTCAAAGGAGGTAAGCAATGAGCGCAAGCTACTGGGACAAAGTACTGCAGAACCGGCTGAGCCGGCGACGGGCGCTGGCGGCCAGCGGCGCCGTCGGGCTCGGCACCGCAATCCTCTCCGCCTGTGGCGGCGGCGACGAGGGCGACGGGGAGAAGGAGGCCGCCGGCCTGCTGTCGCCGATCAAGGACGACACGAAGGACCTCAAACGAGGCGGCACCTGGATCCAGGCCGGCACGAGCGCCCAAGTCACGCCCGTGAGCTTTGACCCGATGCAGTCGGGCGCGCACGTCGCCTACTCCTGGTGGATTTACAACACGCTCTTCGGGCTCAAGCAGACGCGCATGGCGAACCCCACGGGCGAGTTCGAGGGCGTCCTCGTCGAAAGCTCTGAGTGGACGGCCGACCACCTGACGCTGACGCTCAAGCTGAAACCGGGCGTCCTCTTCGCGCCGAAGCCGCCCGTAAACGGCCGTGAGATGGACGCCGACGACGTGGTTTTCAGCTGGAAGCGCTTCGCGGCGAGCGGCGCCGCCCGAGCCTCGGTCTCCTACGAGGCGAACCCGAAAGCGCCCGTCGTGGGGATGACGAAGATCGACAAGTACACGGTGCAGGTCAAGGTCAACGCGCCCAGCATTGCCGTGATCCCCTTGTTGGGCAACGCGTTCACAAGCCAGTTCTGGGTCGTGCCCAAGGAGGCCGAGAACGCCGGCACCCTGGACCTGAAGACGAACCCGATCGGCACCGGCCCCTTCTACCTCGCCAGCCACACGCCCAGCGTCAGCGCCAAGCTGCAGCGCAACCCCGGCTTCAAGGCCGCCGACAAGCGCGACCTGCCCTATTTCGACGCCATCGACTACCGTGACATGCCGGAGTACGCCGCCACCCTCAGCCAGTTCAAGGCCGGCAACATCTACGACTCCTTCTTCAGCGTCCAGTCCCAGGACATGCTGCCGACGGCGAAGGACGTGCCGGACCTGGAGCTGTGGGAAACGCCCGCCCTCGGCGGCGGCACCGTGCGGGCGCTCTTCGGCCGCAATCCGGACTCGGCCTTCAAGGACGAGCGCGTCCGCCAGGCTTACTCGATGATCATCGACCGCGACTTCTACGGCGAGCTGGCGTTCAACAAGAAGGACTTCGAGGCGGCGGGCGTCCCCGTCAACACGGTCTGGGAGACGGCGCTCTCGCCGTCGGCCGGCAGCGGCGGCTTTGGCGCCTGGGTGCTAGACCCCAAGGGCAAGGACTTCGGCGAGAACGCCAAGTACTACAAGTACAACGTCCAGGACGCGAAGGCGCTCCTCAAGGCGGCTACGGGCCAGGAGAGCATCGACGTCGACGTGACCTACTCCCTGGCCTTCGCGCCCGTCCTCTACACGCGCATCAACTTCATCCTCGCCATGATGCGGGAGAGCGGCCTCTTCCGGCCGACCATCAAGGAGATCCAGTTCGCGACGGAGTGGAACCCGAAGTTCCGGCTCAACAAAGGCGTGTTCACGGGCATGGGCCTCACGCTCGACCTGGCGGACCCGGATCCGGCGCTCACGCTCTTCTCGAACTACAACTCCCAGGGTCAGTACTACTTCGGCGGCGACCCGCTCAGCGACCCGACGATCGAGGACATGACCCTGAAGATGCTGCAGGAGTTCGACACGAAGAAGCGCATGGGCCTGGCGTTCGAGCTGCAGAAGCACGAAGCGAAGATGCAGCACCGGACGTTGACTACCGCCGGCTCCGGCTTCCGCCTCTCCTGGCCGGCCCACCGCGGCCGGGGGGTCTGGCGCCCGGACTACGACTTCCACTACCTCTGGACCCACTGGCTCGACCCGGCGAGGCCGCCCCTCAAGAAGGCCTAAGGCGAAACTGCGCATACGGAGGGTGCTGCTCCCACGTCGTGGGAGCAGCACCCTCGCTTTGAGCGCGCCCGCGCTTGAGGATCCGCCGTGCGCGGCGTAATCTTCTCGGCACGTCTCAGCGGAGGTAAGAGCCCATGGCCTCAGCGTTTCGGGCCGACCACGTCGGCAGCCTCCTGCGCCCGCCGGAGCTGCTGCAGGCGCGGACCGACTTCGCGGAAGGGCGAACATCCGCGGATCAGCTGCGCGCAGCCGAGGACGCCGCCGTCCTGAAGGCCCTGGAGCTGCAGCGCCAGGCCGGCATCGATGTCTACACCGAGGGCGAGTACCGGCGCGCCGGCTGGAGCACCGCGCTGCGCGACTCAGTCGAGGGCCTCGTCCCGGACCCCGACCCGCAGTCGACGCGCCGCATCCTCGGCCGCTGGCAGGGGCCGAGCAGCGACCTGGCGAACACCGCCCTCAACCTCTTCGGGCCGTCGATGGTCGTCGGCGCCAGGCTCCGCCAGGTGCGCCGCCTCGCCGGCGCCGAGGCCGCGTTCCTCAGGCAGCACGCCCCGGGGCCCTGGAAGATAACGATGCCGGGCCCGATGACGTCGCTCCTCATGTACAAGGCCGGCATCAGCGACAAGGCCTACCCGACGCGCAAAGAGTTCGTCGCCGAAATCGGCGCCATGATCCAGCGCGAGGTCGGCGCCCTCATCGAGGACGGCGCCTCCTACATCCAACTCGACTCGCTGCACTACGTCGAGCGCCTCGCCTACACCGCGATGAGGCAGCAGATGATCGCGGACGGTGAGGACCCGGAGGCGTACCTCGACGACCTCATCGCCGCCGACAACGCGGCCCTGGCCGGCGCGCGCCGCGAGGGCGTGACGGTGGGCGTGCACATGTGCCGCGGCAACAACCGCAGCGCCTGGCACGCCGAGGGGAGCTACGAGCCCATCGCCGAGAAGGCGTTCGGCCGGCTCAACGTCGACCGCTTCCTGCTGGAGTACGACACCGACCGCGCCGGCGGCTTCGAGCCGCTGCGCTTCGTGCCGAGGAACAAGATGGTCGTCCTGGGCCTGATCAGCTCCAAGCTGCCCCAGCTCGAGTCCATCGACCAGCTGCGGCGCCGCATCGACGAGGCGGCGAAGTACGTGCCCATCGAGAACCTGGCGATCAGCCCGCAGTGCGGCTTCGCCTCGACGGTGCTGGGTAACCTGCTGACCTGGGACGACCAGCGCCGCAAGCTCGAGCTCGTCGTCGAGACGGCGCGCAAGGTCTGGGGCTAGCCCTCGGCCCTAGGGCGCGGCCGCCGCACCCAGACGCGACGACAGGCCCCCGAGCAGATGTCGCCGCCTACGCGACGAGCAGGCCGCCGCTCGTTTCCCTGAGCCCCTCGAGGAAGCACTGGAGAATCGCCGGGTCCCACTGCCTGCCGGCGCCGTCCTTGAGGATGCTCACCGCCGTCTCGTGCGCCAGCGCCCTGCGGTAGGGACGGTCGCTCGTCATCGCGTCGTAGGCGTCGATGACGGCGATGATGCGGGAGCCGAGGGGTATGCGCTCGCCGGCGATGCCGTCGGGATAGCCGTGGCCGTCATAGTGCTCGTGGTGGTGGTAGACCATCGAGTACACGGGCTCCAGGAAGGGCACCTTCTTGCAGATCTGGCCGCCGACGTAGCAGTGCTGTTTGATGAGGGCGTACTCGTCCGGCGTCAGCTTGTCCGGCTTCTTCAGGATCACGTCTGGCACGGCGATCTTGCCCACGTCGTGCAGCGCCGCTGCCAGCTTGACGAGGTCGATGTCCCTGCTGTCCAGGCGCAGGCGCTCGCCGATGAGCCCCGCGTAGTCCACCAGACGCGTGCAGTGGTCGCCCGTGTAGGGGTCGCGGCTTTCGATGACGTTGGTCAGCACGGTGGCGGTGTCCAGTGCCATGCGCTTCAACGTGGTGCGCTGACGGGCGTTGCCGACGGCGACGGCGGCCTGGTCCGCCAGGTGCTCCAGCGCGTCCAGCTCCTCCGGCGGGAACGCCCGCTCTTCGCGGAAAATGATTGCCAGCGCGCCGAGGATCTCGCCGTCCAGGACGATGGGCGTCGCGGCGGCTGAGCGCCAGCCTTCGTTGCGCGCCATCTCCGCCAGGACCTGGTAGCGATTGTCCGCCAACACGTTGGACGATGTCGCCGTGCGCCCGTGCATCAGCGCCCAGCCGGAGACGCCCTCGGCGGAGGGCAGGTGCTCGTCCACTTCGTACACAGGCCCGGACGCATCGCGCCTGTAGCCCCGAAAGGTCACTTCTCGGCTGCCGTCCGGTGAAGGACTAAAGACCCCGGCGGTATATGAGCCCATGAACTCGTGCGTCAGGCGCGCGACCTCGCGCAGCGCCTCCTCCTCCGGCGTGCCGGCGAGGATCAGCTTGTCGATCAGGCTCAGGACCTTCAGTTCCTCGCCGCGGGCCTCGCTCTTGTGTGTCTCCGTCTCCTTCTCCTCCCTCTCCCGCACCAGGCTGCCGGCGAGGACGCTGACGGCGAAAAAGGCGAGCGGGCGCAGCACCCAGCCCGTGGGCCCCAGGTTGAAGGGCGAAGGGTCGGTGAAGAAGACGGGCTGGTTCAGCGCCTCGTGCAGGACATCGATGGCCGGGCTCACCATCAGGCCGGCCAGCATGGCGATGGCGAGGCGCTGGCGCGTGCTGAGGGTGAGCGCGCTGGTCACTACGGGCAGGTAGTAGAGGTGCGCGAGCTGGCTCGGCAGGCCACCCGTCAGCTCGATGGTCGTGGCGATGGCGATGATCGTGCAGGTGTTCGCCGCGGCGAGCAGGGGCCGCCAGGCCACGGTCCTCCGAAGCGCGCGCCGCGCAGACTCCACGATGGACGCCATCGATAGCTACTCCTCGTCTGATTAATCGGCAAAGAGCGGTCGCGACACGAGTCTCGAGCCCCGTACAGACGCGGCTAGATCGGCGCTCGCCCGCTCATTGACAATGCCCTCGCGCGGCGACATGATCGACGGCAGTCCCCGCCGCCTGAGATAAACCGCAGCGATCGAGGCAAGTTGAAGCAGAGCACCGAAAGGATCCTCACCACCCACGTCGGCAGCCTTGCCCGGCCGAGCGACATCCTCGAGCTGATGCGGGCCAAGATCGCCGGCCAGGCCTTCGACGAGGAGGCGTTCGCCCGGCGCGTACGCGGCGCCGTGGCGGAGTGCGTCAAGAAGCAGGTCGAGTGCGGCATCGACGTCGTCTCTGACGGCGAGCAGGGCAAGGACAGCTTCTACGCCTACGCTCGCGAGCGCCTGGGCGGCTTCCAGACGCGCGACCGCGGCCCGCAGGCGACGCGGCCCTGGTCGCAGGAAATACGCGCCTTCCCGGACTACTACGAGACCTACTACTTCGGCCGGCGGGCGAAGGGACGCGTCGGCGCCGACCTCGTCCTCGTTTGTACCGGGCCCGTGAGCTACAAAGGCCACGCCCAGGTGCAGGCGGACATCGCCAACCTCAAGGCGGCCGCCGCGGCTGCTGGCGCCGTCGAGGCCTTCATGCCGGCCACGGCGCCCCAGGGCCTCGGCGCCAACGAGTACTACAAGACGGAGGAGGAGTTCATGTTCGCCATCGCCGAGGCGATGCGGGAGGAGTACGGGGCCATCGTCGATGCCGGCATCGTCCTCCAGGTGGACGACCCGGCGCTGACCAGCTTCTTCAGCCAGGAGGGCCTGAGCCCGGCCGAACGGCGCAAGCTCGCCGAGACCTACGTCGCAGCGCTGAACCACGCCCTGCGCGGCATTCCGCCCGAGATGGTCCGCTTCCACACCTGCTACGGCATCAACGAGGGCCCCCGCGTCTACGACGCCCCCCTGAGGGATATCATCGACACGATGCTGCGCATCAACGTCAGCGCCTACTCCTTCGAGGCCGCGAACCCGCGCCACGAGCACGAGCACCACGTCTTCGAGGACGTGAAGCTGCCGGAGGGCAAGGTCCTCATCCCCGGCATCATCAGCCACACGACCAACGTCGTGGAGCACCCGGAGCTGGTGGCGGACCGCATCGTCAGCTACGCCAGGCTCGTCGGCCGCGAGAACGTCATCGCGGGCAGCGACTGCGGCTTCTCGTCCCAGGCGACGTTCACGCCTGATGTTCATCCCAGCGTCGTCTGGGCGAAGTTCCAAGCGCTGGCCGAAGGCGCTAAACTAGCCAGCCAGCGGCTCTGGCGCTGAGAAATCTCGCACAGGAGGAGAAGTGACAACTCAAAACCCGGCTGAGTTCCCTCTGCCACGCGACTTCCAAGGTTTCGCCCAGTGGGACAAGATGCACTGTCCGCGCGTCCAGACGCCGATGTCCCAGGACGTCTTCTCCAACGGCGTGACCAGGGGCTTCACCGCGGCGATGGACGAGTACGCCTGCCCGATCGGCGTCTCGTACGTGGCCTACAACTACTACGTCTACATGGGCACGCCGCTGCAGGCCTCCGTCCAGGCAGGCAATGAGCCGTTCGAGGCGCGGATGGCGCGTTATGGCAAGACGATCGCGACCATCGTGCCTGATACCGGCCGGATGTGGACGGAGGAGTGGCTGCCGGCCATCCTGCCCGGTATCGAGAAGACGCGCACGCAAGACTACGCCGCGATGGGCGACGCGCAGCTGCTCGCCGCCTTCGACGAGGCGCTCGAACGCTTCGTCGAGCGCTATGTGGTCCACGGCAAGATCAACTTCAACCTGATCTCGGCCAGCCGCTTCGCGGACTTCTACAAGGAGAACTTCAAGCCGGACGCCGACACGGAGCCCTACGAGGCGCTGCAGGGCTTCCTGACGAAGTCGCAGGAGGCCGGACAGGGGCTGTGGCGGCTGAGCCGCCTGGTGAAGTCGAGCCCGGAGCTGGCCAAGGCCTTTCAGGAGACCGAGACGAAGGATCTGCCGGCGCGCCTGCAGCAGTCGGACGCGGGCCGCCGCTTCATGGCGGCGCTCGCGAATTACCTGGACGAGTTCGGTTGGCGCAGCGACGTCTTTGAGCTCATGGACCCGACCTGGCGCGACAACCCGGTGATCCCGCTCAACGCCCTGCAAGGCTACATCTACCTCGGCGACGACGCCGACCCGGACATTCGCTTCCGGCAGTCCGTGGAGCGGCGCGACGAGCTCCTCAGCGCGGCGCGCTCCAAGCTGGCGCGCGATTCGGAGAAGCTGGCCGAGTTTGAGCGACTCTATGAGGCCGCGAAGGACTACCTCCCCGTTACCGAGGATCACAACTATTACATCGACCAGATCGGCAACACGGTCATGCGCTTGCCGCTGCTAGAGGCGGGCAGGCGCCTCGTCGCTCGCGGCCTGACTAACGAGGTCGACGACATATTCAGGCTCCACATCGCCGAGATGCGCGAGGCGCTGCTTCAGGGCCACGACTTCAGGAGCCTGACCGCCGAGCGCAAGGCGGACATGGAGAAGTGGGCCCAGGTCGTGCCGCCGCCCTTCGTCGGCATGCGGCCGCCGCCCAGCGGCGACCCGCTGGAGGATGGCATCATCCGCATGTTCGGCATGCCGCCCGAGCCGAGCCGCGACCCGTCGATCATTCAGGGGCTGCCGGCCTCGCCGGGGACCGTGCGGGGCCGCGCCAAGGTCGTGCGCACGCTTTCGGAAGCGAGCAAGCTGGAGAAGGGCGACGTCATGGTCTGCGAGATGACAATGCCGCCCTGGACGCCCCTGTTCTCGACGGTCAGCGCCGTCGTTGCCGACACGGGCGGTATCCTTAGCCACTGCGCCATCGTCGCGCGCGAGTACCGCATGCCGTGCGTCGTCGCGACGGCGATAGGTACGGCTGTAATCAAGGACGGCATGATGCTGACCGTGGACGGCTCCCGGGGCATCGTGCGGATAGAAGCCGTTTGAGGAGCGCCGGACGGCCATAGAGCAGACCATTTGGAGGAGCGATGACAACGCAGAACGACTTTCCGATCGCGCCCGAGAACGAGGGCTTCTTCTGGCAGTGGGATAAGCTCCACGCGCCGCGGACCCTGACGCCGCTGGAGCACGAGCTGCTGCTGGAGACCACCGGCGCGGGCTTCACCAGGGCGATAACCGAGCTCGGCTCCACGCTCCAGGCCGTTTGTCGCCTGATCAACTACTACCAATACCTCACGGGGGTGCCGCTGCCTGACCTGGGCGGCGAGACGCCGGAGCAGCGGCACGCCAGGTACGAGAGGAACGTCGCCGAGCTGTTGCCCAAGGTAGGCGAGAAGTGGGAGAAGGAGTGGTTCCCCTCCATCCTGCCCGCCCTCGAGCGCTCTCGCAAGGCCGACTACACCAAGCTGAGCGATGCGGACCTCCTGCGTGCCCTCGACAAGATGCGCGACGAGATCCTCTATCGCTGGTACATTCACGGCCTGATCTTGTACTCGTTCGTCTCCGCCAACGTCTTCACGGACTTCTACAAAGAGGCGCTCCAGGTTTCGGACGACAAGGAGGGCTACGAGGCCCTCGGGGGTTTCCCCAGCGTAGCCCTGGAGAGCTCTCAGGGCCTGTGGCGCCTCAGCCGCACCGTCCGGTCTAACCCTGAGCTGCGTCGCCTCTTCGAGACAACCCAGGCAGAAGAGCTCCTTGGCAAGCTCAACCAGAGCGAGGCTGGACGCGACTTCGTCAAGGAGCTGAACGCCTACCTCGAAGACTTTGGCTGGCGGGCGGACAGCGTCTACGAGCTCACCAGACCGTCCTGGCGCGAAGACCCGCGCATACCCCTCGGTGCCATCCAGGGCTACGTCAGCATCGGCGATGAGGGCGGGCCGGACGTCCAGTACAACGCCGCTGTCAAGCGCCGCGAGGAGCTGCTAGCGGCGGCGCGTCGTAAGCTGGCCGGCGACCCGGCGAAGCTCGCCCGCTTTAACGAGCTTTACGACGCGGCGAAGAGCTTCACACCCATCGTCGAGGACCACAACCACTGGATCGACCAGATGGGCGACATCCTCATACGGTACCCGGTGCTGGAGATCGGCCGCCGCCTCGCCGCCAAGGGGTCCATCGCGGCTACAGAGGACGTCTTCCTCCTGCGCCGCTCCGAGATTCGTGAAGCCATCGCCGGCAAGGACGAGAAGGCTCTGGTGGCCCAGCGCCGGGCGGAGATGGAGCGCTTCGCGAAGGTCGTGCCGCCGCTCTACATCGGTGCGCCGGCACCGCCCAGCGGTGACCCCGTGGAGGACGTGCTCATCCGCTTCTTCGGCCTGCCCGTCGAGCCGAGCGCCGATCCGTCCGTGATCAACGGTATCGCCGCTTCCCCCGGTACGGTGCGCGGCCCGGCCAAAGTGGTGCGCAGCCTGGACGAGGCGAGCAAGCTCAGCCCGGGCGACATCATGGTCTGCGAGATGACCCTGCCGCCCTGGACGCCCCTTTTCTCCACCGTCAGCGCCGTCGTCGCGGACACCGGAGGCATCCTCAGCCACTGCGCCATCGTCGCGCGCGAGTACCGCCTGCCCTGCGTCGTCGGCACCGCCGTCGGCACAGCGGTGATCAAGGACGGCATGACCCTCACCGTGGACGGCTCGCGCGGCGTCGTCCGCATCGAGAGCTGAGCCGGCGGCTGCATCGCGGCTTCCTTGACGCCTCTGGGGGAGCGCCTATAATCGGCTGCAGCCGGTTAGGCGCTCCCCTTCTCGAAGCGATCGTATCGAGGCATTGGCATGAAGTTCGGCCTTTTCTACGAGTTGCAACTGCCAAGACCCTTGGACAAAGACCAGTGGAACGACGACGACGAGCTCCGCATCGTCCAGGAGACCCTCGAGCAGGCTGAGTTCGCCGACAAGCTCGGCTTCG
>Ga0209108_10001538_pt1 | contig 13361 bp, 11 predicted proteins | sample Rifsed10ft1_FD_184003 | JGI IMG/M metagenome (GOLD analysis project Ga0209108, IMG submission 184003) | Soil microbial communities from Rifle, Colorado, USA - sediment 10ft 1 (version 2) | ecosystem: Environmental > Terrestrial > Deep subsurface > Rock core/Sediment | place: Rifle, Colorado...
CGCCCTTCGTGTGCCGCTGGCGCTGCCCGCTGGCGCGGGCCGGCCCGCGCTGGAGAAGGCGATGAAGGGGAAAGTCCTGAAGCGTGTGAGCCTCGTGGGCTTCTACGGCCGGGGCTAAGGACTACCCGCCGCCGTAGATCGAGACTGGAAGCTCGAGTGTGAGCTCGGCGCCCGAGGGAATCTCGGCTTCGAGGCGCTCGACGATCTCGAATGCCCCCGGCGCAGCGGCGAGCAACCGACGCTCGATCTCCTCGGTCGAGTCGAGCTGGAGGAGCTCCTGCTTGAACTCCTTGGGGAAGCGTCCCTGGCCGAGGTACCAGCCGTAGAACTTCTTGAGGAACCCGGAGGCGCGCCGCTCACCGAGCTCACGAACGGTCTCGCGCACGAACAGGACGAGCTCTGCCGCCACCTCCTCGCGCGAGGGCTCGGCCCCGTCGCCGTCGACGATCTCGCGGATCGCCCACGGATTGCCCTGTGCGCCGCGACCGACCATCACCGCCTCCGCGCCCGTCGTCGCGAGCAGCGTCTGCGCGCGGGCGCGTGAGGTGACGTCCCCGGAGGCGACGATCGGGACATCCACGAGCGAGACGAGCTCGGCGGTCAGCGCGTGATCCGCCGTGCCCGTGTACATCTGCTGTGCGGAGCGCGGATGAAGCGTCAGCGACGAAGCGCCGGCCTCGACGAGCCGTGGGCCGAGCTCGAGCGCGGCGCGCGAACCGTTCTGGACGCCGCGGCGCAGCTTGACGGTGACGGGCACGTCGACCGCGTCCGCGATCGCTGCCACGATGCGGCACGCTCGCTCCTGGTCCTCGAGTAGGTGGGCGCCCGCGCCGGTCTTCGTCACCTTCTTCACCGGGCAGCCGAAGTTGACGTCGACGATGTCCGCGCCGACCGCCTCCACCATGCGTGCCGCGTCCGCCATCGGGCCTGGGTCGGAGCCGAAGAGCTGGATAGCGAGCGGGTGCTCGTCGGAGGCGACACGGAGGTAGCCGAGCGTCTTTTCGTTGCGGTGCTCGATGCCCGCGCAGCTGACCATCTCGGAGCAGACGAGCCCGGCGCCGTAGCGGCGTCCCTGGCGCCGGAACGCCTGGACGCTGACGCCCGCCATCGGGGCGAGGACGAGCCGCGTCGGCACGTCGACGCGGCCGATTCGCCAGGTTTCGCGCAGGTCGATCACGGCCGTCGGATGGTACTCGCGACGCGTTTGACGCTCGTCGAACGGGGTCGCTACTATTCCGGGCCGTTGTCGGGGCCTCAGGCCCCGCAATCTCGTCTCTGGAGGCGTTTTGTGAAGGACGTGATCCTCACTCCCGAGGGCTACAAGCAGCTGAAAGCCGAGCTCGACATGCTCAAGACTCAGCGGCGGCGCGAGGTTGCCGAGCGCATCGCGGCCGCCCGCGAGTTCGGAGAGATCGCCGAGAACGCGGAGTACGACGACGCGAAGAACGAGCAGATGATGCTCGAGCACCGCATCTCGCAGCTCGAGGAGCGCCTCGCGAACGCCCACGTCATCGACAAGCGGCGAGTGGACACGAGTGTCGTCTCCGTCGGCGCGGTCGTACGCCTGCGCGACGTCGATGCAAAGGAGACGACCGAGTACTTCATCGTGGGCTCGGCGGAGGCCAACCCGGCCGAGCGGAAGCTCTCGAACGAGTCACCCGTCGGCAAGGCGATCATGGGGCGCAAGAAGGGCGAGACGGTCGAGGTCATCACGCCGCGCGGCTCGAAGGTGAAGTTCAAGATCATGGAGATCAAGGCCGCATAGAGCGGCCTCGATCTCGCCTCGTCTGTAACGCGCCCTCCTCCGGCTAGGTCGGAATGGGTGATCGCTTGCATGCCCCGCCGGCAAAGCGGACGTAGGAGCCTTGCGGCTTGAGCGTTGCATCGACGACGACACGGTTTCCGAGCGACGCCTGGATCCGATATGTGTTGGTGCCGACCTTTGAGGTCAGGAAGCGGCCGGTGCGCCCGAACGTACAAGTGAGCTTGGTCGCGCTCGCGATGCGCCGCAGCGAGCCACCGCTCAAGAAGGCGGGAGTGGCGTCGCCCAGCGCGCACAACGGGTTGACAGAGAAAGGTGGGATCCCCCCTTCCCCACGGGCGCCCGCGTAGACCAGGTAGGTGTCGGTGCCCGGTCGGCTCCCCCGGTAGAACTCGACATGGGGCGTGTGCCACGCGGGGAACGAGAGGGACTCGATCTGGTCGTGACCCCGATCGTGGAACAGTACGGTGAGAACGCGAGCGGGGCGACCGCACACCCACACGTCCGCCTTGGGCGATGCCGCCTGACCCACCGTCGTGGATCCCGCCGCTGCGACCGATCCGGCGAGACCGAGCAGGAGCATCACGACGAGGACGCACATGATCCTCGACATGCGAATGCTCGTGGCACCAAGAGTGGCGATTGCCTTGTTCATGTGCGAGCTAGTTCCCGGGAAGCGGGTGGATCGTGCCGTCGATCGTTACGGCCGGGAACGCTCCGAATGCCGGGTACTCCTGGTGGCAGCGAAGCGGCGCGAGGCCCGTCTTGTTCCCCCATGTCTTCGCATCGGTGACGTCGCCGGAGTCGAAGTGGTATGTGATCGCGAAGTACGAGAGCACGTGGTGTTGCCCCTGTGGCTCGGCGCGCCAGCCCGTGGCTCCTGCGCCGCGAACACCGACAATCAGCAGCGTCGTCTCCGCGGCGCCACTCTCGTCCACGCACAGGATCTCGCCCGCTATGCGTTCCAGTCCGTTCCCGCTCGGCACGTTCGCCGTCGCCGGAGCTGCCCCGACCACGATTGCCATAAGTACTGCGAGTGCAACAACGAGATGCTTCATCTCGATCTCCTCCTTCGGAATGTGTCGCCAGGGGCGACGTTCAGGGTTCGTCTTCGGGCCTTTCGCCCGCCCGCCTGTCTCGCTTCGCCTAGCTCAGCGCAGGCACCGCGGCGTCGCAGAAGTCGTCGCTCCGGCCCGTCGAGCCCTTGACGACGCCGAGGAAGTCGAGGAACGTGTCGTCGAACGGATCCGTCAGCGTGCCGTTGTAATCGAGGAGGATCTCGAACCGGATCTGGCCCGGATTCCTGGCGATCGCCTTGCCGTCCTCCCCGTAGAGCACTGCATTGCCGGTTGCGAGGATGAGGATCGTCAGCGTTCCGTCGTCATTGACGGTCACGCGCTTGTCCTTCTCGAACACGTTCGTGACGGAGGTCAGCGTCTTGCCGTTGGCCGTCAAGACTTCGGTCCGCGTGCCGTGTTGGAGGAAGTAGTCGAGACGATCACGTCCGTGCGGAACAACGTGGACGCTGCCGTCGATGACGAACGCGATCTCCACGGTCAGCCCCGTGGCATCGCAGAAGTCGGCGACGACCTCCGTGTCCTCCTCGTGGAACGACTCCCGAAAGACCTGCCCGGCGCCGGCGGCCGCAGCGAGCACGACAACAGCCACACCACCAATGGCCAGAAGTGCGCCGAGCCGAGCCGTGTAGCTTCGCTTCATTTCCTGCTCCTCTCTCGGTCGATGAACAACACGACGACCTGCTCGTCCGTGATCTCGCCGTCCGGCGAGAGGACGAAGTTCGAGGTGATGCGTCCGCGCGCGCCCGCGTAGCGACCGGCACCCTCGGCTACGTCGAGCACCGACGCGCCGTGCCGTACGTCTCCGCCTGGTGCTCGCTCGAGGGTCCCAGCGCCGACCGATCGGAATCGGAGGGCGTCGCCCCGACCGAAGTCGATGGTCCCCTCCTCCGAGAAGGTCGACTCGTCGGAGAAGACGAGACGGCTTGCGACGTGAGTGCCGCGACCCGAGCGCTCGGCGTCGAGCACTCCCGGCGCGACCGTCGTCGTCCGCCCACGGAGCGTGCGCTTGAACGTCACCCGATCCATGCCGCGACCCTGGCGAGGCGCCCCGTCAGTTGACCTGCATACCGCTGACAACGCGCTGACAGAGTCGGCGAGTTGCTTCGATCTGCTTGTGAGCCGTGGTACGTTCGCCGCGGTGCTCGACTTCCGCATCCTGGGGCCGCTCGAGGTCCGGGACCGTGAGGACGTCCTCCACCTCGGCGGCTCGAAGCAGCGAGGCGTGCTCGCGCTCCTTCTGCTGAGCGCGAACGATGTCGTGTCGAGCGACCGACTCGTCGATCAGCTCTGGGGCGACGCGCCACCGGAGGACGCTGCAATGGCTCTCCAGGCCCACGTCTCGCGTCTGCGCAAAGCCTTACCCGGCGGTCCGGAGCTGCTCGCGACCCGTGCTCCCGGCTACACGCTGCAGCTCGCCCCGGGGCAGCTCGACCTCGAGCGCTTCGAGGCGCTGGTGCAGCAGGGGCGTGCCGCGCTCGCGGACGGCGACGCAAAGAGCGGGGCCGAGACACTTCGATCTGCACTCGAGCTCTGGAGAGGGCGCCCCCTCGCCGACCTCGAGGACGAGCCGTTCGCCCGTGAGGCCACCGCGCACCTCGAGGACGCGTGGCTGGACGCGATCGGAAGCCGCATCGATGCTGAGCTCGCGCTCGGCCGTCACGCGGAGCTCGTCACCGAGCTTCGAGCGCTCACTCGAGCGCATCCACTCCGCGAAGGGTTGCAGGCGCAGCTGATGCTCGCCCTATACCGCTCGGGACGCCAGGCGGAGGCCCTCGACGTGTTTACGGACACCCGCCGCGTGCTGAACGACGAGCTCGGGCTCGAGCCCGCGCCGGCGCTGCAACGCCTTCAGCAGCAGATTCTCGTGCAGGACCCCGAGCTGGATGCGCCGCCGAGCGATCGACCGGCGCGCCGCCGACGTCGCCGTGTCGGACTTGCGGTCGCGATCGCGCTCCTTGCAGGCATCGCGGCCGTGAGTACGGCGGCGGTGGTCGCCTCCGGGCCGGATGGCCCAGCCACAGAGGCACGTGGTGGCGCACTCGTGGCGATCGACGCGGAGACGGCGATGATCGGGCCACGTATCCCGCTCGGGACGACACCGACCGCAGTCGCAGTCGGGGACGGCGCCGTGTGGGTGCTCGACGCCGATACGCGCACCATCTCGCGCTACGACGCGGAGTCGGACTCGATCTCGACGTTTGCGACAGGCGCGACGCCGACCGATCTCGCCGTCGGCGCCGGCGGCGTGTGGGTCGGCAACGGGCGCCGGCTGTCCTCGTCGCAGTTCGTCGGGCCTGTCGCGACCTCCGTCGCACGCCTCGATCCCCAGTCCCGAACCGAGCGCGCAAGTGTCGAGCTCCCGCAGCAGGCTGGCGCCTTCTCGAATCTCGTCGAGAACCACCTGGCCGCTGCGGAGGATGCGCTCTGGGCGGTCGCGCCGGACTTCTCGATCGCGCGGGTCGATGCCGCGAGCTCGGTGGTGACGAGCGTCGTACAGCCTTTCCCGGTTCAGGCGATCGCGTCCGGGCCTGCGGGAGTGTGGGCGCTCGGGGTCGACGGAGCAGTTGCGCGGCTAGATCCGAAGACCGCGGAGGTTCTCGTCCGCACGCGGGTCCCGGCATCGTCGGTCGCGGCCATCGCCGTCGGCGCCGATGCGGCCTGGGTCACCTCGCCTTCCGACGGGACGCTCTGGAGGATCGACGCCGGCGACAATCCCACGCTGGGCTCTGTCGACGTGGGTGCAGGAGCGAACGATGTGGCGACCGGCGACGCGAGCGTGTGGATCGCCAACCCGCTGACCGGAATCGTGACGCAGGTGTCGACCGAGACGAACGCCGTCGTTCGGACAGTCCAGCTCGGCGGCATTCCTCGATCGCTCGCCGTCGATGGGGAGCGCATCTGGGTGACGCTCTCCAATCTCGATACGCCCGCTGTCTCAAAGGCGTCCGAGCTCGCGGGCGTCCAGCCACTGCCCGCTGTCTCGTGCGAGCCGCCCGTGTTCGGAGTGGACGATGAGCCGGATGTCTTGATCGCTTCGGATCTCATGCTCCAGGGCGGCGTACGGGTGACGACGACCCAGATGTCGCAAGCGATCGCGTTTGTCTTGCGCGAGCGCGACTTCCGTGCCGGCGACTTTAGGGTCGCGTACCAGTCCTGCGATGATTCGATCGCGACAACGGGGTTGTTCGACCTCGCGAAGTGCGCTGCGAACGCGCGCGCGTACGCGGCGAATCCCGACCTTATCGGCGTCGTCGGGACGTTCAACTCTCCGTGCGCCGCTGCCGAGATTCCCGTCCTCAACCGGGCGGCGAACGGCGGCGTGGCCATGGTGTCGCCGACCAATACCTACGTCGGTCTCACGCGTACCGGGCCCGGCGCTCCCGCGGAGGAGCTCGCGAAGCTGTACCCGACCGGGCGGCGGAACTACGTGCGCGTCTCGCCGACGGACGACATGCAGATGGCCGCCCTGGCGCTCGTCGTCAGGCGGCTCGGGCATCGCCGCGTTGCGGTGCTGGATGACGGCGACGAGTTCTATGGGGCCGCGCTTGCGCTCGCGTTCGACCGGGCCGCGCGGCGGCTCGGGCTGCGCGTCGAACTGCACGAGAGCTGGGATCCTCAGGCTCGGTCGTACCGCGGCCTCGTCGACGCGGTGTTGCGGGCAAGGCCTCAGGCGGTTGTTCTGAGCGGGCTGCTCGACACCAATGGCGCACAGGTCGTTCGCGAGCTTCGCGAGCGCCTCGGGCCTGACGTGACGCTGCTCGCGAACGAGGGCTTCACTCCGATCAGTCTCATGCTCGAGCGCGCCGGAGACGCCGGCCGCGGCGTCTACGTGAGCCTGAACGGGCTCACGATCGAGCGTCTCGGGCCCGAGGGGCGTCGCTTCGTTCGGGCATTCGCCGAGACCCAGCCCGGAGCCGGGATCGAGCCGTCCACGGTCTACGCCGCGCAGGCCGCGGAGATCCTGCTCGACGCGATCGCGCGTTCGGACGGAACTCGCGCGTCCGTCATCCGCGAGCTCTTCCGCACGAAGGTCGAGAACGGCCTCCTCGGGGACTTCACGTTCGACGCGAACGGCGACATCTCCGAGAGCCCGATCACGATCCTGCAGGCGCAGCGGGCAGGTGGTGCGAACACGATCCTGAGCTTCGAGGGCGCCCGAATCGTTCGCATCGAGCGCCCTCGCGCAAGCCTCGTCCGCTGACGGCGACACGATGTCCACGAACCCGTGGACCTCGGCCTCGGCGGAATCCAGCTCGTGCTTCTCGTCTCGGCGCTCGCCACGAGTGTCGCCTGGCTGGCGGCTGCCAGTGTCGTCTTCGTCTCGCGGCGTCCGCCCGAGCCGCCGGTCGGGCCGAAGACGCTCGAGCTCGGCGCCGAGCCCCCGGCCGTCGCGAACTTTCTCGTCAATGACTTCCGCGTCTCCGACGACGCGGTTCCCGCGACGCTGATCGATCTCGCTGCGCGGAACCTCGTCGACATCGAGCAGCGCGGTCCAGGAGTGTTCTACGTACGGCTCCGGGCGACGGGTGAGGAGCCGTTGACCTCGTACGAGCGCCGCGTTCTCGCGCACCTCCACGATCACGCATCCGACGGCGTGGTGCCGGCGGGGGCGCTCACGACCGGTCCGCAGGCGGAGTCGAAGCGGTGGCGGCGCGGCTTCACGTCCGAGGTCGTCGCGGACGCCAAGGCGCGTGGGCTCTCGCGCGACGCCGTCGACGGGCCCGTCTTCGCCGTGCTGACGGGATTGGCCGTCGTTCCGGCGCTCCTCGTCTGGGCGGTCTGGGAGCTCTCGGTGGGACTCCTTGTCGTCGGCGCTGCGGTAGCCCTGCTGGGTTGGATCCGCGCAAGGCATCCGCAGCGGGAAACCCCCGCAGCAATGGCTGCGGCCTCGCGTTGGCTTGGAGTTCGAGCTGAGTTCGAGGAGAACGAGGAGTTCGGGAGTCAGTCGCCGCTCACCGTCGAGCTCTGGGATCGGCTTCTCGCCTACGGCGCGGCGCTCGGCGTCGCAGGCGCCTCGAGCCGACCGCTCCCGATGGGCGTCGAGTCCGACACGCAGGCGTGGACCTCGTTCGGCGGGGGCTGGCGCTCGGTCCGCGTTGGGTATCCGCGCCTCTGGCCGCCCCTGTGGGGCGTCGAGCCACTCCTGGCGCTCGGCGTCGGGATCGCCGTAGTCGTCTGCTCAGCCCTCGTCCTGTACGTCCTCGGCCCATCGCTGTTCGACGCCAGTGTCGTCGCGGCGCCGGTCCTCGTCGTCGTCTGCGCGGGCGTGATCGTCGGAGTGGCGCTCGCCGCCTTGGGAGGCGCGGACTGGCGGAGCAGCGCCGAGATCACCGGTCCGATCCTCAGGCTGCGAACGTTCGGAGACGAGAAGAAGCGCCGCTACTACGCGGCCGTCGACGACGGCAGCGCGCGGTCGATCAGAGCGTTCAGGCTGAACCCGCGCCAGTACTCCGGTTTGGAGCAGGGCGCGCACGTCACGGTTCGCTTCACGCCGAACGTCGGCTGCGTTCGCTGGATCATTCGAGCATCCGACGCCGGAGATACGGCGGGGTAGGCTGGCCAGCCATGGCGGCTCCGAAGCGGTTTCCGGACAGAGACGCGATCGCCGACGTTCGCACCGCCACGGAGCGAGTCGAGGCCGGCGGCGAGCTCGATGAGACTCGTCGGCTTGCGGGCAGAGTGATGGCGAGACGCGAGATGGGAAAGCTCGTCTTCCTCGACCTCGTGGATCGGTCGGGTCGGATCCAGCTCATGTGCGACACGGGTCGAATCGGCGAGGTCGACGTTCACCTCGGCGACGTCGTCGGCGTGGCGGGCCGACCGGCGAAGTCGCGTCGCGGCGAGCCGTCCCTCGCCGTCGACGAGCTGACGATCCTGGCGAGGAACGCGAGTCCCCTGCCGGACACGTTCCATGGGCTGACCGACACGGAGACCCGCTACCGCAAGCGCTACCTCGACCTCCTCATGAACGAGGACGCACGCGAGCTGTTCCTCCTGCGCACCAATGTGGTGTCTTCCATTCGGCGCTATCTCGACGGCGAGGGCTTCGTCGAGGTCGAGACGCCGGTGCTGCAGCCGCGCTACGGAGGCGCGTTCGCACACCCATTCGTGACGCGCTCGAACGAGCTCGACGCCGACCTCTATCTCCGCATCGCGACCGAGCTCTATCTCAAGCGCTTGATCGTGGGCGGCCTCGAGCGCGTCTACGAGATCGGAAAGGACTTCCGCAACGAGAGCGTCTCGTACAAGCACCAGCCCGAGTTCACGATGCTCGAGTGGTACGAGGCGTACGCCGATTTCCGAGACACGATGGACCGGATCGAGGCGATGCTCGAGCACGTCGCGCTTGAGACGCTGGGCACGACGATCGTGCAGTTCCGCGGCTACGAGGTCGACCTGAGACGACCGTGGAAGCGAGTCGGCTTCGTCGAGTCGCTCGAGGCGCTCGAGCTGTGGACGCGCGACGAGGGCGAGCTACGCGCCTGGCTCACCGAGCGAGGTGTCGACACCGATGCCGACAAGGACTGGCCGCAGCTCGTCGACCACGCCTTCGGCCACTTCGTCGAACCCAGCCTCATCGAGCCGACCATCGTGTACGGCCATCCCGTGGAGCTCTCCCCGTTCGCACGCGTGGCCGACGAGGACGATGCGATCACCGAGCGCTTCGAGTACTTCGCAGCGGGAATGGAGCTCGGCAACGCGTACACGGAGATCAACGACGCGGACGAGCAGCAGCGCCGCTTCGACGAGCAGTCGGAGCACGTCGAGGGCGTCCGCGGCGATCCCGACTACGTCGAGGCGCTCTCGTACGGCATGCCGCCGACGGGCGGGCTCGGGCTCGGCATCGACCGCCTCGTCATGCTCCTCTCCGGCCGCGAGACGATCCGCGACGTGATCTTGTTTCCCACGCTGCGACAATCCTGACGCACGCGCCCGTGGGGCGGCATGTATCTCGCCCTACAACGGCACGCTCTCGTGACATTCGTTGCCCGCGCTACTGTGACGATTCGCACGTGGAACGACACGCGCTTCGGCTCCCGGCGTTCGACTACTCGTCGGCCGGGCTCTACTTCGTTACGACCTGCGCGCACAGACGGGCATGTGTGTTCGGACTGGTCGAGAACGACCTCGTCTTCCTATCGCCCCTCGGTGTGATCGCACGTGATCGCCTCGTGCAGATTCCCGAGCATCACTCGACCGTGACCGTCGATTCGTACGTGGTCATGCCGAACCACGTTCACGCTCTCCTCAGGCTCGACGAGCAGCGCGAGCTGGAGCTAGCGGATCTCGTCGCCACCTATAAGGCCGCCGTGTCACGGGCCGCGCGACACAAGGGCTCTGGCAGCGCGGATACCACGACCACATCGTCCGCGACGAACACGACCTTCAGCGGATTCACGACTACATCGCGACGAACCCAATTCGGTGGGCGCTTGACCCCGAGAATCCGAACCGAACGTCGTAGGGGCGAGATATATCTCGCCCCTACGAGTCACACAATCGTCGCGGTAACCACTGGCGGCTGGGCGCTCCACGGGAAGTCGATCCAGAGATCCGTTCGGCGCCAGACGTATTCGCATTTCACGACCGAGGGCGACTTCTCGTAGAGCACCGCACACCTCACCTCGGCGACCTTGCCGGAGCAGAAGTCCTTCACGAGCTTCAGCGTCTCGCCGGTGTCGGCGACGTCGTCGGCGATGAGCATCCGAGCCGACTCGAGATCGACGAGGTCGGGTACCGGCGGCAGGATCATCGGTACGTCGAGGCGCTCGTCGACGCCGGTATAGAACTCGACGTTCATCGTCCACGTGTTCTTGACGTCGAGGGCGTAGCCGAGTGCGGCGCCGACGAGGAGGCCGCCGCGCGCAACGGAGAGCACCAGGTCGGGCTCGTAGCCGTCGTCGACGACCTGCCGTGCGAGCTCGCGGGTGGCCTCGCCGAACTCGGCCCACGCGAGTCGCTCCCTTTCCGCGCCGGGCTCGTCCACGAAGCGATCGTAACCGGGAGCCTCGTGCCCGTCCCCCGATTGGGGGTCGGTGCCCTTCGACGACGCGACGATCGGTAGTCATGCAGTGATCAGCGGACGGCACACGGGGCGGCCGGCGCCTGCAGGAAGGTCCCTGCCGGCGGAGCCTGCACATACCAGAGCGATCCTGGACGCCGCCCTCGATGCCGTCGTCACGATCGATCACCTCGGACGCGTTCTCGAGTTCAACCGCGCAGCAGAGGAGACGTTCGGCTACAGGCGTGAGCAGGTTCTCGGAGAAGAGCTCGCGGGTCTCGTGGTTCCGCCCGAAGCGCGCGAGGCACATCGGCGCGCGCTCGCCCGGTGGACGGCAGCAGGCCCCGGGCCTGGTGCAGGCGGCCTTCTCGGTCGTCGTATCGAGGTCGAGGCGATGCGCTCCGATGGATCGGTCTTCCCTGCCGAGCTCGCCATCTGCCGCGTCGACGTTCCGGGCCCGCCCCTGTTCACGGCCTGCCTGCGTGACATCAGCGAGCGGAAGGACGCGGAGGATCGGCTACGTGCGGCGGAGCTCCGCTATCGAACGCTCGTCGAGCAACTCCCGCTCGCCGTCTATGTCGACCGCACCGACCGCATCAGCTCGAACCTATATACGAGCCCCCAGATCGAGGCCATGCTCGGGTATGCCGCCGAGGAGTGGATGGCCGACTCTTCCCTCTTCGTGGAGCTCCTCCACGACGACGATCGTGAGCGGGTGCTCGCGGCACATGCGAGGACCTATGAGACGGGCGAGCCGCTCCGGATCGAGTACCGGCTTCGGACACGGGATGGCCGTGTGGTGTGGGTGCACGACGAGGCCAGCGTCATCCGGCCTCTGGAGGACGAGCTGCCTGTGCTCCAGGGCTACCTTCTCGACATCAGCGCGCGCAAGGAGGCGGAGGAGCAGCTTCGCCATCAGGCTTTCCACGACCCGCTGACGAGTCTCGCGAACCGCGCGCTCTTCACCGACCGCGTGCAGCACGCACTCGTCATTCGAGCCCCGGACGACGGTGACGTTGCCGTCCTCTTCCTCGATCTCGACGACTTCAAGGCCGTCAACGACAGCCTCGGCCATCTCGCCGGCGATGCTCTACTCGCCGCGGTTGGTTCCAGGCTTCGAGACTCTCTCCCGCCGAGCCTGACGGTTGCCCGTATGGGAGGGGACGAGTTCGCCGTTCTCGTCGAGGCGTCCGACGGCGCAACGACGGCGCTCGAGGCTGCCGAGCGCGTGACCGCCGCGCTGGAGGCGCCGTTCGATCTCGAAGGTCGAGAGGTATTCGTCACGGCGAGCGTCGGCATCGCTGTCGGCGACGATGCGGAGGAGCTCCTTCGGTGCTCCGACGTCGCGATGTACGGAGCCAAGGCGAGCGGAAAGGCGCAGTACGTCGTCTATGCGCCGAAGATGGACGAGCATCTCGACGGACGGCTCGAGCTCGTCGCCGACCTGCGCCGCGCCGTGATCGACGAAGAGTTCGTTCTCCACTACCAGCCGACGGTCGAGCTGGCGAGCGGAGAGATCCTGGGCGTGGAAGCGCTCATCCGGTGGAACCACCCGACACGTGGGCTGCTGCCACCGTCCGAGTTTGTCCATCTCGCTGAGGAGACCGGGCGGATCGTCGAGATCGGCCGCTGGGTGCTGGCGGAGGCCTGTCGTCAGACCGCGTACTGGAGAGCCGACCTCGAAGGTGCAGAGGAGCTGGGCGTGAGCGTGAACGTCTCGACGCGACAGGTGCGGCGTCCGGGCCTGCTCGAGGATGTCCGGAGCGCGCTCGGGACGTCCGGCCTCGAACCATCCGACCTCACGCTCGAGATCACGGAGAGTGTGCTCGCCCGCCGCCGGGACGAGATGACGAGCATCTTGGACGGAGTGGCGAGCTGCGGCGTGCGGCTCGCCCTGGACGACTTCGGCACGGGGTATTCGTCGCTCTCGCTACTGCAGGACCTGCCCGTGCACACCCTCAAGATCGATCGCTCGTTCGTCCAGAGCATCGGTGCGGAGAGCGCACGGAGCGCTTTCGTGCGCGCCATCGTCGATCTCGCGGACGCGCTTGGCCTGGTTGTCGTCGCCGAGGGCGTTGAAACCATGGCTCACGTTGCGGCGCTGAGGCGTCTCGGCTGTCGGGTCGGCCAGGGGTTCCACTTCGCGAGGCCACTTCCCGCCCACGAGCTCGAGTCGTTCGTCCGCGCACGGCACGGGCGCTCGGCCGCCTGAGCTACGGCGCCGTCGCCGTCTTCCAGACCGGGCCCGCCTCGCGCGATGCGCCCTCGTGGTCGGCCGTCACCGGAACGTCCTCCTCCGGATGTGCTGCGCGGTGCTCTCGGAACCACGCGACCGCTCGGGCAATGCCCTCGTCGAGCGACACCTTGGGGTCGTACCCGAGCATCTGGCGTGCCTTCGAAAGATCCGCGACGTAGTGCGTCACCTCGCCGAGGAGGGAAGGCGCAAGCGTCATATCCGGTGCCGTGCCGAGCTCGCCTGCGATCAGCTCGGCGCACCGGACATGACGCTTGCGCCTTC
>Ga0209108_10001539_pt1 | contig 13360 bp, 11 predicted proteins | sample Rifsed10ft1_FD_184003 | JGI IMG/M metagenome (GOLD analysis project Ga0209108, IMG submission 184003) | Soil microbial communities from Rifle, Colorado, USA - sediment 10ft 1 (version 2) | ecosystem: Environmental > Terrestrial > Deep subsurface > Rock core/Sediment | place: Rifle, Colorado...
CGACCTCCGCCCGCCACTGTGAGGCGGATGGTCACCAGCGCCGCCGCTGCCGCCAGACCCACCACCAGGGTCAGAGCCGCCGACAGGTTCGATGCTGTCGCCACCAGGCCGAGCAGGGCGGGCGCGGCCATGAACCCGAGTCGGGTGCCCACGGTGAGAGCGGCGAGGCCTGCGCCCTCGGCGAACGACGGGTGCGAGCCGGCGAGCTTGTAGAGGACCGGAAGTGCCACCGAGATCCCAAGCCCCCAAAGCCCGAATCCGATCAGGGCGATGGCGGTGGAGCCGGACAGCACGACGAGCAGCATCGCGGCCACCGAGAGCATGATCCCGGCGAAGAGGGTCGGGACCCCCCTGAACCGGTCGACCACGTGGTCGCCGGCCATCCTGCCGACGAGCATGCCCGCGGTGAACACGATCACACCGGTCCCTCCCACAGCGGGTGTGGCGCCGGTGACGTCGATCAGGAAAACCGCCCCCCAGTCCATTGGGGTGCCCTCGATGACCACCAAGGTGGCCCCGGCCAGTATCAATCCGAGAGCGATCCGGCCCGATCTCTCTCCGGTTCCGGGACGGGGCGCCGTGTCAGGCACCAACCGCGCCGCAAAGGCCACCACGGCCAGGCCGGCGACGGAAAGAGCGGCCAATTGTGGCCCGAGCCTGATGCCCGACAAGACCGCAAGTGCGCTCAAACCGGACCCGAGCAGTGTCCCGAGACTCCACAGCCCATGGAGGCGGGTCATTATCGAGCGACCAGCCGACTCCTCGACCCGGACCCCGACTTGGTTCATGCCGACATCGGCTTGTGCGTCGACGAACCCGAGGACAGCCAGCAGCAGGCCAAGAAGGAATGCAGTGGGGACCACCGCGATCAGGGGGAGCAGGAGGAACAGCAGGCCGGCACCAACAACGGCAGACCGTCTCGCCCCGATTCGACCAAGCACCACGCCGCTCACCGAGGAACCGATGAGCGCCCCCAGACCTCCCAGGGCGAGAGTCAAACCCAGGGTGTCGAGGTCCATCGACAGACGGTCCCTGATCTCGGGAAGTCTCGGAATCCAGCTCCCGACGATCACACCATTGGCGAGAAAGACGACTGCCACACCCGTGGTGGGGCGCTTGACCGGGATCAGGGCCGTGTCCCTGTCCTCAACTCGCCCGGCGGCGGGCGGCCAACCATTTGCGCCGTAGCGCCTTTCGTTCTTCCTCCGAAGCCCCACCCCAGATACCCGATCGCTGGTTGGTCTCCAGGGCGAATTCGAGACAGTCGTCGGTGACCGGGCAGACGGAGCAGATCGCCTTGGCTTGTGCGATCGCTTCGTCGATTGCTTCGCCGACCGGGAAGAAGAGAGCGTGGGGCAGGCCCGAACAGGTGGCGCTGTCCCGCCAGTCGGCGACCAGTCCGTCTGCGAGTTGGAGTTGGCCCTCGGTCACCCCCCGGAGTTTGGTGTCACCTTCGCGGTTTGCCAAGACCGGGGGTCAGCTCATCTTCAGGAGCGGCTCAGGTCGTGGGGGGAAACCGCTCGTCGTCGTTTGGCTCGCCCGGGTCGATGGAGTCGTCGTCGGGCTTGGCCGCTCCGAGCGGGGTTTGGTCGGAATCGGCGCCGGGCGCGGCCTCGCCGGTGTCTGCCACACCTTCGTCCTGAATCGGCTCGCCAGGCGGAGCCTGGGCCGGCCCCATCACCTCTCTCTCGGTCTCCACCACTTCGGCGAGGTGAGTCCGCCTCATGGCGATAGTCACCAGCCCGATCAATGCGATCAACGCCAGCCCGGCCGCGATCTGGGAGGCCAGGGTCGAGAGGGGATCGGCGGTCAGCCGCACGAAGGCGAAACCGTCGCACGCCCCCCCGGTGCCCTCGATGTCCCCGCCGACCTCGAACACGCCGCGGATCTGCTGGCCTGAGACTGCGGTGACTTCCTCCACGTATACCGACACGTCGGCGACGTCGCCCTGGTTCTCCGGGTCGCCGTCGGTGTTCGGGTCGCCGCCATCTGCCACTACAACCGCGAACCCTCCGACATCCACCCAGATCTCCCAGGTGTGGTCCATGATCGGCCCCGGCGAGGTGGCGAGCCAGGAAAGACCGCCCTCGGGATCTACCTCGAAGGGGCCTTGCCGGGTGGTGTCGGTCACGATCGTGTCGTCGACGTCCGATTGAGCCTCGACGGTGCACCCTCCGTTGAGCTCGCCTGTCTCGTCCAGCTGGGTCAGACCGGTCGCCCCCCAGGCGATCATGCCGACCGCGAGGAGAAGGGGAAGGATGGTCGAGAAAGCCGATACCCGTGCCCGTCCCCAGCCGGCGAGAAGGATGCCGATCAGGCCCAAGAGTCCGGTGGAACCGAACACAAGCAGCCGGTCCAGCGGCCAGACACCTGCCTGTTGCAGGATCACGGCAATCGAAAGGCCGAGCAGGAGGCCTAGCAGGAGGCCGGTCCAGGGATGGGCCCGGGTCTGGATTCGGACAGTCTCGGCGACGTTGGGGACGCGCTCTGATCCTTGATCGTTGGGCATATGTTCCTCCTGCGGCTCGAATCTACGCCAAACCTCCGACGAGATGTCGGCAAGACCGATGGCCCTTGGACCCAAGTCGGGATAGCCTTCATCCGTCGATGCCGCGTATCCGTGCCGCCTCAATAGACGAGCACAAGGCGTTCACCAGGAGCGCCCTTCTCGACGCGGCCAAGACCCTGATTCACGACGCGGGCACCGTGGATCTCCCGCTCGGGGAGATCGCTCTCGCCGCCGGCGTGGGGCGCACCACCCTCTATGACTACTTCACCGATCGAGACGACCTGATCGCCACCCTGGTCGAGGAAGAGCTTCCCGGGGTTGTGCGAGCCTTGATAGCCGCCGTGCCCCGCAGGGGTGACACTCCGGAGCGCCTCGCCGAGCTGGCATCGAGGACCGTCGAGTTTGTGATCCGTGACCCGGTGTTGGGTGTGATCCTGCACCGTGCGGTGGGTCGCATGGGACCGGAGGCGGAGGTCCGGATCCGGGCGGCGCATGCCAACCTGGCCGATGCCATGGTCGGGCTCTATCAGGCCGGAGTCGCCTCCGGTGACTTTCGATCGATGCCCCCCGACCTTGCCGGGAGGTTTATTCAGGACTCGATCATGTCGGCGGCGCGCACCGTCCTCTCGGCGGCCAAACCCGAAGATCGGATCGAATCGGTCACGATGCACCTGCGCCTTTTCCTTCTTGGCGGCCTCAGGGTAAGCCGCCGTTAGGCGATTGGTAACAGTGCCGTGGTATTCATCAGCAGCGAAGTGGAACAGTTCGATCCCGATCATTTCCTGAACCGGGAGCTCTCCTGGCTCGAGTTCAGTCGACGGGTTCTATCCCTCTCGCAGCGACCGGACTTCCCGCTTCTCGAACGCGCCAAGTTCCTTGCTATCTGGGCCAACAACCTCGACGAGTTCTTCCAGGTGCGGGTGGCCGGTCTCAAGGAGCAAGTGTCTCATGGGGTCGGGGTCACTCCGCCCGATGGCATGACTCCGAGTCAGCAGCTCGCAGCCATCAGGAGCGTGGTCGAAGTCCAATACGAGACCGTCTCCAAGGAGTTCCTCTCGGAGGTGGCTCCCGCCCTGGCCAGTGAGGGCATCGTCTTCAGTGACTATCCGACCCTGGACGCCGAGGATCGGGCATTCCTCGATGGTCAGTTCCGGGAGTTGGTGTTCCCCGTGGTGACCCCTCTGGCGGTCGACCCGTCCCACCCGTTCCCGTACATCTCCAACCTCTCTCTCAACATGGCTGTGTTCGTCCGGAATCCGGACACCGGCCTTGCCAGGTTCGCCCGGGTCAAGGTCCCACCGATCCTCCCCCGTTTCGTGGTCCTGCCTGACGGAGAGCGATTTGTCCCACTGGAGCAGGTGATCGCCGTCCATCTCGGGGCGCTGTTCCCCGGGATGGAAGTCCTCGGCCACCATGTGTTCAGGGTGACCCGAAACGCCGACATCGACGTCGAGGAAGACGAGGGGGGCGACCTTCTGATGGCGATCGAATCGGAGCTGACGCAGAGGCGCTTTGGGCGGGTGGTCCGTCTCGAGATCCACCCCGACATGCCCGGCGAGGTCCTCGATCTCCTCATGCGTGAGATGGGCGCCACCGAGGACGACGTCTACCAGGTGGACGGCCCGTTGGATCTGTCCGGCCTTTGGGGGCTCTTCGACCTCGACCGACCTGACCTCAAGTTCGAGACTTTCCCGGGGGTCACACCGTCCCGCCTCGCGGCACCCGCAGGTGACACTGTCGACATATTCGAGGTGATCCGACAAGGCGATCTGATCGTCCACCATCCCTACGACTCGTTCACCCCGACCGTCGAGGCATTCATCGACCGCGCGGCACGCGATCCCCGGGTCCTCGCGATCAAGATGACCCTCTACCGGAACTCGAGCAGCAGCCCGATCATGGGCTCCCTTATCAAGGCGGCGGAGTCGGGTAAACAGGTGGTCGCCCTGGTCGAGCTCAAGGCACGTTTCGACGAGGAGCGCAACATCGAGTGGGCGCAGCGGTTGGAAGACGCCGGGGTCCATGTCATGTACGGCGTGGTTGGTCTCAAGACCCACACCAAGGTGACCCTGGTGGTGCGGCGAGAGGGGGAAGGTGTTGCCCGTTACGCCCACATCGGAACCGGCAACTACAACGAGAAGACCGCGCGCACCTATGAGGACATCGCCCTTCTCACTGCTGATCCCGAGATCGGCTCCGACCTCTCGGACGTCTTCAACTATCTGACCGGCTACTCGCGTCAGACCAAGTACCTGAAGCTAGCGGTGTCGCCCACCGGGATCAGGAGCCGCATAACCGAGCTCATCGAGGACGAGGCGGCGCGACCCGACGGGCACATCACGATGAAGATGAACTCCCTGGTTGACGCCCGAATCATCGAGTCGTTGTACAAGGCATCCAACGCGGGCACCCGCATCGACCTCATCATCCGGGGCATCTCCTGTCTCCGTCCCGGGGTCCCTGGTTTGTCGGAGAACATCACGGTGCGCTCACTTGTCGGCCGGTACCTGGAACACTCCAGGGTCTACCGGTTCGGGGCTCGAGGGCGTACCCGCCACTACTACATCGGTTCGGCCGACCTGATGCCCCGGAACCTCGACCGTCGCGTCGAGGCCTTGTCTCCGATCACCGACCCCGACCTCCAGTTCCGGATCGACGAGATCATCGACGTGCTCCTGGCCGACGATCTGCTTGCCTGGGGGCTGTCCGCTGACGGCACCTGGGCCCGGGTTCCGGTCATCTCCGGTGTGGACGCTCATCTCGTCCTCCAGGAGTTGGCGAGGGCGAGGGCAACCGCGCATCTTTAGGCCGCCGAGGGCCTCCCCCAAACGTTCATCTCGTGTTCATCCCTTCAGCCCCCGCTGTTCAAAGGGGTTTCTTAGCTTCTCCAGCGACCGTGGGGGGCGACCTTCCATGGTTCGCAATTGAACCGGTTCCCTAGCAAGGAGAAACAAGGGATGAAATCCCGAACAATGCGACTGATGAGCTTGCTGGCTGTCTTGGCGCTGCTACTCGCCGCCTGCGGCGATGGCGGAGCGGAGGAACCTGCAACGACCGCGGCAGGCGGCGGCGAGTTGGAGGGTGACATCGTGATCGATGGCTCGAGCACAGTCACGCCGTTGATAACGGTCGCAGCCGAGGACTTCCAGATCGAGAACCCCGGGGTGAGGGTCACCGTGGCCACCTCGGGCACCGGTGGTGGGTTCGAGAAATTCTGCGTTGGTGAGACTGACGTGTCGATGGCATCGCGACCAATCTCCGAGGAGGAGACCGGGATCTGCGAAACCAACGCAATCGAGCCCGTGGAGTTCATCGTTGCCAACGATGCGCTCTCGGTGATCGTCAACCCCGGCAACGACTGGACCACCTGCCTGACGGTGGAGCAACTCAACACCATGTGGGGTCCCGAGGCCGAGGGAACAATCAACATCTGGAACCAGATCGATCCGGCATTCCCTGACCAGGCCATGAACCTGTTCGGTGCCGGTTCCGACTCCGGGACGTTCGACTACTTCACCGATGAGATCAACGGTGAGGAAGGTGTCATCCGTACCGACTACAACCCTTCTGAGGACGACAATGTGACCATTATCGGAGTCGAAGGCGACGTAGGAGCGGTTGGATTCTTGGGTCTGTCCTACGTTCTGGAAAACGAGGGCCGGATCATCGCACTCGAGGTCGACGGGGGCAATGGTTGTGTGGCGCCTTCCGCGGAGACGGTCATCGACGGCAGTTATGTGCCACTCGGTCGCCCGCTCTTCGTCTACTTCAAGGCCGAGTCGCTGCAACGACCCGAGGTTGCCGCCTTTGCCCGGTACTACGCCGACAACCAAGAGAGCATCACGCAAACGGCACTGTTCATCCCGCTCTCTGACGAGCAGGCAGCCCAGCAGCAGGCCGAGCTGGACGAGATCACCGGCGACTGACGAGCATAGGCTCTACTCAGATGGTGATCAGGACCGATACCGCGCTGGCGCCGGTGAGCCTCAGGGCCACCGGCGCCACGCGTCGTCGCCTCTACGTTCAGGCTCTGTTCAAGGGCTTGTTCGGCCTGGCAGCCTTCCTCACCGTGGGAGTGACGATTCTGATCGTGCTCTCGCTCCTGATCCCGGCCCTGCGCTTTTTCTCCGAAGTGTCCCTGGGCGAGTTCTTTGGGAGCACCAGGTGGACGCCTCTGTTCGAACCACCCTCATTTGGGGTATGGCCGATCGTCGTCGGAACTGCGTGGACCACTGGCATCGCACTGCTCGTCGCCATTCCATTTGGGCTTGGCGTGGCCGTTTACTTGAGCGAGTACGCCGACCGGAGGGTCCGCGCCATCCTTAAGCCCTTCCTGGAGATCCTCGCCGGGGTGCCGACCGTTGTTCTGGGGTTCTTTGGCCTGTTCCTGGTTAATCCGGAGATCGTCCAGAGGTTCTGGCCGATCGGCACGGTGAGCACGTTCTCGGGATTGGCGGCGGGCCTCGTGGTCGGGGTCATGATCATCCCCACCGTGGCGTCTCTGGCAGAGGATGCCATGACCGCGGTGCCACGCGGGTTACGTGAAGGCGGATTTGCGTTGGGCGGCACCCGGCGAGAGGTTGCGACCAGCGTGGTCTTCCCGGCAGCTCTATCGGGGATCGTGGCGGCAATCGTCCTCGCTGGGTCTCGAGCTATTGGAGAAACCACCATCGTCCTCCTCGTGGCCGGAAGCCGTCCGACCCTGGGTTGGAACCCGGGCGACCAGATGCAGTCGATGGCCAGCTTCATCGGGTTTGCGGGCATCGGCGATCAGCCCACCGGCAGCACCGGCTACCTGACCATCTTTGCTGTGGGCCTGCTCCTTTTCATCATCACCTTTTTGCTGAACATCGTCAGCATTCGCATTGTCCGCCGCTTCCGCGAGGTTTACGAATGACCTCGGTTTCCCCCGAGCAGGTCGCCACCGCGGTCGCACTGCGATCGTCGACCTCCCCACGAAGGAGAGTCGTCGATGCCGTGTTCAAGCTCTTTCTCTGGATCTCGGTTGGGGTGGCGTTGGGCACTCTGATCACCCTTCTCATCGATCTGATCACAGAGGGATGGCCCCGTCTCAACTCTGACCTCGTCGTGAACATGCCGTCCGCTCGCCCGGAGCGTGCCGGTATCCAATCGGCGATCTTCGGTTCTCTGTGGGTGGTTGGGACCACGGCGTTGATCTCGATTCCGACCGGTGTGAGCGCCGCCATCTACTTGGAGGAGTTCGCCAAGAAGGACCGTTGGTACAACCGCTTGATCGAACTCAATATCCAGAACCTCGCCTCGGTCCCCTCCGTTGTCTACGGCATGCTCGGGTTGGCTTTCATTGCCCGCGGAGTCCTCTCGTTCGGATTCACCGTGATGACCGCCGCCCTGATACTGACACTGGTCGTTCTGCCCACGGTCGTGATTGCCTCCAGGGAGGCATTGCGCGCCGTGCCCAACTCCCTGCGACACGGCAGCCTCGCCTTGGGGGCGACCGAGTGGGAGACGGTCTACCGGCAGGTGCTGCCGGCTGCAGTGCCGGGCATTGCCACCGGCACTATCCTTTCGACGTCTCGGGCACTGGGCGAGTCGGCCCCACTGCTATTGGTTGGTGCTCTCACTTTTGTGACCTTCAATCCGGAGGGATTCGACAGCTCCTACACGGTTCTCCCACTGGCGATCTTTCGCTTCATCTCCGAGGCGAGAATCGAATTTCGTCCGTTGGCTGCTGCTGCGAGCGTCGTTCTGTTGATAGTCCTTCTAGGGATGAACTCGATCGCGATCTTCGTCAGAAACCGTTTCGAGAAGAAGCTTCGATGAGCATGGGTGACGGGACGGAGGGAGACTTCGACATGACGACTAGACAGGAACAGGCACGCCCGACTGATATACGTGTTGAAGTGGCGGCCAGCGGACATACAACAGAGTCGGGCGAGGTGAAGCCCAGGTCAATCGTGTTCGACGCTTCCAGATTGAGCGTCTTTTATGGAGACTTTCGCGCGGTTCGCGATGTCGACTTGCCGGTGATCCAGAATCAGATCACCGCACTCATCGGGCCATCCGGCTGCGGAAAGTCGACAGTCATTCGCTGCTTCAACCGAATGAACGACCTCATCAACGGTGCACGGATCGAAGGCACGGTGAGCTATCACGGCATTGACATCTACCAGGACGAGGTTGATCCGGTCGAATTGCGCCGCCGGGTGGGAATGGTGTTTCAGAAACCGAACCCTTTTCCGAAATCGGTGTATGACAACGTTGCCTTCGGTCCTCGGCTCGGAGGCTTCAAGGGCAAGATGGACGACCTGGTGGAGGAGTCGCTGAGAAGAGCGGCTCTCTGGGACGAGGTGAAGGACAAACTCGACGAGTCGGGAATGGCACTTTCGGGTGGCCAACAACAACGTCTCTGCATCGCTCGTGCGATCGCCACCAGTCCCGACGTTCTACTGATGGACGAGCCTTGCTCGGCCCTCGATCCGATTGCCACCTTGCGGATCGAAGAGCTCATGCTTGATTTGAAGGATGACTACACCATCATCATCGTCACTCATAACATGCAGCAGGCGGCGCGGGTTTCCGACAGGACGGCCTTTTTCTCGGTGAAGGTGAGCGACGAGGGACAGCGAACTGGGTACCTGGTCGAGTTCAGCCCGACCGAAGAACTGTTCACCGCGCCACGCGAGAAGCAGACCGAGGACTACATAACTGGCAGGTTCGGATGACCGACGTCACAGACACCAACCTACATTTCCACCAGGGGCTCGATTCGCTGGAGCACGAGGTGCTCGGGATGGTCGACCGCGCCGAGCAGATGGTGGCGATGGCTGTGGATGCGGTTTGCACCGGTGATGTCGACCTCGCCGCTCAGGTCATAAAGCTGGACGACAACATCGATCGCACCTACCTCGAAGTCCACGGTCATTGGACCCATCTCATGGCCCGTTTCCAGCCTCTGGGCTCTGATCTGCGAAAGATGACGGTCCTGCTCCAGCTCAACCAGACCTTCGAGAGGATGGGTGACCAATGCGTCAACATCGCAAAGGTCACCAAACTCAACGAGGGGCTGCCCCGGGTGGAGCGGATGGTGGAACAGATTCGTGAGATGGGAGACCTGGCGCGACCGATGATCCGCACCGCCATCGAGGCCTATGTCCGACAGGATCTCGAAGAGGCGAGGTTGTTGCCGGCCATGGATCAACCGGTGGACCGGCTCAACGCCAACATGTACAAAGAGATCATCGCCGTCGGCAGCAATCCCGAGATGCTGGAGTGGGCAAGCAAGATCATGATGGTGGCCCGGGCTCTGGAGCGGATCGGCGACCAGGCCGTCGATTTCGCCGAGCAGACCGCTTATCTGATCACCGGAGAGCGGGCTGAATTCGTCAAGGTGGGCCTCAGCCGGTCGGTCGATGACAGTCCCAGTTGATGGCAGGCCGCATCGGATACTTCTCGTGGAGGACGAGCCGGGTCTCGCCGATTCGGTTCGATACGCCCTCGACACCGAGGGATTCGACGTGTTCGTGGCCGAGTCGGGGGTCAGCGGGCTCGAATCGGCCCGGGTCAATCATCCGGATCTGGTGCTCCTCGATCTGATGCTTCCCGGGATGTCGGGGCTCGATGTCTGCCGTCAGATCCGCTCGTCATCCGACGTCCCGATCATCATGCTGACCGCCAAGGACGCCGAGTCGGACAAGGTCGCCGGCCTCGAATTGGGGGCGGATGACTACATGACCAAGCCCTTCTCGATGCGGGAGCTGATCGCCCGGGTACGGGCCCACCTCCGCCGGGCGGCGAAGACCGGGGTGCTCTCCGAGTCCAACGAGGTGCTCCGGGGCGGGTCGATCGAGCTCGACATCGACGCCCACCAGGCACGGTTGAACGGCGAGGCGGTGGACTTGCGACCCAAGGAATTCGAGCTGCTCGAATCGCTGATGCGACGCAAGAATCGACTTGCGGCCCGTCACACCCTGATCGACGAAGTGTGGGGCCCGACCTATTTCGGGGACACCAAGACCCTCGACGTCCACATCAAGAGACTTCGCCAGAAGCTCGAGCCCGATCCGGCCGGGCCGGTCCACATCCTCACTGTGCGCGGGCTCGGCTACAAGTTCGTGGATGAGTAGCCGCTCGTCGCCGGGCGGGACATCATTTGCATTCCGTCTGTTCGTCTATTTCGGCCTCGCCTATTTGGCTCTGATCGGGGTCATCGGTTGGCTCATCCTCGAATCGGTTGAGGTCTCTCCCGGGCAGCGCAATTCGATCCTGCTGATATCGGTGGGCGCGGGCATCGTCGGCCTGGTTGTGGTCGGGCTCCTCGCCCGGAGCACGGCGGCACCAATCGCCGCGCTGACCGAACACACCCTCGAGTTGACCGAAGGCGAATCCGACGTGTTGCCTCGCTCACAAGTGCGCGAGCTCGATCAACTCGGACTGGCAATCTCGAAACTGGAAGCGGGGCAACGGAAACGGGTGGTGCAAGCGGAGCACGCCACCGAGACTCTGGAGATGGTTCTGGGGGCGTTGCGTCAGGGAACCGTTCTCTTCTCCGAGGCGGACGAAGTGGTCTACGCCAACCCCTCGGCGCAGGAGTTGCTCGGTGCTGTTCCGGCCACTCTGTCCGGCCTGGCGCCCTTCCCCTTCCAGAACGCGGTCCGTGAGTGCCGAGAAACACATAGGCCCGTGGAGCGGGCGGCAGAGCATGGCAAGCCGGTGCGCCGGCTGCGGGCGGTTGCTACCCCGTTCTCGACCGACAATCGGATTCTTCTGGTCGTTGTCGATGTCACCGACCTCGACCGGGTTGCCTCGATACGCCGCGACTTCGTGGCCAATGCGTCGCACGAGTTGAAGACGCCGGTGTCGGCGATCATCGCCTCCTCCGAAGCGCTCCAGATCGCAGTCGTTCGCCGCGACGACTCGTCTCTTGGCTTCGCCCAGCAGATCGAGCGATCGGCGAGACAACTCGACCGGCTGGTGGGCGACCTCCTCGATCTCTCCCGGCTCGAGCGTGAACAACCGGAGCTGGAGCCGCTCAGTCTCGACCTCTTGGTTCGTGAGGAGATGGAGCGGCTCCGACCCGTGGCCGAGGAGAAGGCAATCGAGCTCTCGATGGAGCTGGCGCCCACCCAAATCGCGGGGAGTCGTCGCGATATTGCGATCGCCGCTCGCAACCTCCTCGACAATGCCATCCGGTACACCGGGGCCGGCGGGTCGGTCGGTGCGGCCTTGAGGACCGTGAATGGAGAGGTTGTCCTCAGGATCTCGGACACCGGAGAGGGGATACCGACGAGGGACCTGGCTCGGGTGTTCGAGCGCTTCTATCGGGTGGACGCTGCACGTTCCAGGTCAACCGGTGGCACCGGCCTTGGTCTTGCGATCGTCAAGCATGTGGTGGAAAGCCACGGCGGCACCGTGGACGTCGAGAGCGAGTTGGGCAGGGGCTCGGTTTTCACGGTCCGGCTCCCAGTTCTCGACGGGGACAACGCCGGGCCGTCGCTAGCCTGATAGCGGCTTGTCGCCTGTTCCTTCATGTCGATACTCGAAACCATCGCGAGCCCGGCCGACCTTCGCGGGTTGAGCCCGGATCAACTTCAGACGCTGACCGGGGAGATTCGCGCCTTCATCATCGACAAGGTCTCCGCCAACGGAGGCCATCTCTCTCCGAACCTCGGTGTGGTCGAGCTCACCCTGGCCCTCCATCGAGTTTTCGATTCCCCCAACGATCGAATCATCTGGGACGTCGGGCACCAGGCGTATGTGCACAAGTTGGTCACCGGGCGTATGGCGGAATTCGACTCCCTGCGTCACACCGGTGGCCTGTCCGGATACCCGAGCCGTGAGGAGTCGCCACACGATTTCGTGGAGAACAGTCATGCCTCGACCGCACTCTCCTATGCCCTGGGCCATGCCCTCTCCGGCTATCCGGGTTACACAGTGGCGGTGGTTGGGGACGGTGCCATGACCGGCGGCATGGCTTACGAGGCACTGAACCACATCGCGGTGGCGAGGCCGAGTCGTCTCATCATCGTCCTCAACGACAACGGCCGTTCCTACGCCCCGACGGTGGGCGGTATCGCCGCCCTGGCCAACCTGGCCCACTATCGCTTCGATCCGAGGTACGAGAGGACCAAGCGCACGCTGGGCCGGATGCTCCGCGGCATCCCTCTGGTGGGGGAGACGGCAGACGAGTTGGCGGGGCGTCTCAAGGACGCGGTGAAGCAGATCCTGGAGCCTTCGACCGTTTTCGATGCTCTTGACCTCAAATACACAGGGCGGATCGACGGGCACAACTTGGCGCTGTTGGAGGAAACCCTCACCGTCGCCAAGACCTACGACCGGCCGGTGGTGGTTCATGTGATCACCGAGAAGGGAAAGGGGTATCAGCCGGCCATCCAAGACGAGGTGGAGAAACTCCATGGTGTCGGCAGCTTCGATGTGGCAACGGGGAAAGCTCTGAAGTCCGAGTTGAAGCTGACCGAGGTCGCGGGCAGGGCGATCGCCGAGGCAGCCGCAACCAGGCCTGACATGATCGGGATCTCGGCGGCCATGATCAGCACCGCCGGTCTGATGCAGATGTCACAGCGCTTTCCCGATCGGGTGTACGACACTGCCATCGCTGAGCAACACGCAGTGACTCTGGCGGCGGGGATGGCGATGGCAGGCAAGAAGCCGGTTGTGGCCATCTACTCGGCGTTTCTCCAGCGTGCTTTCGATCAGATCGTCGCCGACGTCGCCCTTCACGACCTACCCGTGGTGTTCCTCGTCGACCGGGCCGGGGTCACCGGCCCCGACGGCCCCTCCCACCATGGTGTCTTCGATCTCTCCTATCTGCGGATGATCCCCAACATGGTGGTGGGCGCTCCGGCCGACGCC
>Ga0209108_10001541_pt1 | contig 13348 bp, 11 predicted proteins | sample Rifsed10ft1_FD_184003 | JGI IMG/M metagenome (GOLD analysis project Ga0209108, IMG submission 184003) | Soil microbial communities from Rifle, Colorado, USA - sediment 10ft 1 (version 2) | ecosystem: Environmental > Terrestrial > Deep subsurface > Rock core/Sediment | place: Rifle, Colorado...
AGCCAGGGCCCGCCCCGGGCCGCGGATGTGGCTTTCTGGCTGACGCTGCTGCTCTGGCTCGCCAGCGGCATGCAGCATTACCGGCACTATCGTCGCACCGGAAGCTTTATTGATGGCTTAATGGCCTTTGAAAGCATATGGTATGCCACCGCCACGGTGAGCATGTTCGGCGACCCGGTATTCAAGGTGTTCCCACTGTGGAATATCAGCTGGTGGCTGTACCACGTCCTGCTGCTCGCCGGCTTCCTCGTCGCCATCTATGCGCTCTGGCGCGCCTACGAACAAATCCGCGCCTTCCGCCTCAGCCGCTATTTCGCGGCGGCCAGCCTGATCGTCACCGCCGCCCTGGCCCTCCTCTCCGCCCAGCTCTATTCCCAGCAGGTCTACCGCAATCTGCTCGGCCAGATCGAAAGCAATACCCAGGCGATCAGCCTGAACGTCTCCAACAGCCTCGCCGCCGATTTGTCAGAGGTCAAGACGGCCGACGATCTGCGCCGCCTGGACAAAATTTCCGGAGTCCGCCAGCGGGTGAGCGGCCGGTTGACGGGCCTGGAGATCTTGAAGCAGGTCAACCTGTACGACGCCGACGGCCTCGCCGTCTTCAGCAGTGAAGAAGAGTGGATCGGCCTGAACCTCCGCGGCGCGCCCGGCTTTGAACACTTCCAGGCCGCGCTGGCCGGAACCCCCATGTTCGATCTGCACGAACCCGGTTCACCGCCGGCCACCTATGCGCCAGCGAGCGCCATCCACGTCCTGGAGACTTACGTTCCCTTCCGTCCCGATGGTGACCCAGAGGCGCCGCCCATCGGCGTGCTCGTGACCATCCGGGAAGCGCCCGAGCTCGGCCAGTCGCTCATCGTTTCGCGCCGGTCGGGCATCGGGCTGGCGGCCCTGAGCATGGGCGGGTTGTTCCTGGCGCTGCTGTTCATCGTCCGCCGCGCCGACCAGATCATCACCAGCCGCACCCGTGAGCTCGAGCGCGCGTACGGCGACCTCCGCCAGGCCGAGGCCCTGCGCGACGACCTGACCAACATGATCGTCCACGACCTGCGCAACCCGCTCACCGCCCTCACCGCCAACCTCGAGTTGCTCGGCAAAACGGCGAACAACCCCGCGTACACGAACGCGCCGCCGCGCTTTCTGGCCGGGGCGCGCGCCGCCGGCCAGCGCATGACGGGGATGATTGACGACCTGCTCAACGTGGGCAAGTTCGAGGCCGGAGAGCTGCGCCCGGCGCTGGCCCCCGTTTACCTCCCCACCCTGCTGGCCGAGAAAGAAGAAGGTTATCGCACCCAGGCCGAAAAGGAAGAAAAAACTTTTACCCTCCACGCGCCTGCGGATTTGCCCGTCGTCATGGCCGACGCCGGCCTGATCGGGCGAGTGGTGGACAATCTCGTCAGCAACGCGCTCAAATACACGGGGGCCGGTGGCCACATCGAGCTTCAGGTTGAGCACAAAGACCACGCGCTCACTGTCCACGTGCGCGACGACGGGCAGGGCATCCCGACCGAATACCATCGCCGCCTTTTTCAGAAATTCGTGCAGGTCACAGACCACGAAGGGAAATCGTTGCGCAAAGGTACCGGCCTCGGCCTCGCCTTCTGCCGCCTCGCCGTGGAAGCGCACGGCGGCAAAATCTGGGTCGAGTCCGTGCTGGGCAAAGGCAGCACGTTTTCGTTCACGCTGCCGCTCAATCAGTAGTTAGGCGGTATCAACGGCATGATTGCACAGAGTAGCATCAAATCGGTAATCGATAAGGCTTCCCTGCAATATCGGCGATGTTGGATAACTCTTCGCAAAGTAAAGCTATTGGATGTCAAGCGGATCTTCGGCAAGGACTTTCTCAACTTCCAGCCGACGCTATGTCAGGCGCTGCTCCAACTTGAAAAGACATATCAGACGATAGCATGGGAGAAAGAAGGCTTCATCCAGCGAAAACGCGATTTGTCTGAGACGTGGTTCAATCAGCGTATGAAAACGCTGGCGCGGTACCAAGAAGCGATTGAGAAGTGCATTTACATTGGCAAGTCTCTCGGGGACTCTTTTGCATGGATTTTCTACGAGCATGAGAGGGCTTTGCTGATTGAACATCTAAAGCACGAAGAATTATCACATTTGCCTTCAGGATTAGGTGCGGTAGGTGAGTTAGCTTTTGTCAAAAACGTACAGGGCTTTGGCAGATGTCTGGTCATTTATCATGGCATTACGACTTTCCTTCGCCTAGGAGACGTTAGCTTTTACGACTTTTCAAGCCGGAAAGTCGTTGATCTAGGCGAATTGAAGACGCGTCAGATAGACAAAGAACATGTAGAAGTGACTGTGGTGTTTGCCGGTTGGCAACCCGAAAAGCCAACCATGCCAATCGGACAAGCTGGCCCGATCCCTGCTGGGAATGATGTGCCGACGAAACGCCCTCTCCTGGCCAATCTATCACCAAAAATGAAAGGGCGCCTTGGGCGTCAACTCCGAGCGATGGCTACATCGCTCGGCCGACGAGACAAGGAGCCGGACAGGGAGGCCAGCATGAACATCGGGATACACATTGAAGAACTCAGACAGTTGTATTCTAAACTTAAGACGTCAAGATTTGTGTACCAAAGGGTCGGCCCAGGCCTATTGCTTATGGCATATCGAAATCGGTCACAGTCCTTGTCGTCGAAATTGATAGGAAGATCACGGATCAATATCGACAAAAGTCTCGCCGAGGTACCAGGCTATGTTCGTTCTATTCTCGATGAAACCCGAAGCGACAATGTCCTCTACAACAGTTCGTTTTACTACGACAGTCATGGACGAGCATTAAGTTTGGCGGGAACGGTTCCCGTTTTCTGGTGGCCGTTGCAAATAGACTTCATCCGAGCGGTGATTTTCCAGGATGTCTTTGTCATCACAATCTTCAATCCGTTATATCTCCTAGCGAAATTGGAAAGAATCGGTTGGAAAGCCGAACACGATACCGAAACCGGGATATACACATTGACAAAGGAGGGCTACGGTTCAAACATGCGAATGGAGAATTTTAGCTACTTCATGAAGCTCATTCAAAACTATCTATTCAGAGAAGAAGCTGTTGTGGATATTATTAATGACGCTTTCGCAACGATGGGCAAAGAAGATTTGCCGACAAACACTCGAATAGAATTACATGTACAACAGGTCTTTGGAAGTGATCCGAAACTATCGGGTCATGAAACCGCCTAACCACCGCATGCAGGCGACAGGCTTCGCCTGCGCCTGATGCGGGACGTTGGGCCGCCTCACAGTATCCAACTGGTCCGGCAAGGCATCAGAACGGTGAGTGATTTTGTAACGTGGCTCCTGATAATTGGTGTGTCTGGGGGTCTAAGCCTCACACTGTTCCTGGCTGCCATTGGACTGGTCACCTACGCCTGGAGTAACAAGCTTGCCGGAATCAAGCGTATCATTGTGGCTATGGGGCTCACGGCGCTGGCTCAAATCGTCTGTTGTTCTGCCCCAGTAATCTTGCCTTACTCTATGCACAACTTCATGCTCTTCCGGCTCGAGCAGGGCCTTTACCGTTATCCTTTTCCGCCGAACACCAGGCTGGTGAGTCGCCAAAGCACAATTCGTCCCAACACCGGAAATGGGGATTGGTGCATGTTCAGAGTCCGCCAGACGATGGTCACCACATTGACCGAGAATGATATTTCGTCCTATTACTCCAACGCCGAAGTAGCCAGCGTGAGTGAAGACACAAATTTGATATGGGTCCATTTCAGTGAAGCCCAACCGCAGGCTGACAAGATACAGTTCGCGATTGAGATCAACGACATGACCGAAAGCTTCTTTGACTTCAGGTGTTATCAATAGCCCTATGCACTGAGTGGCAGCCCAACACGGCATGCCCACTCCGCGCCTCTGATTCCAGTTAGTCTTGCTCGCACAAATTCGGGCCAGCGACCGGGTCTTCCCGCACCTGCGCCAGCAGGTGAAGCCCACTGTCAGTTAGCCCAACCAGCCCGTCCTTTGCCTATAACAAAAAAGCCCGCTGCTCTGGCAAGCGCGGGCTTTCGTTTTGGGATTTGAAATTAGGATTTGTGATTTCCCTACACCTTGAACTCGCCGTTCTGGTAGAACAACTCGCCGTCCACCCAAATCTCGCCGCCGGAGCGCATGTCGCACAGCAAGTCCCAGTGGACGGCGCTCGTATTCTTGCTCCCCGTCTCCGGGTAGCCCGCGCCCACCGCCATGTGGATCGTCCCGCCGATCTTCTCGTCGAACAGGATGTTCTTGGTGTGCTGCGTCACCCCGAAGTTGGTGCCGATGGCGAACTCGCCCAGATAGCGCGCGCCCGGGTCGGTGTCCAGCGTCTTGAGGAGATAGTCCTGGTTCTTCCGGGCGCTGGCCCGGATCACGCGGCCATTTTCAAATCCGAACTCGACGCCGTCCACTTCCCGGCCCTGCGCCACTCCCGGGTACGAGAAGCGCACCCACCCATTGACGGAGTCTTCCACCGGGCCGGTATAGATTTCGCCGTCCGGCATGTTGTGCTGGCCGGCGGCATTCAGGAACGTCCGGCCTTCGATGGACAGGGTCAGATCACAGCCGGCGCTCTTGACCCGGATCTGCTTCTTCCCTTTGAGATAGTCCACCAGTCGCTGCTGCTCGGCTTCCACTTTACGCCAGTACGCCACCGGGTCGTCTTCGCCGTTAAGGTGGCACGCGCCGTACACAAAGTCCTCGTACTCGCGCAGGCTCATGTCGGCGTCCTGGGCGTAGGCGTTGGTGGGGAACTGGGTCGTCACCCACTTGAGCGCCCCGGTCGCGCCGCGCGTCATCTGGGCCTGCAAGAGCTTCGAGTTCGTCGTCTGCCGGATGGACTGCTTCTGGGGGTCCACACCCGAGAGCAGCCGCGTGTTGGATTGCGCGCGAATCTTGAGGATGGCGTCGAGCGTCTCAAAGGCGAGGCGGTGGATCGGGGAAACGTACGCGAGTTGCGCGGTCGAGCCTTTTTTCAGCAGGATTTCGTCGTTGAGGGCGTAATCCAGCAGCAAGACGGGGTTGCCGCCGCGCTCCAGCACGGCTTCGTAGGCCGCCTCCATGAGCGGCAGGGCCTCCGGCCACCCCATGATGGCGACCTGTTCGTTTTCTTTGACCCGGGTGGAGTGCTCCACCAGCAGGCGGGCCAGTTTTTGGGTACGGGAATCCGGCATCAGATCGTCTCAATTCCTCGGGATTCGCGCGGCGATTATACCACTTTTTAAAGGGCGCCCGCCCTGATCCGCACGCGATAATACCCCTGCCCTTTGGGCTTCTGTCGCAATCGGCTTTTTCGCGCTATAATCACTGTGGTCGCCTGGATCAATTCTGACCGGGACGGCCAACGCGCGAAGCGCGCGAAATCCCAACCCTCTTAAGCGGCATCTTACTCACAGAAAGGAGAAGATAGCCATGTCCGCCTCCCCCGTTTCCAACCGCAAGAAAGTCACCACCCATACCCTGCGCTCCAGGAAGGAGCGCGGCGAGCCGATCACCATGCTCACCGCCTACGACTACCCGACCGCGCTCGCGATGGACCGCGCCGGGGTGGACGCGATCCTCGTGGGCGATTCGCTCGGCATGGTCGTGCTCGGCTACGAGAACACGCTGCCCGTGACGATGGAGGATATGCTCCACCACTGCAAGGCGGTGGCGCGCGGCGCAAAGATTGCGCACCTCGTCGGCGACATGCCGTTCATGTCCTATCAAGTGGAGGCCCGCGAAGCCGCGCGCAACGCCGGGCGCTTCCTGCAGGAAGGCGGCATGGACGCGGTGAAGCTCGAGGGGGGGCGCGAGATGGCCGCCGCCATCGAGGCCATCGTCGCCGCCGGGATCCCGGTGATGGGCCACATCGGCCTCACGCCGCAGAGCGTCCACAAGCTGGGCGGCTACAAGACGCAGGGCAAATCCGCCGAGGCCGCGCGGCGGCTGGTGGAGGACGCGCATCTGCTGGAGGAGGCCGGGTGCTACGCCCTCGTCCTCGAAGCGATCCCCGACCGGGTGGCCGAGCTGATCTCGCATCGCCTCTCCATCCCCACCATCGGCATCGGCGCGGGGGCCGGGTGCGACGGGCAGGTGCTCGTCACGCACGACCTGCTCGGGCTGTTCGACCGCTTCACGCCGAAGTTCGTCAAGAAGTACGCCGCCATCCACGCCGAAATGGCGCGCGCCTTCGCAGAATACCTCGAGGACGTGGGGATGCATCGCTTCCCCGGCCCGGAGCATTCGCACCAGATTGAGGATGAGGAGTTCCGGGCATTGCTGGAAGAGCTGGAAGCCGAGCGCGTCTAGCGCATCGCATATCGCTTATCGCAGCTGGCAATCTGCGATATGCCATCGGCGATACGCGATAAGCCATCAGCGATAGGCCATCCGCGATAAGCGATCAGCCATCTGCCAATATGCGCGTGACCATCCTCGGCACGGGCGCGATGGCCTGCCTGTTCGGCGCGCGGCTGGCCGCCGTGGCCGAAGTGACTCTCGTCGGGACGTGGGCCGAGGGCCTCGCCGCGATTGAGGAACACGGCATCGTGGTCGCGGAAGGGCTGCGGGAGTCTTCCGGCGACTCCTCCACCATCCCGGTTCGCGCTGCCCGCCTCGGCGCGGCCATCGAACCCGCCGACCTGGTCCTCGTCCTCGTCAAAGCCTGGCAGACGGAAAACGTCGCGGGCCACATCTCCAATCTCCAATTTCCCAATGGCATTACTCTCACACTCCAGAACGGAATCGGCAATTTAGAAAAACTTGGCCCGCGCGCGCATCTCGGCGTGACCACGCAGGGCGCGACGCTGCTCGGGCCGGGGCGGGTGCGGCCCGGCGGCGCTGGCCCGACGCACATCGCCGGGCCGGAGTGGGCGGTCGAGCTGTTTCGGCGCGCCGGGTTCGAGGCGCATCAGACCGACGCCGCGCAGGTGGATGGTCTGGCCTGGGGCAAGCTCGTGGTGAACTGCGGCATCAACGCATTGACCGCGCTCCTGCGCATCCCCAACGGCGAGCTGCTGGCCCGCCCCGACGCGGCGCTGTTGATGGAGCGCGCGGCGACGGAGTGCGCGCAAGTCGCGCAGGCCAAACATATCCAATTACCATTTACCAATCCCGTTGAACGCGTGCGGGAGGTCGCGCAGAAGACCGCGGTTAATCGCTCTTCGATGTTTCAGGATATACTCCGGGGCGCGCCGACGGAGATCGAAGCCATCAACGGCGCGGTCGTGCGCGAGGGGGAAAGCCTCGGCGTGCCTACTCCGGTCAACGAGACTCTGTGGCGGCTGGTGAAAGCACTCGTCAACGGATGAAACGGATTCACGGAGCAATACATGATCCGGGGTGTTTTTTCAAAAACCTTCTCACTCATCTCGCGCATTGGCGCTGACCCGAACGACAGCGACGACGTGCGTTTGCAGAAAGCCCTGCTGGCAACTGGCGCCATCATGTTTATCCTGGCGGGCGCGCTGTGGGGCATGATGTACATTGCCTTCGGTGAGCCTCTCGCCGGTTCCATTCCACTCTCCTATGCGGCGATCTCCCTCCTCAGCGTTCTCCTCTTTGGCCTGACGCACCGGTATCGCTTTTTCCGCTTCAGCCAACTGACACTGATCTTGCTCCTGCCGTTTCTGTTGATGCTCAGCCTGGGCGGGTTCGTCAATTCAAGCGCCGTCATTTTGTGGTCGCTCATCTGTCCGCTGGGCGCGCTGCTCTTTGACGAGCCACGCCACGCCCCGCGTTGGCTGCTCGCCTATCTCGGCCTGCTTGTCCTGAGCGGCGTGTTACAACCTTACGTGAGCGCGCGAGACCGCCCCCTCTCCCCAACGCTGGTGACGATCTTCTTCGTCATGAACATCGCGGCTGTCTCCACCATCGCCATCGCCCTGCTCGCTTACTTCGTGAACCAGAAAGATTTATTCCTCGGGCTGCTACGCGTCGAGCAGGAGAAAGCGGAGAGCCTCCTGCTGAATATTCTGCCGAAAGAAATCGCAGCGATCCTGAAAAATGAGAACCGCACCATCGCCGACCACTTCGACGGGGCCAGCATCATGTTCGCCGACATGGTGAACTTCACCCCTCTGTCGGCCTCCATGCCGCCCGCGCAGATGGTGGACTTGCTCAACGAGATCTTCACGTACTTCGACTCCCTGGTCGAGAAGTACGGCGTGGAAAAGATCCGCACCATCGGCGACAGCTACATGGTGGCCTCCGGCGTCCCGCGCCCGCGCCCCGACCACGCGCAGCGGCTCGTCCGCATGGCGCTGGAGATGCGCGACTACGTGAGCCAGCACACCTTCTGCGGGACTCACGAGGTGAACTTCCGCATCGGCATCAACTCCGGGCCGGTGGTCGCGGGCGTGATTGGCCGCAAGAAGTTCATTTACGACCTGTGGGGCGACGCCGTCAACACCGCCAGCCGGATGGAATCGCACGGCGCCGCCGGGAAAGTCCAGATCACGCGCGAGACCTACGCGCTCATCAAAGACGAATTTGTCTGCGAGCCACGCGGCATGGTGAACGTGAAGGGCAAAGGGAAGATGGAAGTGTGGTACGTGACCGGGGCGAAGACTTAATCACGAATGTCACGAATAGACGAATGATACGAATAGAAAGGGAGGAGGCTTGCAATGAGCAAAGCAGTTGGCGCGGACGTTCTGTATCCAGAACTCTCGTATCAGATCATGGAGATCGTGTTCGAGGTGCACAACCGACTCGGACCCGGATTTGCGGAAGACATCGATGAGGAAGCAACGGTCTTTGAGCTGGAGACGCGACCCATTCCATTTGAACGGCAGAAAACAATTCTGGTGGTTTATAAAGGTCGAGTTGTCGGCAAGCACCGGCTCGACCTTGTGATAGACAACAAAATCATCCTTGAGTTGAAGGCTGTCTCTGCACTGAATGATGTCTTCAAGCAGCAGTTGCTTTCATATCTCAAAGCGACTGGCTTACGCCTCGGAATCCTGATCAACTTCGGTGGCAAGCGCGTAGAGGCTGTCCGTATCGTGAACTAGCCCCCCCAAATTCGTACCATTCGTCCATTCGTGCTATTCGTGATGAAAACCGTAACGACTCTACCTGACCTCCGCGCCGTTCGCGCCTCCCTCCCCGGCGCCTTCGGCCTCGTGCCGACGATGGGCGCGCTGCACGACGGCCACCTCTCGCTCGTCCGCCGCGCGAAGGCCGAGTGCGACCACGTCGGCGTGAGCATCTTCGTCAACCCCGCGCAGTTCGGGCCGGGCGAGGACTTGAGCAAATATCCGCGCGACCTCGACCACGACCTGAAATTGCTCGAGTTGCTGGGCGTGGACGTGGTGTGGACACCCGCGCCCAAGGTCGTCTACCCGCCCGGCTTTCAGACGTGGGTGGCGGTCGAGCAGGTGAGCGCGCCGCTCGAAGGCAAGCATCGCCCCGGCCACTTCCGCGGGGTCGCCACCGTCGTCGCCAAACTATTCAACGCCTTCACGCCGGACAAAGCCTACTTCGGGCAGAAGGACGCGCAGCAGGTCGTCGTCATCAAACAGATGGTGCGCGACCTGAACTTCCCGCTGGAGATCGTGGTGTGCCCCATCGTGCGCGAGCCCGACGGGCTGGCGATGAGCAGCCGGAACGTGTATCTCAATCCCGAAGAGCGTAAAGCCGCGACCGTCCTCTACCGCGCGCTCTCCGCCGCCAAAGCCAAATACGACGCGGGCGAGCGCGACGCCGAGATGCTTCGCGCCGCCATGTCGTCCACGATTGCCGCCGAGCCGCTGGCCCGCGAGGAATACGTCTCCGCCGCCGACCCGGACACGCTCGCCGAACTCGAGCGCATTGACAAAGGCGTGCTGCTCTCGATGGCGGTGAGGATTGGGAAGACACGGCTCATTGACAATTTCCTGCTGCCTTGATCAAAAAAACCCCACGCCCCAAATCTCGAAGCCCAATGGCTCTGATAACGAGCAAGTGGGCAGCGATTTTGGGATTTGGCAATTGGGATTTGGGAGTTTACTATGTTGCTCACCATAGACGTTGGTAACACAAACATCACCCTCGGCCTGTACGACGGCGAGGCGCTCGGCCCGCGCTGGCGGCTTGCCACCGACCACGACCGCATGCCAGACGAGTACGGCATTACGCTCATCAGCCTGTTCCAGCACGCGGGCGTGAGCGCGAAGGACGTGCGCGCGATTGCGATGGCCTCGGTCGTCCCGCCGCTCACCGGGACGTTCGAGCAGGCGTGCGAAAAATACATCGGCCAGAAGCCGCTGGTGGTGGACGCGGGCGTGAAGACCGGCGTGCGCGTGCGATACGACGACCCCAAACAGGTGGGCGCCGACCGCGTGGTGGACGCCGCCGCGGTCCAGAAGTTGTACGGCGGCCCGGCCTGCATCGTAGACTTCGGCACGGGGACGACGTTCGACGCGCTTTCCGAGGAAGGTGATTATCTCGGCGGGGCGATCGCGCCCGGCATCGGCATCGCGGCGGATGCGCTCTTCCAACGCGCGGCCAAGCTCCCGAAGGTGGATTTGCACCGCCCGCCCGCCGCCATTGGCCGGAACACGGTGCATTCGATTCAGTCCGGGCTGCTGTTTGGCTACGTCGGGCTGGTGGAGGGGATGGTCACGCGCTTCCGCGCCGAGCTGGGGCCGAAGATGAAAGTCATCGGCACGGGCGGGCTGGCCGAGGTCATCGTGCAGGAGACGAAGGTGATTGACATCATCGCCCCGTGGCTGACGCTGGACGGGCTGAAAATCGTGTGGGAGTTGAATCAGAAGTGAGCCGGGACGGGTCGGGTTGCCGTTCCGGGTGATTACTGAGAAAATCAGGCCGGGACGGGTGGTGTTTCCCACATCACCGCCCTCACCCGCGCAAAGGACAGGCGACATGATCGAAATGCCGGGGGAAGCCCTCGACAGGCTCAAGCAGATCGCCCAGTCCCTGGAGTCCCTGGTGCTGCTGAACGAGTACAAAGGGGTTCCAGTGACCTACGGGGCTTCCATCCGGCGCGTGGAGGGACCGGCGGCGATTTTCAAAGTGCACAAATACCAGGCCGTCTGCCTCACGGTCGAGGGCAAGACCAAGATTCAATGCAGACCGCTTGCCCTCGCCGTCGCGGCCAGGGCAGCCACGGTGGACGTCATCACGGGAACGGCTACCCTGACGGATTTTCGCCCCGCGATTTACACGATAGAGCGCAAGCAGGCTGTCCGGATTAAGCCCAACTTGCCCGTGGCCCTGGAGGTCCTGCCCGATAAGCGGATCGTCGCCGGCCGCCTGGAAAGCCTGTCGCAGTCGGGCATGGGCATCTATTTGCCCCCGGCAGAGATCGCATTCGATCCTCAGGCCGTCTTCCAGAGCGGCATGGCCCTCAACCTCCGCGTGCAACTGCCCACAGAGGAAGCCCCGATCGAGGTGACCGGCACGGTCGCGCGCGGCCTCCAGCAGGAGGGCGTCTATACGCTGGCCATCAATTTGGTCATGGCAGATGCGGAGGCGCAGAGAGCGCTCAGTGACTACATCGCGCAGCGGCGGGCGGCCATCGCGCAAGAACTGCAAACGGCTTATGAGCAGCTGTGCGCGGCGCAAAGCAAACAGCCGCGCCGCTAAAACGCGCATCATAGTTCAAAGATGGAACCCATCTCTCTCCTCCAGAGCAAACGTATCCTTCTCGGCGTCACCGGCTCCATCGCCGCGTACAAGGCCGCCGACCTCGCCTCCCAACTCACGCAAGCCGGGGCCGAGGTGGACGTGATCCTCACCGAGGCGGCGACGAAGTTCATCACCCCGCTCACGTTTCAATCCCTCACCGGGCGTACGGCGTACAGCGATCTGTGGGGTTCGGAGGCGCACGTGATCCACGTGGGCCTCGGCGAGCGCGCCAACCTGCTGGTGATCGCCCCGGCGACGGCGGACGTGATTGCCAGGCTCGCGCACGGGCTGGCGAATGACCTGCTCACCGTGACGGCGCTCGCCGCGCGTTGCCCAGTGCTCCTCGCGCCCGCGATGGACGGCGGGATGTTCGCGCACCCGGCTACGCAGGCGAATCTCAAAACGCTCGCCGAGCGGGGCGTGACCCTCCTCGGGCCGGCGGAGGGCCGCATGGCGTCGGGGTTGGTGGGGCGCGGGCGGATGGTGGAACCGGACGAAATCCTCGGGCACGTGCGGCTCGCGCTCGGGCGCAAAGGGCCGCTCGCGGGCCGCCGCATCGTCGTCACCGCCGGGGGCACGCAGGAGCCGATTGACCCGGTGCGTTTCATCTCGAACCGCTCGTCGGGCAAGCAGGGCTTCGCGGTCGCGCAGGTCGCGCTCGACCGGGGCGCAAAGGTGACGCTAATTACCGGCCCAAACACGCTGCCCACGCCCATCGGGGCGGAGCGGGTGGACGTGAACACCGCCGCCGAGATGGCGGAAGCGGTGCTCAATGCCGAAGCCGATGCGCTCATCATGGCCGCCGCGGTCGCGGACTTCCGCCCCGCCCAGGTCGCCGAGCAAAAAATCAAAAAGGCCGCCGTGCCGCTCGTCGAACTGGAGACCACGGTGGACATCCTCAGCGCGGTCGCGGAACGGCGCGAGGCCACGGGCAAGCCCACCGTCGTGGTCGGCTTCGCGGCGGAGAGCGAGAACCTGATCGAGAACGCACGCGAGAAAGTCTTCCGCAAAAGACTCTCGCTCATCGTCGCCAACGACATCTCCGCGAAAGACGCGGGCTTCAGCGTGGACACCAACCGCGTGACGCTCATCGGGAGCGGCGGCGGGGTGGAGCCATTGCCGTTGATGTCGAAAGAGCAAGTGGCCGAAGTCGTGCTCGAGCGGGTGGCGGGGTTGTTGATGGTTTAACCTTCCAGGAGGTTTGAATGTCTCGTCGTCTCGTGTTCATTGTCTTGAGTGTGCTCGTCGCCACGACGCCGGCGTGCAGCGCGCTGGGCGGAGATGGGGGCGGCACTGCCCCTGCCGCGACAACCGGCCCCGGCGGCGCAAAGGCCACCCCGGGCACGGGCGGTTCAACGGGAAGCGAGACCCGGTCGGCGAACATCTCGGAAATCCGGAACACGGTAGACGCTCGCGAAAGCGACAGCGCCGACTGGCAGACCGCCGACACCGGGGAGCAAATTGCCGAAGGCGGCGGGGTGCGCACCGGAGACGAGTCGCGCGCCCGGCTGGACATCTCGCCCGACAAGACTGTGCTCCGCATCGCCCCCAACACTGAGTTCAAGTTGGAGGCGCTCTCGCCCGAACCCACCGACCCGGTGACCAAGTTTGTCCTCGATGCTGGAAAACTGTTTGTGCGCGTCACCAAAGCGCTGGGCGGAGGGTCGTTCGAGGTCGAGACCCCGACGGGCGTGGCGACGGTGCGCGGGTCGGGGTCTCGACCTCGAACGACCCT
>Ga0209108_10001543_pt1 | contig 13343 bp, 16 predicted proteins | sample Rifsed10ft1_FD_184003 | JGI IMG/M metagenome (GOLD analysis project Ga0209108, IMG submission 184003) | Soil microbial communities from Rifle, Colorado, USA - sediment 10ft 1 (version 2) | ecosystem: Environmental > Terrestrial > Deep subsurface > Rock core/Sediment | place: Rifle, Colorado...
GCCCCGCCATGATGCTGACCGGCGCGAGGTCGCGCAGCATGTCGATCGGCATCTGGCGGTAAAGGCTCGGGTTGATGGTCACCGTGGTATTCGCGACGCTCAGCAGCGTATAGCCGTTGGGCTGAGACTTTGCAGCGAGCTCCGAGCCGATGTTGCCATTCGCGCCGGCGCGGTTATCGACGATGAACTGCTGACCGAGGTTGTCGCTCCATGCCTTGCCGAACACGCGCGTCACGAAATCCGCGCCGCCGCCGGGCGCGTAGGGAACGATCACCCGCACGGATCGTGAAGGATATGCTTGACCTGAAGCCGTTGCGGCCCACGAGAAAAGCAGCACGGCAGCCATCAGCGTTTTCGAAACAATTCTCATAGGCATGGCTCTCTGGAAGTGGCTTCTGACCGGTACCTCGCCAGCGAGTCAATCACGCCGGCGCACGCGCGGACGATCGATCGCCGGTTCACTATATCATGCCATGTCTCGCTCTTAGTGGTCTGTCCCTTAAGTGCCCGCGCTGCTCGTCATAGCAGATTCTTACAGCTGATGAACTCGACCTCTTCGTCCAAAGACCAGTTTTCGTGTTCGATGTTGGCTGGAATATAGACCGCCTCTCCGGGACCCAACACTCGCGTCTCATCAACAACGCGATAGCCAAGTTTTCCCCGGATCACAGTCACAATTTGCTCCTCGGGGTGGGAGTGAGGCTGTTTCTTCGTGCCCGGCGGATAACGGTAATATCCCAACTCGACGCGCTCGCCACGTATGCCGGGCCGTTGCTCGGTTTCGCTTGCTGCCGCGCCGACTCGTTCCAGATTAGCCAGTCGGTAGAACGCCATGTGTGTGGTCCTCCATCTCAGCTGGCGCCTCGGGCACACGGAGTCCGGATGCCAGTTAGTACGGGTCACGATGGACATGGACGGCTCCAAATAGACCGGGTGGCTGAATATCCAGCAGCGACATCATAACGCCAAGTCGTGATTGTGGTGCCATGGCTCGAAGCGCCAACGAATGCGCTCGATGGCGCGGAACGTGATTTCTCGCCGCTTCGCGTTTGACGGCGCGCCAGACGGGCATTTATAGTGGCCTCTTCCGCCTGCGGTAATGGAGCATCTATATGTTCGGTACCCGTCGAATTGCTACTCTTGCGGTACTCGCTCTCGTAGTCGGGTCTGCCTGGGCCCAATCGTATCCAACCAAGCCGATACGCTGGGTAATTGATTTTCCGCCCGGTGGGCCGTCGGATACTTTAGCCCGCGTGGTCGGAGAAAGGCTAAGTGTGGCGCTGGGGCAGCCGGTCGTTTACGACAACCGCCCTGGCGCCAACGGCGTCATCGCGTATGGCATCGCTGCCAAGGCGCCGGCTGACGGTTACACGTTGGCCATTCTGAGTACACCGTTTCCCCTGAACGCCGCGCTGGGAAGAAAGCTGACCTACGATACTCTGAAGGACTTTACGCCGATATCCCTCATTGCGAACTATCCCAACCTGCTGGCCGTACATCCATCGGTGCCGGCCCGCTCCATACAGGAATTCATCGCTTATGCGAAGTCGAAGACCGGAGCCATGACGTATGCGTCGTCCGGGACGGGAAGCGTGCAGCACCTGGCGATGGAGCTGTTTCGCAGAGTCGCAGGCTTCGAAGCACTGCACGTGCCGTATGCAGGAAGTGCGCCGGCCGTGGCCAACCTTGTAGGGGGGCATGTTCAGTCGAGCATTACGGTCCTCTTGACGGCGATGCCTCACTTGCGCGCAGGTCGAATCCGGGCCATCGGTATTCTGAGCGCGAATCGCTCGAACCAGTTAGCGGACGTGCCCACATTTATGGAATCGGGAATTTCCGTTGTGGCGCCCGGCTGGGGTGGCATGGGTGCGCCAGCCGGTGTTCCAAGAAGAATCGTCAATCTACTCAATGCCGAGGTCGCTCGAATTGTCAATCTGGCAGAGGTACGCGAGCGAATCGAATCAGTAGGGGGCGAGCCCCGCCGCAGCACGCCGGAAGAATTCGCGACGCTCATTCGCAGTGAACTCGACCGCTGGCGACCGGTAATCCAGCAGGCGGGCGTGAGGATCGACGATTGATGCCTTAGTCCCTGCGAACAAATGCTCAGAAAAAACCGGAGTCCGGCAACCCTACTATCAAGTCCGTCCAAGAAGCCGCCTACCGAGCGTTGATCAGCCTAGGCAGCGGCCACCTCGAGAGCCAAGGCAGGCAGCTGCGCCTCGTCCCAGGCATGCAGGTCAACGCCGAGATCCACCTCGGCACGCGCAGCGTGCTGGATTACCTCCTTTCCCCGGTGCAGAAGGTCGCCTGACGAGCGCTGAGCAAATACTTTGCGCCGCTCGACCCTCACCCCTTTCCCCTCTCCCGAGAGGCGAGGGGAAATGTACAGCGCGGAACTGGCTAATCGGCCAATTCCGCGGGAACTGGATGGAGGCGGGGCGGGAGCGGTAGATCTCTATTGGGTACGAGAAAAGTTACTCGACCCCGTTTTCCCCGCGCGCTGCGCGTACGGCACGAATGGAGAGGGTCTTACAGGCGCGATTTCGGCGTCGAAAGTAACGCGCTAAGGCCGGATAACACTATCTCTTGGGAGGAAAACCTTGAGGGTGCAGAGACATAGCGTGGTCCGACCCGTTGGTACCTAGAGCGCGGGGCGGGAGCGTTAGCGCAGGCTTGGGCGTAGGATTACCCGTGTGAAAGAATGGGATCGGACCCCGTAAGAGCCGCCGATGCCATCCCATGAATCTGGGATTGCTGCTAACCAAGCCGTGGGCTAGGCTTCATTGGCCCTCGAACTGGAAGGATGGAAACGCATCAGCTTTTCCAATCAAAACTGTTAATTGTGAGTTGCCGATGAGACGCCTATTGCCCTTCATCGCGATTGCCGCCTTGATATTGGTGGCAGGTTGCCCAACCTTAGATCATCGGATCAAACTAACACGGCAGACGGACACCGGGATCCTTGCCGGCGAGCAGATCGTCGTTCTACTGCTCCGCTATCGTCTTGAGGGCAACCTAGTGAAAGACCTTGGCTCGACTGAGGGGCGCTTCGAGTGGTGCATTCGCACGGCGATGCAGGAAGTCAAGGATGACCTAACGTTTCTACCCCCGGCAGCTTTGCGGAAACTGGTTTCAGCGGACACGACTGCCGCGTTAACCGCCTACGCGGTGGACGAAGGGACTCAGTCGCCAGATTCGTTGCTGGGCTTGCTCGCAGAACCTGTCACCGCCGCGCGTCTCGCGGAAGCGCAAGTGCGCTACGTGGTGCAGCTCGAAGCCAGTTACTCTACGTCGAAATCCACATGGGAATTCGCCGGCAGCGGGGGGGGTTGCGCTTGGAAAGGCGTGGAAACAATACTCGTCTCTTCAGGCGACCATCCTTGACTTGAAGCACGCCCGAATCGCGGGTTCGATTGAGTCGTCATTGACTGGGGCCGAGGCCGCGGGCGTCGGAGTTTTCATCATCATACCTTTCCCCATTTATGGCTCGTCGATGACGGAATCCAAAGCTTGCGCCAATTTGGGCAAAGCATCGGCTCGGTTCATTTCGGGAACCAGCACACCCTAGCGCGTGAACGACGTATGTCCCTGCTGACACGCGGATGATGCGGAACGTTGGGCACGGCACAAAGGAGACCCCCATGACACAGAGGCACCCCTTACTGATAGCGCTAATGTTGCTGGTTTGTGCTGGACTCCCGGCCTGCGGCACGACTGGAAAGACATCACCCTTTGTCCTCGATTTGGACCTGCCCAAGGGTCAGAAGGCAGTCTCCGACATTCGCATCGCATCCGCAGCGATGGATCCAGACGCGGCCATTCTCAACGCCGTGAACGTCCGGCCGTGGGGCAAGTTCGAACCCGATGACCTGAGAAATATCGAGCAGTCTCTGCGCGACACGATAACGCCGCAGCTTCCGGCAACAATCCGCTCCACCGGACCCAGGTTGGATATTCACCTGATGATTCGACGCTATATGGTCAGCGTGAGCAATACGGGCGGCGCCGTCCTGGCTAGCGTGACCTGGGCAGCAACCGAATCCGAAGGAAAACTGATTTACCATGAGCAGTTCTATGCATCAGAGGCAGTGTACTTGGTCGGGACAATTGGACTTCTCAAAGAGTCTGTCCACAAAGCCATTGTTCGCAGAATCGCAACAACCTCACTGGCCTTAGCCACCGGCCCGGCTGCTGCAAAAGCGCGGCCGACAACATTCGACAACACCTACACATCTTTTGGTGAAGCCGCCTCACGCCTTCCGCAGACCATGGTGTCAATGGGCATTGCTTCTTTGGCGGCATTTCCTGTTCCCGCCGTAAGTGCAGTTGGCATACTGACACCATCAGGAGTATCGACGGTTCAGTGGAACGTGGCGAAGCCGTCGCAAGATTTCGACTGGCAAGGATATCTGGAGAAGCTGTACACGAGCCGATAGCCTAACCGTACGCCAATCAACCTGAGCAGCGACTATCTCCAGAGCCAGGGCAGGCAACTGCGCTTGGTTCCGGGTATGCAGGTCAACGCCGAGATCCACCTCGGCACGCGGAGCGTGCTCGAGTACCTCCTCTCACCCGTTCAGAAGATCGCCCACGAGGCGGGGCGGGAACAGTAATCGCTGGAAACGTTAGATTGACCCCAGTTATTGCAATCTCGCCGGGGAACGCGACAGCGGCCTGGGAGTAGCGGGCGCGCGTCGGCCCGCGGGCGTCAGCGGAGCGCGTTCGCGTCGATCCAGGAGGCGTGCGCGCTGATCACCTTCCATCCCTTCGGGAAGCGCACCCAGGCCTGGCTCTGCCGGCCGATCTGATCCCGGCCGCGCACCTTGTACTCGAGATTCACGGTGGCAAAGTCGCGTCCGAGGGTCAGGATCTCGAGCCGTCTCCGCGCTTCCTTGCTGCTGGGGCCTGGCGGCCGCCGCACCCGATGCGCGTGAATCTGGTCGAAGCCGTAGCCGTGCTCGGCGGGCCCGAAGCGGATCGTGTAGGGGCTGTTCCAGTACGTGTCGTCGAGTACCTCGATGTTCTTGTCGTTTAGCGCCTGCTCGTAACGCTCGAACAGCTCGCGCACCTCGGCCACCACCTCGGGGATATTGGGCGTCAGATCGGTCACCGCGCGTCTCCCATCACTTGAGCGACCGCCACCAGCATCGCGTCGGCGGTCAATTTTCGTGCAATCTATTCCGACCACGAGAGCAAGGCAAGCTTCTTTCCGCACACCAGCTGCTCCAAGCATTCTTCCAGTCATGTCCAGGGCGGGCGGCCCGAATGACCGTCCGGTTCGGGTTGATTCGCGCCATCTAATCAGTACGGGAAACAGCCTACCGCGCGCTAATCAATTTGAGCAGCGACTATCTCCAGAGCCAGGGCCGGCAGCTGCGCCTCGTCCCCGGCATGCAGGTCAACGCCGAGATCCACCTCGGCACGCGCACGGTGCTCGAGTATCTCCTCTCGCCCGTGCAGAGGGTCGCCCACGAGGCCGGGCGGGAGCGGTAGAGCCCGCGCCCACATTGCGGGCGGAGCGGCATGGCAAAGCGCCGCGATTACACCGCCTTAAGGCAGCAGGCTACTGGAAGCGGTAGATGTAGGACACGCGGATCTGCGTACCGTCGTATTTCAGCCCGCCCTGGTCAGACTTGGAGCGGAAGCCGGAGACCGAGACGTCGATGGCCTGAGCCCTGTCCACGGGGTAATTGAACCCCAGCTCGTAAAGGAGCGAGGTGGCGTCGAGCCGGTAGGAGTCGGTCGGCCGTCCGAACACGCTGATGAACGCGGGATCAGGCTCCCAGATCGGCGACAGCCCGCTTACCGTGATCGAGTTGAACACATGGTCACCGTCAACACGCGTCAGGCGCGCATAAACGGTGCTGCGCAAGCCGGTGCGAAGATCCGCCGTCGCCCATATCCGGTTGGTCGAGAGGTCATAGAGCCCTGCCGTGCCGCCGCCATTACGCTCGTCGAGGCCGAGGCCGGCCGTGAGCCGCAACCGGTCGGTTACGTAGCTGCCGGCACTAGCCTCGACCGTGAGAATGGTGCCGTCACGCAGCTCGCTGTCGGCATGCTTGAGCCACACCGCCTGCCCGGCGATCTCGAACCACGGCGCGCTAAACCCCGCGCCCGGCTGGATCCGGTAGGCTGCGCGCCCGAGGAGCGCCAAGTTGCTGATGTCCTCGATGTCCATGAAGTGCGTGTAGCGCGCGGAAGCCCGAAACAGCGCGCCGCTCGTCGGGCTGAGCAGGACGCCGCGGATAACCTCGCCCTCGACGGAGACGATGTTGTCGGACTTGCGGTCCGCGGAGTAGAGACCCCGGGTCGCATTGTCGTCGTAGACATAATCGGCCGTCAGCCCGTAGCGCATTTCCGCGGCCACCGCGGACGCAAGTGGCGCGGCCATCAGGAGAACTGCAACGAGGGCGATCGGGCGCTTCATGCGACTTCCGCGGGGGTAAGCACCGCGTATACTACGTCGTCATTCGGTCTCGCGAAAGAGACACCTCGGTGCCAAAGCGGTTCGACAATGCCGAAGACCCCCGGCGCGCCTTCCTGCTGAAGGCCCTTGCGGCCGGCCTGTTGGCGGCGGGTGGCCTCCCGCGCGCACGAGCGCAGTTGTTCGGGCGCAGGCCGCAGAAGCTACCGGAAGGCCGGTCGATCTACGAGACAAGCGGCGCCGTCACGGTGAACGGGCAGGCGGCAAGCACCGCTACGCGTGTCGCCGCGGGTGACCGCATCGAGACAGGCACGGGCGCCCAGGTCATTTTCGTTGTTGGCGCGGACGCTTTCATCCTGCGCGAAAAAAGCCGGCTCGAGATCGGGGGGTCGAATTTCCTGGTGGACGCCCTGCGCCTCACGACGGGGGCGCTGCTCTCGGTGTTCGGCAAGGGAGCACCGAAGCGCGTGTCCACGCTGACCTCTTCGATCGGGGTGCGCGGCACCGGCCTCTACGTCGAATCGGACCCGGAGCGCAGCTACGTGTGCACCTGCTACGGCGACGTCCAGATCGCCGTCCCGGATGATCCAAGCGTCACCGAGCGCATCGTGTCAAAGCACCACGACGCTCCACGCTATGTGGTGAAGGCGGATCGGCGCATCGTGCCGGCGCCTTTCATCAACCATACGGACGTGGAGCTGGCGCTGATCGAGGCCCTGGTCGGGCGCAAGCCACCGTTCGCGCTGTTCGACGAAGATTACGGCGGCGCCCGCCGTTACTAGAGGCTCAAACGCACGTTACGTACTCGTCCCCGGCATGCAGGTGAACGCCGAGATCCACCTCGGCACGCGCAGCGTCCTTGAATATCTCCTCTCACCGGTCCAGAAGGCCGCCCATGAGGCGGGGCGGGAGAGATAGAATGGCGTGTCATCGGAAAGATAAATGGGGTCCCTGTAACTTTTCCCTGGCGCGCGCTTCGCGCTTGATGGAAATCTTTCACTCGCCCCATGTCTTGGGAGTCGCCAAGTAAGCACCCGAAACAACAGGAACTCACATCTGGAGAGTATTTCAAATGGCTAAAGCCTTGTCGGCGCGCACGTCGTCACTGTCGCTGCAGAAGCTCGCTTTCTTCGCTGCATTTGCAGCCGTTCTCACTCAGCAGCCGACTGGAGCGTCCGCGCAGGCGTATCCCGTAAAGCCGATTCGTCTGGTGCACGGCTTTGCACCCGGCGCCGCCATAGACGTTTTCTCGAGACCGGTTGCGCAGAAACTCTCCGAAACGTTCGGTCAGTCGGTACTGGTCGAACCGCGGCCCGGCGCAACCGGCACCATCGCCAATGAGTTCGTCTCCAAGGCGCCGCCGGATGGTTACACGCTGCTTGCAGCGCCGTCTTCAGCCATGGCCTCGACGCCGCATCTGTTTCCGATCCGGTACAAGCCGCTCGATTTTACGCCGATCATCCAGATCGCCGAGTTCTCGTTCGTGCTGGTCGCTCACCCTGCGGTCCCCATCAGGAGCGCGCGCGACTTGATCACACTCGCGAAAAAGAAACCGGGCATGCTGACGTATGGATCACCGGGCGTTGGCACAGGGTTTCACCTTGCGGGCGAGCTCTTCGCTTCGATGGCCGGTATCAAGCTCCTGCATGTTCCATATAAGGGCGGTGGCACGACCTCGATCGCCGACACCGTCGCGGGGCGCGTCGACATGATGTGGGACAGCCTTGGCGTGATCCGGCCCTATGTGAACGCGGGCAGACTTCGCGTAATCGGCGTGAGCGGCGATCGTCGCTCTGCAGCACTGCCCGACGTGCCGACGCTTGAAGAGAGCGGCCTGCCTGGTTACCACATCAGGGGCTGGCACGGCATTTTAGGTCCGCCCGGAATGCCGCGCGATATCGTCAATACACTGAACATGACGATCGCGAAAAACCTCGCGTCGCCGGAGATCAAGGAGCTGTGGGCGACGCTCGCCATGGAGACCGTGCCCAACACGGCTGAGCAGTTTGGGGCAAAGCTGCGTTTCGATTACGAGCGCTACGAAAAGCTTATCAAGAGCATCGGGCTCAAACCGCAAGTCTGACGAAAGCGCTTCGCCGCGTCAGGCGCGTTTCGTAGGAAGGATCGGCAACAGCAGATACGACAGCCTCTCGCCTCCGCCATAGATGCTGTTCTTCGCACCGTTGTTGTAATCGGCGTGGTAGTGCGTATACGGCGCGCTTCCTACGCCGTCGCGCGGCTGAATATCGAGCCGCAGCTTGTGGCCCTTCTTGAAGACCATGCACGTGGGCCAAATCTCGACCTGGCATTCGACCGGCTCGTCGGGCTTCAACCACCAGCGCTCGTCGTGCGCGTGATATGGACGGTAGGGTCGCGAGCGCTCGCGATCGAGTTTCCGGTGCGACGCACGGAGCCACCCTTTTGTGACGGGGACGGGCTGGCCATGCTGCCCGACTTCCCAGACGTCGTTTCCGTCGGGAGCGATGTTTCGGATGGTCGCGAAGATGTCCATATCTTTCGAGGTGCTGGACAACCACAGGTTGAGTACGATGGGGCCCGTCACTTCTCTGTCTTCCTTCATGGGTGGCGTCTCGAACGAAACGCCGGTACGTGACGTGATCCAGCCCGCGAGCGCGAGCAGCGGCGAAGAGGTCTCGCCCGCCCTCGATGCGCCGCTCGCCGAATATGTGACCTTCGCTTCCTGCTGCGGCGGAGTTACGACCAAGTGTCCTTCGACCGTATCCGCAGCATCAGACGTCTCGCGCTCGATCTTCAGATACATCTTCGTCCACTGTGTCCTCGCGAGCGGCCACTCGTTTTCGAAGCGAACGGGGTAACGCTTTTTGCTTCCGCCGGTGCGAATCTCGAGCTTCACCGGTGGCTCATCCATGATTCCCGTGTCGATGCTCTTCAACCAGTAGTCCATGAACCGCAGTTGGTCCATGCGTCCTTCGTCGGAATAGAACGGATGAATGTGTGTGCCGGTATGTATCCGCAGCTTCTTGTGCTTGGACACAGCGTTCATGAAGGCTTCGGTATTGCCTCTCAAGTGCAGGGCAAAGCCGCTCCAGTTACCGGCGCTGTATAGCGGAACTTCGATCTTTTCCCACCGCGCGCTGCATATGCGCCAGTACTCCGAGTCGAGATCGTTGCGCATGTAGTTCCACAAGAGATTGTTGTTGAACGCGTCGGGGTTGTAGGCACGCGGCTCGCCGAGGAGATGGTGCGCGGCTTCGATCCCAAACAACATGCACAGGAACCCCAACGCGAAAATGCCGCCGTGGTAGGCCTGGTCGCGGTACTGATCCGCACGCGCTTCCCAGGGGATGATCGCCTTGAGCGAGGGCGGCTTGAGCCCCGCCACGCGCCACTGCGAGCTCGCGAGATAGGAAATGCCGAGAAGCCCGATGTTGCCGGTGCACCACGGCTGCTTCGCGACCCACTCAATCGCATCGTAATAGTCGAGCGCTTCCTGATATGAGCTCGGCTCCGATTGGCCGGGCGACTTGCCGGAGCCACGCGTGTCGAGGCGCACCAGCGCGTAGTCGCGCGGACACCACCACAGCGGATTCGCCGCTTCGAAAGCCATGTAGGGATTCGGCTTCTCTTCGAGATCAACCGGTGGCATCCATACCTTGTCTTTTTGATAGATCCCGAGACTTAAGATGGCGGGCACACGGCCCTCGCCGCAGTCGGGGCGAAAAACATCCGCATAAATGAGCGTTCCGTCTCGTAGCGGAATCTTCACGTCCTTTTCCACGACGAGCTTACGCTCGCGCGGCTGGGATACGTTGGCTGCTTTGCTCGTCATCACTTCAGCAGCTTCGTTTCCAGCCAATCCCACATGTACGCGACGCCGATGCTCGCATTGTCGATCTGACAATGGTGATAGCCACCTTCTTCGCGCGTGAACACCTTGAGCGTCTTGTCCTTAGATCCAACCTTCTCGAAGCACATCTGCGCGAGGGCGAGCGGCACCTGCTCGTCGCCTTCGCCGTGCACGAGCAGGAACGGACAAGTGAGTTTCTGCACGACGCCGTCGAGCCTGAAACCCTCGAGCTTCTTCATGGCTTCCTCGCGCGTCTTCACGTTGAAAATCCACAGGAGGTGCTCCCACGGCACCGAGAGCGATGGCACGCGACCGCTGTCGATCAGGTCGAAGCGCTTTTTCCAGGTGGCCCAGTAGTCCCATTGCGCGCCCCATGCGATGCAGCACGCGAAGCGTTGCTCGAAAGCCGCTGCGCGCGGCGCGTAGTAGCCGCCTAGACTGATCGCCATTACGCCGATCCGCTTCGGGTCGAACTCGGGGCGGCTTGCGAGATATTCGTAAGCTGCGGTGCCGTAGCGCTCCGTCTCATGGTGGAGATAGAGCCCGCGAAAGCGCGCGCTCTCGCCATTGCCTGGTCCATCGACGATCAGACACCCGATACCGCGCTGCGCGAGATCGGCCACGCCCTTCAAGTACTGGATCTCTTTGGTGATGTCGAATCCGTCAAAGAAAACCATCGCGGGTGCAGGCCCCGTGCGGCCCTCTACGGGCTCCGCATGAACCAGTATCGCCGGCAGCGAAGTTCCTTGATAAGGCACCTCGACGTGCTCGATGCGCGGACGCTTGAGCAGCTTCGCCGCATCCCTGAAACAATCTACTCCTCGCTTGTACGCGTCGAGATGCGCCGATTTCGGCTGAAGGAAGCGTTCTCCGACGTGGTAGTAATTCGCCGCACGCAGGAGATAACCGGCGGCGCTCGCCCGGTGCCCCTCGGCAAGCCGCGCGCGTCCAGTCTGCTCGACTTTTTGGGCCTCACGCGCCCACTCGCGAAACCACGCATGGTCGTCACCCACCTGTGCCTTTAGCCGCAGGCCGATGCGGTTGATCTCTCCGATTTCCGCTCCGCCCCACGGTGCCGTGTTGAGAGCGATCAGCAGGCCGTGCGACCAGCGATAGTCTTCCGGGAAATACATGAACGAAAGCTCTTCCTGCGCGCGCGCGGAGGAGGTCGTGTTGTTCTGGTTCATTTGCTATGGCTTTCCATTGTCGAAGGGGTTGGTCCTGCAATCATGCACAGGGTTGGCGGGTCACGAAGTGCAATGCGCTGCAGTCGCTCGTGCTAGCCTGCCTCGATTACAGCACCTTTACCGTCCCCGCGAATTCGCCGTTTGAGAGATTGGGGGATGCGGTCCATTTTGTAGGATAAATGAGGTCAATGTTACTTTTTCCTGGCGCGCGCTTTGCGCTTGATGGAAATCTAACACTGAGCCCACTTAGTCTACCGCGCGTTAATCAACCTGGGCAGCGGCCACCTCGAGAGCCAGGGCGGGCAGCTGCGCCTCGTCCCCGGCATGCAGGTCAACGCCGAGATCCACCTCCGCACGCGAACCGTCCTCGAGTATCTCCTCTCGCCGGTGCAGAAGGTCGCCTGACGAGCTCTGCGAAAATACTTTGCGCCGCTCGACCCTCACCCCTTCCCCCTCTCCCGAGAGGAGAGGGGAAATGTACAGCGCGGAACTGGCTAATCGGCCAATTCCGCGGGAACTGGATGGAGGCGGGGCGGGAGCGGTAAACGAGAGTTTGGTAAGCGCTGAATAACAAGATCGATTTCGAAGTTATCCACCTGCTCCGGCATCATTCCCGTGGCGTCGACTTAACCAAGAGCCGATCGAAATCCCGCGGGGTTTCGTTTGACTCCGGATGCCGTCGGCCTATACTCCGCTGACCCTATTCGTGTGGGGGTAAAGCGTCCCGAGTTACCCTGAGGAGGGTGCGAAGTGGATGCCAGCCGGTGTGCATCGCCGCGAGTACCGGCCGGATTCGGCCGGACCCCGATAGCTTGCGGTCCTTTCCCTCCTGAATTCTCGATCCCGCAGCGTTCTTGGTGCGGGCGCAGACCGTTTGCGCCCGTACCAAGGCCGGCGCGAATCGCGCGCACTACTTTCAACCCGATTAATCAGTCCCGAACTGCCGAAAGGACGTAGGCATGGACACCCTAAGCCCGATAGGCATGCTGGTCATGCTGGCGGTCGCCCAGGCCGCGAGCGCAGGGCCATCCCAACAAACCGGTGCGCCGGGCGGCGATCAGGTATCACTGTGGCGTTGCACCGCCATGGGACGCCGCCAATGAGCGGATTCAGTGTCCTATCTTTTTGCGGATCCGCTCAGCTTCACCGGGACTGTCCACCCCATCCATCTGATCTGGTCAAAGGAGAACGCAAATGAAACCACCATATGCAAAGTTCATCAAGATTATGTCTTTCGTCTTTGGTGTGCTGAGTGTTTCATTCGCCCACGCGCAACAAGTGACCGCAACTTCCGGCGATGTGAAATGGGTTAATGCGCCGGCGTCGCTGCCCCCAGGAGCCAAGCTTGCGATCGTGCAAGGCGACCTCGGTAAGCCCGGAACGCTCACGTTCCGATTAAAGCTTCCGGCGGGCTATCAGCTCAGGCCGCACTCAAGTCCGGCAGTCGATCGCATAATCGTGATATCCGGCATCTTCAACTTGGGCATCGGGGAAACGTTCGATCTCGCGCGCACTGTACCCCTGTCGACAGGATACGTGCACTGGCCACAGAAGAAATCCCCCTATTTTGCGTGGACCAAGGAGGAAACCATCGTTGAGTTTCAAGGCGTCGGGCCTTGGGCAGTTACGTACGTCAACCCGGGTGATGATCCAACGAAGACGAAGAAGTAAGTGACCAGTTGTGTGATCCGGTAAACTTTTGACCCCGGAACCGGGTCGGACCAGCGCAACGCATTGATTCGGGGAAGTAAGAACTTCAAATTAGGTCGGCGGAGAGGCTTAGACCCACGTTATTGAGGGCAATATCGACGCTCTAAGGGAACGGAGTCATGCCCCGCGCCAGCCACGCGGCGCTTATACGAGTACTTTCGGCACCGAAAACAGCGCTCTAAGACTGAGAAAC
>Ga0209108_10001544_pt1 | contig 13339 bp, 12 predicted proteins | sample Rifsed10ft1_FD_184003 | JGI IMG/M metagenome (GOLD analysis project Ga0209108, IMG submission 184003) | Soil microbial communities from Rifle, Colorado, USA - sediment 10ft 1 (version 2) | ecosystem: Environmental > Terrestrial > Deep subsurface > Rock core/Sediment | place: Rifle, Colorado...
ATGGTATGGTCATCCGCTATCAAGACGCGTATCTGTTCACTCATAGATCATTTAAAGGAATCCGGATATGAATGGAGGTGCCAATACCAGGTTGAGAGATTATCTCCAATTGGCCACCCAATTGCGTTACACGCTCCTGCATGCCCAACAAGCCAAGACCGCGAGAACTGTTGCCATCCATATGCACTTCCTCCGGGATAAAACCCTTACCATCGTCTTTGATCTCCCCTTCAAAGGCACTGCTATTGCGGACCAGCTTGACATGGATCTTTTTTGCATTGGCATGGCGCATGATATTGCTAAGAGCTTCTTGAAAAATTCGATAAAGCGCCGTCTCCAGATTAGGTGGTAGTCGCTTAGACATACCCCTGGCCTCAAGTTCGAAGGATATTGCACCACCTGGCAGCAATCGATCTGCGTGAGCGTTCAGGGCAGCGACCAGGCCCAGGTCATCCAAAGATGATGGACGCAGAGCCATAATAAGATCGTACATGCGTTCTGATGTTTGGGCTATAAGCGAACGAATCTGGCTCAACTGTTCAAGGGTATTTTGACCGTCTGATTCAATCGAATTCTCTAATATTTTAACCTGAAAAGACAAGCCCGCCAGAGCCTGACCGAGTTCATCGTGCAATTCGCGGGCCACGCGTTTACGCTCATCCTCCTGAGCTGTAATCAGCCTTTGGAGCAGTTCTCGCTGTCGATCCACATGGTGGCGTAGGTTCTCCGAAAGGTCCCGGTTTTCAGCTTCTTCGCTCTGAATGCGCTGTCCCATAACATTGAATGCCGAAGCCAGCTGTCCTATTTCGTCGTCGCTATCGGTCGACAGGCGGAGATCGAGTTTGCCCCGACCAAAATTTGCCAGTGCCCGAGCAACACCCTCCAACCGACGAATAACAAAGCGACTCATGGCGAGGTTCACGATAAGTACAGTAACCAACAACGTGCCAACCAACCAAAATGCATTCTCACGTAAATATGCAGTCAGGGATTCTTCAAATGGGGCTACCGAGATATCCGTGAGCAACAGTCCGATAATGCGCTGCTGCGGCTCATGACACTGGACACATTGGGGTCCATTCTCGATCGGGCGCATACTGCGAAAGACCCATTCACCTTTAGAGTCCTGTACGACGATACTATTAGGTCTATCTTGAGGGGGCAACCGGTGGCATGGCTGGCAATCGGCCTGCTGATTATTCAAACGGGTGGCGACAGACTCCTGATCTGGAGAGAATATTATTTTTCCGGACCGATCGAGTAAGTATACAGCCTTGATTTCCTCACGTTCACCGATTGAATCCAGGATACCCTGGACCCTGGAAAAGTCAGATACAAGCATGGCGACCCGTAGGTTGTCCTCGATCACCTGCCCTGTATATGAGGCCAGCTGAGACAAATTATCTAGAACAACCTCTTTATGACGCGAATATTCAAAGGCAGTGAATGTGCCCAGAATTAATACAAGCGGTAATACAACGCCTAAAGTGACCTTAGCACGCAAGCTTGTCTTAATCGGCCAGAATTGGGATCGCGTCTCAGCATCCATAATTACTTATCTGTTTTTTGGTGCAAAACGCGGCGCTGGTTTCGGGCAGCGAAGAGCGCTGCGCGGCTCAACCGACGCCGCTGGTTGACTTGTTCTTAATTATCTGATGCACCAGCCTCGATCCAATCTAAAATAACCTGAATTTCATTATCGTCCATCTTTCCGGAAGGAGGCATGATGGTGCCTTCTTCATGGGTACCCAAGATTTTCTGAGCCAACAAACTGTTTTCCGCATCACCTGGGATGACAACGGGGGCATTATCACCTGTGGTCATGACATCTCCGTAGCTGGCAGCACTCCAACCACCAAAAGAGCCGTGACAAGCCGCACACTGAGCTTCGAAAATGGGCATGACATCCGCAGAGAAGGAAGTTTCGCCCTCACCAACGGCTGCGGTAGGCGTTACTACTCCCTCTTGTGGGGCAGGGGTTGCCGTTCCATCTTGAGGCGTTGGTCCGGCCTCCGCCGGTTCGAATTGCCGGATGAATTGGACCAATTGCTGGATTTGCCCCTGAGTGAGGATTTCGCCCCAAGCAAGCATCGCGGTAGCGCCATGCCCCAGATTGATGGTGTCGAATATCTCCTGGTCGGTGTTCTCATCCTGAAACTCTGTTTCACGCAAAGATGGACCAATCCCTCCCCCGCCATCCCTCCCATGGCATTGAGCGCACAAGTTGTTGTATATCTCGGCGCCCTCGAGCGATAAGGTAGTGAATTCCGCCTCCGGCGGAAGCTCTACCGGTGGATTTTCTTCCCAAGAGCGCATGTAAGCGACGATAGCGTCAATCTCCTCTTCTTCCAGGGGACCCCCATAAGCACTTCCGAATGGCGACATGCCAAAGTTAGGCTGACCCTGAGCAATAATCGATCTCAGCGTAAAATCATCCCGCGTCCGGAGATATTCTGCTGAACTGATGGGTGCAATGATATCGCCGGGGCGGGTCGGATTATGTCCACCCTCACCGAAATCACCATGACACGGGGCACAGTTCTGAGAGAAGAGCTGCTGCCCAACCTCCAAGGGAGTGCCACGAGCTGAAGCTAATGTGTAATCAACCAGAGCGTCCAACTGCTCCGCGGTGAGCACATTGCCCCAAACCGGCATGGTTTCGTGAGCCCCGCCGCTGGCAATAACCTCGCGCGCTTGTGAGACAGTCTGAGCGGCAGGCACCCGCTGCCCGTGACAGGAGGCGCAAAATTGTCCAAAGAGCGCCTCCCCTTCAGGAGCATCCGAAGGATCGACAACGTACCTGGCCAAGGTATCCAACTGTTGATCCGTAAGCCTCTCGCGCCAGGAGGGCATTTCCAGGTGCAAGCCTCCCTGGCTGATGATAGCTCTCAGTTCCTCCCTTTCACCCGCGAAAGGCGCCGCGCTGCCGTGACAAGGCGCACAATTTATGGCAAACAAACGCTGCCCATCGGGGGCGACCAGGAAGTTCAACAACGCGGTGCGTTCCTCACGGCTGAGGGCTTCTTCCCATTCAGGAATTTCTACGTCTGAATGCGGGGGAAAGCTGCTGCCTTGTTCCAATGAAGCCTGTAATTGGATCGGGTCTCCGGCCACGAGTTCCGGAGCCTCATGACATTCACCGCAGTTCTGTGTGAACAGGTTGCTACCTTCAGGGGAAAGGATGAAACCGGCTAGCGCATCGATCTCGTTGGTGGTGAGATCGGCATTCCAGGCCGGCATGCCTTCATGACTTCCCTGAGCGATGATTTGATGCAAGTTTTCACCAGCAGGAACTGTTATGGAGGGTCCATGACATGGAGCACAGTTCTCCGTATAAAGGACGGCTGTTTGATCCCCGGGACGGGCTTCCGCTGGCGGAGGAATCTCTCGTACAGCCTGAACCGTGAGAAACACAATACCCGCGACTACGATTGAGGTCACTCCCAAAACCAGAGGGCGCTTAAACGGGTAACGTCGGGGAGATCGATCTAATAATGGCAAAGCGAACAGGATCAATATTGCCAGCGTAGGGATGACAAAAACCCCGATGACCTCTAGTTGACCCGGGAAATACTTAAGTAGCTGAAAAAGGAAGAGGAAGTACCATTCGGGTCGCGGCGTGTAGGTCGTGTCGGTCGGGTCGGCGCGTTCTTCTAAGGGTGCACCAATAAAATAAGCCAACCCAACCAACAGTATAAAGATAACCAATGAGATGACCGCATCCTTGAATATGATGTCCGGGAAGAAAGGAACACCTTTCTTCTTGGCTTGTTGATAACTTTCTAAATAAGCTTTCTTCTCCTGTTCGTTCACTGGCCGACCTCCTTTTTGGGAACGGCACTGATGCCAATCTTGATCACGAGGTACATATGGATGGTGATCAAGAGGATCAAAGCGGCAGGCAGCACCCAAACATGAACGCCAAAGAAGCGCGCCAGGGTTACGGCGGTCAAATTCTGCCCGCCTCGCATGACGAGAAGGATCGTCTCACCAATGCCGGGCGCGACACCGGCAATTTCCGTGCCCACTGTGGTCGCCCAATAGGCTTTCTGATCCCAGGGCAACAGGTATCCGGTAAAGCCGAAACCAAGCACCACCAGGAGCAAAAACACGCCGGAAAACCAGGTAACCTCGCGAGGAAATTTATATGAACCGTAAAACATCACCCTCAGCATGTGCAGAACAGAAAGTACAACCATGGCGCTGGCCCCCCAGTGGTGTAAACCTCGAATCAACCAACCAGCCGTCACCTCGTTGGTAATATACTGCACGCTATCGTAAGCATGATCTGGGGTGGGGACATAGTAAATGGTGAGTAAAATGCCGGTCACGATTTGGATAAAAGCGACGAAAAGGGTGGCACTTCCCAGGGTATACAGCCAGTTAACCTTAGGGATCTTCCGCAGGAATATCGCTTCCCAAACGGCTCGCCAACCAAAACGTTCCTCCAACCAATTTCCAACTCTGGTCGCCATGTCAACCTCCTAAAATAAACAGCTGATCATCTTCAACTTTGACCTCATAGCGATCCAAGGGTCGCGGGGGTGGTCCAGAGACAACCTCACCATCTTTGTCGAAGACGGCATTGTGACAGGGGCAGAAGAACTGCTGCTGATCCCCTATCCAACGTACGCGGCACCCGAGATGGGTGCAAATGTTAGACATGGCAATAAACTCACGACCGTTCTCTGTTAAAACATACGCCGAGAGTTCGTTTTCATTCACAATCCAACCGGATTGTCTTTGAATAACAGTCTTAAAAAGCGTTGGCGTCCCCAGCTCAATATTAGAAGTCAAACCCAGGCGAACCCATTCCCCCTGCTCAGTCCGCTGAAGAGCAGGACCAACGATATAGGCAATCGCTGGAATCGCCAGTGCGGCACCGATTAATCCGCCGATGGCTGAAGTGGCGATAGCCAAAAAGCCACGACGGCTCACTTGTTGCTCATCGCTCATAGTATCCTCCTTTGATACCAGGTATTATTAAATTTAAGGCTGTTACCAGTTAACGTTATTTTTAGGAGCTACCTCCTTGAAATTGGGAACGTAATGCGTGAAACGTGATACGTAAGGCGCAATCCGTATCTTGGGAATTCGTAATCTGGAGTACATATTTTATCCTACGAATACTGACGGCGTTAGTTCTCAGGAGCACCAGCTTCAATCCACTGGATCACCATTTCCAGCTCCTCAGGAGAAAACTGGCCGAAGTGAGGCTGGTCGGCGGTCTGTTTTTGAACCACCAGGCTGCTGGCCGGGTCTCCGGGGAGAATCGCCGGACCGCTGGTGCCGCCGTCCAGGGCATCTTGATAAGCGGTCAAGTTGAGCTCTTGGATGCTCTCCGACGGTCCATGGCAGGCGCCGCAGCGAGCCTCAAACATAGGCCCGATGGCGGCAGCGAAGGTCAGTTCGCCACCAGATGGAGCAGGCAGGGGCGTCGGTGCTGGGGGCAGCTGGTCGATAAGGCGCTCGCGTAAACCCGGCGCATCAAATCCGGCGTGCTCCCAGACATTACCGTGGCAGGCGCTGTTGGAGCAAAAGGATGTGTTGCTGGTTCCACCGGGGTCTTCCGTAGTATGGCAGTTGGCGCAAGTGTTGTCGAAGGCGGAATGGTGCAGGGTAATCCAGTTGGGGTTAAGGTGGGATTTGGGTTCCGGGCCGCGACTGATCTCGATATCCGCCACGAAATCCTCCGGTCCTGCCACAACCGGGATGGAATGGCACAGGTTGCATTCCAGGCGCACGGCTTCCTCTTGTTCATTCAGGTGTTTACCATCATGGCAACGGAAGCAGCCCGGCGAATCCTGGTGACCGACGTTATTGGGATGGGAATTCCAATCGGCTTTCTGATTGGGAAACACACTTTGGCTGTAAGTTTCCTTTAATAGCTCGATGGCTTCCTCGACCAGGTGACCATCCGTGGCGTAGAAGTCTGGATAGTAGGTTCTGTAGTATATAGACAGACCTTCAATCCCCCTGAGACCTTTCTCCTGGGTGTCATAAATTTGGCTGTAGACCTCAACCGCTTTCTGGCGGATTTCGGGAATGTCCCTGGAGATCAGCCCGCGCTCCATAAGATGATCGACCGTGTCCTCGGGCGGGAGAATGAGATGGGTGATGCGGTTGTGGCAGGTGATGCAGTCCATCTCTTTAAGGTCTTCTTCCTTAATGTTCTCGGGATCGATATCCGCTTCAAGGTCAACGTAATCGGTGATGGAACCATCGTCCTCGATGACCCTGACGAAGGGTATTTCCTGTTCCCGGTGATCGGTTGGGTAGTAATAAACCTGGTTTTCAATATGCCAGTGGATGCCGCGCCCTAGCCCAAGGCGTTCGCTGCCACCGCCAGTTTTGAGCACCAGATAAACTGTTTGGGGCGTGTTATTCTGGTCTGGGATAAACTTCCGCAGCTCCCGCAAACTGTCGTCTGAGAACTTTTCAGGGAAATGGCACTTCTCGCAGGTCTCCCGGGCCGGGCGCAGATCGTCGGCGGTGATAGGAAACTCATAGGTCTTGAAGGCGGTAGCGTAGATATGTTTTACATCGCCGGCTTTGCGCGTAATCCGGGTTGCGATAAAGCCTTTGCCAATATGGCAGTCCACGCAATCCACCCGGGCATGGGGTGAGGTCAGATAAGCGGTGTATTCCGGCGGCATGGTGTGGCAGGAGGTGCCGCAGAACTCCGGCGAATTGGTGTACTCCCAGGCATAAGCGCCAGCGGTGAGCAGCAGCAGGGTCAACACACCCAGGACAGCATAGGGCAGGATCCGCACCCAGGTGGGGGAACCCGCGGGAGGGAAGAAAAATTGTTTCAGACGCTGCAAAAAACGTTTCATTCTGAAAATACCTCCAAGAACCAAATAAGAAGGGCCACCAACTATTGGGAAGCTACACTGTCTCCTCGTTACGCTTATTGTTCAGGCGCGCCAGATTCGATCCACTCGATGACTATCTCCAATTCGTCGATGGTCAGCTGGCCGGGATGGTTTCCCGGGGCCTGGACCTGGACCAGCAGGCTGGCGTCCGGATCGCCTGGAACGATGGCAGGACCACTGTTGCCGCCTTCAAGCGCATCCGCATAGGTTGCCAGGCTCAGCCCTCCCAGACTCTGCTGGACGTGACACGCTCCGCATTTGTCGCCGAATAATTCTTCAAAGGCGCCCTCCCAGGTATTAGCCTGAATGACCTGACCGGGAGCCAGGGTAGGCGTAGGCTCAGGCGTTGCAGTTGGAGTAGGTGTAATGGGCACAAACACCTGGGCGGTCTCACCCTGAGGAATGGTGTGGATGGCGGTCTCTTCGAAGGTGATGAACTGGTACAGTCCGAACGTCAGTGCGGCGGTTAGAGCGGCTGCGACCGGATAGAAAACGCGCTGGCGGCGCTGGATGACTTCCTCAGGCGGCAGCTGGCCTGCCTCGCCAGCTTTGATTTGCGCCAGCTCTGCCGGATGCTCATGGCGCATCTCTTCTTCGGTGAGCTTGCCGGTGAAAATGCTTTTGTTGAAGTGTCGAATATGGACATGATAGAAATGCCAAAGAATAATTGCCAAAACTGCCAGAAGCGCCTCGCCGCCATGAGCGGCTTTGGCGGCGGGGATGACCTCACCCGGAAACCATCGCGCCGTGGAAATGGGATTCCACATCATAAAGCCGGTAATCGCCATGATTACTGTGCCCCAGACGACCGCCAGATACTCGACCTTCTCGGCGTAAGTGTAACGACCGTAGTAGGCTTTATGCCTGCGCCGACCAAGGTAATACAGGATATCCTGGTAGAGATGCTTGAAATCCTCTACAACCGGCAGCATGCTGAGCGGCACGCGCACAACGAAGACGCGATAGAGCACATCGATAATGTGGTAAATGCTGACAGCCATCAGCACGATAGCAGAACCGCGATGAATCAGGCGAGACAATTCGATGCCACCAAACAGGCCCAGGACGGCCTCTCCGGCTCGGGTGGTCGCATATTTCTGCGCCAAGCCGGTGATGCCCAGGAGAGAAAAGGAAACCAAAAAGATAGCGTGCTGGATGCGCTGAGAGGGGCCAAATCGGGTGTATTGTTTTTCTTCTGGTTTGACCGAAGCTTTCGCCGCGGACTTACCCGGAACAGTTTCTTCCATTCGCAGAAACCTCGCTAATGTTCACCTACTTATCTTCCTCTGGGTCGTCATCGTTATTATCTTTTTGAGGCCGGTCTTCCCGAATCGCTGTTGCCGATTCCTCTGAATTAGAGGGAGACTCGTATTCCGCAGCGGCCCGTTCACGGGATGGTCTGATCTTTTTCAGGAACGAACCCCACTGAAGGCGCTCCTGCAAACGCGGGGCAACCTTTCTGAAACGGCTTCGGAGAAGAACACTAATATCCAGCGCCACGAGTATTGCCATACCGCCCAGGACGCCAGGTATGAATATCTTATAGAACAGGTCCACGAAATAAACCAGGGTATTCCTCTCCGGCGTCGGGACATAGTGGGAAAGCCAGGCATCGGGGAAATTAGCCGTTGCATCAGGATGGCAAACCTGGCAGCGCACCAATAAATTCTCCCGGATTTGCAAGCCAGCCTCCGGGTCATCGGTCTCCTGGATATCGTGAACGCCGTGGCAGTCGTAGCACACCGGTTTGTTGGTCTCCTGGTCGGGATGCTGTTTTTGGAATAACGTCACCGTCGTGCCGTGAAAGTCGGCGATGTAAGTATCGAGCACCTGGGTGGAGATGCCATACTTATTCATAATCTCCGGATCGCTATGGCAGCCTGCGCACAATTCAGGAGAATTCAGGCGGAATTCCGCCGTCGTTGGGTCTTCTATGCTATGGACGCCGTGGCAATCGATACAGGTAGGGACGTCGGGGTTGCCCTCGCCGACCAGGGCAGAGCCATGCACGCTCGCCGAGTACTTCTGGTAAATGGCGTTGTGGCACTGGGCGCAGGTCTGCGGGATCCACTCATGGGCATCCGGCAATAGCTGGTCCGTTTCGGGATCCGTTAATCGCCGTACCAGGTGAGCGGTGTGGCAATCTGTACAGATCGCGGCATTGCGATTGCCCTCGGCAAGAGCATCGGCATGGACGCTGTCCTCGGTGAGCGTGTACTGCTGCAGGTGGCATCGCTGGCATGCACCGTAAAGCTGTAAGCTGGCATCCCGGATGTCTTCCGCCTGGAATGGCGGGTGTGGATAATTTCCTACGGTTGTATGGCACTGTACGCAGGCATAGCCCAGTTCGCCGTGAATTGAGTCCGAATAACCCTCCGGAGGAACGTACAAGACCAATTTCTCGCCGCTTTCCAGCTCTAATGTCAGGCCCGGTTCCCCATGACAATCCAGGCAGACCTGGTTGCTGATCGATTTTTGTTCCGGTGGCGGCGTCTCCTGCAGCTGCGGTCGCTCAACTCCATTTGAATGGGCAGCTTGAGCCTGCCCAAAATGGGTAAGAGCAATCACCAGAAACAGGGCGATCCCGCCAAGGGCAAGAAGCGCTAAGGCGCGCGGCCTAGACATCCAATGATCTCTCCTGCGACTGAACCGGCTGACCATGGGACGCAGCGGCAGTATCATCCTCGGTATCTACCGTTTTTCCGGTAAGGCGTTCATATTCCTCAGCATGATAATCGCGCACATCCCGCTCGTTCAACCGCCCGGTGAAAATACTCAGGTTCAGCCGCTCGACGTGGACGTGGTAGAAATGCCAGATGACTACAAAAATCGCTGCAGCGATGGCTTCGCTGCTATGCGCCAGCTGGGCGGCGGGGATCACACCGCCAGGCAAAACACGGGTAAGCAAGATGGGAAACCACAGAACGATACCGGAAATGACCATGATGCCGATGGCCAGGAAAAGAAACCAGTAGGTAAATTTCTGCTCAAAGTTGTATTTTCCGAATTTCGGTTTTTTATCCGATAGGAAGGTCAGATACTTCAACATCTGCCAGGCATCCCGGACATCCTGCCACGTTGGGAAGATATCTCCCGGAAGCCGCCGCTTCGCCAACAGGTAGATCCCTCGACCGAGATGGTAAACCACTTCCAGGATCAAAATAACCGCAAAGATATGGTGAATGCGGCGAACCAGAAAAAGCCGTTCCGGGGTGGTCAGGATTTGATGTCCCCAAGCGGCAAAATATTTTTGCGGCAGGCCGGTAAGCACCAAAACCGTGAATGTCACCATCAGGAAGGCGTGCTCCCACCTTTGGGCAAGGGTGAATCGTTTAAAGGTGCGTTCCGTGCGGATACCGTTAACCACTTCGGCCGGTCCTGGTCGTCGTTGGACGCTCATCACAAACTCCTCCTGATCCGTGCAACCGTGGCACGAACGATTTGCAGGACAACATAGATGCCAGAAAGCCACAGCACGAAGGGGGTAAAGGAAGTGTAGAAAGCCTCGGTATAGAAGACAAACGGTGTGCGCTGAAGGCTGATGCGGTAATGTCCGGTCCAGGCGCCAGTGAAGTTAGGACTGGCATCAGGATGGCATTTCTGGCAGGTAGCCAACAGGTTGGTAGGGTTGACACGCGAATCAGAGTCTTCTGTACTCAGAATATCGTGCACGCCGTGGCAATCGGTACACACAGCGCTGTTGTGCCATAGGTTTGGCCATCTGGCCTGGAAGACGGCAACATCCACACCATGCCAGGATAGCTGGTAAATATCGTAGACATCCGCCGAAAGCCCGTACTTTCCCATTAACTCAGGGTCGGCGTGGCAGCCGGCGCAGAGCTCGGGCGATTCAATGCGAAATTGAGTGGTTCTCGGATCGTGGATGTTGTGAACACCATGGCAGTCGGTGCAAACGGGGACATCCGGATTATCCTCTTCAAGGAGCGCCGATCCGTGGATGCTGTCCCGGTAACTCTCAAAAATCTGGGTATGGCACTGCCCGCAAATTTCCGAGATATGGCTGCGCGGCTCATCGGGCGGGCGGACGTTGTGGGCGCCGTGGCAGTCGGTGCATACGGGGGCGTTCAGGTTGCCAGCCTCGGCCACCTCGGCATGCATGCTGTCTTGAGTCTCTTCGTAGTTATCCGAGTGGCACTTTTGGCACGACTGGTAGTAGAGGCGGGAGAGTTCTCGCCTGGTTTCGTAGCCAACTTCGGGATGAGGGTAGGTTTCGATTTCGGTATGGCAGGCCTGGCACTCGATCCCCAAGGGGCTGTGCACAGACTGGCTGAGTTCTTGCGGGGAAATATATAGAGAAAGCTCTTCCCCGCTGGGGAGCGTCATGCTCAGGTCGGGGTTTCCATGGCACGAGAGGCAATACTCCTCCGTGCCTTGATTCGGCTCCTCCGCCAGGGAAGGGCCGGTCAGGGTTAACGAAAACAGGACCACAGCCGCTGCGCCAAAAAGAGCCAGGCCCAGGAAACGCGGCAGCCAGCGAACGGAAGTGCTTATCTGCGCCATGCGTTAGACCTCCTTCCTGGCCGGGAGATTCTGATTGTTGTTGCCATTGTCCAACTCTTTAGGCGGTGGTGGCGGTGCCGTAATCAGCCCATAACGGCGCAATAAATAAGATATCCCGAGCATGATGGCCAGCGGCACCAGGCAGCGGAGAAAAAACATTAATGCAATGATGACCGGATTAACTTCATCCATGCAAGCATCCTCTAAGGCCCGGCATGATAGTCAACTGCCATGTCGATCAGCTCCTGGTCGGTCTTCTCCGAGGCGGTGCCATCGATGTGACATTGCCGGCAGGCGAAGTTCAAAGAGATCGGCGCGCTAACCGGATTACCAGCATCGTCCGTCTGGCTCACCTGGAAGGGATTGATGGACATCACATGAGTTCGAATATCTCCCCGGTTGGACTGCTGATCCGCCCAGGCACTCTTAATTAAGCGGGGCATGTGACAGGTAACACAATCCACGCCCAGTTCAACGTGCCGCTCATTCTTCTCAAAGGCGGCCTGTTGAAAGTGGCAGTCCTGGCAGGGGGTGAGAGTGGACGGCTGGCCGGCCTGGCGCAGCTGCACAACCCCGGCATGCGGATCATGGCAGGTCACGCATTCCAGGAGGTCATGTTTTCCCAGGAACATACCGCCATACTGTTCGTGATGACTGACAAAGCCGTCCTCGAATTCGACCTGATCGCTTCGACCGAGCTCATGGCATTCACCACAGGCATCCGCGTCCCGGTCGATGTCCATATCGACAGCCTGGGGGTTACGAGCATGCAAGCTGCCCGGGCCATGACAGGCTTCACACTGCACGCCGGGTTCGGCCCAGGTGCCCACAATCCCCGGCAAATCATCCTGGTGACCGCCAGGGCTGAAACCGGTAGTGTGGCAGGCGCCGCAGTCGTAAGGAAGTTCGGCTTCGCCAGCATGGAATTGAACAAACCCACTGGATTTACCCAGGGCTCGGTTGGGAAGGTTGTATTGGTTTGAGAAGTCTCCATCTTCCCCCTCTTCCACTTCTTCCCCTTCTTGCGGAGGCGTGGTGATCAGATAACCCTGTTTGTCCAGAAAGCGCGCTTTCCAGTTATAGCCACCTACCACGTAGCTGATGTCGTCCCAGGAGTAACCTGCGGGAGGCAACAAGGTCTGAGTGAAGGGAAAACGAGGCCGGGTTCCTTCGACGACCAGATTCAACTGCCACGGGTGACCAGACCGGGAGAAGACGGCGGAAATATCGGGGTGGCAGCCGGAACAGGTAGCGCTGCCTACGAAACCAGCGTGCTCAACTTGAGCTGGATCACCGGGAGGCCCCTGCAGTCCAGGAGGCCCTTGCGGACCCTCGGGTCCGGGAACGCCGGGAGGGCCAACCGGTCCCGGAGTTCCTTGAGGCCCGGCGCAGGCCGCCAACAAGAGCAGTAGCAGCAACGAGCCTCCGGCTGAGATGATCCACGTTCGTCGCATTGCATTCTCCTTCGCAGGCCTTCAAAATCCACACCACTTATTTGAGAAGTGACACAAAAATTGCTTCCACCCGTCAGCGCATGAGGCGAGCCATAGCCTTATTATACGGCTTATTGGGTAATCTACCCCCGGGATTGTATACCAAGGATTAATGGCAGATTAGGGGCATTTGTCCTATTCATATCATGACGAAAGTAATATAGGCTTTGGGGGCTGTGCTGTAAAATAATTACATGGGAGAGTGCATTCAATGCAGCTGAGCAACCTGCAAATCAATATGGTCCTGGTGTTTTTCGTCTACGGGTTGGCGTTCTTTGGCATGGGAATTGCCCTGACGCTGGAAACGGGACGCTCACCATTGCTGTTCGAGAGGCGCATCCTGCGACCGCTGGCGGTTTTCGGGCTGCTGCACGGCTCCCATGAATGGCTGGAAATCATTCTGCTCCAGGGAGTCTGGCTGGGATTGCCCTTCCCGCCGGCCTTCGCCTG
>Ga0209108_10001546_pt1 | contig 13336 bp, 12 predicted proteins | sample Rifsed10ft1_FD_184003 | JGI IMG/M metagenome (GOLD analysis project Ga0209108, IMG submission 184003) | Soil microbial communities from Rifle, Colorado, USA - sediment 10ft 1 (version 2) | ecosystem: Environmental > Terrestrial > Deep subsurface > Rock core/Sediment | place: Rifle, Colorado...
CTCTTCAGGAAAGTCGTCATCGTCCTGATCATCGTCGCGCTGGGCGCGTATCACTGGCGCGTGGTTCAACCATCCGTCGGCAGTGAGCGCTCGCTCGCCCGGCTGCGTGGTTCCATCGTGCTCGATGTCGCGTTCGTGCTGCTCGTCCTGGTACTTACGGCAATTCTTACCGGAACCGCCCCGCCAGTGCGTTAGGCAGTTCCTCGACGATTACCCTCTCCGACTGGAGGACACCATGAGGTTGACGACAGGGTTCACGCTGGTACTGGTCGCGGCACTCGCGACCAGCTCATCGAGCGCATTGGCACAACACGAAGAACACCATGCTCCGGGTGATTCGGCCGCGGTTGCCGCAGTGGTCGTAAAGTTCCATGCCGCGCTCGCGGCGGGGGACAGCGCGTCCGCACTCGCGCTGCTCGCGGATGATGTGGTCATCCTCGAGAGCGGAGGAGCCGAGACGCGAGCGGAATACCGGTCGCATCACCTCCAGAGCGACATCCGCTACGAGCAGGCGGTGAAGATCGATCGCGGGCCCATTCGCGTCCGGATTCATGGGGATGTCGCGTGGGCGACTTCGACCAGCAACGCAAAGGGTGAGATGAGCGGTCGCGCCGTCAACTCGAGTAGTGCCGAACTGATGGTCCTCGTTCGCACGCCGGCCGCATGGAAGATCGCCGCGATTCACTGGTCGTCACGCCGTCAGTAACCGGCATGGAGTCAGCCATGATCGGGACCCTGACGCGCCTCGCGCCTCAGGGGGTCGAGCGGCGAAAGACTCAACCAGGTTGCCGTCCGCCGGCGCACTACGGCGACGGCGGCAAACACTCAGGTCACCACCAGTCAGGGATCCGAAATGAGACTGCGCGCGCGCCCGGCGCCAGTGCTACTTCGAATCACTCGGCGGCGGCATCATCCGTGGCGACATCGTGCCCATCCCCGGTCCCATCATTCTGCCGGTACTGTCCATCATCGGCATCATCACGCCCGGGCTCATCATGTGCGACGTGGCGAACTCGCCCCGCGCCCGATACGTGAACCAGTACCAGGTGGTGCAGACGCCGACTGCGAGGCCTCCCACGACGAGCACCGCGCCCGCGGCCCGGAGCAGCCCTGAAGCTGCTTCGGAGCGCGCCCGATGCAGCAGGACGAGTCCCGCTGCGATGGCGAAGATCTCCAGCATACCGGCGATATCAGCAAGGAACTGTGGCATGATCCATCTCCTTTCAGTTAGCCGGCGAAGTACGCGCCGCGGATGCGGCGCGGTCGCCGGTTACACCGGCCGTCATGCAGTGGCCGGTCCGAATGCGATACATCGATTCAACCGGGAGTACGACGACGATGCCGTCACCCGGTTCTCCAGTCGCCGCAGCAGCGACGACTGCGCGTGCAACGCCGTCCGCGCGTTCCCGGGGCAGGAAGATCTCGATCCGCGCGTGCTCCACGATCCAGTCGGACGTGGAGAAATTGGCGTACTCGCCGTACCCCTTCACCTTCGTCACGCTGATGCCGGGAACGTCGAGCTCCTTGAGCCTCCGCTCGACGTCCTCGAGCATCGACGTTCGCACGATTGCCGTGATCTTCCTGAACGGCACCGTGGCCGTCGTTTCCGATGCCGGCGCGGTTGCCCCTTCGGGTTGACGATTCATTCTTCCCTCCCTGTCCTGGGCGCGGGGTCGTCGTTCAGACCATCGCCGACCGAAGCCTGAGTGCGTTGCCCACCACCGATACCGAGCTGAAACTCATGGCCGCTGCCGCGATGATCGGCGATAGCAGCAGGCCAAGAAACGGATACAGAACACCCGCGGCAATCGGCACACCTGCCGCGTTGTAGATGAACGCGAAGAACAGATTCTGCCTGATATTCGTCATCGTGCGGCGACTGAGACGGCGCGCCCGCACGATGCCACGCAGATCCCCCTTCACGAGGGTGATCGGCGCACTCTCCATGGCCACGTCGGTTCCCGTGCCCATCGCAATCCCCACCTGAGCCTGCGCCAGCGCCGGTGCATCGTTGATCCCGTCGCCGGCCATCGCCACGAAGCGGCCCTCACCCTGCAATCGCTTCACGACTTCGACCTTGCGATCGGGGAGCACCTCCGCTTCCACCTCCTCGATGCCGAGCTTCTTCGCCACCGCCATCGCCGTTGTGCGACTGTCACCGGTGAGCATGACGAGCCGGATGCCCTCGTCGTGCAGCACCCGGATCGCGTCGGGCGTGCTGTCCTTGATGGGGTCCGCGACACCGATCAACCCTGCAAGCGTCCCGTCAACCGCGACGAACATGACGGTCTGTCCGTCGGCTCGCAGCGTATCGGCGTCGGCTGCGGCGCTACCAGGCTCAATGCCCATCTCGTCCATCATCGCGCGATTACCCAGCACCACGATGCGCCCATCTACAGCGCCACGCACACCCTTGCCGGTGACGCTGGCGAAGTTCGATGCGTAGGCGAGTCGTTCGCCGCGCGCTTCCGCGCCAGTGACGATCGCCGCGGCCAGCGGATGCTCACTCGCCCGCTCGAGCGTCGCGGCAAGCCGGAGCACGTCCTCTTCCTTGAATCCCTTCGCTGCCTGCACCGTGACCAGCTTCGGCTTGCCCTCCGTCAGGGTCCCGGTCTTGTCGACGAGCAGCGTGTCAACCTTGCGGAGCACCTCGATCGCCTCCGCGTTCCGGAACAGCACGCCCATCGACGCCCCCTTCCCCGTGGCGACCATGATCGAGAGGGGCGTGGCCAGTCCCAGCGCGCACGGACAGGCGATGATGATGACAGCGACCGCGCTGATGAGAGCGTGAGCCATTCGGGGCTCAGGCCCGACCTGACTCCAGACGATGAACGTGATGATGGCGATCACGATCACCGCCGGAACGAACCAGCCTGAAACGACGTCGGCCAGCTTCTGGATGGGTGCCCGGCTGCGCTGTGCCTCCGAGACCATGGCGACGATGCGCGCCAACAACGTGTCGGCACCGACCTTGTCCGCGCGCATAACGAGTGCCCCGGTCCCATTAACCGTGGCACCAACGACGCGGGCCCCGGGATGCTTCTCGACCGGGATCGACTCGCCGCTGACCATCGATTCATCCACGGCACTCGTTCCGTCCAGCACCACCCCATCCACCGGGATCTTCTCTCCGGGTCGCACCCGCAGCCGGTCTCCGATCTGCACGGTCTCCAGCGACACATCCTCCTCGGTCCCGTCGTCACGGAGTCGCCGCGCGGTCTTCGCCTGAAGGCCCAGCAGCTTCCTGATGGCGCTGCTCGTCTGGCTCCGCGCGCGCAACTCGAGCACCTGGCCGAGCAGGATGAGGGTGACGATGACCGCGGCTGCCTCGAAGTACACCGCCACCTCACCGGCTTCGTCCCGGAAGGCGGCGGGAAAGATCCCGGGAGCCAATGCCGCGACGATGCTGTAGCCGAATGCCACGAACACACCAAGCCCGATGAGCGTGAACATGTTCAGGCTGCGGTTGCGGATCGACTGCACGGCGCGCTCGTAGAAGATCCACGCCGCCCAGGTGCAGATCGGCGTCGCCAGGAGCAGTTCCAGGATGGTACGTGAGCGTCCCGACAGGATGCGCGAGGTTGGGGCTCCCGGGAGGAATTCGCCCATCGCGATGAGAACAAGCGGCAGCGTCAGCGCGGCGGAGAACCAGAACCGCCGAGTCATGTCCCGCAGCTCCGGGCTCGCTTCTTCCCCCTCAGTGGTCGCAACCATTGGTTCCAGCGCCATGCCGCAGATCGGACATGACCCCGGTGTGTCCCGCACGATTTCCGGATGCATCGGACAGGTCCACTGCCTGGTCGGCGCGGCCGCGCGCGGAGTGACCGGTTCAAGCGCCATCCCGCACCTGGGACAGCTCCCCGGTGCGTCACGGCGCACGTCGGGGTGCATGGGACACGTGTACCGGGCCGAATCTGTCACGACGACCGGACCTCGTAGACGGAGATCACGCCCGTCATCGTGAACGCGAACACTTCGTAGCGTTCGTGCCCGATGTCCATGCCGGGTGCGCTCTGTGGCATGCCGGGAACGGCGAGCCCCCTGATTTCAGGGCGCTCTCGAAGCACTCGAGCCACGAGATCCGCCGGAACGTGGCCTTCGAACACGTAGCCACCCGACTCCGTTGTGTGACACGAGTACAGCGAGCTGGGCACGTCCAGGCTCTGCTTCGCGGCGACTATGTCAGGCATGTCGCGCACCTCTACCTTGAATCCACTTCTCCGCATGTGCGCGATCCACTTCCCGCAGCATTCGCAGGTCGGGGACTTGTAGACCGTGACCGTTCCCAGATCCACCGCCGCCGCTCGCCGCCGCCATATGACTCCACCGAGAACGAACAGCGCCGTCCCTCCGGCCGCCGTCCCTATGAACGTGCGTCGTGTCATTTGTGAGCCCGGGTGGGCTGCACGTTCTTCGCGCGCCACGACTCCACGCTTCCTTCGCTGTCCGCTCATGGATGACCTCCTAGTCCGTTACCTGTTGTTGCGGAGCCCATGGCAAAGCGGCCCGCCGCCGGAACTGTCTCCGGCATCAGTTGGTCTGTCTTTGGCGCGGAGGGCAACGCGGCACGCACCTGGCGCTCCCGCCACAGTGCGTAGATCGCGGGAATAACGACCAGCGTCAGGATCGTGCTGCTGATCATCCCGCCAACCATGGGCGCGGCGATCCGCTTCATGACGCTCGCTCCGGCACCGTTTCCCCAGAGAATCGGGAGCAGTCCTGCCATGATCGCGGCCGTGGTCATCATCCGCGGCCGGACGCGCTCCACCGAGCCTTCGATGACCGCGTCGTACAGGTCGCGCAGCGTCGGTCGCCGTCCGCGGGCGAGCCTGGCTTGCCATGCCAGGTCGAGGAAGATGAGCATGACCACGCCGGTCTCGGCGGCCACCCCAGCCAGCGCAATGAACCCGATGGCGACCGCCACCGACCAGTTGTACCCCAACGCCCAGAGGAACCAGATCCCACCAATGAGGGCGAAGGGAAGCGAGAGCATGACGATCAGCGTCTCCGCCACGCTCTTGAAGTTGAAGTACAGGAGCAGGAACACGATGGCGAGGGTCGCAGGAATCACGAGCTTCATGCGCTCCTGTGCACGCTGCATGTACTCGTACTGGCCGCTCCATGCCATCGTATATCCCTGAGGCAGCGTCACCATGCCGGCGACCATCTGCTGCGCCTCGCGCACGTAGCTGCCGATGTCTCGCCCAACGACGTCCACGTACACCCAGGCGGTGGGCACCGCGCCTTCGGTGCGAACCACCATCGGACCAGGCACCTCGCGAATGGTGGCAACCTGGCCTAACGGGACCTGCGGAACCTGCCCCCTGCTCATGGCCGCGCCGCCACCAAGGGCAGTGGCGCCACCGCTCATTCCGCCCGCCCCTCCGCCCATGCGCGCCGCGTCAGTCTGCATGACCGGCACCAAGACGCTGGCCAGTTGCTCAGGACTCTCGCGCAGCTCCTGCGGATACCGGACTCGCACGCCGTACCGCTCCCGACCTTCGACGGTCTGCGTGATCGTCATGCCGCCGATGGCCGTCGCGATGACCGCCTGGATGTCGCCTACGTTGAGTCCGTAGCGCGAGGCGGCTGCCCGATCGATGTCGATGTCCAGGTAGAATCCCGACTCGGCCCGTTCGGCGAACACGCTGCGCGTGCCCGGCACTCCGTTGACCGCCGCTTCGACTTCCTTCCCCAGCCGCTCGAGCTCGCCCAGGTCGGGGCCGAAGAGCTTGATGCCCACCGGCGTACGAATGCCAGTCGCCAGCATGTCGATCCGGCCCTTGATGGGCATCGTCCAGGAGTTCGTCACCCCCGGTAGGCGTACCGCAGAGTCCATCGCGGTGACCAGCCTGTCGTACGTCATCCCTGGCCGCCACTCGGACCGCGGCTTGAGGGTGATGGTCGTCTCGATCATGTCCAGGCCCGCGGGGTCGGTGGCCGTCGTGGCACGACCCGCCTTCCCCCAGACCCGCTCGACTTCGGGGAACGACGCCAGGATCTGATCCTGTGTGCGGATGATCTCCCGCACCCGGGCCACCGTTACGCCCGGTAACGTGGTCGGCATGTACAGGATCGTCCCTTCCTCCAACGGCGGCATGAATTCGCTGCCGATCCGGCTCCACGGGATCCAGGTGAGAATCAGCGCGATGACGCTACCGGTGATGACGGCGGCGCGATGCCGCAGCACGAAGACGATCACCGGACGGTAGACTTTGATCAGGAAGCGATTGAGCGGGTTCGCGTGCTCCCGGTAGATCCGTCCGCGGACGAAAAGACCCATCGTCACGGGCACGAGCGTCACCGACAGGAGACTTGCCGCGGCCATGGCGAAGGTCTTCGTGTAGGCGAGCGGTTTGAACAAGCGCCCTTCCTGCCCCTCCAACGCAAACACCGGCAGGAAGGATACGGTGATGATCAGGAGCGAGAAGAAGAGGGCGGGTCCCACCTCCTTCGACGAGTCGATGACGATGGCCCAGCGTTCGCGCGCCGACAGCACGCGAGTATGGAATCCTCGCGCCGGCGTGCTGCCGGATCCGTCACCGCCTTCCTTCGCGGCAATGGCGCGCTCCAGGTGCTTGTGCATGTTCTCGATCATCACGATCGCGGCATCGATCATGGCTCCGATGGCGATGGCGATGCCCCCCAGCGACATGATGTCCGCCCCGACGCCGACCCACCGCATGGCGACGAACGCCATCAGGATGCCAATCGGCAGCGTGAGGATGGCGACGAGTGCCGACCGCGCGTGGAGCAGGAAGAGGAGGCAGACGAGGGCAACGACCAGGCTCTCCTCGAAGAGCTTGCCGCGCAACGTCTCAATGGCGCGCTCGATGAGGTCCGACCGGTCGTAGACCGACCGCACCACGACCCCCGGAGGCAAGCCGCTCTGGATGTCCTGCAACCGGGCCTTCACGCGATCGATCGTCGTCAGCGCGTTCTCCCCGAAGCGCATGACCACGATACCGCCGACGGCGTCCCCGCGTCCGTCCAGGTCGGTGACGCCGCGCCGCACAGCCGGTCCCACCGTCACCCGCCCGAGCTCGGCGACGCGCACGGGGGTACCCGCCCCCGTGGCGCTCACTACCACCGCTTCAATGTCCGCCAACGATTTGAGATACCCCAGACCGCGTACCATGTACTCGCGGTCCGACAGCTCCATCACCATCGCGCCGACATCGGCGTTGGCGTTGCGGATGGCATCCATGACCCGCATCACGGGTACGCCGTACGCCAGGAGCTTTGCAGGGTCGAGGTCGACCTGGTACTGCTTCTCGAATCCGCCGACCGTCGCGACTTCGGATACACCTGGGACAGCGGTGAGCGCGTAGCGCAGGTACCAATCCTGCACGCTGCGCAGTTCGGCGAGGTTGAGCTTTCCGGTGGTGTCCTCCAGGACGTACTGATAGATCCAACCCAGGCCGGTCGCATCAGGGCCGAGCCGTGGTGTTACTGCGCCAGGCAGCTTGCCCTGGATCCCGTTCAGGTACTCGAGCACGCGCGAGCGCGCCCAATAGAGATCGGTGCCGTCGTCGAAGATGACGTACACGAACGACACGCCGAAAAACGAATAGCCGCGGACGGTTCGCGCGCCGGGCACCTTGAGCATCTCGGCCGCGATCGGGTACGTGACCTGATCCTCGACGATACGCGGCGCCTGTTCGTTGTACTCCGCTTCCACGATGACCTGCACGTCGGACAGATCCGGGAGTGCCTCCAGCGGCGTATTCCGGATCGCCCAGATCCCTCCGAAGACAGCCGCGGTAGTGAACAGGAAGACCAGCAGCTTGTTCGCCACCGACCATTCGATGAGTCGCTTCAGCATGATGCGCTACTCCTCGCGGTGGTCGTGGCTGGATGACTTGCTTTCCGGAGGCTTCCTGCCACTGTCGGCGGCAGCGCCTTTCATCTTCATGCCAGGCATGTCCTGCATCGACGTGTCGGCGCCTTTCGACGAACTCCCGGTGGCCGGGGTTCTCTGGCCCGTGGCCTGAGTCCCCATATCCATTCCCGGCATGTTCGCCATCGCGCCCAGCGCCGCGCCGAGATTCGACTCGGCGTCGACGAGGAACGTGGCCGACGACACGACCACTTCGCCCGCCTTCAGTCCGCGCAGTACTTCCACACGGTCGTCGCTGGCCATGCCGAGGACGATCTCGCGCGGCTCGAGCATGCCGTCCGCCATCCTGACGAACGCGATGACGCGCTTGCCCGTGGCCAGGACCGCTGTACGGGGAATGCTCACCGCGTTCGCGCGCTGCGCGCCCGGTACACGGATGGTGGCGTACATCCCTGGCCGGAGGCGCAGCGCCGGGTTCTGCAGCGCGACGCGAACGCGCGTCGTGCGGGTGGCGGGATCAACCGTTGGATAGATGTAGGTGACGGCGCCAGAGCGCGCCTCACCCGGATACGCTTCCAGTTCGACCTCCACCCGCGCGCCGATCCGCACCACAGCCAGATCGCGCTCGTAGATCTCTCCCTCGACCCATACCGTGCTCAGATCGGCGACACGAAAGAGGGTCTCACCCTCCATGATCCGCTGGCCGCCAAGGACCGACTTCTCGACGACGACGCCCTGAACCGGCGACCGGAGTGTGAGCGTCTTCGTCACGGTTCCTGTCCGTTCCAGTGCCTCGATGTCGCTGGCCGGAATATCCAGATACAGCAGGCGGCGACGCGCGGAGGTGACCATGTCGTCCGCGGATCGCTTCGCGTCCGGCGTGCCGTTTTCGATGTCCGCCGCGAGCCGGATCGCCAGCAGCAGCTCCTCCTGTGCTGAGACCAGCATCGGCGAGTAGATGCTGAGCAGCGGCTCGCCTTCGCGCACTTCCCGGCCTGTGAAGTCGACGAACAGGCGATCGACCCAACCGTGGATCTTGGGCGCGATGGCCTTGACCCGCGTCTCGTCGTACGTGACCTGTCCGACCGTTCGCACCTCAGCGACCAGCAGACCCGACGTGGCGGTGGCGAACGTCACACCGATTCGTCGCGCCGCGTCGGCGTCGAGATGCACCGGTGACGCAGTGGCGGCCGTCGCCGTCGCGCCATGCTGGTGCTGCAGAGCGGCTTCCGCCTCCTGGCCACTGCGCGTGGTGAAGTACGTGATCCCGCCGGCCAGCGCGATAAGCGCCGTGATGGCGACCACGCTCAGCGCCGTGCGAATCCGGCTGGTCGCCGCGTGCTCGAAGGGGGAAGATTCACGTACGGGCGACTCGTCCGGCGGAAGAGTTGCCGACTCAACGTGTTCGTCGCCGGGCGTCTTCGATCGGGACTCGGTGGCCTGGATTTCCGACAATGGCGTGTCACTCATGGTCTGTCTCCTCTGGCACTCGCCGATGCGAGCGATACGGTGTTCGCGTCGAAGAGCTCGCGCCCAGTGAGCATTTCCAGCTCCGCCCAGGCGCGTCCTTCCTCCGCCTGGAGCGCGACGAGTTCCTGCCGGTAGTTGTTGACGGTCATCCGATCGTCGAGCAGCGTCATGAAGTCCACCCGGCCGACGCGGTACGCCGCGAAAGCGGATGCGACCGTCGCTTCCGCCTGCGGCAGTACCGTCGTTAGGTAGAGCTTCGCGAGGTTGCGCGCCCTCGTGAGCATCGCATGCGCTTCGCCGACCTTCCCCCGCGTATCCGCGCGCATGTACTGCAGGTCAGCTTCCGCCATGGCGCGCATCGCGGCAGCCTCGTCCCTCATCTTGAGCTGCCGACGGTTGGCCCAAATCGGGATCGAAGCGCCGACCATGACGCTACCCATTCGCTCGGTCCCCATCGCCCCGCTCCGCTGACCGTACTGCACGCCGACGACGAGGTCGGGCACCAGCTCGCGACGCGCAAGCGAGACCATCCCTTCTGCGGCCTGTACTTCTTCCTCGCCGGCCCGGATCATCGGCCGGTTACGCGAGGCGAGGATGGCGAGCGAATCGACGGAGGCGACGTCGCCAGGAAAAGCCGGCAGCAGCGTCGTCGCGACCGGACTGTCGAGGGGACGGTCGAGCAGCGCGTTGAGTCGGGCGGCAGCGGCGACGCGCATCGCTTCCATGCGAGTGATCATCTCAGTCATGCGCGCGACCTCGACTTGGGCACGGAGCACGTCGGCTTGACGCCCCTCACCAACCTCGTACATGGTCGCCGCGATCCGTTCGATATCCTGCACGAGGCGCCGGGTTTCCCTGGCAATCGCCACCGACTGTTCGGCTTCGTAGACCTCGTAGTAAGCCATTGCTGCCTGGCTTCGGAGTTCCCACTCCACCTCCGCGGCACGTTCCTGATCAGCGCCCGCCCTGGCGGTGGCGATCCGTCCGGACAATCCCAGCTTGCCGGCGGTCGGGACCATCTGCATGAGCTGAAGCTGCGCCATTCCCGTCGGATCCATCGGCTGGAGATTGGGCAGACCGTAGTTCATGAACGACAGCTGGATCTGTGGGTCCGGCGGCAGTGTCGCGCCGGGAATCCGTGCCCGCGTCGCGTCCGCCAGTGATCGCGCGGCCGCGGCCTTCGGGTTCTGCCGGCGTACGGCGCTGTAGATATCTCCGAGACGGATGGCCTCGAGAGCGGACGTCGGTGCCGGTTCGGAAGCCGCCTGCGACGCGGTGATCGGCGGCGACAGGGACTTCTGGGCAGGCAATGACGGTGCGAGGGCCATCGCATGAGCGAGTGCCGCTGCAAGGGTGAATGCCAGGCGGTGAGCCGCGTGGGCTCGCCGCACGAAGTGCGCAAGCATGTGGTGGGTTCTCCTTCGGTGTGCGCCGGGCCGTGGGCGGCCCGTCGCATCAGTCCTGGCACGTCCGGGCGTGGTCGCCCGCGGACGTCGCGCAGTTCAACCGGTTGTGAAGGAGATCAGGCGCGCGGAGGGGGGTAATCCGGTGCGGTTGTGCGGTCTTCCCGATGTTGCGTCGGGGTCGCCAAACCGATTGGCGCGCAGAACACGGATGCCTCAACACTGTCTGGCGCGACAAAAACTGTCGCGGCACAGCCACTCATCACGGTGCAGTCGCTCGTGCAGCCGTTTGAATACTCGCATCCCGTCGCTGTCACTGAAATCCCCGACACGTCACGATCAGGCGCTGCACGGGCGTGACGTGGCGCATCGTTCGTTCCGTGCTCTTGCATCGCGCCATGATCCATACTCGGCGCCATCGCGACGTCATCCGCGCCCGAGAGCCCGCACGCGGACGCAGCTGGTACGATCAGCACATTCAGCAGCGCCAGCCCGCCCAGAAGGGCAGCGAAGCGACGAAGCGCGGGTCGGCGGTCGGCGAGAGAGGGGGACAAGGGGCAATGGAGGTTCAAACGGGATGTTCGGCGTGAGCCTTTGTCGGACAAGGGCAGCCTACCGGGTGACTCCAAGGGGCTTCAATGGGAGGGATTCCCCGGTCTGGGTAGGGAGATCCCCTACAGTCGCAACTCGTGGCCGCAACCCGCGGCTGTGCGCTTCTTGTTCCCGGTTGAGCCGCGGCGTGCCTTCTATAAAGGTACTGCCGGAATCGGTGGGAGGGATCGTCGGCGTTCCACGAATAGCGGGTCTTGCCGTGCCCGGCACGCCGGCAAACGCTCCAGGCATGCCGGTACTGGCAGTTACTCGAACCCCGGAACGTCGCCCAGCGACCGGTACATGACGTCGGCGAAGAGATAAGTGCCACGCAGCGATCGGATGAGCGACGACCCGGCACCGATGTCCCACGCCCCCGGTCAGGGCTTCGACGGCGGAATGCCCATGCGTTTCGACGTGCGCTCCATGCTCTGCAGCAGCTTCTCCATGCCGGCAGCCATCGTCCCCATGTACTTCTGCATCTCCTCCATCTGCCGGCCCATCTGCCCTTGCATCTGCTGCATGCCGTCGCGCATCCCGCCGGCCCTTTGCGCGGCGACAACACGCGGACTTGCCAGAGCCAGCATGAGCAGCGCAACCAGCGCGGGCATGTTCATTCGTGATGTCATGGAATTCCACCTCGCGAATGAAAAGGCCATTCGGCAGCTCCGGCACCACGCCTCCCGGGCGCGATTGACTCTTTCTCTCTGGCACGCACGATCTCGCAATCCGGCGACCAGTACCTGCAGTCGGCGACTGCCCGACGCACCGCACGCCGCGACAGCACGGTCTCGTCGTGTCGGACCGTGACGATGCCCGAATCGACGTCGACCGATACGCTCTCGATACCGGGATAACCTTCGAGCTGACGCTTGAGGCCGAGCTCCGTACCCTCGAACAGCAGGTTCTCGACCCGGAATGTGGAAAGCTGCATGCATCCTCCTTTGTCTCGGCCGTGCGACCCCGCGCAACGTCCGACCACCGTCGATGGTGCCTTCTCAGAGCAAGATCGCGCGCATTGCTGAAGGCGTGCTGAGGGTGCGGTGAAGGGCTGTGTGGACCGCCCGCCGAGATCCCCTATTCGCGCGGCTTCGGCAACGCGCCGAGCGAGACCGCAACCGTTCCGAGCAGTCCCACCACGAGCAGGACATCACCCGCCAATCGATGCCAACCTGAAATGGTGGCGAGCAATGCCCCTCCCACGACCATCGCGGCTGACCCGACCGCTCCCGTGAGCCGCTGGAGATCCCGGCTGGCTCGCCGCCCCACGGACTCCAGGCCCGGCGCCTGCACGCGGCCGAGCTCACCATCGGCGGCGCGGCGCAGTGTGCGTCGGAGGTCCGCTGGCGCCTCATGGATCATCCGCTCGATCTCGCGCGCGAAGCGGCGTCCCTCACCCAGCAGCCGGCCCGGCGCAAATCGCCGAAGCGCGACTCGCTCCGCCTCGCCGCGAAAGACCTCGATCACAGAGAGCGCCGGATCGAGTCGGTGCATGAGCGATTCCGAGATCAGGAAGGCTCGAGCGAGGAGGAGCAGGATGCCCGGATTGCGAATTCGATGCACTGTGCCGGCCCGCAGAAGCGCCTGCATCAGGTCGGCGACGGAGATCTCCGCGAGCGGCTCCTGGTGGACCCTTGTGAGCAGCGCATTGATGTCCCGCTCGAGTGCCGGGCGATCCACATCACCACCGCCAAGGCCGAGCTCGAGATACGCGTCGGCGACTCCCCGCGCATCGCCGGCGACGGTTGCCTCGATGAGCTGGGCCAGCCGCTCCCGCATCGCCTCGTCCAGCTCGCCGATATTCCCGAAGTCGTGCAGACAGATGCGCCCATCCGGGAGGACGAAGACGTTCCCCGGGTGCGGGTCAGCCTGAAACAGCCCGGTCTCGAACACCTGGTGGAGCACGAGGGCCGCCAGGCGCTGCGCCAGCGCCGAACTCATCTTCGGATGTTTCGCCGCGAACTGATCTATGCGCTCACCAGGCGATCGCGGTACACAGCGATCGATCGCTCCAGTCGGTCGCCGTAACCGA
>Ga0209108_10001549_pt1 | contig 13323 bp, 9 predicted proteins | sample Rifsed10ft1_FD_184003 | JGI IMG/M metagenome (GOLD analysis project Ga0209108, IMG submission 184003) | Soil microbial communities from Rifle, Colorado, USA - sediment 10ft 1 (version 2) | ecosystem: Environmental > Terrestrial > Deep subsurface > Rock core/Sediment | place: Rifle, Colorado...
ATCGAATCTCCCTCTTTTTTAATAATTGTAGACGATTTTCCGATATTAGGAACAGCAGTTTTGGGGCTATCTGTTTGTTTACTAGTAGGTATAACAGTTGTTTTTTTTGTTATATCTTGAGAATATAATTTACCTGATCCAAATGATAGGAAAATTGATAATAAAACGATATTAAATAAGTTTGTATGCAAAGGTTTAAATGCTATTTTTGTAAAATTATGGCCTGTTTTTTGACACGTCAAACTTACATATAATTTTTTGTCAAAAATAATCAAATAAAGAATTTATGCCCCTAGAGTTTTAATTAAATTAATTTCAAGAATTATGCATATTACATTTAAAATTAAAATACTGGTTACTTTCTTTCTAACAGTAATTTCTTTTTCCGCCTATAGTCAATCTAATGTTTTTAAAGTAACATTAGATGCTGGTCATGGAGCTCATGATTTTGGTGCAGTTTATAATGGTCATGTAGAAAAAAATATTGCTTTGGCTGTGGTGCTTAAAGTGGGAAAAATTTTGGAGGCAACTCCTCAAACAGATGTAATTTATACTAGAAAAACAGACGTATTTATTGATTTAGTAGAGCGTGCTAATATTGCTAATAGAGCTGATGCCAATATTTTTGTTTCTATACATTGTAATGCCAATAGAAATACAGCAGGATTTGGTACGGAAACGTATGTAATGGGTTTGAGTAAAGTGGCTTCCAATTTGGATGCTGCAAAAAAAGAGAACTCCGTAATTACTTTGGAAAAAGATTATAAACAAAAGTATGAAGGATTTGATCCTAATTCTCCGGAAACGATGATTGGAATGACCTTGATGCAAGAAGAATATTTAGATAACAGTATTTCATTAGCAAGTAAAGTTGAAGATGCATTTGGAACTTTAGGCAAAAAAATTCGAGGAGGAGGAGTTAAACAAGCACCTTTTATGGTCCTTCACAAAGCCTACATGCCTAGAATTCTTATTGAAATGGGATTTATTTCTAATTTTGAGGAGGGAAATATTTTAGATTCTGAAGAAGGTCAAAATGAAATTGCAACAGCTATTGCCTCGGCTATCATAAGTTATAAAAACGAGTATTATGGAAATGGTGAACCGGAAACCTTTGAAACTAAACCATCGCAAAAAATTATTGATAAACCAATAATAGATTCATCTTCGCTTGTTAAACCTAAAGTGAATTCTACCGAACTTAAAAAAACAACTCAATCAACAAATAATTCACCAGCTTTATTTAAAGTGCAACTTTCGGCAAGTATTAAGAAAGTGGAATTACAGCCTCGGAATTTCAAAGGATTGAAAAATATTTCTGTTGCCTATGAGAATAGTGTCTATAAATATATGTACGGGGAAACTGCTGATTATGAAGAGGCAAAAAAACAACTGCAAGAAGCCAAACAGAAAGGTTTTAATTATGCTTTTTTAATTGCATTTAAAAATGGCGAAAAAATCAGTATTCAAGAAGCAACTAAAAATTAATTTACCAACAAATTTTTGCATTTAAATTATAAAAAAAAACTACCTGAATTTTGAAAATATCGAGATTAATTAATGCCATATTACTGATTATATTCCTATTTTTTTCTTTAAATATTTTTTCTCAGTCCAGCCGTAATTTTGTAATTATTTTAGATGCAGGGCATGGTGGGAAAGATCCTGGTAATTCTTACAATGGTTTTGTTGAAAAAGATATCGCTCTTAAAACAACATTAAAGGTTCAAAAATATCTTCAAAGAGATTCTGATATTCAAGTTATTTATACAAGAAAAAATGATGTTTTCGTAGAATTACGAGAAAGACCAAAAAGAGCTAATAATATTAACGCTAATTTGTTTATTTCAATACACTGTAATTCGGTTAAAAATCCAACTCCTTATGGTACTGAAACTTTTGTTATGGGTTTAGCCCGTAGCAATACTAATTTCGAAATTGCCAAAAATGAAAATTCAGTAATATTATTAGAGAAAAATTATAAAAAATCTTATAAAGGTTTCGATCCTAATAAACCGGAAACGCTGATAGGCCTAAAAATTTTGCAAGAAGAATATCTGAATCGAAGCATCAGTTTGGCATCAAAAATCGAAAAGAATTTCACCCAAAAATTAAATAGAAAATCAAGAGGTATTAAGCAAACGCCTTTGTGGGTTCTAGATGCGGCTTATATGCCAAGCGTATTGATTGAATTGGGGTTTTTATCCAATAAAGAAGAAGGGCTTTACTTGAATTCAGAATCAGGGCAGGATCAAATGGCAGAAGCCATTGCAACAGCCATTATTAGTTACAAAAAACAATATTTTGAGGTTGAATCGGAAGAGCCATTATCGGAACGATCAACGAAAAATCAAAAAAAAGATACTTCAGTTCTTTTAAAAGATAAATCATCCAGAGAAACGGTATCAGTGCAAAAAAAATCAGATGATAAAGAATCGGCTGGAGTGGTTTTTAAAGTTCAGATAGCAACCTCTAAAAAGAACATTGAATTATTACCCTTTAATTTTAAAGGATTGAAAAATGTTTCATTGTCAACAGAAAAAGGAACTTTTTATAAATATAATTATAGTTCGACTTCAGACTATGTTACAGCAAAACGCAATTTAGAAATTGCAAAATCTAAAGGATTTCCCTCAGCGTATCTGGTAGCTTTTAAAAATGGGGAAAAAATTAGTATGCAAGAAGCCGTTAAATAATAATAACAAGTTTAAAATTTTATATTAAATTTGTGCAAAATACTTAAATTTTGAAAATAACAAGAGAAATTAAAACTGCCGTATTAGTCATTGCATCTATTTTATTATTTATTTGGGGCTACAGTTTTCTAAAAGGAAGAGATCTTTTTACAAATTACAAAACTTTTTATGTTGAATATAGAAATGTTGAGGGATTAGCCACATCATCACCTGTGACATTAAATGGTTTGGTAATAGGAAAAGTAAATGCTATCACGTTAAATCAGGAAAATGGGAATTTATTAGTTGAACTGCAATTGAAAACTGATTTTCCAATCTCTAAATCCAGTAGAGCCGTAATTTATGAGCCAGGATTTATTGGAGGAAAGCAAATTGCTATTTATCCTAATTTTAACGATAAATCCCTAGCTGAAGATGGTCAAAAACTTCGTGGAGATGTAAAAATTGGACTAACCGAGAAAGTTGGTGATCAATTAGCGCCGCTTCAGGAAAAGTTTGAGAAGATAATGTTGCACACGGACCAACTTCTTACGGGCGTTAATAATGTTTTAGACAAACAGGGTCAGCAAGATTTGAAAGTTACTTTATCAGAATTGTCTAAAACTGTAACAGAATTTCATAAGGTGTCTGCAAGTGTAAATTCTTTGTTAGATGATAATAGAATGAAGATAAATTCTTCCGTTACTAATTTCAATAAAATTGCAGGCGATTTCTCAAAAATATCTGATTCTTTGAATAAAGCTGATCTGGGTAAAACGATAAAAAATCTAAATAAAACCTTAGCTAAAGTTGACGGTATTGTAAGTGAATTAGAAGCAGGAAAAGGCTCCGTAGGTAAATTATTGAAAGATGAAGCTTTTTATGATAATATAAAAGCCACTACAAAAGAGTTAGAATTACTACTGCAGGATATTCGCCTTTCACCTACGAGATATGTTAATATTTCTTTGTTCGGAAAGAAAAATAAGCCTTACGTTGCACCAACAAATGATACAATAACAAAAATAAAAAATTAGCAATGATGAGCTATTTAGACAATGTACTATTCGCTATTTTATTAATTATAGGTTTTGGGTATTTTTATAATAATATTAGAAAAATTATCAGAAATATAAATCTGGGTGTAGCGGTTGACAGAAAAGATAACGCTAAAGCACGTTGGAATAATATGGCCATGATTGCTTTAGGACAGTCAAAAATGGTAAAAAGACCAATAGCAGGAGTACTCCATATTATAGTATATGTTGGTTTTGTAATAATCAATATTGAATTGTTAGAAATAATCATTGACGGTTTATTTGGTACTCACAGAGTTTTTGCTTTTTTAGGACCAGTATATAATGTATTGATTGCGTCTTTTGAAATATTGGCGTTATTAGTTTTAGTGGCTGTAATTGCTTTTTGGACAAGAAGAAATATTATAAGATTAAAAAGATTTGTAAGTTCAGATTTGAAAGGTTCTCCTAAAAATGACGCCAATTATATTCTGTATTTTGAAGTTGTTCTGATGACTTTATTTTTGTTAATGAATGCGACTGATTTGCATTTGCAAAATATTCCTGGAGGTTTTTCTCATTTTATCAAAGCAGGTTCATTTCCTATAAGTCAATTTATTGAACCGTTGTTTAACGGAATGTCAAATGAATTGGTTATGCTTCTTACGGACATATTTTGGTGGTTGCATATTACTGGTATTTTGATTTTTATGAATTATTTATATTTTTCAAAACACTTACACATTCTATTGGCTTTCCCAAACACTTATTATGCAAATCTAAATCCTCAAGGGCAGTTTGATAACTTAGAGTCAGTTACCAAAGAAGTGAAAATGATGATGGATCCAAACGCAGATCCGTTTGCGGCAGCGCCAGTTGATGAAAATGCAGTTCCAAGTAAATTTGGGGCTAGTGATGTACAAGATTTAAATTGGGTTCAATTATTGAATGCTTACACCTGTACAGAATGTGGTCGTTGTACGTCGTCATGTCCAGCAAATATTACAGGGAAAAAATTGTCTCCTCGTAAAATTATGATGGACACCAGAGATAGAATTGAAGAAGTAGGTAGAAATATAGACGCAAATAAAGGAGTTTTTATTCCCGATAACAAATCATTGCTAAACGATTACATTACACCAGAAGAGCTTTGGGCATGTACTTCTTGTAATGCATGTGTTGAAGAGTGTCCTGTAAGTATAAGTCCGCTATCAATAATTATGGATATGCGACGTTATTTGGTTATGGAGAAAAGTGCTGCGCCAATGCCAATAAATGCTATGATGACCAATATAGAAAATAATGGCGCGCCTTGGCAATACAACCAACAAGACCGTTTGAATTGGAAAAACGAAAACTAATTTTTTAAAGTTTAATTAGTTGTTCGTTTATAGTTTAACCGAATCATCAAATAATAGATTAACCGAATCAATAAAAAAATCATGTCAGAAAATTCAATAGTGCCAACAATGGCAGAAATGCTAGCTCAAGGGAAGCAACCAGAAGTTTTATTTTGGGTAGGTTGTGCAGGAAGTTTTGACGATAGAGCAAAAAAAATAACAAAAGCATTTGTACGAATTTTAAATCGTTCGAATGTTTCTTTTGCAGTACTTGGTACCGAAGAAAGTTGTACTGGAGATCCTGCAAAAAGAGCCGGAAATGAGTTTTTGTTTCAAATGCAGGCCATGATGAATATTGAGGTATTAAATGCATACGAAGCAAAAAAAATTGTTACTGCTTGTCCGCATTGTTTTAATACTTTGAAAAATGAATATCCTGAATTAGGAGGAAAATACGAAGTAGTTCATCATACGGAATTTTTGAAATCGCTGTTAGATGACGGAAGATTGACAATCGAAGGAGGACAATTTAAAGGAAAGCGAATCACTTTTCATGATCCTTGTTATTTAGGAAGAGCTAATAATGTCTATGAGGCACCGAGAGATTTAATTCTTAAACTAGATGCCGAACTAGTGGAAATGAAACGTTCAAAAGCTAACGGTTTGTGCTGTGGTGCCGGTGGCGCCCAAATGTTTAAAGATGCTGAACCTGGTAACAAGGAAATCAACATTGAAAGAACCGAAGATGCATTAGAAACAAAACCTGAAATTATCGCTGCTGGTTGTCCATTTTGTAATACAATGATGACCGACGGTATTAAAAATAAAGAAAAAGAAGGCGAAGTAAAAGTTATGGATATTGCTGAGTTGATTGCTAATGCGCAGGATTTGTAGTAAAGTATCGTTCTAAATGAATTGCTTTTCCATTTAAAATTTTTAATTCACAATTTATAATTAAATATCATGTACGTTCCATTTGAAAATTTACCCGAAGAATCTAAAATCTGGATTTATCAATCAAACAGAAAGTTTTCGGATGCGGAATTTTCTGAAATAGAAACTGCGTTGCAATCCTTTCTTGAGGGTTGGGCTGCACACGGAACAAGTTTAGTGTCATCTTATCAATTAAAATACAATAGATTTATCATAATTGCCGTTGATCAGGATGTTCAACCTGCAACAGGCTGTTCAATAGATTCATCTGTTGAGTTCATTCAAAGTTTAGAACAAAAATACAATGTTGATTTACTGGATAAAATGAATGTTACTTTCAAATTAGGGGAACACATTGCTCATAAGCCTCTGATTGATTTTAAGAAAATGGTAAAAGACAAAGCCGTTACAGAAAACACAATCGTTTTCAATAATTTAGTTAACAATATAGAAGAATATAATGAATCTTGGGAAGTTCCAGCTATTGATAGCTGGCATAGTCGCTTTTTTTAAACAAAATAGTTCAATGAAAAAAATAGGCATAAGAATTGTTTTATTTTATGTCCTGTTTCTTTTTGTTGCCGCTAGTTGTGGCGGTGCAAAAAGTCATAAACCTAAAGTAATCCTCAATGTACCAGCAAAAACAGTTGTTTCTGCTGATGATTTAAAAAACGCACCTACGCTTTTTGAGTTACCTCCTGAAGGAACTAAATGGGTTGATAGCGTTTACGCTGGAATGAATTTAGACGAAAGAATTGGTCAGTTATTTATGGTAGCCGCTTATTCTAATAAAGATACAGTCCATTTTAATGCTATTGATAAACTGATTACTCAAAACAAAATTGGAGGATTAATATTCTTTCAAGGTGGTCCGCTTCGTCAAGCAAATTTGGCAAATCGTTTTCAATCCAAGTCAAAATTTCCATTATTTATTGGTAATGACGCAGAATGGGGTTTAGGTATGAGACTTGATTCGACCTCGCGATATCCTTGGAATATGACTCTTGGAGCCATCCAAGACATGAAATTGATCGAGAAAGTGGGCGTTCAAATGGGAGAACAAAGTAAACGATTAGGTTTACAATTCAACTTTGGACCGGTACTTGACATCAATACAAATCCTAGAAATCCTATTATAGGTTTTCGTTCTTTTGGAGAAGATAAATACAAAGTTACAGAAAGAGCTATCGCATTAATGAAAGGGTTTCAGAGTCAGGGATTATTTTCTACCGGAAAGCATTTTCCCGGTCATGGTGATACGGAAACGGATTCGCATAAAGGATTACCAACAATTAATTTTTCCAAGGAGAGACTGGAAGAAGTAGAATTTTATCCTTACCGAAAAATGTTTCATGAAGGACTTTCTTCTGTAATGGTAGCACATTTAAATGTTCCCAGTTTAGAATCAAGAGCTAATTACCCCTCATCGATTTCCTATAATGTGGTGACGAACGTTCTTCAAAAAGAATTAGGTTTCAAAGGACTTGTTTTTACAGATGCTTTGAATATGAAAGGGGTAAGCAACTCAAATATTCCCAGCGAAATAAATTTTGAAGCTTTTATGGCTGGTAACGATATTTTATTATTTCCAGAAAATGTTCCTGTCGCAATTGAAAAATTTAAACTCGCTTATTCTACTAATTTAATTACCGAAGAACGATTAGCTTCTTCTGTAAAGAAAATCTTAAAATTCAAATATAAGTCCGGTTTGAATGCTTACAAACCTATTGAGACCGCTAATTTATACAAAGATTTAAATTCGTCAAAAATTGACGCTTTGCAATATGAATTGTATGAAAATGCGATCACCGTTTTAAAAAACACAGCTGCTGTTTTACCAATAAAAAATTTAGAGAAACAAAAAATTGCCTATGTGAAAATAGGCGATGATCAAAACAGTTCTTTTGTTTCGACTCTAAAAAAATATGCGGAGGTAACTGTAATTTCCGATACAAATCTGGATAGTTTACAAGTGAAATTGAAACCATTTACAACGGTAATTATTGGTTACCATAAATCAGATGTAGCGTTTAAAAATGGTGATTTGAATTCAGACGAATTGTTTAAAATCAATTATTTAGCAAGAAATAATAATGTTATTTTGGATGTTTTTGCAAAACCATATTCCTTATTGCCAATTACAAATTTTGAGGATATTGAAGGATTGGTTGTTTCTTATCAAAATGGTGATATCGCACAAGTAGTTTCAGCTGAATTGATTTTTGGAGCTATTGAAGCCAAAGGGAAATTACCGGTATCCATTAATACAAATTTCAAAGTTAATGACGGTTTAGCAACCGAAAAACTAAACCGATTAGGTTTTACTGTTCCTGAAAATGTGGGGATGAATCCTGAAATACTGTCAAAAATTGATGCTTTAGCGCAAAAGGCGATCAATGGCAAAATGACTCCGGGAATTCAGGTAGTTGTGGCTAGAAAAGGAAAAGTTATTTACCAAAAGTCATTTGGTTATCACACCTACAATAATGATTTGAAGGTTTTGGATTCAGATATTTATGATGTCGCATCATTAACAAAGATTTTGGCTACTTTGCCAAATGTGATGCAACAATATGATCAGCAAAAAATTAATATGGAAACGACATTAGGAACGATGTCTCCAATATTTAAAAATTCCAATAAAGAAAATATTCATTTCAAGGAATTATTATCGCATTATGCAGGACTTGTAGCGGGAATACCATTTTATAAGTCAACAATGGATAAATCGAATCTTTCAGAAAAATATTTCAGAAAAGTTTCAGAGGAGCAATTTTCTAAACAATTAGGCGACAGTCTTTTCATAAGAAATGATTTCAATGACTCAATAATAAAAATGATTATTAAAAGTAAATTAGCTGTTAAAAAAGAATACAAATACAGTGATCTTACTTTTATGATTCTTAAAGATTATTTAGAAAACACAACTGGTAAAAAATTAGACGATTTAATTCAGGAGAATTTTTATCAATCACTCGGAATGAATAATTCAAGCTTCAATCCATTGAAGAAGTTTGATAAAAACCGAATTCCACCAACAGAAGTTGATTCCTATTTCCGTAAACAAATTTTACAAGGTTATGTGAATGATTTATCGGCCGCTTTAGAAGGTGGCGTTTCTGGTCATGCGGGAGTTTTTGCGAATGCAATAGATGTGGCTAAAATTATGCAGTTGTATCTGCAAAAAGGGAATTATGGCAATCGCCAATATTTTTCTGAGAAAACATTTAATGATTTCAACACCTGTTATTTTTGTGCCGAAGGAAACAGGAGAGGTATTGGTTTCGATAAACCACAACTGGGGCTTGCCGGACCAACCTGTGGGTGTGCTTCGATGACTAGTTTCGGGCATACGGGTTATACAGGCACGATGGCATGGGCTGATCCTGAAACAGAAATAGTTTATATATTTTTATCCAATAGAACTTTTCCAGTTGCGGCAGAAAACAGACTGTCTAAAGAAAATATTCGAGAAGATATTCAGGAAGTAATATATAATGCAATTGTGAAATAGCGGAATTAAACACTATTAAAAGCATTAAGCCAATATGAAATTATTTAACAATTTCGTATTGGCTTATCGTTTTTAAAGCCCTTTTGAGAATTTAATTTTGAAACATTTAGTTGAAAATAGCTTTATGCATTATAGTATATTTGGCTTCAAAATTAATGCTATGAAAAATAAGAGGAATGTGTTTAAAATAAGCTATTTAACGGTATTACTTTTTTGCACAACATTTTTAAATGCACAAAATATTGATATCGATATTTTAAGAGATATTAATGTTAATAGAAATACATCTTTAGATCCCACTTTTAAGACAATAACGAATAGTGTAGTTCCAATCAGCGTCGCAACACCAATTATTATTTATTCCGTAGGATTAATTCAGAAAGACAGTACAATCAAAAAACAGGCAATATTTATTGGAGAAACCTTTCTGGTTTCAACATTTGTAACTTTTGCTTTAAAGCACAGCATAAAAAGAGAAAGACCATTTAATACGTACTCAGATATTGATCAGGCGACTACAGCACCTGGTTATTCATTCCCTTCCGGTCATACTTCCACTGCTTTTGCAACGGCAACGTCATTGAGTATGGCTTATCCGAAATGGTATGTTATTGCACCTTCTTTTGTATGGGCTAGCGCAGTGGGATATTCTCGGATGCATTTAGGGGTTCATTATCCCGCAGATGTATTTGCAGGAGCAATCATAGGAAGCGGTTCCGCTTATTTAACGTATAAAGCTAATAAATGGCTTAATAAGAAAAGGTCTAAAAAGGATAGATAATCGTAATTTAGTGATGAAAATATGATTTAAAAAGGGACGGCAGGATGAAAATACTGAATTATATAACTAAAACGGTTTGGATATTATCATTAGTAAGTTTGTTTACAGACACTGCTAGCGAAATGCTTTATCCAATAATGCCTATTTACCTTAAAACTATTGGTTTTTCAATTGTATTAATTGGTGTTTTAGAGGGATTTGCTGAAGCTTTAGCAGGGTTGAGCAAAGGCTATTTTGGAAAATTATCTGATAATTCTGGAAAACGAGTTCCCTTTGTTCAATTGGGTTATAGTTTAAGTGCTGTTTCAAAACCTATGATGGCAGTATTTGTTTTTCCTATTTGGATATTTTTTGCGAGAGCCATTGATCGTTTTGGAAAAGGAATTCGCACTGGGGCAAGGGATGCTATTTTATCGGATGAAGCTACTTCTGAATCCAAGGGGAAATTTTTTGGATTTCACAGATCGATGGATACTTTGGGAGCCGTTTTAGGGCCAGTTATAGCTCTAATTTATCTTTATTTTTATCCTCAACAATACAAAACGCTTTTTTATATCGCTTTTATCCCAGGCTTGCTTGCAGTATTAGCATCGTTCTTACTGAAAGACAAAGTTAAAACCAATCCAATCGAAAAAAAGCCTACCTCTTTTTTCTCCTTTCTTAATTATTGGAAAACAAGTCCGGAACAATATCGAAAAGTAGTAATAGGGTTATTGGCATTTACATTATTTAACAGCTCTGATGTTTTTTTATTGTTAAAAGCAAAACAAGCAGGACTTAGTGACACAAACGTAATTGGAGTTTATATCTTTTATAATTTAGTTTATGCGCTTTCGGCCTTTCCAGTAGGTATTTTAGCAGATAAAATAGGTTTAAAGAAGATGTTGATATTTGGATTATCTTTATTTGCCATTGTTTATTTTGGAATGGCTTTCAGCAATAGTCTCTATGCGATTTCGCTATTCTTTTTTATTTATGGAGTTTATGCGGCCGCAACCGAAGGAATTTCCAAAGCATGGATTAGCAATATTTCAGATAAAAAAGATACTGCAACAGCAATTGGAACCTATTCCGGATTTCAAAGTATATGTACTTTAATAGCAAGTTCTTTGGCAGGGTTAATTTGGTACCAATTTGGAGCCAATGCAACCTTTATTATTACAGCGGTAGTAACACTTTTGGTAATTATTTACTTCTCTTTTTTTATAAAAGATAAAATCATTAAAAATGACACATCAACATAAACAAGAAGTTAACGACAAGGAATCATGTTGCACTTCAGAAGATAAAATAGGGAATAAAAAAAGCAAAGATCCTGGTTGTTGTTCTCATGACGAGTCAGAAAATCATTCTGACGATGAACATTCAAATGGAAGTGAAAGTGTTTTTAAAATGTTTTTGCCTTCAATCATAAGTTTACTGTTACTATTAACAGCAATTGCATTTGACAATTATTTTCCTCAAACCTGGTTTGCGGGTTGCATTAGGATTGCATGGTTTTGTGTGGCGTATATTCCAGTAGGTTTGCCCGTGTTAAAAGAAGCTTTTGAAAGTATACGAAAAGGTGCTGTTTTTTCAGAGTTTTTTCTAATGGGTATTGCTACACTTGGTGCTTTTGGAATTGGTCAATATGCGGAGGGTGTCGCCGTGATGTTATTTTATTCTATTGGTGAATTATTTCAAATGTTAGCGGTAAAAAGAGCCAAATCAAGCATCAAAGCATTATTAGATCAAAGGCCTGATTCTGCCAATGTTATTGAAGGACTTGAAACTATTTCTAAAAAAGCTTCGGATATTACTATTGGCGAAATCATCCAATTAAAGCAAGGTGAAAAATTAGCTTTGGATGGCAAGTTACTTTCAGACTCTGCCACTTTCAATACAGCGGCTTTAACAGGAGAAAGTAAACCCAATACCAAATCAAAAGGTGAAACGGTTCTTGCCGGAATGATTAATCTCAATACTGTTGCTCTGGTTGAAGTTACAGCCATTTTTACAGACAGTAAATTATCTAAAATTCTGGAGATGGTTCAGGAAGCCACCGCTAAAAAAGCGACAACCGAATTATTTATTAGAAAATTCGCCAAAATTTATACACCAATTGTTGTTTTTCTGGCCATCGGAATTTGTTTGATTCCTATTTTATTTGTGGAGAATTATGTTTTCAAAGATTGGTTGTACCGAGCATTAATTTTCTTGGTAATTTCATGTCCTTGTGCTTTGGTAATATCTATTCCATTGGGTTATTTCGGTGGAATTGGCGCAGCCAGTAAAAACGGAATTTTAATTAAAGGCTCTATCTTTTTGGATATTTTGGCTTCTATCCAAGTAGTAGTTATGGATAAAACAGGAACATTAACCAAAGGTGTTTTTAAAGTTCAAAAAGTGGTAACCAACGGGATTTCGGAAGCTGATCTGGTAAAATACACTGCCGCAATTGAAACGAAATCTACACATCCTGTTGGTTCAGCTATAATTGAATATGCGAAGGACATTGTTAAAGACACTATAATTGCAGAAGTAAATGAGATTGCAGGTCATGGAATGAAAGGGCTCGTCGATGGAAAAGAAATTTTAGTGGGAAGTACTAAATTGATGAAAAAATTCAACATCAGTTACGATAGTGAAATTGATGCTATTCCATTTACAATAATAGTGGTTGCCCTTAATCAAAAATATGCTGGCTATTTTATCATTGCCGACGAAATTAAAGAAGACGCAAAAGATGCCATTGAGCGTTTACATAAAATAAATGTCCAAACCATTATGCTTTCCGGTGATAATCAAGCCATAGTGTCGCTTGTCGCAAAAGACTTGAGTATTGACAAAGCTTTTGGAGAATTATTACCCGAAGATAAAGTTCAAAAAGTCTCGGAACTAAAAGAACAGCATTTAAAAATAGCATTTGTTGGTGATGGAGTAAATGATGCACCGGTAATCGCTTTGGCAGACGTTGGCATTGCAATGGGAGGTTTAGGAAGTGATGCAGCAATCGAAACTGCAGATGTCGTGATTCAAAACGACCAGCCAACTAAAATTTTTACAGCAATCAATATCGGAAAAA
>Ga0209108_10001553_pt1 | contig 13303 bp, 9 predicted proteins | sample Rifsed10ft1_FD_184003 | JGI IMG/M metagenome (GOLD analysis project Ga0209108, IMG submission 184003) | Soil microbial communities from Rifle, Colorado, USA - sediment 10ft 1 (version 2) | ecosystem: Environmental > Terrestrial > Deep subsurface > Rock core/Sediment | place: Rifle, Colorado...
GGCAGTGCGCGATGGCCTCTTCGAGCCGTTCCCGCTCGATGAGCTCGTCGATCTGCTTGGCGTAGGCGCGTAAAGTTACTTCAGGCACTTGACCGCCTCTTGGAATGAGTATGACTCATTAGGGGGCTTTCTGCAAGATTACGGCCGTGGGGGGGTAATCCTACAAATGATTCGATGATTAGCCGGGAGGCCTCACCGACTCGGGTGTTGCGAGGCAGTCTTCCTTCTAGGACGCCTTTCCGCGGAGCAGGGGCACCTTCCAGCGCTGTCGGCTAATCCGTGGAGGGAATCGGATCGATCCGCAATTCTTTCGCCGGCCGCTTGCTTTGCCCGATGGCCCAGACCAGCAAGGCGACGAGCCCGGCGACGGTCAACCAGCCGGCTATCCCCAGCTCTTCGTACTGCACGACGATGGGGGCAATGATCACTGAAACCAAATTGACCACTTTGATCATCGGGTTCAGCGCCGGCCCGGCGGTATCCTTCATCGGATCTCCCACCGTGTCGCCCACGATTCCCGCCAGGTGCCGTTCGGAGCCTTTGCCGGTGTTCTTCGCTGGATTGGAGGGCTCGTCTTCGATCGTCTTCTTGGCGTTGTCCCAGGCGCCGCCGGCATTGTTCATGAACACTGCCAGGAGTTGGCCGGAGAGGATGATCCCCGCCAGGAACCCGCCCAGCGCTTCGGCCTTGAGCACCAGTCCAACCAGGATCGGCGTGACGACCCCGAGCAGCGCCAGCGGGCGTAGCTCCTTTTGGGCCGCGCTGGTCGAGATGGCTACCGCCTGGGTGTAATCCGGCGCTACCTTGCCCTCCAACACGCCCAGCTTGAACTGACGCCGCACTTCCTCGACAATCAAGGAGGCTGCCCGACTGACGCTATTGATCGCGAAGGATGAGAAGAGCCAGGGCAGGGCGCCTCCGATCAGCAGACCGACGAAAACCTGCGGCAGGTCGACCCGGATCCCGAGGGTCTTGATCTGCTCGGCCGCCGGCACGCCCAGGGTCGCCTGAGCCCGGCTCACGTCCACCAGGAAGGAGCCGAACAGGGCGACCGCCGCGATGACCGCCGAGCCGATCGCCACGCCCTTGGTGATGGCCTTCGTCGTGTTGCCGACCGCGTCCAGGTCGGCCATGATCCGGCGGGCCTGGACCGTGTCGCGGTCGTCCTCCCCCTGCCAGGCCATCTGTCCGATTCCATTGGCGTTGTCGGCAATCGGCCCGTAAGAGTCCATCGCCACGTTGTTTCCGGTCAGGGTCAGCATCCCGATCCCGGTCATGGCAACCCCATACAGAATGAAGGTCACCGCCTCGTCGGCCGGGATGCCGGAGATTCCGCCGAACGTGAGGATCGAAACGAAGATCGTCACCCCGATGACCAGGATCGACCAGACGCTGGACTCGTACCCGACCGCGATCCCGGAAAGGATGGTGGTTGCCGGGCCGGTGTTGGTGGCCTTCCGGATTTCCTGCACCGGCCTGCCGTGGCTTCCGGTGAAGTACTCAGTCAGCCGGTCGATGCCGATCGCCAGCAGCACCCCAACGGTTGTCGCCAGGAACGGCCGCCACCAGCCTCCCGGCACCTCTCGCATGTAGAAGAAACCGATGATTCCGAATAAGACCACCGAGATCGCCGCCGAGGACAAGAACCCGGTGAAGATTGCCCGCATCGCATTGCCGCTCTTCCCCGGGCCGCCGCGAACCGCGTAGGTGCCGATGATCGAAGAGAGCACACCGATGCCGCGCACGAGCAAGGGGTAGACGACCCATTCGAAGTGGCCGGTGATGTGCCACAGGGCCAGGCCGAGAATCAGCCCGGCAACAATCGTGACCTCGTAGGACTCGAAGATATCGGCCGCCATCCCGGCGCAGTCGCCCACGTTGTCGCCGACCAGATCGGCGATCACTGCCGGATTGCGGGGGTCGTCCTCCGGGATGCCCGCCTCCACCTTTCCCACCAGGTCGGCTCCCACATCGGCAGCCTTGGTGTAGATCCCACCGCCGACCCGCATGAAAAGGGCCACCAGGGTCCCTCCGAATCCGAACCCGAGCAATGCATCGGGAGCCGCGATTCCGAAAATGATGAAGATCATCGTGCCGCCGAAGAGGCCCAGCCCATCGGTCAGCATCCCGGTGATCGTGCCGGCTCGATAGGCGATCCGCAGCGAATCGCCGAACGAACGACGGGCCGCGGCCGCTACCCGGACGTTGGCCTGGACTGCCATCCGCATCCCAATCTGCCCCACCGTCAGGCTGAAGATAGCGCCCATCACGAAAGCCAGGGATCTTCCCAACCCGATGACCAGGACGACGGTTTCAGAATTCAGGGAGTCGAATCGCTCCAAGGCCTCCGGGCTGGGGGGGACGATGTAGACGCTGAGGAAGAGGGCGACCGTGAGTACCGCAATCAACGGCAGAATGCTGCGCAGCTGGCGCCGCAGGTAGGTGTCGGCTCCGACCCGGATGGCATTCCAGACCTCCTGCATTCGAGCAGTGCCAGTCGGTTCGCGCAGCACCTGGGTTCGCAGGAAGAGGGCGTAGATCAACCCCAGGATGGCAATCCCGACAACGCTGAGAACCGCGCTTTGTTCAAATGCGGTCAGAGCTTGCATTAGGTTCTGCTACTCCTATCGGGGAAGCTGGGCGATTGTACAAGTTGGCACAGGCCATGTCAAGCAAGCTTAAAGAAAACCAGCCAAGGGCTTAGCATCTCATGAGAAGTAGAACTGCGTCTTGACTCTCGACTGGCAAGTTCTGTATAGTGTTCAGCGGGATCGGATCCCTCACATCCCGGTCTTCCGGAGCAAGAACTTCGCAACGGCAGAGCCGGGTTCTTTTTGTGTAGGCTCGGGGGTCGAGGTTTGATCGAGGCCAATCAGCTTTCCAAGACCTACGGGAACTTCACCGCCCTGGCGGGAATCTCCTTCGCGGCCAAACAAGGCGAGATCCTGGGATTCCTCGGACCGAACGGGGCGGGGAAGACGACCACCATGCGGATCCTGACCGGATACATGCCGCCGACCAGCGGGACCGCCAAGGTCGCCGGATACGACGTGGTCGAGGAATCACTGGAGGTTCGCCGGCGAGTCGGCTACCTGCCGGAGACCGTCCCGCTGTATCCGGAAATGTCCGGCCGGGAGTATCTCTCGTTCATGGGTTCGCTCCGGCGGGTTGATGACCTGGATGTCCGAGTCGAGGAAGTGCTCGAGCAGGTCGGCCTGGAGCAGCGCGGCGATAGCCTGATCGGCAATCTGTCGAAAGGGTTGAGACAGCGGGTGGGGCTGGCTCAGGCCCTGCTGCACCGGCCCGAAGTATTGATCCTGGATGAACCGACCATCGGCCTGGATCCGGCCCAGATCATCGAGGTCAGAGACTTGATCCGAGAGCTGGGGCGGGAACGGACCGTCATGCTGTCCACCCACATTCTCTCGGAGGCTCAGCAAGTCTGCGACCGGGTGCTGATCATCAACAAGGGTAAATTGGTGGCGGAGGACACGCCTGCCAATCTCTCCGCCCAGCTGGCCGGTGCGGACCGGATCCTGGTCCGCAGCTCAGCCCAGGCGGCCGACCTGGCCGCCCTGCTGAAGGGAATCCCTGGGGTTGAATCGGTGGAGATCGCCCGGCAGGAAGGCACCGTCGAGGTGACTTCCGCACCCGGGCGCGATCTGCGGCCAACCTTGGCGCGGCGGATCGTAGAAGCCGATCTGGATCTGTTGGAACTGACCAGCGCCGGCATCAGCTTGGAGAGTATCTTCCTGCAGCTGACCCGCGAGGAAGATCAGGTCGGGTCGCAGGAGAACTAGCCGTGCGCAACAGCTGGGTGATCGCGGTCCGTGAATTTCGGCGCTACTTCATTTCGCCGCTGGCTTACGCGGCCGCGGCCCTGAGCTTCCTGGTGCTCGGCCTGATCTTTTCATTAAATGTCAACTTCGGCCTGCCGACCGGCCAGATGAACCCGGATGGCCGGATGGTCTTGGGGCCGCTGGCGACCGTCTTGCTGATCGTCAGCCCGGTTCTCACGATGCGCCTGCTGGCGGAGGAGCAGCGGATGGGCACCCTGGAACTGCTGCTCACCTCCCCGGTGCGGGATTGGGAGCTGGTGGTCGGCAAGTGGTTGGGCTCGTTCCTCTTCTTGCTGCTGATCGTCGCCGGCAGCTGGGTGTTCCCGATCTTGATCAATCAGTTCACCGAGCCCGGCATCGATCAGGGTGTGCTGGTGTCCGCCTACATTGGGATGGTGGCTCTGGTGGGCTCGCTGCTTGCGATCGGAGTTTTCGCCTCCAGCCTGTTCTCAAGCCCGGCGGCCGCGGCGGTCTTTGGTTTCGCGGTGAGCCTGGTGCTGTGGATCCTGGGCAATGTCGGCGCCGGCCTGAGCCCACTCAGTCAGGCTGTTGCCTACCTCGGACTGCTGGAGCACTTCTACAACAACCTCTATCAGGGAATCCTCGATCTCTCCGACTTGATCTATTACGCCAGCGTGACCGCGCTGGCGCTCTTTTTGGCCAGCCAGGTGGTTGAGAGCAGGCGATGGCGCTGAAGATCGAGCGGGCCCGCCTGGCGTTGGGCTGCTACTTGCTGGCGCTGGCAGCGCTGCTGGCCAGCGGCGTGAAATATCTGCTCGATCCGGTCATCGATGGATGGCTGCGAGGCGGGGTCGTGCTGGTGGTTGCGGCTGCGGCGGCCGGAGTGCTGCTCGATCCGGCCCGGGTTCGCCGGGCGTTCAGCGGACGCCAGGCCCGCTATGGCGGCAACGCGGCCTTGTTTGGAGTGGGGTTTCTTGGGATCCTGGTCGTGCTCAATGCCCTGGCAGTGAGCTATCCGCAGCGGATCGACCTGACCGAGGACAAGGAGTTTTCGCTCTCACCCGAGACTGAGCTCTTGCTCTCGGAACTCTCTGAGCCGGTGAAGCTCACCGGCTTCTACACCCCAGACCGGGCGAGTGCCCGCGACCAGATCCGGCCGCTGCTGGACACGTTTGCCTCCAAGAGCGATGGGCTGGTCAGCTATGAGTTCATCGACCCGCGTTCCAATCCGCTGGCGGCCGATCAGTTCGGCATCACCCGGGATGCCTCAATGGCGGTCAGCCTCGGCGAGGAGTCGCACGTCATCGAATTCCCCAGCGAACGGGAGATCGCCTCGGCCATCGTCCGGCTCACCAATCCCGAGGACCGGGTTGTGTATTTTCTGACTGGACACGGCGAACTTGATTTGGCGGAGACCGGCGAAACCGGGCTATCCCAATTGCAGAGTTCTCTGGTGTCCAAGAACTACGGCGTTGAGGCCCTCAATCTGTTGGTCGAGGGGCAGGTCCCGGGTGACGCGAGCGTGGTGGTGGCCGCCGGCCCCCGGACCCAATTGACCGAGCCGGAGTTGCAGCTGATCGACGAGTACCTGGCTTCCGGCGGCTCGTTGGTCACTCTGCTCGAGCCCTCGGCGGTAACCCAGCTCGATCCGGCGGATGATTCGCTCAACGCCTACCTGAGGGACAGCTGGGGCGTCTCGGCGCGCAATGATTTCGTGGTTGACCTCGGTTCATCGCTTTATCTTGTCGGTCTCTCGTCCAGCTACGGATCCCACCCGATCACCGAGCGGGTGTCGGGCTTTCTCACCCAGTATCCTTCCGCGCGCAGCCTCGAGGTCCCCGAGACGCCTGCTCCTAGCCAGACCGTTACCCAGCTGGTCATGACTAGCGAGCGTTCCTGGGGTGAGACGGATTTCGCGGCGATCGCCGACGGGAGCACCATCCAATACGACGAGCAACTCGAAACTGCCGGCCCGCTGGCTTTGGCGGCCGCCCTCGAGGACAGCCAGCAGGGCAGCCGGCTGGTCGTAGTTGGCGACGTCGATTTCGCGTCCAACGGTGGTTTCTTTGCCGGCGGGAATGGCGACCTGATGGTGAACAGCGTCGATTGGGCTGCCCACCAGGAGGACTTGATCGATATCACTCCCCGTCAGCGCACCGTCCGCCAGGTGCTGCCGGCGACTCGATCGACGGTCATCCTGCTGGTCGTTGGGACCACGGTCCTGATTCCAGGCGGGATCATCCTGGCCGGCGGGTTGGTGTGGTGGAACCGGCGCAAGCTGGCCTGAGCCATGATCCGCAGGAACACCTGGATCACGTTGGTGGCCTTCGGGGTGGTACTGATCGCGGCCATCTTTGTCCGCCTGCGCCAGCAAGCCGAGCCCGTGCCGACTCCCGCGGCCTCCCTTGAACCGCTCTGGCAGGTCGAGAGCAGCGAGATTGCCACTCTGACCGTCGAAGACCTGCAGGCTGGCACGGTCTTGCAACTGGAAAGAGATCCGGAGGACCTGTGGCAGATCGTGTTACCTGAAGCTCTACCTGCCGATCCCGGTCGAGTCGAGCGGGCCGTCTCATGGATTTCGGCGCCAACCCCCCGGGCTGAAGTGTTGGCCGCGCTAGATCTGACCGCCTTCGAGCTCGACCAACCCCACTATCGAGTCGAGATCGTCTTGAGGGATGGCGAGCGGCACGAGTTCAGCGTCGGACGCACTTCCCCGACTGGTGATTCCCGATACGCCTCGACCCCGGATCGGCCGGGAGTGCAGATTCTGAGCCTGGTCGGCCTGGAAGAGGTCTTGAATCTGGCGGCTGACCTCCTGCCGACTCCGACTCCAGAGTCGACTCCCAGCCCGAGCCTGGCGCCTACAACGGGAACCCCGACGACGCCTGGACCCAGCCCGGAAGCCGGGACGACGGAGACCCCGTCCCCAAGTGGGGGTGCAGAAGGCACGCCGACGCCCTGAACGGAGCAGTTTCCCCTTTGGGTGTTGATTCCGACCCCGAAATTCATTAAGCTGAAGAGCGCTGGAAGCTGAGGAGAAAGGAAGCCAATTGGGCAAGCCGAAGAAGAAGTGGCGAAGAACTGATCCCGCGGCTGACGAGTTTGCCGGCCCCGAGGATGGGGCTGCTCCGGAGGAAGACAATCCGGCTTTGGAGCACCTCGTCGAACAGGGGAAGGAGCGGGGTTACGTCACGATCGACGACATTCTGGCCGTTTTCCCCGAGGCTGAACGAGATCTGGACCAACTCGAAGAGGTCTATTCCAGCCTGCTCGCGGCGGGCATCGCCTACCTCGACGACGTTTCCGATGGGGAGGATCCGGCCGACGAAGATCTGGCAGAGATCGAGGCCTCCCAGGCTCGCGATAAGAACGATCTGACCGCGATCGATGCCGACGACAGCGTCGGGCTTTACCTCAAGGAAGTCGGCCGGGTTCCGTTGCTCACCGCCGAACAGGAAGTGTCGCTTGCCAAGCGGATCGAGCGTGGTCGCCGGGCCCGCGAATCAATGGCCCGAGGCGGGATCCCTGAATCGCGACGGTCCAGCCTTCGCCTGTTCATCGAGGACGGCTGGGCAGCCAGAGAACACCTGATCACTGCCAACTCTCGGCTCGTCATCAGCGTGGCCAAGAAATACATGGGGCGCGGAGTACCGTTCCTCGATCTCATTCAAGAGGGCAACATTGGCTTGATCCGGGCTGCCAAGAAATTCGACTATCGGCGCGGCCACAAATTCTCCACCTACGCAACCTGGTGGATCCGCCAGGCTGTCACCCGGGCGATTGCAGATCAGGGGCGGACGATTCGAGTGCCGGTCCACATGGGCGACCAGATCAACCGGCTGCTGCGCACCTCCCATCAGCTGACCCAGTTTCTCGGCCGTGATCCGACGACCGAAGAGTTGGCGGACGCGCTCAGCGTTACTCCAAAGAAGGTAGAGAACATGATTCAGGTCGCCCGGCGGCCGATTTCGCTGGAGACCCCCACCGACGAAGAGGAAGATTCGGTGCTGGCCGATTTCATCGAGGATGAAGAGTCGCCGGCGCCGGCCGAGGCGGTGACCAAGAGTCTGCTTCGGGAACAGCTGCGCGATGTGCTGCATACGCTTCCCCCGCGCGAGGTGCGGATCCTGCAGCTGCGCTACGGCCTCCACGACGGGCAGAGCTATACCCTGGAGGAGGTCGGCCGCAAGATGGGGGTGACCCGCGAGCGGGTGCGCCAGATCGAAGCCCAGGCCCTGAGCCGGCTGCGCCATCCCTCCCATCGGAGAAAACTCGTCGACTACTTGAGAGAGTAACTGAGTGTCCGGTCTAACCCAAAGCTGCCCTGACCAAGGGCAGCTTTTTCATTTCCCGCGCCAAACTCACGAGTGCGAATCCCGACCACAGGCAAACGAGCGGAACCAACGGCATGTAGTAGCGCTGGTAGGGGAGAGGAATCCCAACGTACAGGCTGACTGCCAGGGCTGCCGTGCTGAGCAGCAGCAGCCCGACCGGTCGAGTGCTCGCACCCGAGCCGGTTCGTAGACCCCTGAGCCCGAAGGTCAGGCCGGCAAGCGTAAGACCAAGGGTGAGCCCGCCCAAGGCAAGCCCCCGCAGCAGGGAGTGCCCGGGAACCGCGAGGTAGCCCGCCACGCTCGCAGCTAACTCGGCCCGGTAGTTGCCGACTTCCTCGAATTGCGGCGGAGCCAGGAACAAATGGGCGAGGAGCACCGCCAGCCGGTCGATCCCCTGGAGCGGGACCGAGATTGCGAGCTGATCGGCGATCGCTTGGGCCTGGACCTGGTCCTGGACGAGCGACGTCCGGACCTCGAGGATTTCCTTCAACGCCAAGAACGGATCGGTCCAGGCGACCGGATTCAGCAGCAGAGTGATGGCCAGGAACACCAATAGGAACAACCCGATTGCGGTGAGCCGCCGGCGGGTTCCCGGCGCAGGCTCTGCTGGCCAGAGCACGGCCAGAACTCCAACAGGGACCAGCGACAACGCCGAATGTTTGGCCCCTACCGCAACCGCCATCCCAATCCCGGCCAACCACGGTCGCTTGTCGCTCTCCAACAGGGTCCACAGCCCGAAGCAGATCGCGGCGATTAGAGTCCCCTCGGCCATGGCCCTCCGTCCATGAACCAGCACCAGCGCATTGAGGCCCTGTAAAGCCGCCGCCAGCAGACCGACTCCCGGTCCGCCGAGTTTCTTCCCGCTCAAGTAAATGAAAAGGGCTGCGAACGGCAGCAGGGCAGTGCTCGCAGCCCGGCCAGCGAGGAGAGCTCTCGATGAGGGGAGGGCGCCCGCGCCGAGGTTCGTTTCCCAGTCCTCGCTCCAATCCCAATCGACGGAAACTTCGGCCGCATCGACTCCGGCGAACCAGCGACCCATCCCCAGGACGTACTTTGGCAGCGGGGCGTTGAGCAGCCGATACGTCAGCTCGGGGTCGGGCTCGCGTCCCGCAGTCCAGGCCAGCGAGGCGGGGGAACGAAAGATGGCTTCGAAATCGCGGCTTTGGAAGAGCAGTGAAGTTTCGTCCGGATGAAACGGAACGATCGGCAACCCCCACAGCTGGTATCCGGTCAGCAGCAGCAGCCCGACCGCCGGAGCCCATGACCGCCAGCGACGGCGGGTCATCCCGACTTGCTGCGGACGAAGATCAGCAATCCCCGGCTTCCATAGATATCGGTCGGCAGCTGGTCCACGAGTTCATAGGACCGCTGGAAATCAGGATCGATGAGCAGGCCGTTCCGGCCGTAGACCTCGAGAATGACGAGCGTGTCTGGCTTGAGATCCAGCACGACTTCTGGGGGGATCGCATAGTTGATCACATATTCCGAAGGCGATGCCGGATAGTATCGACTCACCTCCGGGGAGACCAATCCGAGCAAATCCAGGATCCGGGCACCGGTGTAGTATCCCAGGGCGCCGATGTCGGAAGCCGCCAACACCTCGTCGTTTGAGAGTTGAGTCCGGAGGCGTTCCGCAGCCTCCTGATAGAGCAGCTCGAGCTCAATGAAGGCCATCTTCGGGGCGGGTCGGCTGGGCCCGTGATCGGGGGTCAAGGTCCATGCGTTGGCGGTGAGAAGCAGGGCCAGCGCTCCAAATCCGACAAGAAGGACTCGGCTCTTAAGGTCATTTGAGACTCGTGAAACTCCTGCAAAGATCCCCAGGACATACAGCGGGAGCGGTGGGGTCAGATACCAACGGAACAATAGCGGGTTGGCGATCGCGAACGCCAAGAAATACAGACCGGGGTAGGCTAGGATCGGCCAACTCTGACGGTTCACTCGCATCGCGCTCTGGGCTCCAAGAAGGAACAACGCTGGGTAGAGGACAATCCCAACCCGGATCCAACCTAGCCCCAGCGTCTCATGCTCGATGAAGGGTGTGGCGAAATGCTGCAACAGGCGGACTAGCCCGGCATCGGGCGGGATCTGATAAGCGACCGTCTTGGCGAATATGGAGTGGGGGAGGGGAGAACCGAAGTAAACCAGGCTCCCGACCAACCAGGCGGCCAGCGGAGCTCCAAATGCAAACACCTCTCCCGAGCGAGCGGCAGACACAGACTTCCGGATCTGCACCGCACGCCCGACTATCAGAGGCAGAACAAAGAGCAGCGCATCAGGCCGGGTCAGCAAGGCGAAGGCGCCGGCTGCGGCCGCACCGACTGGCCGGTGGGTGAGATGTAAGTAGAATGTCGCGGTTGCCAACCCAACCAGCACGCTCGTCTCGAGCCCGCCGATGGCAAAGGTAACCGACCACGGAGCGATCGCCCACACCAAACCGGTCGCGATCCCTGCGCCGCGGAAACCAAGTCGCTCTCCAAGTTTTGGCAGCATCCAGCAGGTCGCACCGTCAGCCACGGCGTTGACCAGCAGCGCCAGCAGTGGGAAATCGGCTCCGCTTCCGCCGGTGAATGCAGCCAGCGCCGCGAGCAGCAGCCCGTAGACTGGGGTGGTCGTTCCCAGCACCCGTTCACCCGGGTTGTAGACAAATCCCTGGCCGGCCAGCAGGTTTTGTGAGTAGCGGAAGGTGATGAAGGCGTCGTCGATCGGGCGTGGACCTGGAAGTATCCGAACTCCGATCGCCAGGATCGCGATCAGAATCTCTGCCCGCCTCAACTTGGTGAGGAGCACGGCCGGATTATACAGTTGGCACTTTCGAGCCGCCTTAGGCGAATAACCTTTCAACCGGTCTGGCGCTGGGCCGCAGGGCTGGCTGCCCTTGGGATTGTGCTCAAGCTCGCCCTGCTCGCAATGGGCAGCTTTCCCTTCCATGCCGACGAGGCAGTCGTCGGGCTCATGGCCCGTCACATCCTCCAGGGACGCTGGCCGGCGTTTTTCTATGGCCAGGCCTACATGGGGAGTCTGGATGCCTCTCTGGTCGCACTGGCCTTCAGGCTGATCGGTGAGAGCGTCGGCGCCATCCGTGCGGTGCAGATCCTTTTGTATGGCGGGACGATCCTGACTACGGTGTGGTTGGCACGGAGCGTCTCGGCAAATCCTGCATTGCCAATCGTCGCGGGGACCCTCATGGCCGTTCCGACCGTCAACGTCACCCTCTACACCACCGTCTCGTTGGGGGGGTATGGGGAGGCCTTGTTGATCGGTAACCTGCTGCTGCTCCTTGGGTTGAAAGCCAGCCGCCCGCCGCAGCGGATCTGGCTCTTTGCAGTTTGGGCCGGCCTGGCCGGGCTTGGGTTCTGGGGATTTGGACTGACGCTGGTCTACAGCGTACCGTCCGGAATCTTGCTCATCCGGACTCTCGGCCGGCTGCCCGGCAGGCAGGCGCTGGGCAGGGCGGCCCTGATGATTGGTTGCGGACTGGCCGGCGCCTGGCCGTGGATCTGGAGCGTGGGAACCCGTGGGGCCGCTGCATTCGTGAGTGAATTGATGGGCTCGGCGATCGTTGGCTCGAGTCCCGCCGCCCTGCTCCCATACCTCGGAGCGCACGCGCTGAACTTCCTGTTGTTCGGTTCCACCGTCATGTTTGGATTGAGGCCGCCCTGGGAAATACGTTGGCTGGCCTGGCCACTGCTTCCGGTGGCTGTGGTTTTCTGGTTAGCGGCTGTGGGGCTGGCGGCCGGAGCGCTGTGGCGCGACCGGCCCCTCAATACGACCCGATGGCTGCTGGCCGGCGTCGCGGTTTGCGTGGTGCTCGGGTTCTGGCTGACACCGTTCGGCGCCGATCCCTCCGGCAGATACTTCCTTCCGTTGGCCGTGCCCCTGGCGATTTGCGGGGCGGAGCTGGTCGTGTGGCTGGGCCGTCAGACGTCGGTTAGCCTGGCAGTTGCCGGGCTAGCAGGCGTCGTGGGATTTAATCTCTGGGGAACCGTGGATTCCGCACTGCGAAACCCGCCAGGGATCAGCACTCAGTTTGGTCCGGATACGGTGATCAATGCCGAAGACGTCCGGGCGCTGATCCCTGCGCTCGAAACTCTAGGTGAGCAGCGAGGCTATACCAACTACTGGGTAGCCTACCCGCTGGCCTTCCTTTCGGGCGAGCAGCTCATTTTCGTGCCCCAGCTTCCGTATCACCGGGATTTGAGGTATACGCCTCGGGACGACCGCTATCCGCCGTACAACGGTATGGTTGAAAGCAGCCAGCGGGTGGCCTACATTACTAGCCTGCAGCCGGAGCTAGACCGTGCGATCCGGGCAGGGCTGATAGAGAACGGCGTCAGCTGGAGGGAAACCACGCTAGGTGCGCTTCGGATCTTCTACCATCTGAGTGACCGCGTCTCGCCGGCCCGGCTCGAGCTGCCGGCAGATGGCCCACCGCCAGGATGAATTTCAAACGATTGGTCTCCACGGTTAGCCTGCTCGCCATCTTCACGATGGCGTTGCGGATTTCGGTAACCAGCGACACCTGGTGGCATCTGCGGGCGGGGAGCTGGATCGTGGAGAACGGACAACTGCTCCGCCAGGATCTGTTTTCCTTGACTCGGCTCGGTCAGCCCTGGCTGTATCCGGGGTGGCTGGCCCAGATCGCGATGATTGGGACGTTCGAGCGGCTCGGCTTCCCCGGGCTCAACCTCTTCACTGCACTGAGCGTGTTGATCGGGTTCGCCTTCGTGTGGAAATCGGTCGAGGCCCCAGTGCTCCTGAAAGGCTTCACGTTCATCCTGGCCGCTGCCTGCGCCGGGGTGTACTGGTCGGCCCGGCCCCAGATCCTGTCCTTTGCGCTGACCGGTGCCTGGATCTGGGCCCTGCAGCGGGGGCGGCTGCACGGTCCCCGCGCCCTGTGGGTCTGGCCAGCGCTGATGGCCCTTTGGGTGAACTTGCATGGAGGGTTCGCGGTCGGGCTGCTGCTGCTGGCGGTCGAACTGATCTCGGCCGGTCTCGACCGGATCACCCCCTCCCGATTCGGCATCCCGCCGAGCGCGGGCCCGGCACTCGGCCTGGCCCGGATCGCGGCGGGGGCAGGAGTGTCGGTCGCGGCGGTGGGCCTCAACCCAAACGGCCCGATCATGCTGGCCTACCCGTTCAAGACGGTCTCGATCGGCGTGCTGCAGGACT
>Ga0209108_10001554_pt1 | contig 13301 bp, 18 predicted proteins | sample Rifsed10ft1_FD_184003 | JGI IMG/M metagenome (GOLD analysis project Ga0209108, IMG submission 184003) | Soil microbial communities from Rifle, Colorado, USA - sediment 10ft 1 (version 2) | ecosystem: Environmental > Terrestrial > Deep subsurface > Rock core/Sediment | place: Rifle, Colorado...
CCCGACGCGAGTTGATCAAGCGCTCCGCCACCAAGAGACGGGCGGCGATGCTCGTGCCCACGATCGCCATCCTCGCCCCCGTCCTGATCCTCTTCGTGGCTGCGCCACTGCCAAGTTTGATCACGGGCTGGCGATGAAAGGAGGCCGAACATGCCCGACGTAAACCAACTGCTGCGCACCATGCGCGAGGACGACCGGGGGTTGAACACCGCCGAATTGATGGGCAACGCCGCGTTGGCGATTGCCGCTCTGGTGGTGATCTGGGGCGCACTTCAAGCGCTCGGAGTGGACATAGTCACTTGGATCCGTTCCTCGTTGATCGGAGGCTGAGCGAGCGAGGCGTCACCTCAGTTCAGTTCTTGTTGGCGGGAGCGCTCTCGCTCATTCTGTTCCTGGTCTTCGCCAATCTGATCGTCGTCCAATACGGGCGTGGTGCGATTCGCTCGGCGCTTGATCAGGGGGCGCGGGTCGCTGCGATCACCGGTGCGGTGAGGGGCTGTGAGGAGAGGGTCGGGGCTGTCCTCGATCAGATCCTCGGGGGCGAGATGGGTGAGTCTGCCGAGATTCGCTGTGAGCTGGTCGGGGATTTGGTCGTGGCCCGCGGACACGCGGTCTTTCCATCATGGACCCCGCTCACTCCTGACTTTGTGATCGACCTGAGCGCCCAGGCCGCACTCGAGCCGAATCGTGAGTGACAAAGGTCACGCCGCCGTTGAGTTCGCCCTGGCCGTCGGGCTCTTGTTGCTCCCCGTTGCCATCGCAGTGCTTTCCTTCGGCCCCTGGTCGGAGAGGAGGGTGGTGGCGGAGGCGGCCGCCGCGGAGGCTGCCAGGACCGCAGTCGTTTCCTTGGATCTGACGAGAGGCAGCCGGGTTGTCTCTGAGATAGGTGGCAACCACGGGCTGTCTCCGGAGACGATCCGATTGGGCTGGTGCGGTTCGGAACCTGGTCCGCCCGATGTTTCCAGCTCGGGCTGCTCACTGGCCCGAGGATCCGAGGTCGTGGCTGAGGTGCGGATCTGGACACCTGTCTTCACCACACCCTGGGGCCCAGTCGGAGGTCTTTGGGTCACCGGTGTGCATGCCGAGCCGGTCGACCTGTATCGGAGCCTGGAGTGAGCTCGGATCGCGGTTCGGTCACGATCTGGATGCTCGGGTTGTCGGTGCTCCTGCTCCTGTTCGGCGGTCTCGCCATCGACTTCTGGAGAGCGCTCGCCGTGCAGCGTGAGCTGGCTGCCGTCGCCGACTCCGCGGCGGTCGCCGCCGCCTCAGGCATCGACGAGGAGCACTACCGGGCGACGGGTGAGGTGATCCTCGATTCGACCCGCGCCCAGGTACTCGGGACGGCGTCGATGACCGCCCAGGACCTCGATCCTGTTTCCTTCGAGGTTGCTACCAGCGTCGATGGGCTCTCGGTCAATGTCGTGGTGGTCGACGTGGTTGAGCTTGGCCTGCTCGGGCTCTTTGTCGACCAGACGGAACCTCTGACGGTGAGGGCTGAGGCCACCGCTTCCCCCCGTCTGTTGCCCTGATGGCAACTTCGCACTGACCTGGTGGTCGGGTAACCTGAGCTTCCCGCGCTGCCCTCGGGTGTGCGCGTTCGGGGGTGGTGTAATAGGTAACACGACAGGTTCTGGCCCTGTTATTGAGGGTTCGAGTCCTTCCCCCCGAGCAACGGCCTACGTGAGTCGGCCGAGTCTGGTCCCGTCGTCTAGGGGTCAAGGACGCCGGCCTCTCAAGCCGGAAACGCCAGTTCAAATCTGGTCGGGACTGCCAGCTTGCACTGACATCCTCACTATCGATGAACCGATCTCGGGTGTGTATCGGTGGAGCATCTCGACGGAGAAGGCGATTAGGTCTACTACCCGTTGCCCTTTCGGGTGAGCAGTCGACCACAACTCGAGGTTCTCGATGCGGTTGTCGATACGATTTCCGTTGCGATGATGGACTACCTCGTCGGGCAGGAGCGGACGGCCGAGATGAATAGCCATCACCAGCCGATGTTCGCCTACCTTGGTGGCGCCTCCAACCAAACGTCGCAGGGGAGAGGAGACCGGGACGTTTCGATACCCATGGCTGATGTGTCCGTTGCCGTCGCTCCGTCTGATCGGACGATCAGGTTGGGGGTCGCCGTATTTGAGGAAGCGCTTGTAGTGGGCAGCGCACATGCCCTTGGCCTTGTGGGCCTCGATGCAATCTTCAACCGAGCACAGTCTCCCTCTGACCCGCAGTGGCTCTTCGCTCACTGCACCGGTGCGTAGGAGGCGCAGATAGTGGCCGTGGCAATAGCCTTTGGCGTCCAGTTCATGGTCGCACTCCGGTGCCTTGCAGATGGATCTTGATCGAGCCAACGGTCCTGGTGGTCCCGGATCTCGCGTCTTCCGAACCCGCCGGTAGTGCATTTCGCATAGGCCACGCGCATACCCATCTCGATTGCACTCGTCCAAGGTGCAGAACCACCCCATTGCGACGAACTTATCTCGCCTGTGTGACAGGAATTGGGAACGACTCCTGAGCCCTTCGTATACTCCGGCGCCGCCTCGATCCAGTTCCCTTCTGAGGTCTTTTCGATGCCAGACCTGATCCTCTACTCCGCGCTTGCCGCGGGTTTCGCCGCCCTGGCCCTGGCTGTCTATTACGCACGGGTGGTGATGGCCGCTCCCCGGGGCAACTCGCGCATGGTCGAGATCTCCGACGCCATTCGTGAAGGGGCCATGGCTTTCATCCATCGCGAGTACCTCTGGATCCTGGTTTTCGTCGTGGTGATGGCGGGCCTGATCGCAGTCTTCCTCGACTGGGGCTGGCCCTGGGGGACGACGGCTTACGTGTTCGGGGCGGCGCTCTCGGGAGGCGCCGGATACGCGGGAATGCGGATCGCCACCGCCGCCAACTCCCGCACCACCGAAGCAGCTCGGACCGGGGGGGTCCCGGCGGCGCTGACTGTGGCGTTCCGGGGCGGGGCGGTCACCGGGTTCACCGTTGCCGGGCTCGGGCTGCTCGGAGTGGGTCTCGGGTTCTTCTTCTTCGACCGGGTGCTCGACCTCGATTCCTGGTCCGAGACCATCACCGCCATCGCCCTCGGGGGCTCCTCCATCGCCCTTTTCGCCCGGGTCGGAGGGGGGATCTTCACCAAGGCCGCCGACGTGGGTGCCGACCTGGTGGGAAAGGTGGAGGCAGGTATCCCCGAGGACGACCCCCGCAACCCGGCGGTGATCGCCGACAACGTAGGTGACAACGTCGGTGATGTTGCCGGGATGGGCGCCGACCTCTTCGAGTCCTATGTCGGGGCACTGGTTGCCCCCATCGCCTATGCCGCCATCGTCTTCGGCGGCTCGGCGTACATGGAGGAGGCGATCGTGTTTCCCCTGGCCGTCGCCGCCCTCGGGATGTTCGCCGCCATCATCGGCTCGTTCCTGGTGCGATCCAATGACGAGGGTCACCTCGCAGCAGCCCTCCATCGTGGTACCAACTTCTCGTTGATCGCCACCGCGGTCGGAGTCCTCGGGCTCTCGTATTGGGTTTTCGGAGATGTCGCCGAGAACCCGCTGGGGATCTGGCTAGCCGTCTTCGCCGGCCTCGTCGTGGGATGGCTGGTCGGCAAGATCTCGGAGTGGTTCACCTCCGACAACCACAAGACGGTCAAAGAGATCGCCCGGCACGCACAGACCGGTGCGGCCACGGTGATCATCGTCGGCCTCGCGGAAGGGATGCGGTCGGCTGCGTTCTCGGTGATCGTGGCGGCGGGCGGCATCGGTGTCGCCTTCTTCGCCGGCGATTGGGCCCTGGGAAGCGGTGGAGGCCTCTACGGGGTGGCCATCGCCGCCATCGGTGTCCTCGCCACCCTGGGCATGACGATCTCGATGGATGCCTACGGCCCGATCGCCGACAACGCCGGCGGAATTGCCGAGATGGCACAACTCCCTGCCGAGGTCCGTCACGCCACCGATGTCCTCGACTCATTAGGCAATACCACGGCCGCGGTGGCCAAAGGATTCGCCATCGCTTCAGCCGCGGTCACCGCCCTCGCCCTGTTCACCGCTTTCGCCGAGGCGGTCGGGCTCACCGCCATCGACCTCACCCGGGCCGAGACCACGATCGGCCTCCTGATCGGCGCCATGTTCCCGTTCCTGTTCGCGGCCCTCACCATGAGTGCGGTGGGCCGAGCCGCAAACCGGATGATCGATGAGGTGAGACGGCAGTTCCGGGTGATCAAGGGGTTGCGGGAAGGTGAGCCGGGGGTCAGGCCCGAATATGCCGAATGCGTCGACATCGCCACCACCGGCGCCCTTCGCGAGATGGTGCTCCCGGCGACCCTGGCCGTCGCCCTGCCCCTGATCGTTGGGTTCATCGACGTCGAGGCATTGGGAGGTCTCCTCGCCGGGGTGTTGGTGACGGGGTTCCTCCTCGCCATTTTCATGGCCAATGCCGGCGGTGCCTGGGACAACGCCAAGAAGTTCATCGAGACCGGAGCGTACGGGGGCAAGGGGTCCGACGCCCACAAGGCGGCAGTGATCGGCGACACCGTGGGCGACCCGTTCAAGGACACCTCGGGACCGTCTTTGAACATCGTGATCAAGGTGATGACCATCGTTTCCCTGCTGTTTGCGTCTGCATTTGTCTCATGAGCCACGGCTGTCTCTAAGCGCCGAGTGGTAGTACCAAGTACCTGGACATGCCGGAAATCCTCCTTATTCGACACGCCGAATCCGAGACCAATCGGGAAGGGCTATGGAGCGGGCGGGCCGATGGGCCTCTCAGCCCGGCGGGGATGGCCAGTCTCGACCAACTGGCCGGGCGCTTCTCCGGCCAGAGGTTCGACCTGGTGGTCAGCTCGCCGCTGCAACGGGCGGTTGACACGGCAGCCGCCATCTCCCCGGATGTCGAGATCTCGGCGGACTTCATCGAAATCGATATCGGTCGCTGGGAGGGGATGACCCGTGAGGAGGTCTTAGCCGCCGACGACCGATTGCCCGGAAACCCGGTGTTGGATCGCGATCTCGCCCTGGGAATGACGGGCGAGCGTCTCGACGACGCCGAACTGAGGGCATTCCTCGCCATCGAAGAGCTGGCGACGCGTCTCGGAGAGCGGGGCCGTGCCGTGGTGGTGACCCACGGTGGCCTGCTCAACGCTGTGCTCCACCGCTATCTGCCCGGGAGGCGGAGAAGGGTGCATGTCTTCGCCGGGAACACCTCGGTCACCAGGTTGGTGTGGTCCCATGACCGGGCGCGACTTGCCAGCTTCAACGACACGGGCCATCTCGGCCCCAGGTCAGCGGCCGTTGCCAGGCACCTTGCTGCCGGCCGTCCGGTCCTGGCGCTAATCCGTCACGGGCAGACCCGGGCCAACATCGAGGGCCGCTGGCAGGGCCAGGGCGACTGGGGTCTCGACGAGCGCGGCCACAGCCAGGCTGCGGCCCTCCGCGATTGGTACGGGACCGCCGACACCGTCTATTCCTCACCGTCGGGGAGGGCACAAGGGACCGCCGACTATCTGGCCAACAACGGCGTGGTCACCGTTGTCGACCTCAGCGAACTGGCGATGGGGCAATGGGAGGGGCTCACCTCCCACGAGATCATGGAGCACTGGCCTGATCGGATGGAATCCATCTTCAGGGACGGGGTCGACCTACGACGGGGGGAGGACGGGGAGAGTTGGGGCGAACTGGCGCATCGTTTCTCGAATGCGGTTCAGTCCCTGGAACCGGCCCGCGGCGAGCCCACGCTGGTGGTCGCCCACGGTGGTGCCATCCGCTCTTATGTCTCGCTGTTGACCGCGACCACCGATTCGCACGCCGAATCGCTGTACACACCGACCAACACCTCGGTCACTCACATCGCCATCGGTGACGATGGCCCTGTGATCCTCGACTACGGAGTGGCGACTCACCTCGAGACCCTCTCCTAACCTCGCACCATGTCCGTCTACGACTCCCGCCGCTACGCCCTGGTCAACCGATGGGACCCGCAGCACCTGAAGACGATCGACCGCCTGCTCCCGCTCGCCGCGGGGCAGCGGGTCCTCGAGGTGGGCTGCGGCAGCGGTCATCTCACCAAGCGACTCGCAGGGAAGGGGGTGGACATCGTCGGGATCGACGCCAATCCCAACGCCCGGGAGGTTGCAGGCACCCAACGTGTTCTCTGCATGCAGGCCGAGCGTCTGGAGTTCGACGACCAGGAGTTCAAGGCCGTCATCTCGGTGCACGCCATCGAGCACATTCCCCCACTCGACGCGGCGATCGCCGAGATCGCCAGGGTCCTCCAACCGCAAGGACGTGCTCTCTTCATCTACCCCGCCGAGCCGGTTCAGGGTCTGTATGCGATACCGACCTCCGTCATCCTCTATCGCACCCCGTTCAAGGCCCGTCAGGTCCACTGTCACAAACTGTGGCCCGCCAAGCTGCGTCGCATCGTCGAGCCCTTCGGGCTCACCGAGACTCACCACGAGTTCAACCTGTGGAAGTCGCCGCAGTTCGTGTCGGTGTTCACACGGAATTAGGTGTGTTCACCTGTGACACCTGTGGCCGCCAATTCGATGTCCGCCCCGAGATCCTTGCCCGATACCCCGGATGGGTGCCACGCCAATGTCTCGACTGCAAGAACGACGCCGGTGGTGATGGCTCGACCCCTTCGAATCCCAATGACGGGCAGGGCTCGGTGAGCCGGACCAAGGGGAGCGATCTCACCACATCCGAGGTGCTGGCCTCATATACCGACGGCCCCCTGTCCGGGGTCTTCACCGACGGGGCCTCCGAGGGCAATCCGGGCCCTGGCGGTTGGGGAGTGGTCCATGTGGTCGACGACGAGATCATCGACCAGGCTCACGGATCCGAGCCTCACACCACCAACAACCGGATGGAGCTCGTCGCCCTCATCCATGGCCTTGGGATGCTTCCCACCGACACCCAAGCCCGGGTGTACACCGACTCCCAGCTCATCGTCAACATCGTGACCAAATGGGCCGACGGTTGGAAGGCCAGGGGATGGACCAAGAAGTCGTCGGGGCCGATCGCCAACCTGGAGCTGGTGAAGGAGGCACACGCCCTCTACGAGCAGAGACCGGGGGTCCGGCTGGAGTGGATCAAGGCCCACAACGGATATCGATGGAACGAGTACGCCGACGCCCTGGCCACCGCCTACCGGCGTCGGGTGTTCTGATGTGGGTGACCCCCGAGGGGGTTCGTGACTGGGGCAAACATGCGCATGGCTCCCCGCTTTACGCCCATCTCGTGGAGGTCATCGCCGCCGATTCCGAATTGATGCGAGTCCTCAACCGGATCGAGCACCTCCCTCATGTCAATCTCCTCTTGGGAGGTGTCCACTATCTGCTGATGGGCGGGGCCGATTCGGAATTGGCCGGCTGGTATGGATCGCTGGTCGACAACCCCTTGCCGGCCGCGGAGATCGATCCCATCTTCCGCCGGTTCGTGCTCGAGCACGAGGAGCAGATCGTCGGGCTCGGCAACACCCGCTACACCCAGACCAACGAATGCCGGCGATGCATCGCCCTGCTGCCGGCGGTGATGACAGCTCCGTTCGAGCGGTTCCATCTGATCGAGATCGGAGCCAGCGCCGGCCTCAACCTGGGCCTGGATCGCTATCACTACCGGTTCGGGGACCAGGAATGGGGGCCCGAGTCGCCCGTCCTCCTCGAAGGCGAGACCCGTGGCTCGGAAGTCCCTTTGCATGATGTTGATGTTCTGAGTCGAACCGGCCTCGACCTCAACCCGATCCTCTCCGGCGACACCGACTCCCAACAGTGGCTCGACGCCTTGATCTGGCCCGAGCAAGACGAACGAAGGGCCCGGCTCCGCCAAGCCCTGGAACTGGTTTCGAGCCTCGGGCTGGAGATGGTCGCCGGTGACGCCCTCGACATCTTGCCCGGGGTGCTGGGGCAGTTGCCATCGGGGGAGCCGGCAATAGTGATGAACGCCTTCACGTTGGGACAGCTCACCCTCGAGGCTCGGGACGGCGTCGAGGAGATATGCGACATGGCCCGGGCCGAGCGGCCGGTGTACCGGGTGTCGATGGAGATCCTCGACCGGGCCGACGAATGGGCCAAGGTCTTAGTCGCCGGGGCAGGCGTCCCGGTCCCGATCGGACAGGCGCATCCCCACGGCGAATGGGTCGAGTTTGGGATCAGGCCCGACCGTAGACCGGGATCGAGGCCCCGTTCATCACCCCGGAGTCGTCGCTCAACAGGAAGTGGGCGACCGCTGCGATCTCGTCGGGCGTCGGCCAGTTCACGTAGTCGGCATACGGGAGTGACTGGCGGGTGGCGGGTGTGTCGATCACCGAGGGCATCAGCACGTTGGCCGTGACGCCGGTGCCGTCGAGTTCTTGTGCCACCGACTTGGCCAACGCGACCACACCCGCCTTGGAGATGTTGAAGGCGGCCTGACCGGTCGGATAGTCGACCGCACTCTTGCTGCCGATCAGGATGATTCGGCCCCATCCCGCCTCCTTCAGGTAGGGGACGGCTGCACGCACTGCGTAGAACGCAGATCGGAGATTGAGGTCCAGCATCCGCTCGAATCTCACATCGTCGGTCTCTTCGACATCGCGGCCTCCCGCCCAGCCGCCGACCAGGGCGCAGAGACCGTGGATCGCCCCCCATTGCTCGGAGACGCTCTTGAACAGGCTGTTGACGGCTTCGGCGTTGGTGGCGTCGACACGGAGCAGGAGGAGGCGGTCCTCGTCGATGTCGAATTCCTCCTCGAAACGGGTTGCCTCGTCAGGGAGGAGATAGGTGACGACCAGTCGGTAGTCCTCGAAAATGAGCCGGCGAATGAGTGCTGTCCCCAGACCTCCGGTGCCGCCCGTGATTACGACTGTCTTCTCCACGCTTCCTGGTGCTTCCTGCTCGCTGTCGGTCCGCTAACTCTACGTTCCGGCCGGTCATTGTCGCCAGAGAATCCAGAGATCGGCGACATTGGTCCCGGTTGCTGGGCAGAGCAGCAGGTCGCCGGTTCGGGCGAGATAACCCCCGGAGTCAAAAGCGGCCAGCGCCTGACGGGGGTTCCCCCCGCGCTCGATCGTGGTCCCGTCGACAATGGCACCCGCGCTGCCGGACTCACCGTCGAGCCCGTCGGTGGCGAAGGAGACGAAGAGATCGTCGGTCCCGGTGAGGCGCTCTGCCGCCATCAGCGCGGCGTGGGTGTTGCGCCCTCCGCGTCCGGAGCCGGTGACCTCGACGACTGTCTCGCCGACCCCGATCGTGACTCCGGTGCCGGCCGCGGCGAGAAAGCGGTGGAGACAGGGCTCGACCTCCCCCTCGAGCCATTCCGACGACACCCGATGCGGGCCGGTCTGGGCGGTGGCCACCGCTTTGGCAGCATCCAACCCATCGGCCAACAGGGTCACTCCCGGTCGTTCGAGCGGCCCGACATCCATGGTCATGGCGTCCCAGACCGATGCCGGGATCTCGATGTGATGGCGGGCCATGACCTCGCGCGCCCCCCTGGGATCGGCGGGAACGGGGATCGTCGGCCCCGAAGCCACGATCGCGGGGTCGGCCCCGGCCACATCGGAGATGACCAGGGTGTCGATAACCCTGCCTGCGGCTCGGGCCAGGCCGCCACATTTGATGGAGGAGAGATGACCCCTCACCAGGTTCAACTCCTCGATGCTGGCAGCCTCCTTCAACAATGCCCTGGTCACCGTGTTCAGGTACTCGGGGCTGACGCCGGGTCGCGGCGACTCGCAGACCGCCGAGCCGCCTCCCGATATCAGCGCCAGGAGCCGGGCGCCTGGCGGGGCATGCGTCACCGATTCGAGGGCGGCGGCCCCCGCTTCGAAGGACCTCCTTGCGGGAACGGGGTGGTCGCCGGTCATGGCGAGCAACATCGGGGGGACCGGCTCGGCATGGTCGGAGACACAGATCCCTCCGATCACCTCGATCGAGGCTGCCGCGCCACGCGCCATCGCCGGAGCCGCCTTACCGAGAGCGATCACCACCGCCGGGCCGTCGCGCTCGGAAGCCTTGAGGGCCTCGCGGGTCAAACGCTCCGGGTCCGCCGCCTCCAACCCTGCCTCCAACCAGGTGAGCACCTCGGCCCGCCGGAGCGGGTCCACGGCCAGAACTCGCTGATCGAAACGACTCATCCGACGACACTCTCCAGCCAGTGCCCGCGGGGGTGGCGACGGGCCGAAATGAGGTCGGCCGGGGAGTCCACATCGTGAAGCAGACCGGTCCGGGTCACCACGGCGGCGCCCGGGAGCCGGGCGAGGTGGCGGTGAAAGCTCCCGAGACCGTAAGCGAATTCGACCGGCTCTGCGGCCCCAAGCGCCGAGGTGCCACCGTCTGCCGAGGGTGCGATCACCGCCCCTGATTCAACGATGGCACTCGCCAACTCGGTTAACTCGACGACCTGGAGCAAGGGCAGATCGCAATGGAGCACCAACCAGTCGCAATCGGCAGCGCGGGCCCATTCCACACCGGCGGCGGCAGCGGCGCTGAGGTCACTCCCGGGATCTTCGACAGTTGGGATTCCCCGGATCAGCGCCCACTCGGCAACCGCCGGGTCTCCGGCAACGATCAGCGGAATCATGCCTGCCTCCGCGGAGGTGTCGGCTGTGCGCTCGGCAAAGGCCTGAGCCAGGACCACTCTGGCATCGGTGGTCAGTGACTCGGCGAGCCGCTCTTTCCCCAACTGAAAGGGTTTGACCGGGAGAACGGCAACTATTGGCACGCGAACGAGCGTAGGAAGCAATCAGATTGTCAGTCGTGCCCGTGCCAGAGCTTTCAGGGAACGACGAGCACCGGGACCGAAGATTGGTGACAGAGTTTGTCGGCCACCGATCCCAACATCATCCTTTCGGCGAGGCCGGCGCCCCGTCTCCCGATCACGATCAGGTCGGCTCCCTTGCTTTCCGTCACGGCCAGCAATCTCGATGAGGGCTCGCCGAGTTCTTCGACCATCTCGTAGTCGATCCCGTCCAGGTCGAGCTTCTCTTCCAACTCGTTGAGAACCTCCGACTGGCCTTCCGCCATGGCGGCCGACAGCGCCTCGGGAGAGGGAGGGGCTCCACCGACTCCCCACCAGCCCTCAGGGGTCCTGACCACTGTCACCAGGAAGAGCTTTGCCTTCCATTGACGGGCGATGACGACCGCGTGCTCAGCTGCGGTTTGGCTGGTCTCGGAGCCGTCGACTCCGACCACGATCGCCTTGGGCTGCCATTCCATGATTACCTCCAACCCACAACATAGGCGATCAACCGGTCCGGTCCGAAGGGGAGTAGGTCCCTAGAGAAAGATCCTGACCAGTTGACCCGCGGCCAAACCGTAGAGACCGGCCACCAGATCGTCGGCGACGATGCCGAAAGGTTCAGGGAGCGACTCCGCCTGGACGACTCCGGTGAGTCTGCTCTTGGTGATGTCGGCGATTCGAAACACGCCGAATGCGACGACCGCCGGCCAACCGAGCAGGCCGATCGTGGCGACGAAGGTGCCGGCGGCCTCATCGATCACGATCCAGCCGGCATCTCCCACCTCGGCGACCAGGGGTCGTGTCGACCACAGAGCAGCCACGGAGAGCACCACCACCCCGACCAGCTGAGCCTGCCATCCAAGACTCGAGCCCGCCCACAACGAGAAGAGGAGGGCAACGAGAGCTCCGACCGTCCCCGAGCCTGCGTCCGATCCTCTGATCCGCCGCAACAGCAGTCCGGAGCCGAAGAACGAAGCGACCAATCGGTGCATTGGGGGCCGAGACTATCCGAGACCCGTAATTGGGACCCTCAGGGGTCATATGCGGACCTGTGCATCCCAATTACGAAAGGGGGGTTCAACCCACTGACGATTTCACTTCCCGAACCAGCAGTTAGCCTCTTGGCGATGGAACCGTCATCCAAGATATGGGTGGACGGCGAGTTCGTCGATTGGGACGATGCCACCGTTCATTTCCTCGCTCACGGACTTCAATACGGGACGGGTGTCTTCGAGGGCATCCGCGCCTACAAGACCCCAGAGGGAACGGCCGTATTCCGGCTTCATGAGCACATGCTCCGCCTCAACGCCTCCGCTCGCGCCTACGGGATCCCGATGCCCTGGACGGTGGATCAGCTGGACGAGGCGTGTCTCGAGCTACTCCGGGTCAACGGGCTCGAATCGGCTTACATCCGCCCGCTCTCTTTCTACGGGGCTGGCGCATTTGGGATCGACCCGGCGTCGAGCCCGGTCCTCACTTACATGGCGGCCTTCTACCTCGGCAGTTACATGGGTGAGGATGGGGTTCAGAAGGGCATCACCACCATGGTGTCCAGCTGGCGTCGCATCTCGCACAGCAGTTTCATTCCGTCGGCCAAAGGGAGCGGACAGTATCTGAACTCGGTCCTGGCCAAGCAGGAGGCGGTCTCCGCCGGTTTCGACGAGGCGATCATGCTCAACGACTCAGGATCGCTCTCCGAGGGCAGCGGCATGAACCTGTTCATGGTGAGCGGAGGCGTCGTCTCAACACCGCCGGCCTCGTCGGGGATTCTCGAAGGAATCACCAGGGACTCTGTCATCCGATTGCTCCGGGCCGAAGGTGTCGAAGTCCGGGAGCTAGACCTTGCCCGGGGGAGTCTCTACACGGCCGATGAGATCTTCCTCACCGGCACTGCGGCCGAAGTGACCCCGGTGCGCGAGATCGACAGGCGTGTGGTGGGCACCGGTGGGCCGGGACCGGTGACCCGAAAGGCCCAGGATCTGTTCTCGGACGCCGTGGCCGGCAAGCTCTCGGACTACCGGGAATGGCTCACCTTCACCTGATGGGTCAGCAGCCGAATCTAGAGATCACCGAGGCCGAAAGACCGAGAAAGGTGCTCGAGACACCACCCGCCCGGGTTGGGGGACCGTCCAGACCCGGGGTGATCACCTCGCCTGAACAGGTGCCCCGGGGCGGGCGTTTTGGCACCGCCGGCCCTGATGCGGGGTGGGCACTCCACCTGCTGTCGATTTCCGACCTTCCCGACGACGACCCCAACCTTCGCGGCGTGCTTGCAGGGCTGATGACGGCGCGCGCCGCCGCCCTGGGCCGGGCCCCGATCAAGGAGGATCTGGAGGTTGCCCTGGTCCTGTGTGGCTACGGATTCGAGGGCACCCCGGAGTTGGTTGCCCAGAAGGAGCGCTGGAAGGCGGCGGTGCCCCACGAAACCCGGCCCGGTGAGACCGCGGTCTCCGAGGTGGACCGGACCCTGATGCTCAACAAGCCGGAGCAGGTGCGCTGGGCCCTGACCCATAAAGACCGACCACCGGGGGAGTCGGGCTCCCTCGGCTAGCGGCCCGTCGCCCAAATAGCTACGCGGTCTCGCCGGCCCTCGACGCC
>Ga0209108_10001556_pt1 | contig 13297 bp, 12 predicted proteins | sample Rifsed10ft1_FD_184003 | JGI IMG/M metagenome (GOLD analysis project Ga0209108, IMG submission 184003) | Soil microbial communities from Rifle, Colorado, USA - sediment 10ft 1 (version 2) | ecosystem: Environmental > Terrestrial > Deep subsurface > Rock core/Sediment | place: Rifle, Colorado...
GTTTCAGAGCCGCAATCCGCTCCTCGATGGGCGGATGCGTCGCGAACAGGCGCAGGAAGCCGCCCGTATTGCCGGAGATCTTCATCGTGGCAAGCGCGTCCTGAGACGAATATTCCACCTGCGCTGCTTCGACAAATCGCTGAATACCCTCGAGGGCCGAGATCATCGGCGCGGGCCCGTACGCCTTGGCCGAGAAGCTATTTTTTGACGGAGTGTGCAGCACCTACCCCGGACGAGTCGTCGACGAGATCGCCCGCCATCAGCAGACAGGAGCAGACCACCACCCCGTCGAGCAACACCGAGCACGATCCGCATTCACCCTGCTCGCACCCGCTCTTGGGCCCGAAGACCCCCAATTCGTCACGGAGCACATCGAGGGCGCTCCCCGGGCTCATCACCCTCGCCGTCGTCGGGCTGCCGTTGAGTGTGAACTCGACGATCAACGCAAACACCGGTCGAGGAGACGGCGGGCCAGGACTCCAGCGGCATGACGGCGGTATTCCTCGGTGGAGCGGTGATCGGTGATCGGTCTCACCTCTTCTGAGACGAGTCGTGCGAACTCGGTCAGGTCGCTTTCCGAGGGTTTGTCGATGGAACTGATCATCTCCTCGGCCCGCCAGGCCCGCATCGGAGTCGGGGCCACCGAGCCGAGGGCCACCCTGGTTGCGCCGGAGGTGTCCCGGGTGACCACACAGCAAACCGTTGCGATCACCATCGCGTTGCGGGCACCGATCTTGCCGAACGCCTGTCGCTCGGGCATGGCTTCGGGGAGCAGCACCCCGGTTATCAGCTCGCCGGCAACCCGGGCCGTCCTCTTCACACCGACGAAGAACTCATGCCACGGAACAGTTCTCGTCGCAGTCGGTGCCGCCAGCTCGATCGAGGCGTCGACCGCGGCCAGAAACGGGAGCCCGTCCCCGGCCGGGCTGGCGGTGCCCACGTTGCCACCCAGGGTTCCCGCATTCCTGATTTGGGGGGAGCCAACGGTCCGGGCAGCCTGGGCCAGGGCTATCGGGCCATGCCGCTCCAAGCGGCTCCACGTGACACCGGCTCCGATCCGGGTGGGCTCCCATTCGGCCAGCTCACCGACACGGCGCAGTGCGACGACATCCATGGGGCGGGCATGCCCGAAGTTGACCTCGACCATGAGATCCGTCCCACCCGCCAGGGCCACCGCGCCTTCTGCCATGGCCGCGACCGCCTGGTCGACAGATGTGGGGTGTCGAACTTCCATCACCAGAAATTACCCGACCAGGGCCCTGGCCAGCCGGTTGTGCTCGGCCACGAGAGCCCCGATATCGACCCCCGCCAGTTGGCGGTCCTCGACGACCCGACGCCCTCCTACCCAGGAGTGATCGATCATCGCCGGGGAGCACATGACCACCGCGGCCACCGGATCGTGAATTGCGCCGGCGAACTCGATCCGTTCCAAGTCGATGGCGATGAAATCCGCTGCCATCCCCGGTGCCAAACGGCCGATGTCGTCCCGCCCCAGGACCTCGGCGCCACCCACGGTCGCCAACCGCAGGGCGTCCCGGGCCGTCATTTGCGCCCCCTCGCCGACACCCGGAGCCACGGCGAGACGGTTCAACAGCAGTGCCTGACGCACTTCGGCCAACATGTTCGACGAGTCGTTCGAAGCCGAGCCATCGACCCCCAGGCCCACCCGCACCCCAGCGTCGAGATAACCGACCACCGGCGCCAACCCCGAAGCCAGCCTCATGTTCGAGGTGGGGCAATGGGCCACCCCGGTGCCGGCACGGCCCATCCGGGTGATCTCGTCGGGAGCGACATGGACGGCATGGGCGTACCACACATCGGGACCGGCCCAGCCCAGGTCCTCCATGTGCTCCACCGGTCGGCGGGCGAAACGGGTGCCGCAGAACTCTTCCTCGTCTGCGGTCTCGGCAAGATGGGTGTGCATGCTGACGCCCAGGTGCCGTGCCAGATCGGCCGTCTCCCGCATCAGATCGGGGGTGACCGAGAACGGAGAGCAGGGGGCGAGGACGACGCAGGTCATCGCGCCTCTCCCCGCCTGGTGATAGGAGGCGACGACCCTCTGACAATCCTCGAGAATCTGTTGGGGGGCTTCGACGACCGAGTCGGGCGGTAGACCGCCACCAGATTCGCCGAGGCTCATCGACCCCCGGGAGACATGGAACCGGAGCCCCACCGGCTCGGCGCCCTCGATCTGGTCGTCGACCCTCGACCCGTTGGGCCAGAGGTATTGGTGATCGAAGACCGTGGTGCATCCGCTCAAGGCCAGTTCCGCCAGGCCCACAGTGGTGGCGACCCGAACGTGGTCCGGGGTCATCCGGGCCCAGATCGGATACAGCGTCCGCAGCCATTGGAAGAGACCGGCGTCCTGGGCTCCCGGTACCACCCGGGTCAGGGTCTGATAGAGATGGTGATGGGTGTTGACCAGACCGGGAAGGACGACGTGCCCCGAGAGGTCTACCGTTTCGTCGGCGCTGTGGGGCAGATCCGCGCTGGGCCCGACCGCCTCGATCCAACCGTCACGCACGAAGATGGCGGCGTCCTCGATCTCCGCATCGTCCATGGTCACCAGGACGCGTGCGTGGTGAACCAGCAGTGTTCCCATCATCACCACGCTACCGGCGGCCATAGAGTCGCCCCCACAATGACACTGCATGAAGACTCCCTGACGAACTGGGGCGCCCGCCTCGACCGGGTCGCCACCCAGGTCAGGACCGAGTTCCCCGGTGAGCGACCGGATCGTCAACCGGTCCATACCGTGTACGGCGGAGCCCATCTCTTCGCCGCCACCACACCGGGACGGCTGGGTGAGCTGGCGCGGGCGGCATTGGACCGCTGGATGCCCGGTGCCGACGACATGGTCCGGGTCCTGGGGATCGACCCCGCTTTCAGCGGGAAGATCCACACCCAGGTCGGGGAGAAGCTCGCCACGGAGGCGGTGGAGGACTTCAGACTCGACTTCGAAGACGGGTACGGCCACCGCCCGGATGATGAGGAGGACGGTCACGCCCGGACGTCAGCCCTCGAGGTGGCGAGCGGGATGGCCAACAGCAGTTTGTCGCCGTTCATCGGGATCAGGATCAAGTCACTGTCCGGAGAACTGCAACGAAGGGCCCTTCGCACCCTCGACATCTTCGTGACCACCCTGGCCGAGAGCTCGGGCCGCCTGCCCGACGGCTTCGTGGTCACTCTGCCCAAGATCCAGCACTCCGAGCAGGTGATCGTCCTGGCCGAGGCCCTAGCGGAGTTGGAGCAGGGCCTGGGACTCGACCCGATCCCGATGGAACTGATGGTGGAGACCCCACAAACTGTGATCGACAAGGACGGGAGGAGCGGGGTCCGCAAGCTCGTCGACGCCGGCGGGGGTCGGGTGAGAGGGGCGCATTTCGGCACCTACGACTACACCGCCTCGATGAGCATCACCGCCGCCTACCAAACCATGACCCATCCGGCGTGTGATTTCGCACGACACGCCCTTCAGGTGAGCCTGGCCGGTTCCGGGGTCTGGCTCTCGGACGGCGCCACCAACATGATGCCGGTGCCGATCCATCGTGGCGACGATCTGACCGAGGCCGACAGGGAGGAGAACGAGCGGAGTGTCCATGGGGCTATGAAGCTCCACTACGACCACATCCGCCATTCGCTGACTCACGCCTACTACCAGGGCTGGGACCTCCACCCGGCACAACTCCCGACCCGTTATGCCGCGGTCTATTCGTTCTTCCTCGAAGGCCTGGACCAGGCCGGGGAGCGGCTGTCGAACTTCGTCGACTCGGCGGCGAAGGCCACGTTGGTCGGTGAGGTATTCGACGACGCCGCCACCGGGCAAGGCCTCTTGAACTACTTCCTGCGCGCCATCAACTGCGGGGCGGTCACTGAGGATGAGGCGATCGCCAGGTCCGGCCTGACCCTCGAAGAGCTGCGGACCAGGTCCTTTCTCAGGATCCTGGAAGGCAGAAGCTGAGCGCTGATCACGATTTGCGGATTCGCCTGACCTGAATCCTGGTGATCCGGCGCCCACGGACGCTCACCACCCGGAGCACATGGTGGCCGTAGACCACCTCGTCGCCGACGTGAGGCAGACGCCCGAGCAGGCTCAACACCAACCCAGCCGCCGTGTTCCAGTCGGTGTCGTCGAGATCCTCGTCGAGGATCTCAGAAAGGTCCTCGACGGGCAGGGAGGCGTCGATCAACCACTCGCCTTCGGCCACAACCACCACATCTGCCTCGTCGGGGCCCTCACTGATCGAGCCCAACACCTCCTCGGCGATGTCCTCGATGGTGACCAGGCCTGCCGTGCTCCCATACTCGTCGACCACCACCGCCAGGTGGGTGCCCGCCTCCTGCATCTCGGTGAGCAACCCCAGGACCCGTTTGGACTCCGGGACGACCAGCACCTCTTCGCTCAACCGGGACACCGGAAGGTCGGCGCGGCGATCCTCCGGCACCTGGATCAGATTGTGCAGTTTCACGACCCCGGTGATGTTGTCGATGCTGCCCTCGAAGATCGGCACCCTGCGGTGCCCGGCGGTCAGGGCAGCCTGCAGCGCGAAGGCGACCGACGAGTTTCCGTCGACTGCGACGATGTCGGGACGGGGGACCATGATGTCGTCTACCTGGCGATCACCAATCCTGAACGCCCGCTCGATCAACTCCAGGTCGTCGGAAGTGATCTCGCCTTCGATGGCCGCTCTCGAAGCGAGCATCCTCAACTCGTTCTCGGTGATGGTCGGGGAGGTGACCACCCCCTTTCCTGGCATCTGGATGTCGGCGACCCAAACCAGGATCTTGACCAGCGGGCGAAGCACGGTCACCACCACCGCCAGCGGATAGGCCAGGGCGAGGGCCACCCGATCGGGGTGATGGACCGCGTAGGTCTTGGGAATGGCCTCGGCGTAGATGTAGAGGAGGAAGGTGAGCACCGCCGAGGCGATCGTGACCCCGACCGCATCCCACGTTTGGGCCGCCAGTATCCCGGCCACGGTGGCCGCCCCGATCTGGGACAGGAGAGCGGCCAACAGGATGGCGTTGAGCACCTCCGGCAGCTTCTCGGTGAGTTGGGCGAGTTTCTTGGCCGAACGGCTCCCCTCCTCGGCCAGGGTGTGGACCCGGACCGCCGGTATCCGAAGGAAGGCCGTCTCCGCGGCCGAGATGAACATCGAAAAGGCGAAGAGCCCGATCAGCAGGAAGATCAGCGCCAGGTCCTGGGACAGGTCCATCGATGTCTACCGCTCGACGGTGAGGCTGATGTCACCGTACGGCTCAGAAACTGGCTGGAACACGACGCCTTCGTCGGTCATCCCGAATCTGGTGAGATCGAAGGCAAGATGATGCTGGTTGGGCATATGCAGGGTGATCTCCGCCATCTCGGGGACCGCCGCCAACACCGCCTCGCCCATCAACCATCCCTGGTGTTGCACCGACGCCGACCAGTCGGAGAAGAACCTCTCCACCAGGACTCGCCGGACCTTCTCCCACGCTTCCGTGGTGTCGCCGGGAACCGGGTCATAGCGCCAGTTGGCGGAAACGGAGGTGGCCAGGACCCGATCGGTGGCCTCGGGCAGGATCGTGAACTCGTCTCGAGGGAAGCCGGTGAACGCCGAGCCCCTCGTCTTGAGCACCACCAGGCCTTCGATCCCTGCCCAGGTCCCTGATTCCCCGGGGCCGACGGACACCTTCGCGACCCGGCGCTCGGAGCCACCGCCCACGAAACCGGTCTCGAACACCCGCTGCCACCGTCGCTCGGCCACGGTGACGGTCGCCACTCCGATATCGGGGCGAGTCAGGAACCGCTCGCAGAGGATCGCGGCGAAACCTTCGAGATCCCGACCAAGATGCTCCTGGGCCAGGCCGTAGACGGTGTTGCGCATGGTGTCGGTGGGGAGAACCACCCGGTTGTCCCCGGCGGTGTGGGCGGTTTCGACATCACCTTGGAGCAGCACCTGAACGGTGACATCTGAGAAATCGTCGCTGGTGTCGCCCCGGTGGATCTTCGAGACCCGGATCTCGGACTTGCCCCACCGGTTCGCGCCTAGACGGGCCACTGTCAGGCACCCCGATAGGTGGTGTACCCATAGGGGCTGAGAAGGAGTGGGAGGTGGTAGTGATCCTGCTCTTCGTCCAATGCGACCACGATGTGGACCTGGGGATAGAAGACACTACCGGCGTCCCCGGTGGCAAACACCAGCCGATAGACGCCGGTGAACACGGCCCCGGCCAGCATCACGATTCGACCGTTGACATCGGTGCTGCCCTCCGACATGTATTGCCATCCGCCATCGACGGACCGCTCGAGAGTCACGCTGATGCCCACTGCCGGCTCGCCGGTGGCGGTATCGAGGACATGGGTACTGACGGAAGTCACCTTTGTTCTCCTTCACAGAGCATTGTTCGAAGTCTGGTGGCGGTGATCGCCCTTTGCTCGTCAGCGGCGACTGCGAGCTCCTGCTCCCGGGTGCTTGCGAGCCGCGATTCTGCGAGGGCCAACATTTCCTCGGCTGTCTTGTCCGAGGCATAGACGATATAGGTGAAACCGAACCGCTCCTCGTAGCGACGGTTGGCCTCGGTGAGGGCTGCGAGTGTCTCCGCCTCCGCACCTACTACCCCGGCCTGCTCCCGATTGGCGGTGTCGTCCCCCTCTTCCCCAATCCGGGGGTGCCCGGCGAAGGCTTCCAGCCAGTCGGTCTCCACCATGAGATCGAATGCCGTCGCGGCGGCGGCGAGGACCCCCTCCAGATCCTCAAAGGGCCGGCCGGCCGACATCGATTCCACCCAGGAACTCGAGACGCAGGCGGTTTGGAAGAACCGCCCTGAAGCCGACCCGGTCAGTGAGTTCAGACAGCCCACCCGTCTCTCGACGACTGCTCGGCGATCGGGACGACCCAATGCCCTGACCCTGGCCAGGCCCCCATCGGGATGGATATCCACCCGCAGGTAGCCGGCATGGGTAGGAGCCGCCAGGTCGAGCAGGGCGACATCATCAGCATCGACTGGCACCCGATCCAGAACCGGTGCCCACCAGGTTCCGTCTTCCGAGACCAGGATGGACACCCATCCCGGGGCGTTGCCCTTGAAATGCCGGGTGTCGATGACGACGCCCTCGATGGTTCCGGGCAGCCCCAGCCGGAATTCGACCCAGTCGTTGCCAGGGCCCCTTCTTCGCTTGGTCTCCCAGCCATCCCACATCCCCGCCGGCTCGGTGGGTCGGAGCAAGTTGGAGGGAGGCGAATAGTGAAGATCGGAGGCGTCCATCGCCTCCCCGCCAACCAGCATCGAAAGCAGGTCGATCGGCTCTTCGCCGGGGCAGAGCTGAGCCTGAGAGGGAATCGGCGCTCCCTCGACCCGGAGCCTGGCCACGCCGCCGTCGGGGAAGATATTGAGCCGGACATGGGTGAAACGGTGAGGGTTGCCCGCCACGAAGCTGGCTAGTGAATCGCCCGACAACAGGGTCTGGGGAAGGATCTCCTCCCAATCCGCATCGGCAAGGTGGGTGTCGTCGTCATCCCCGCAACCCTCGAGGGAGAAAGATTCGGGGTAGTTGCCGGTGAAGAACGAAGTGTCCACCGTCACCCTCTCGATGCGTCCCGGCACCCCGAGCGCGATCACACACCAATCATGACCGGGCTCCCGCCTCCTCCGGGTCTCCCATCCATCCATCCATTTCCCCCGATCGGTGTACTTCGAGTTCGAGATCGGGTCACCTGGGGAGATCAGATTCGACGCCGGGGCAAAGAACTCGTCGTTGTAGTCGACGATCCTTCCCCCAACGGGGCTCGATATCAGGTCGACCATCCGCGCTCCAGCATCCTGCCTCCACACCCGAGGACTCCGGTGTCCGCCTCGTAAAGAGTCTGCCCACCCAGCGTCACCTTCTCCACTTTCCCCCGAAGGCGCATGCCCTCGTAAGGGGTGAGCGAATGTCGATGCTCCAAACCGGAGCCGACCACTTGGGTGACGCCGTCGGGATCCCAAACCAGGAAGTCTGCGTCCTTTCCGTTCTCGATGGAGCCTTTCCGGTCGAGACCAGCGAGACGGGCAGGGGCCGTGGAAAGCCATTCGACTAAACGCTCGAAACCAAAGCCTCGGCGGCTTGCCTCCGTCCAGATGACCTGCAGCCGGATCTGCAGCGAGCTGATACCGCCCCACGCCGTGCTGAAGTCACCACTCTCGGCCGCCTTGAGCTCGGGAGGCGCCGGTGAGTGATCGGAGACGATCATCACCAGGGTGCCGTCGGCGAGCGCCTCCCAGAGGGCCTCACGATGCACCCGGGCCCTGATCGGCGGCGCACATTTGAACTCGGTGGCCCCCGACCCGATCTCCTCGGCGGAGAAGGTGAGATAGTGGGGACAGGTCTCAGCGCTCAGTTCGGGCCCGGCCCCACGAAGCATGTCGGTCGCATCGGCTGATGACACATGGAGAACATGGATCTGACCACCGGTTCGGGCCGAGAGCCCCACGGCCTGGCCAACCGCCTCCCCCTCGCTTTCGGGAGGACGCGACTCGAGGTAGGTCCGGTAGCTGCGGGTATCACCAGACATTTGATGAAGACGAATTGGGTCCTCGGCATGCAACAGGAGTGGGACCCCGAGACGTGCCAGTTCAGGGAGGACCGCCTCCAGGCCGCTCAAGGTCATCGGGGGGAACTCCGGCACCCCCGAATCGACCAGAAACGACTTGAAACCACACACCCCTGCGCCGACCAGACTCTCCACCCAGGGCTCCGAGCCGGGGATCAGGCCACCCCAAAAGGCCACGTCAACTGCGATCCCGCCTGCCGCCGCGGTCCGCTTGGCAGCGAGCGCCTCCGGGTCCACGGTTGGCGGGATGGAGTTGAGAGGCATGTCCACGATGGTGGTGGTGCCTCCCGCGGCCGCCGCCCTGGTCGCAGTTCGAAAGCCTTCCCAGCTTTCCCGACCCGGCTCGTTGACGTGGACGTGGGAGTCGACCAGGCCCGGCATGACCACCAACTCCCCGAAGTCCTCGTCGGCTGCTCCTTGCCCGATGTCGACGACGACGCCGCCTTCATGGTGCACCGTCGCCGCCCGAAGGCCGTCAGGCAAGACCACACGCCGGCTGCGAAATGAAGGCACCACCCGAACCTAATCGGATCGAGCCGGCACCACCTGCCTCCCCTTGATTAGCGTGTCATCCCCAGATCTGAGTTGGTCTCCACAAGGAATGCGAGATGGCAATAACCACAACGCCCGATCGATCCGTGAACTACGCCTTCCTCCTGGGAGGGATCACCGGTGTCATCTTCGGCCTCATCCTTCTGATCCGTCAGGAGGAGGCTCTGGCGCTGCTCGCCGTCATCCTCGGACTTTGGTGGCTGATCCACGGGGCTTTCCTGGTGTTCAGTGTGTTCGTCGACCGCACCGACTGGGGATGGAAGATCGTCGTCGGGGTGCTCGGCATGATCGCCGGGGTCCTGGTGCTCTCCAATCCCACCGGAGCGGTCGAGCTCTTCGAAGGGTTGTTCGGTGTCTACCTCGGCATCCTCGGGATCCTGATTGGCATCGCCGCCTTCGTCGGCGCCTTTCGCGGCGCTGGGCTGGGGGCCGGGGTGTTTGGAGCAGTCAGCATCATCATCGGGGTGCTGATCCTCTTCAACGCTGAGTTCACGACCACTCTTCTGATCACACTGTTTGGGGCCCTTCTCCTGATCGAAGGGGTGGTCGGCATGTACATGGGGATCAAAACCACGTAGCCGTCACCGAACGGGTCGTCGGGGCCGGGATCCCTCGTCTTCACTGTCAGTACAATCTGACCGCGGAGAAGGGTGGCCATGGCGGGAAGCGGTCGGGTTTTCCAGACGACGATCTTGGTCTCGATGACCATGTTGATCGCGTGTGTCAACGCTGGCACCGCAAACAACGACACCGTTGCGCCCGGCGACACTGACGCCAACGCCGCCACCAGTTCCAGCGGAGACCAGCCGGGAGCCACGACCTCCGGAGACTGCCAGCCGGCCACAGACGGCGTCGCCTGGCGGGATGACGCCACCGTTGGGCTCGAGCAAATCTCAGTCGGGAACGGGGTCGAGGTGTACGCCGCCGAGTACCCGCTTCCCGGGCCCACCACAGGGCTCTGGACACAATGGGGTCAGGGGATCGCCCTCGGCGACGGACGGCATTTCTCCGCCGTTGGCGACCACCTCGGCGTCGACGCCAACTCCTACCTCTTCGTCTACGACTCGAATCAGCGAGCTCTCACCCGCTTCGGCGACGTCCTCTCGGTGGTTCCTCACGAGGACGGGGCGTTCGGCTACGGCAAGATCCACGCCCAGATGGTCCTGGACGGGTGCGGGTCGATTTGGGCCGCCACGTATTGGGGGACGAGGGACAACCTCACCTACGAGAACGGGTATGAGGGTGACCGCCTTCTCGAGATCCAGCCGGGCACAGAGACCATCAGCGATCGAGGAGCATTCGCAGGGGAGTTCGGCATCCCCACGATGACCATCGCCCGTGACGGGAGGACCCTGGTGGCCGGTTCCGTCGATGTCGAGTCTGGTGACACCGACCGCGGAATGCTGACTGTGTACGACACCTCCACCCGGAAAACTGTCAACCAGGTCGACGATCCGCGTCAGGAGGGGTTTCGGGCCCTAGGAATCGACCCGGTCGACGGTGGGGTCTTCTACTCAATCGGCGATAACCGGCTCGCCTCGCTCGACCCGGTATCCGAAGAGTTCACCGACCTGGACATCACCCTTCCCGGCTGGTGGCTGCGATCCGTCACCCGACCCGCTCCAGATGGGACCGTGTATGGAACCTCGGACGACGAACCGGGGTTGTTCGCCATGTCGCCCGATGGTGGGCTGCTCGAACTCGGCGATCCGGGTGGGACCACCACGTCGATCGCGATGACTCCCGATGGGTCCCGGATCTTCTGGATGCCGGAAGCGCACGGCGGTGCCTGGGAGATCGGAGCGGTCGTCATGTCCATGGACACCGCGACCGGCGAGACGACAGAGATCACATCGCTCCTCGATCCGTTTGGCGAGGAACTGGGGTTGCTGCCGGGAGGCTCCTACTCCATCGTGTACGACGACGGAAGACTCATCCTCGGAGTGAACGCATCCCCGCTCGACGACGACTCGGGTTTCGGCACCCCGGTGCTTGTGGTCATCGAAGGCGTATGAACCGCCCTTTGGCGCCTGTTCTCGCGGCACTGGTTCTCGCCGCCTGCACCAACTCCGCCACCCCCGCGAGTGATCCCACCGGAGCCAGCCCCACGACCGATGAGGCCGCACCCACCGGGGATCTGGCTTGTTGGTCGGCCGCGAACTCGGGGGCCCCGGGTGAGATCGTCTTCGATGACGCCACCGAGGAACTTGGTCTCGTCGAGCCCCTCACCGGGATGTACGGGCATTCGGCCGCCTTCGGCGACGTCAATGGGGACGATTACCCCGATCTGGTGGTCGGGACCTTTGCCGACCGCGAGCCCGAGGCCTACCAGGTGAGGGGTGCCGACGGTCCTTCCCCCGACCAGCTGCTGGTGAGCCAGCCGGAGCTCGAGCCCGAGACGGGGTGGAGCACCGAGTTGGGCCGCACCTCGGGAGCGGTCTTCGCCGACCTCGACAATGACGGAGACGACGACCTCCTCGTCATTCGTCATGCCGGCCGGGCCGCCGACTCGGAGACCCCAAGCCGTCTCTACGAGAACGACAACGGTCACCTCGAACCCCACAGCGAGATCCTCCCGCCTGGCTTCCGGGGCCGGACCCCCGCCGTGGCCGACTACGACGGCGACGGCCTGCTCGACATCTATGTCTCCGAGGACAACTCCGGGGAGACGGGTGGCCTTCTCCTCCACAACGAGGGATCCCTGCAGTTCACCGATGAAACCGATGGTTCCGGGCTGGAGGGCATCTTCGCCCTCAGCGCGGCGGCAGGGGACCTGAACGGTGACAGGTCGCCGGATCTTGCGACCTCGACGGCGGTCTTCGTCAACCAGGGCGGGCTTGGCTTCCTGGAGGTGACACCCGATGACTACGCCGCAATCCCCATTGGCGATGAGGACGACGCGGCCGGGGTGACCTTGGGGGATCTCAACCGAGACGGCTTCACCGACATCGTGGTCGGCCAGCACTATCGGGCCGCGGTCGAGTTCGACTCCGAGGTCCCGGTCCGGGTGTTCCTCAACGATGGAGCCGACAATCCCGGTTTCGAGGACGTGACCGAGTCGGCCGGACTGACTCCTCTCCCGACACTCGCCCCCCATGTCCAGGTGGCGGACATCGACAACGACTCGTGGCCGGACATCCTGACCTCCGCGTCGTCCGGTGACGGGACCACCCTGGCTGTCTACCGGAATCTCGGCGGGTCAGACCTCGCGTTCGATATCTCCGATGGTCTCGGGTCCGACCAGTACTGGATAGGCGCCCCCGTCGTCGACGTCGACCATGACGGGAGGCTGGATGCTTTCGCTGTCGAATGGGAGCCCTCCCTGCCTTCGATGATGTTCCGCAACGCAGGCGAGAGCGGTCATTGGGTCGAGGTCTCGATGGGCGTCCCGGGGCGTGGGGTAGGGACCCTGGTCAGGGTGGCAACCACGGATGGGACCTTCATCGGGCAACAGGAGATCAGTGTCGGAGGCGGCTACTCCTCCGGTCGGTTGCCAGTCGCGCATTTCGGTCTCGGCCAGGACACTGTGGTCGACATCTCGATCAACCTCCCCGACGGCACCGTCACCGAGTTGACCAATATCACTGCTGACCAGCACCTTCGCTGGCCCGAAGGGTGTCCCTGGAGTAAGTGAGCCCTCCCCTTCGGGTTCCCGGATTCAGGTCGTTTGGGTAGCATCTCGAACCATGTCCGACCTCGTCACCCGCCACAAAGATGTGATCGCATCAGTGATCGCCTTCGACACCGACATCCATGCGATCAAGGCCGAGGGGATCTGGGTGACCGACATCGACGGAAAGCGCTGGGCTGACTTCGCCTGCGGGACTGCGGTGCTCAACCTCGGTCACAACCATCCCGCCGTCGTCGAGGCGGCCCACAAGCAGATCGACAGGCTCATGCATTCCGGCTGCATCGTTCGTTACGACTCCATCGTGGAAGCCGCGGAAAGGCTGAGGGATATAACCCCGCCGGGCATCCAGAAGTTCGCCTTCGCCAACTCGGGCGCCGAATCGGTCGAGGCGGCGGTGAAGTTGGCCAAGCACTCGACCGGGCGACAGGGTGTGATCACGTTTCGCGGGGGGTTTCACGGTCGCACTATGGGCGCGATCAGCTACACGACCTCGAACGCCAGGTACCGCGACGGATACCACCCGCTCCTGGGTTCGGTCTTC
>Ga0209108_10001557_pt1 | contig 13295 bp, 11 predicted proteins | sample Rifsed10ft1_FD_184003 | JGI IMG/M metagenome (GOLD analysis project Ga0209108, IMG submission 184003) | Soil microbial communities from Rifle, Colorado, USA - sediment 10ft 1 (version 2) | ecosystem: Environmental > Terrestrial > Deep subsurface > Rock core/Sediment | place: Rifle, Colorado...
TGCTGAGCACCGCCCGCACGCCTTCCACGCCGGCGACGAACTGTTCGATGCGGCGCTGCTCCCCGGCGGTGGGGGCGGTGCCGTACAGCGTGACGGTGCCGTCGGCGACGCGCACGCCGACGCCCTGGCCGTCCACTTTTCTCGTGTCGCGCAGCGCCTTCTTCACGCGCTCGGCGAGCAGCTCGTCGGCGGAGGGCTGCGGCGCGGCAACGGGCGCGGGCGGCGGCGTGGGCGCGCTCGCCGGCGCCTGCGACACGGGCTTGGGCGGCTCGGGCGCGGCGGTCAGCTTGGGCGGCTCGGCCTCGCCGCAGGCGGCGAGGGCCAGTAGGGCTACGATCGCAAGGCTGGCAAGTCGCATGGCGGGTTCTCCTATCGACAGGCTGAAGTATGCAGCGCGATTATGGCGCAGCGGCGATGAATTCTGGCGCAGCGCGGCCGCGCGTGGCCCAGCGACTCAATCGACGCGGAATTTCCTGATGAACTCGAGCGTCTCGAGCGGCTTGCCGATCACCGCGCCCTGGATCAGGTCGCAGCCCAGGGGCTTGAGGCGCGCCACGCTTTCCTCGTTGTCCACGCCCGCCACCAGCACTTCCATCTTCAGGCGGTGCGCGAGCTCGGCGAGCGCGCGCACCAGCGCCAGGTGCTGCGGCGAATCGACGATGTCGCCGATGTCGGCGAGGTCGACGCGCAGCTCGTGGAACGGCAGCGTCGCCAGCCAGGCGAGCGACGCGTAGCCGGCGCCCGGGTCGTCGAGCGACAGGCGCACGCCCGCCGCGCGCAGGCGCTGCAACGTCTCCACCGACTCCAGGCTCGTCGCCAGCACCTGCGTCTCCGTGATCTCGAGCGACAGCCGGCTCGGGCGCAGGTTCCAGGTCTTCAGCGCGCTCAGCACGAAGTCGGGCAGGTCGGCCTGGCGCAGGCTCTTCGCCGAGAGCGTGACGCCGACGCGCAGGTCGAGCCCGGCGGCGTCGCGGAACTGGCGGCAGTTGCGCAGCGCGCCGTTCACCAGCCACAGCGTCACCTCGTTCACCAGGCCCGCCGACTCCGCGGCGGCGATCGCTTTCGCCACCGGCACCGCGCCCAGGCTCGCGTCGCGCCAGCGCAGCTGGCTCTCGGCGCCGACGATGAGCCCGGTACGCGCGTCGCGCTGCGCCTGGAACACGATGTCGAGCGCGTCCTGGGCGATCGCCGCGCGCAGCCGGTTCTCGTAGAGCAGCAGCTCGACCTCGGAGCGCTCCTGGTCGGCGCTGTAGAGCGCGTAGCGCTCCGGCCGCTCGCGCGCTGCGCGGCTCGCGGTGCGCGCGCGCTGCAGCAGCTCGACCGCGCTCGTGCCGTGCTCCGGGAACACCGCGATGCCCACCGCCGGGCGCGCGTAGACTTCGTCGACGTCCACCCACAGCGGCTGGTCGAGCGCGCGCAGCAGCTTCTCCGCGGCGAGCGTCGCCACGCCGCTGCTCTGCAGGCTCGCGAGCACGCAGGCGAACTCGTCGCGCCCGGGGTGGCCGAGGATGTCCTGCGCGCGCAGCACCTCGGTGCGCAGGCGCGCGCCCAGGCGGTTGCGCACGCCGTCGCCCACCACGTAGCCCCACACCGCGTCGATGCGGCCGATGACGCCGCAGTCGACGAACAGCAGCGCCATCTGCCCGCCGTCGGCGAGGCGCGCGGCGACGCAGGCGTCCGCCCGCGCCATGAACTCCGCGAGCCCCGAGGCGGCGTCGCCGCGGCCGTGCCCGCCGCGCGCCGCGACCTCGGCGATGAGGGCGAGCTGCACCGCCCCCAGGCGCTCGGCGGCGGCGAGCGCGGCGTCGCAGAGCGCGCTTTCGCCCGCGTACACGCGCAGCGCCCCCGCGCGCAGCAGCTCCTGCAGCGGCCGGCAGTCGCGCAACGCGCGCTCGCTCGGCTCCTCGGGATTGAGCGTTTGCGCCCATGCCAGCAGCAGCCGCGGCAGCGCTTCGCCGCCGAGCGCGCCGCGCGCGAGCGCAGCTACCAGCGCGCGCTGCGGCTCCGACATGCCGGCGGGCAGCAGCGGCATGAAGAACGGCGACGTGGCGCTGGCGAGCGCGCTTTCGCCGCGCGCCGCCTGCAGCGCCTCGGGGGCGTGTTCGTCGAGCGCCACCCCGAGCCCGTCGAGCGCGGCGATGCTGTCGGCGGCGAGGCCGAACTGCCCGAGAAGATGCTGTATGGCGGCACTGTCCAGCGCCGCAGTCACAGAAACAGCTCGCGTGAATCGATCTTGACCGTGGTCTGGTCGAGCGTGCGGCGGATGCGGTAGGGCTCGTCCTTGGTCGCCATGGGCTCGTTCACCAGGTCGAGCACCTTGTGCGGGTGGATGGGATTGCCCGCGGCGTCCTGCACCACCATGACGCGTGGCTGCAGGCGCTTCACCAGGTTCTGCGTGATCACCACGCCGACCTCGCCGCTGTTCAGCTCCACGACGCTGCCCACCGGGAAGGCGCCGACGCACTGGATGAACTGCTCGACGAGCGCGGCGTGGAACTGCGTGCCGCGGTTCTGGAACAGGACGTTCAGCGCATTCGAAGGCGGCATCTGCATGCCGTAGGGCGCCGGCGCGGTCAGCAGGTCGAAGGTGTCGACGATGCCGGCGATGGCGCCCATCTGCGAGATGGCGCCGCCCTTCAGGCCGCGCGGATAGCCGCTGCCGTCGTAGCGCTCGTGGTGCAGCGACGCCAGGCCCGGCAGCTCGGCGGGCAGGCCCGCGGTCTGCGAGAGGATCTCGACGCTGTGCGTGACGTGCGTCTTGAAGATCTCGTCCTCGGCCGGCGCCAGGTCGGCGCGGCGGCCGGGAATGCCCGGGGGGAGCTTGAGCATGCCCACGTCCTGCAGCAGCCCGATCAGGCCGAGGATCTCCAGGCTGCCGCGCTCGAGCTGCAGGAAGCGGCCGAACACCGTCATGTACACCGAGACCTGGGTCGAGCGGTTGAGCGTCTCCTCCGCCTTGTCGCGCATGGTGACGAGCAGCATCATGGCGTCGGGGTTGCGCACCACCGAGTCGGTGATCTCGTTCACCGCCTGCTTGGCGCGGTCGCCGTCGAGCGCGTTGCCGGTAACCACCGCGCGCGACATCGCGTGCACGATGGCGTTGGTCTGCGTGAAGACGGTGCGCGCGCGCGGCAGCTCGTCCTCGACGGTGGCGAGCTCCTTGTAGATCACGGTGCCGCGCACCTTCTCCCTGGACTGCTCGGCGATCACCTGGCGCGTGGAGGCCGGCGGCAGCGTGAGGAGCTTGGCCGCCATCACCTCCTGGCGCTTCTCCGGGTCGACGTAGACCAGCTTGCAGTACTTCTTCAGCGCGTTGAGCTGCTGCTCGGTCTGCAGCACGAAGCCCTGGTAGACGAACGGCGTCTCGGTCCACGGCCGGTCGAGCTTGGCGACGTACATGCCGAACTCTAGAAACTCGACCGGGACTTCCTTGTGTGCCATGCGCTCGCGGTGGCCGGACAATCGGAGAAGCCGATTCTGGTGCCTGGACGCGCGCTCGGCAAGCGCGGCATGCAGTAACATCCGGGACCGGGAGGAAAATGGAAGGCAAAGCGCCGGCGCCGCAAGCCATCGACCTCGGCCTGAGCCTGCAGGTCGGCAAGTACGACGTGCACAAGATGCTCGGCAAGGGCGCCACCGGCACCGTGTACCTGGCGCGCGACACCTTTTCCGGCGGCGAGGTGGCGCTGAAGACCATCGAGCCCGAGGTGTTCCGCGACCCCGAGTTCGGCACCGTCTACCGCGCGCAGTTCCAGAACGAGGCGGCGCTCGCCGGCAAGCTCAAGCACCCGCACATCGTCTCGATCCTCGACGCCGTGGTGGGCGAGGACTCGGGCTACATCGCCATGGAGCTGGTCACGGGGGGCGATCTGTCCGCCCACACCCGGCCTGGCAAGCTCCTGCCGGTGGCCGACGTGCTGCAGATCGGCTTCAAGTGCTGCGGCGCGCTCGACTACGCGTTCCGCGAGGGCATCGTGCATCGCGACATCAAGCCGGCGAACCTCATGCTCGCGGGCGGCAGCAACGTGAAAATCGCCGATTTCGGCGCCGCCTTCCTGAGAAAGACCCAGGCGGTGCAGAGCGCGGAGATGGGCTCGCCGTACTACCTTTCGCCCGAGCAGGTCGCCGGGCGCGAGCTCACGCACCACAGCGACATGTACGCGCTCGGCGTGGTGCTCTACGAGATGCTCACCGCGCAGCGGCCGCTGCGCGCCGAGAACCTGGACGCGCTGCTGAAGAAGATCCTGGAGCTCGAGCCGCTGCCGCCGAGCGAGATCCGCAAGGACCTGCCGAAGGAGCTCGACGCCGTGATCCTGCGCGCGCTGCGCAAACGGCCCGAGGCACGCTACCCGACCTGGGCCGAGTTCGCGGCCGAGCTCGCCAAGGTGGTGCGCCAGGTGCTCCCGGCCAGCGCCATCCCCGACACCGAGAAGTACGTCGCCCTCAAGCGCGTGGACATGCTCTCCGGCCTCGACGATGCCGATCTCTGGGAGCTGGCGGGCGCCGGCCGGTGGGCGCGCGTCGACAAGGGCAGGACGATCGTGCGCGAGAACGACAAGGGCAAGAGCTTCTTCTTCCTCGCCGAGGGCGAGGTCAAGGTCACCAAGGGCGGGCGCCTCCTGAACGTGGTCAACCACAGCGAGTGCTTCGGCGAGATGGCCTACATCTGGGGCGGCGAGCTGCCGCGCCACGCCACGGTCGAGTCGATGACCAGGCTCCTGCTCGCCGAATTCGACCCGGCGGCGCTGGCGAAGATGAGCGTCGGCGCGCAGCTGCAGCTGACGCGCGCGCTGGTCAGGAACCTCGTCGACCGCCTGGTGCTCGCCAACACGCGCGTCACGTCCACACGCTAGGGATCCGGATGCCGCGCACCCCCGCTTCGACCGCGCTCGCGCACCTGCGCATCCTCGACCTGTCGCGCGTGCGCGCCGGCCCCACCTGCGTGCGCCAGTTCGCCGACTTCGGCGCCGATGTGATCAGGATCGAGTCGCCGCCGGGGCTCGACCCGAACGAGGGCATGGGCGGGGCGCGCTCGGGCTCCGATTTCCAGAACCTGCAGCGCAACAAGCGCTCGCTCACGCTCAACCTGAAGCAGCCGCAGGCGCAGGAGGTGTTCGCGCGCCTGGTGAAAACCGCGGACGTCGTGGTCGAGAACTACCGGCCCGACGTGAAGTTTCGCCTGGGCATCGACTACGACTCGCTCGCCGCGATCAACGCACGCGTCATCCTCGCCAGCATCTCGGGCTTCGGCCAGGACGGTCCGTACCGCGACCGGCCCGGCTTCGACCAGATCGCGCAGGGCATGAGCGGCCTGATGTCGATCACCGGGCTGCCGGGTCAGGGGCCGGTGCGCGTGGGCGCCGCGGTGGCCGACGTCTCGGCGGGTCTGTTCGCGGCGCTCGGCATCATGACGGCGCTGCTCGAGCGCGAGCGCTCGGGCAGGGGCCAGTGGGTGCAGAGCTCGCTGCTGCAGGCGGGCATCACGCTGACCGATTTCCAGGCGGCGCGCTTCCTCAAGGAAGGCGAAGTGGCGCCGCAGGTCGGCAACGACCACCCGACGAGCATGCCGACCTCGGCGTACCGGACCGCCGACGGCCACATCAACGTCGCCGCCTCGGGCGAAGGCATGTGGACGCGGCTGTGCGGCGCCATCGGCCGCGAGGACCTGCTCGAGCGGGCCGAGTTCAAGGGCCAGCCGGCGCGCGCCAAGAACCGCGCGCAGCTCAACGCCGAGATCAACGCCGCGCTCGCGAAGAGCAAGAGCGCCGAGTGGATCGAAGCCCTGAACGCGGCCGGCGTTCCCTGCGGCCCGATCTACACCATGGACCAGGTGTTCGCCGACCCGCAGGTGCGCCATCTCGGCGCGGCGGTCGAGGTCGAGAGCCGCGCGCTGGGCCGGTTCCGCGTCGTCGACCAGGCGGTGAAGCTCTCGCGCACGCCGGCGCGCGTGGCGCGCGCCGCGCCGGAGGTCGGCGAGCACACCGACGAGATCCTCGCCGAGCTCGGCTACGGCAAGGACGAGATCGCGCGGCTGCGCGCCGTGAAAGCAATTTAAATAGGGACAGACCTCATTTTTCTCATTTGCAAATGAGAAAAATGAGGTCTGTCCCTATTTGAGTGTCACGACAATCTTGCCGACGTGGGCGTTGGCTTGCAGGCGCTCGGCCGCGGCGGGCAGCTCGTCGAACGGGTAGACGCGATCGATCAGCGGCTTGATGCGGCCTGCGGCGATGAGCGGCAGCACCTTCTCGGCGAAGCCGCGCACGGTGGTGGCGCGCTGGTCCGCGTTTCTGAGCTTGTTGGAGACGCCGAAGAGCGTCAGGCGCTTGGCGTGCAGCGCGTCGAGGTCCATCTCGGCCTTCAGCACGCCGTCCATGTAGCCGACGACCGCAAGGCGCCCTTCGAAGGCGAGCGCGCGCACGCATTCGGCGAACACCGTGCCGCCGACGTTGTTCACGCACAGGTTCGCGCCCTTGCCGCCGGTCGCCTCGAGCACGGCGTCGCAGAAATCGGGCTTGCGCGTGGCGAGCGCGAGATCCAGCCCGAGCGGCGCGAGCTTCGCCAGCTTCTCCGCCGAGCCCGAGGTGCCGATCACCTTGGCGCCGAGCGCCTTCGCCGTCTGCAGCGCGGCGACGCCGACGCCGGAAGTGACGCCGGTGACGAGCAGCCATTCGCCCGCCTCGAGGCGCCCCTGCGCGATCAGCATGTCGTAGACGACGAGGAACACGATCGGCACCGCCGCCGCGTCCTCCCAGGCGAGCTTCTCCGGCACGGCCATCGTCTCGCGCGCGTCCATCAGCGCGTACTGCGCGAAGGCGCCCGGGCAGCGGCCCATGACGCGCGCGCCGACCTTGAACCGGGTCACGCCGGGGCCGAGCTGCTCGACTTCTCCCGCGGCATCGGTGCCCGCGGGTTTCGCCGCCGCGCCCGCGCCCATGAATTCGCCGCGGTTCAGTCCCGCGGCCCGAACGCGCACCCGCATCTGCTGCGGGCCGGGTTCCGGCACCGCGGCGTCGCGGGGCTCGACGAGCGCCCGGCCGCCGCCGGCGCGGATGAAGTAGGCGCGCATGGTCGTGGACTCCTATTGATTGGGCACGCCGATCGCCACCGGGCGCACCGGCGAGCCCGCCGCCCCCTTCTCGCGCAGCGGCAGGATCATGGTGCACGAGGTCCACACCTTGTCGTTCGCCAGCTCGTCGAGCTTCGCGTTCTCGACATGGTGGATGCCCATCTGCGTGATCAGGTGGTGATGCACGGCGAAGGGCAACCCCGCCGGCGTGCCCGGCGCCGGATCGGCCTTGCCCATGAGCATGCCTTCGGGCACGGGATCCACGAACGGCGTATCGAGGCCGACGGCGACCACGCGCCGCTCGCCGAGATACTGCGCCGCGTCGTAGGCGAGGCCCGGCGCCTTGGTGTAGTAGCTCTTCTCGGTGTCGGGATCGCGCCAGTGATCGCCCCAGCCGGTGCGCACGTAGACGACGTCTCCCGGCTGGATGCCGCGCTTGGCAAGGCCTTGCGCCCTGAGCATCGCTTCGATGTCCTTGCGCGTCACCACCTCGCCGGCCTTCATCGACACGCCGCCGCCGATGTGCGCTCTTGCGTCGAGCAGCACCGCGCTGGTCACGATCGGCGGCGCCTTTTCCATGCCGAGCCTGGCGAGCGGCGCGTCCGGCGCGGACTTGACCTCGGCCTGCGTGAAGCCGCCGTAGTAGCGCAGGTTCTCCGCGGGATAGGGCGGCTTGCCGTCCCAGGGCTGCGGCATGAAGGCGAAATGCCCGAGCGCGTCCATCTGCGTGCCTTGCGCGCCGGGCTCGGCGCCTTCGTTCAGGGACTCGCCATTGAACCCGTGGCCGGTTCCCGGAAGACCCGCGGTGGGCTTGGGCGTCTGCACGTACGGCCCGGTGAAAGGCGACAGCGGCATCGTGTTCGAGCGCTCGTAGGACAGCTCATACGATTTCGCCCCGCGCTGCCCGAGGTGCCAGGCGCAGCGCGCCCAGGTGGCGGGCCCGATCTGGTTGGCCATGCCGCGCTCGTCGCCGGCGGGCCACGGCGGCTGCGGCGTCTGCTTGCGCGATTGCGCGAGCAGGCTCCACGGTTCCATGGCGGCCGCGGGTGCGGCGCAGACGACGGCGAGGGCGAGCGCGATGGGGGCGCAGCGAGATCGTGGCATGAATTCTCCCGGGGACGAGCGCAACGGCGCCCTAATGCTAGCGTGATTCCATGTAAGCTCGCGCGTTCTGCGGGAGAGGAAATCGAAATTGCGCATCGCCCGGCTTATCCTGCTGTCGCAGCTCGCGCTGACGCCGCTCGCGGCGTCGGCCTACGGCGACAGGTTCGACGCGGCGCTCGAGGCCGGCGGCGCGGGCTCGGGCGGCGCGGTGCGCGCGGAGCGCTCGCCGTATGTCGGCGCCGGCGTGCGCTACGACTACCTGCCGGTGAACGTCTACGCCGGCGAGCACGCCTACCTGCATTCGGACCGCGTGGGATTGAAGCTGGATCTGGACGCGGCGCGGCGCATCGACGTCTTTCTCGCGCATCGCTACGAGGGCACGCCGCTGCTGCGGCCGCCGGCGGCGCTCGCCGGCATGGCGCTGCGCGAGCAGGGCACGGACCTCGGCTTCGGCTACCGCCAGCGCATGGCCTGGGGCACGCTGGGCGTCGAGCTCCTGCACAACGTCGACGACGCATCGCGCGGCAGCGAAGTGCGCCTGCGCCTGGCCGAGGAAGTGCGGCGCGGCGAGCTGCGCCTGTGGCCGCAGGCCATGCTGTCGTGGCGCGACACGAAGCTGAACGACTACTACTACGGCGTGCGCCCGGCCGAGGCCGGCGCCGCGCGTCCCGCCCATGTCGCCGAAGCGGGCCTCAACCTCGAGCTGGCGCTGTACGCCACCTATCCGCTGAGCAGGCACTGGCATCTGCTCGGCGGCGTCTCGGCCACGCAGTGGGCGGGCAGCGTGCGCGCGAGCCCGATCGTCGAGAGCGGGCTGCAGGCCGCGGCGACCCTCGGCCTGCTCTACGAGCATTCGCCGCAAGCCGATGCCTGGAGCGAATCGCGCCCGCTGTGGCTGAAGCTCTACCACGGCAAGGCGAGCGAGTGCGACGTGCTGCAGGTCGTGCTGCTCAACTGCACGTCGACGAGCACGCCGGAGGAAACGCGCGTGACCTCGATCGAGCTCGGCCGCACCCTGATCGAGCGCCTGTACGGCTGGAACATGGACATCGCGGGCTACATCGGGCTGCTGCACCACGACGAGAAGGGCTACCAGCCCGACCACTGGCAGGTGAACGCCTACTTCAAGTCGTTCTGGTACGGCTTTCCGTGGCGCGATCGCGTGAAGACGCGCATCGGCCTGGGCTCGGGGCTGTCATACGCGGGACGCGTGCCCTGGATGGAGGTGCGCGATCAGGAACGCCGCGGCAAGAACACCAACAAGCTGATCGCCTACCTCGACCCGAGCATCGACGTCAGCCTGGGCGACCTGATCGGCAGCCGCGCGCTGAAGAATACCTTCGTCGGCCTCGGCGTGTCGCACCGCTCCGGCATCTTCGGCTTCTCGCGCCTGCTCGGCAACGTCGACGGCGGCTCGAACTACATCTACACCTACGTCGAGTTCGGCATCTGAGCGCCGGCCGCCGCCGGCGCGCCGCGCTGCGCGGCGGCGTCGTGCTGCACGACGCGGTTGCGTCCCGCGGCCTTGGCTTCGTACAGCGCGCGATCGGCGCGCGCCAGCAGCGACTCGATGCCGCGCCCGTCCTGCGGGTAGCTGGCGACGCCGATGCTCACCGTGCACGGCACGCGCCCGGCCTCGGTCGTGAAGGACGCCGACTCGACCGCCTGGCGGATGCGCTCCGCCACCTCCAGCGCGCCGCGCGCCGGCGTATCCGGCAGCATGATGACGAACTCGTCGCCGCCGTAGCGCGCCGGGACGTCGGTCGCGCGCAGGTGACCCTGCATCGCCTTCACCACGTGCTGCAGGAGGCGGTTGCCCGCCTCATGGCCGTATTGGTCGTTCACCTGCTTCAGGCTGTCCGAATCCACCATGAGGAAGCTCGCCGCGCGCTCGTAGCGCTGCGCCTGCGCGAACAGCCGGTTGGCGATCACCACGAAGCCGCGCATGTTGTACAGGCCGGTGAGCTCGTCGGTCTCCGAAAGGAGCTTGGCGCGGTTGAGGCCGTAGCGGATGTCGGCCGAGAACATGGTGGTGATGTAGGCCACCAGCACCACCGGGGCGAACTGCGCGGCGAAGGCGCCCCAGAAAGCGAGCCGCGCCATGTCCTCGCCGCCGACCTGCCAGCCGAGGAACAGGTAGCACAAGCCGATCAGCGCCACCTCGGCGAGCGTGACCGTCTTGCCGAGCGTGAGCGCGGCGGTGATCACCACCAGCAGGTAGGCGTTGAGCAGGGGACTCGCCAGGCCGCCGGTGAACCACAGCGCCCAGGTGATGAAGGCGATCATCGCCAGGGTTTCCACCGCGATCTTCCAGCGCGTCTCGCGCTTGTAGAAGTTGGTGTAGCGGAAGCTCATCACGAACGCGGCGAAGAAGAACAGCGCCATCGACAGCGCGGGCTCGATGTCGGGGATCGGCCGGCCGAACACCACGTACACCAGCACCAGGATGAGGAGCAGCCACTCGATCTCGGCGACCGTGCGCGAGATGCCGCGCAGCTCCTCCTGCTCGATGCTGGGCAGGGTGCTGCGCGGCGCGGGGGACGATTCGGGCATGGCGCCGCTATGATAGCCGCCTTCGGCGCAGGAGCTAAATGAGTACTTCACGAATCTGCATGGTCCGCCACGGCGAGACCGCCTGGAACGCTGAGGGGCGCGTGCAGGGACAGACCGACGTGCCGCTCTCGGCCGTGGGCGAGTCGCAGGCGCGCGCGCTGCGCGCGGCGCTCGCCGGGGAGCGCTTCGCCGCGCTCTACGCGAGCGACCTGTCGCGCGTGCGCCAGACCGCGGCCCCGGTCGCGGCGCTCCTCGGCCTGCCGGTGCGCCTCGAGCCGCGGCTGCGCGAGCGCCATTACGGCAAGTTCGAGACCCTGACCTACGCCGAGGCGCGCGCGCGCCTGCCCGAGGACTACGCGCGCTTCAGGGCCAAGGATCCCGACTACGATTTCGGCAGCGGCGAGAGCCTGCGCGCTTTCCACGAGCGCGCGGTGGCCTGCGTCGCCGGCATCGCCGCGCGGCATGCCGGCGCGGCGGTGCTGGTCTTCACGCATGGCGGCGTGCTGGAGATGGTGCACCGGCACGCGCAGGCCACGGGAATTTCCACGCCGCGCGACTTCGAGATCCCGAACGCCGCCCTCAACTGGATCGAGATCGGACCGCGGCGCTGGCGCGTGCGCGCGTGGGCGCAGGTCGCGCACCTGGAGCGCGCGCTCGACGACCTGCCGGATTAGGCCGTTCGCCGAGAAGCACGATGCCGGCAATGGCACCGAAGTTCGAATTCCTGATGAGGATCGCTAGAGCGTTTCGAGCGCCGGCTCCTGCATCAGCGCGATCTGCTCGCGCAGCTCGAGGATGCGGTCCTGCCAGTAGCGCTGCGTGTTGAACCACGGAAACGCCGCCGGGAACGCGGGATCGTCCCAGCGCCGCGCGATCCACGCCGAGTAGTGCAGCAGGCGCAGGGTGCGCAGGGCCTCGACGAGGTGCAGCTCCTGCGGGTCGAAGTCGTGGAACTGCCGGTAGCCCGCGAGCACGAGGCCGAGCTGGCGCATCATCGACGCGCGATCCCCGGACAGCAGCATCCACAGGTCCTGCATCGCGGGGCCGCCGCGCGCATCGTCGAAGTCCACGAAGTGCGGTCCGCCGTCCGTCCACAGGACATTGCCGGCATGGCAGTCGCCGTGCAGCCGCAGCGAGCGCAGGGGCCCGGCCCGCTCGTAGCAGCGCGCGACGGCCTCGAGCGCCTGGTCCGCGGCGCTGCGCCACGCCGCGACCAGGTCCGGCGGCAGGAAGCCGTGCTCGAGCAGCCAGCCGCGGGGCTCGCGACCGAAGGTGTCCGGGTCCAGCGCCGGGCGCGCGGCGAACTTGCGCGTCGCGCCCACGGCGTGGATGCGGCCGATGAAACGCCCGAGCCAGCGCAGGGTGTCCTCGTCCTCGAGCTCGGGCGTGCGCCCGCCGCGCCGCGGGAACACGGCGAAGCGAAATCCCGCGTGCGCCTTGAGCGTGCCGCCGCCCAGGTCGAGCGGCGCCACCGCCGGGATTTCGCGCGCGGCGAGCTCCTGCACGAAGGCGTGCTCCTCGAGAATCTGCGCGTCGCTCCAGCGCCCGGGGCGGTAGAACTTCGCCACGACGCTGCCGCCGTCTTCCAGCCACACCTGGTAGACGCGGTTCTCGTAGCTGTTCAACGCCAGCAGGCGACCGTCGCCGCGCATTCCCGCGCTTTCCAGCGCGTCGAGCACGGCGATAGGCGTCAGTCCGGCGTAGGGCGCGGGCGCGGTCATGCGATCGGCTAGACTAGCACCGCGCATGAAAACCGCTGCGGAAAACGTCGTCGAGGTCCGCGACCTGCATTTCGCCTACAACCAGCATGTGCTGTTCCGGGGCCTGTCGCTCGCCGTGCCGCGCGGCAAGGTGGTCGGCATCCTCGGCACCAGCGGCTGCGGCAAGTCGACGCTCCTGAAGCTGATCGGCGGCCAGCTGCGCCCGGTGCGCGGCACGATCCACGTCGACGGCGAGCCGGTGCACGAGCTCGACGGCGGGCCGCTCTACGCCCTGCGGCGCAAGATGGGCATGATGTTCCAGACCAGCGGCCTGTTCACCGACCTCAGCGTGTTCGAGAACATCGCCTTCCCGATCCGCGAGCACACCGCGCTGCCCGAGGCGCTGATCCGCAGCCTGGTGCTCATGAAACTGCACGCGGTGGGCCTGCGCGGCGCGCATGCGCTGCGCGTCGGCGATCTCTCGGGCGGCATGACGCGGCGCGTGGCGCTCGCGCGCGCCATCGCCATGGATCCGATGCTCACCATGTACGACGAGCCGTTCGCGGGCCTCGACCCGATCTCGCTCAACGTCATCGCCGGCCTGATCCGCACCTTGAACGACGCGCTCGGCGCGAGCTCGATCATCGTGACCTACGACGTGCACGAGTCGCTCAAGGTCGCCGACTACCTGTACGTGATTTCCGAGGGCGCCGTGATCGGCGAGGGCGCGCCCGCCGAGCTGCGCGACTCGCAGGACGCGCGCATCCACCAGTTCCTGCACATGGAGCCCGACGGCCCGGTCAGGTTCCACTACCCGGCGGCGCCGCTCGCGTCCGAGCTCAAGCTGTAGGGTGGGCCAATGGCCCACC
>Ga0209108_10001558_pt1 | contig 13291 bp, 20 predicted proteins | sample Rifsed10ft1_FD_184003 | JGI IMG/M metagenome (GOLD analysis project Ga0209108, IMG submission 184003) | Soil microbial communities from Rifle, Colorado, USA - sediment 10ft 1 (version 2) | ecosystem: Environmental > Terrestrial > Deep subsurface > Rock core/Sediment | place: Rifle, Colorado...
CGCTGCGAAAGAGATGCGGCAAGGCCGCGAAGCGGCCGTCTTCAGGGGTTTTCCGCGCGACCGGAGTCCGCGCGAGCGGATTCCGGTCTTGCGCAACAACTAGGCTGCCGCGTCGATGACCGCGGACATCGAGAGCGCGAGGCGTGATTGGCAGGAGGCTTTCCGGCGCCTCGCGGACGAGGAGGCACGAGATCCACGGCGAGGGGAGCCCCTGCGGATCCAGCACGAGCTGATCGTCGACGAGCTGCACAAGCGCGTCGGCTCCCGGTTCACGCTCGGCGAGCTGGCGAGCGAGTACGCCCGCTCCGACGCGTGGGTGCGGAGCATCGTCGCCGAGCGGGCCGCGTTCCCGGGGTGGCCACGGACGCTGTCCGTGGTGGAGGGTGCCGCGTTTTACGTGTACTCGCGAGGCGCGCAGGACTACGAGCCGTGAGCGTTCTCGAGCGACCCGGCGGTGAGCGCCGCCTGCGGCGACGGAGGACGATCTGGCGCCGGCTCGCGGTCGCCCTCGCGCTCGTCCTCGTGTTCCTCGTGGGAATCGCCTTCGGCCAGGCGCTCGACGACACTCCCGATCCCGGAGGCGTCACGACGACGGTGCGGACGCTCGAGCCGCTACCGCAGGAGCCGCCGCCGCGGACCGTCACCGTGACCGTGACCCAGCCGTAGGCGCGAGGCTTGCCTCGACCTGAAGTGCGGCCCGATCGAGTGCGAGGCGAGCCTCGCCCTTACAGGTCCTCGGACGCCTCGAGCAGCCCGGCGACGATGATCCCGACCGCGCAGACGAGGCTGATCCAGATGCCGATCCCGCGGTGGGCGAAGAAGAACGTGTCCGGGATCGAGATGAGCCGGACGAGGACGAGCACGGTGGCCACGGATCCGATCGCGATCGCGATCAAGCTCTCCGGGACGGCGGACGGTGTCTCGACGCCCACTTCCCGCAGGACGATGAGCACCACCGCGAGGAGACCCAGGAAGAAGACGACCTTCCCGATCGTGCCCGTGTGCCACCCGATGACGGAGACCGTCGTGCCGACCCCCTCGCCCGTGTACCAGCCCGTGAACGCCGATACCGCGAGCAGAAGCCCGAAGAGGAACGTCAGCCGTCCGCTCCATCCCGGCATGCCACCGGCTCCGAACGGCAGTCGCCCGCGGCCTGAGCGTCCCTCGCGGGGGTCCATGAAGCGAACACTATTGCCTGCGCGGCGGCTGGACCGCGTATACCGTCCTTCTCCTTCGTCCTACACTTCCCGCGTGGCGAAAGTGAGCCAGACGACTGCGCCGGAGGAGACTCCTCCACTCGATCCGGACGCGGTCGCCCGCGCCTACCGCTTCCATCGCGCGAAGCGCGAGGCCCGACAGCGCCGGCACCGCGAGCAGCGGTGGGCAAGCCTCCGCTTCTGGTTCGTGTTCGCGCTCGTGCTCGCGGCCGCGGCGTTCCTCGCTGCGCGGACCCTCGGCGAGATCGAGCGGATCTTCGGGCTGTAGCGCGCCTGGGAGAGATCCGAGCGTGGCCGTGAACGGAAGGCGAGACCGCCTGGCTCTCGGGGCGCTCGTGTTCGGGGCCGGAATCGGCGCCCTGGCGACCGAGATCACCGCCTCGCGGCTGCTCGCCCCGTACTTCGGCTCGTCGACCATCGTGTGGGCGAACCTGATCGGCATCGTGCTCGCGGCACTCGCGCTCGGCTACTGGCTGGGCGGGCGCATCGCCGACCGCCGCCCGGAGCCGGCTCTGCTCGGGTACATCGTGCTCGCGGCAGCTGTCTGCGTCGCCGCGATCCCGTTCGTCGCGAAGCCGTTCCTCGATCTGACCGTCGAGGGTCTCGACGAGGCCTCGGCCGGAGCCGTGATCGGGAGCTTCTTCGCCGTGCTCCTCCTCTGCGCCCCACCGGTCGTCCTCCTCGGCATGGTCTCGCCGTTCGCGATCCGCCTCTCCGTGGCGAGCATCGCGACGGCCGGGACGGTTGCCGGCCGCCTGTACGCGCTGTCCACGGCCGGATCGCTGCTCGGCACGTTCCTGCCGGCGCTGGTCCTGATCCCCGCGGTGGGCACGCAGCGGACGTTCCTCGTCACGGCGGCGTTGCTGGCCGGCTCGGCGTGCTTCCTCCTCGGAGCGCGGTACCTCGTCGTGGCCGCTGTGCTGGCGGTTCTGGCCGTCGTCCCGCCCGGTGCGGTGAAGGCGCAGGCGGGACTGCTCCACGAGGAGACCTCCTACTACCAGTACATCCAGGTCGTGGAGGAGGAGGACGGGCGACGGCTTCTCCATCTCAACGAGGGCGTCGCGGTGCACTCCGTCTGGCGCCCGGACTCCGTGCTGACGGGTGGGGTCTGGGACGCATTCCTGGCCCTGCCGCCGCTCCTCGGACGCGACCTCGAGCGGGTGGCGATCCTCGGAAACGCCGCGGGGACGACCGCGCGCGCCCTCGGCGTCTACTACCCGGCGGCCGCGGTCGACGGGGTGGAGCTCGATCCCGCAGTCAGCCGCGTCGGCCGGCGCTACTTCGGCCTGGACGAGATCCCGCAGCTCGAGGTGCACGACGCGGATGCGCGTCCGTTCCTGCGGACGACCGACCAGAGGTACGACCTGATCGTCGTCGACGCGTACCACCAGCCCTACGTGCCGTTCTACCTCGCGACCCGCGAGTTCTTCGCGCTCGTGCGGCAGCATCTCGCCCCCGGCGGCATCGTCGCCCTGAACGTCGCAGCAGTGCCCGACGACAAGCGGCTCGTCCAGGCTGTCGGCACGACGCTCGCGGCGGAGTTCCCGCAGGTGCTCGAGTGGCCTGCGCTCCGCTTCAACACCATCCTGCTCGGGCTGACCGAGCCGCTTGCGCCGGGAGAGCTCGAGCGGCGGCTCTCGAGCGGGCCTCCAGCGCTCGCGCCGCTCCGGGAATTGCTCGCCCGCGACGCTCGGCCGCTCGAAGCCTCCGGCCGGGCATGGACCGACGACCGGGCACCGGTCGAGTGGGTCACGGACCGCATGATCGTCTCGTTCGCGGCGCGCGGAGGACGCTTGGACGAGGACTACCTGCCGACCAGGCCGTGAGCGAAGCGGGATGATCGCGCTCGCCCGCCGCGGGCGGCGCCCCCTCTGCATCGGTCACCGGGGCGCGGCGGCTCTGGCGCCCGAGAACACGCTGCCCTCGTTCCGCGCCGCCGTCGCTGCGGGCGTCGATCTCGTCGAGTTCGACGTCCTCGGGCTCCAGTCCGGCGAGCTCGTCGTCGCGCACTCGGACGATCTCGGCGAGGTCAGTCACGGTGCGGCCGCCGGAACGGTGCGCGACCAGAGCCTCGCGGCTCTGCGCGAGGTCGCGCCGGAGCTCCCGACGCTCGAGGACGCCCTCGGGTTCTTCGTCGACGAGGCCCCGGGCGCCGGCATCCACGTCGATCTCAAATCGCCGGGGTCCGTCGACGCGCTCGTCGCCGCCTTGCGCCGGTTCGAGCTCGTCGAGCGAACCCTCGTGAGCTCGTTCCACAGGGGCGCGCTGCGGCGGCTCGCCGCCCTGGAGCCGAAGCTCCGGGCGGGCGTCTCCTTTCCGGAGGATCGGCTCGGCATCTCGCACCGCCGCGGCTCCGCACCGTTCATCCGAGCCGGGCTCCATGTCACGCGCAGCGTCGCGCCGCTCCTCGCCGGTGCTCTCCTCCGCAGCTCGGGTGCCTCGACCCTCGTGCTCCACCACGCGCTCGCGAGCAGCCGAACGGTGCGCTACGCCCACGGGCGCGGAGTACCCGTCGTCGCCTGGACGGTCGATGACGTACGTGATCTCATTCGCCTCGACGAGGCAGGTGTGGACGCGGTTGTCGTGAACAATCCGGGGCTATTCCTCTCTACACTGGAGCCGTGATTCGGGGGATCCTCGCGATAGGAGCAGGCCTGCTCGCAGCGGGTGCGCTGCTCGTCTTCGCATCCGGCTTCGCGCTGGCCTCGGCATCCGGTGCGGACACGGTGACGCCCGCGCAGACCGAGCCTCCCCCACCGACCGAGCCGCCGCCGACCGAGCCTCCTCCGCCGACGGAGCCGGAGCCTCCGCCTCCGCCGCCGCCCGCCAAGCCCGCGCTCATCGCGCCCGGCGTCGTGGTCGGGACCGTCACCGTGGGCTGGTTGTCGCCCAGGAGGGCGGCCGAGCTCATCGGGAAGACGTTCTCGCGCCCCCTCGTTCTCGCCGCGAGCCCGACTGAGCGGATCCGCGTCGCACCCCAGGCCCTCGGCGCGCGCGCGAAGATCGAGAAGGCCGTTCGCCGCGCACAGAGCGCACGACCGGGAGCACAGATTCCCCTGGACGTCGACGTCTCCCGCTCGAAGCTCCGTCGCTACGTGGCGACCCTCGCGAAGCGGCTCGACCGGGAGGCCGTGGACGCGGGAGTCGTGCTCAAGGGCATCAAGCCGCGGGTGATCGAGGCAGAGACGGGGCGCATCCTGAAGAAGCTGCCCGTCGGCCTCGAGCTGCGCGTCGCGCTCTCGACGCACAGCCGCGACGCCCTTTCCCTCGAGTTCGTCGTGTTGAAGCCGAAGGTGGTGAACGCCGAGCTCGGCCCCTCCGTCGTCATTCTCCGCGACTCGAAGCGGCTGCTCTTCTACGTCGAGGAGAAGCTCGTCCGGAAGTTCGGGATCGCCACCGGGCAGGCGTCGTACCCGACGCCGACCGGCAACTTCGAGATCACGAACATGCAGCGCAACCCGTGGTGGTATCCGCCGCCGTCTGGCTGGGCGGCCGACTCGAGTCCGGTGCCTCCCGGCCCCGGGAATCCGCTCGGCACGCGCTGGATGGGCATCTCGTCTCCGTACGTCGGAATCCACGGGACGCCCGACGCGGCCTCGATCGGCTACTCGGCCTCGCATGGCTGCATCCGCCTGCGGATCCCTGACGCGGAGTGGCTCTTCCAGCGGGTGGACGTGGGAACGTCCGTGTTCATCCTTCCGCGCTGACGATGGGACGGCGCCTGCTGCTCGTCGCCCAAGGGGTGGCGGTGGGGCTCGTCGTGCTGCTCTTCGCCCTGCTCTTGTGGAAGCTCGTCGACGAGGAGGGTGGCGCGCTCGCAGCCGGTGCGCCGGCACCCGAGTTCACGCTCGAACGGCTCGATCGCGAGGGGGAGCTGTCTCTCTCGTCCCTTCGCGGGAAGGTGGTCGTCGTCAACTTCTGGGCGTCGTGGTGCGTCCCGTGCAAGGAGGAAGCCCCGGTCCTCGAGAAGCTCTGGCGGGAAAAGCGCGGGCGCGGGCTCGTCGTCGTCGGGCTCGACGCGAAGGACTTCCGCCGGGATGCGCGCGCGTTCGTCCGCCGCTTCGGGCTGACGTTCCCGATCGTCTTCGACGGCCCGGGAGACACGATCCCCGACTGGGGAGTCACGGGCTTCCCGGAGACGTTCGTCATCGGCCGGGACGGCCGAGTCGTCGAGGTCTTCGTCGGCGCCGTCAACTCCGACGAGGACCGCGCGCGGCTGCGGGCCGCAGTCGACCGCGCGCTCGGCTCGTGAGCATCCGTCTGGCCTGCGTTCTCGCCTGCCTCCTCGTCGCCGTACCCGTGGCCGGTGCGGCGGAGCCGCCGAACGCGGCGGACCTCGAGGCGGAGCTCGTCTGCCCGGTGTGCGAGACGACGCTCGACCAGTCGAACGCTCCGGTGGCGCAGCGCATGAAGCTCTTCATTCGCGAGCGCATCGCGGCCGGAGACTCGGAGCAGCAGATCAAGGACGCGCTCGTCGCGGAGTTCGGCCCCGGTGTCCTGGCGACGCCGCCCAGGAGTGGGTTCGGGTTGCTGGCGTGGATCATCCCGCTCGCTGCGCTCGCCGTCGGGGCGGCTGCGGTGGCCTTGCTCGTACGGGGCTGGAGCCGCCGGCGGGCCGCGACCGAGGCCGCTCCGGAAGAGCTCGATCCCGAGCTCGAGCGCCGACTGGACGAGGAGCTCGCGCGCTTCGACGCGTAGGGGCCTGTGACGTGGACCTCGGCTCGATCCCGGTCGCGTTTCTCGCGGGCTTCGTCTCGTTCCTCGCGCCGTGCGTGCTGCCGCTCGTTCCCGGCTACCTGTCCGCCGTCTCCGCCGTCGACGCGGACAAGCTCGGCGAGCCGGGAAGCGCGCGCCGCGTCGTCCTCTCGAGCGTTCCCTTCGTCCTGGGCTTCACCGCGTTCTTCGTCGCGCTCGGCGTGGGCGCCGCCCTCGTCGGCGGCCGTCTGTTCGGCGACCAGTTCCTCCTCGAGAAGGTGGCCGGGTTCGTGCTCGTCGTCTTCGGCCTCGCCTTCATGGGCCTGCTGCCGTGGCCCGAGCGGCTCGTCGGCGCCGGCCTGCTCCAGGGTGCGCGGAGCCGCGGCTCGCGCGTCCTCCTCGGCGGCGCGTTCGCCGTCTGCGCGGCACCGTGCATCGGGCCCGTCCTCGCCGGAATCCTCGTGCTCGCCGGCTCGTCGGAGTCGGTCGCCGAGGGCGCCATCCTCCTCGGCGTGTACTCGCTCGGCCTCGCGGTGCCCTTCGTCCTCGCGGGCGCGCTGTTCACGCGCTCGATGGGCGCGTTCCGCTGGCTCCGCGACCACTACCGCGCCATCCAGGTGACCGGTGGCGCCATCATGGTCGCGCTCGGACTGCTGCTCTTCTTCGAGCGCTTCTACGTGCTGCGGGTGTACGTGAACCGGCTGCTCGAGTGGCTCGGCCTCGAGCCGGCGTTCTAGACGACGACGCGGCCCAGAGCGAGATCTCCCGCCGCCGCCCGGCGGCTTGCGGCGGCGACCTGCTCGAGCACGTAGTCGACGTCGACGCCGCGGTGAACCGGCGCGTACGGGCCGAGGCGACGCGACGCCTTCGCGAGCTGCCGCTCGCAGCCGGTGCGGTTGTCACGTGCCGCGTGGTGCCAGGCGACGGCGACGTGGACGAGCCCCTGGAGAAAGTCACGCTCGCCGGGAGGCGCCTCGCGCCACTCGTCCTCGAGCTCCTCGTGCGCCTCGAAGTACGCGCCGCTACGGATCAGCTCGAGTCCCCGCTCCAGGCTCATCTCGGTGATTATCGGCAGCCGCGCGGAGTGGTAGTGTCGCGCGCGTGGCCACGATCCTGCTCGCCGGGGTCGACCTGTTCTTCCGGGGGAAGCTCGAGGCGCTCCTCCCCGGCCACGTGCTCGTGACGAGCGACAGCGTCCACTCGCCGGATCTCGTGATCGCGGACATCGCCCGCATCGAGCCGGAGGAGGTCGTGGACACCTGGCCGGACATCCCGATCGTGGGTTATACGAACCACACAGACCGCGCGGGACTCCGGCGTGCGCACGCCGCCGGGTTCGATCAGGTCATCGTCAAGTCCGCGCTCGTCGAGCGCGCACCGGAGCTCGTTTCGGAGCTGATCGGAGTCACGTAGAGGGGCGTCGGGTAGCGGTCTTGGGCGTCGAAGCCTCCCGCTAGACTCGCTCGCGTGACGTACATCATCGCCGAGCCTTGCATCGACATCAAAGACCTCTCGTGCGTCGACGTCTGCCCGGTCGACTGCATCCACGTCTTCGAGCGGATGCTCATCATCGACCCCGAGGAGTGCATCGACTGCGGTGCCTGCGAGCCCGAGTGCCCGGTGGAGGCGATCTTCCCGGAGGATGCTCTCCCGGACAAGTGGAATGCCTTCGTGGAGATCAACTACGCCTTCCCGGACGCCGGAAAGATCAACCCGCTCGTCGACGCGTACGCCACCGAGCATGACGTCCACAACGTCCTGCCCGACTGACTGACGCCGCAGGCCGGCCGCACGCCGCCGGCCGCAAGCCGCCGGTCCCGGCCGCCGGGTCCCGGTCACCGGTCGCCGTAAGCCACGGTCCGCAGTCGACCTTGTGGCTCTGAGCCACAAGGCGATGAGGAGCCAAGTACCAGTCTGTTACTTGGACACTCGGGCTGTAGCAGTCAGGCCGGGAGCAGGTACGCGCAGGCTCGCCGATCGCCCGGAAGAGGCGACGGTGCGATCTTGGTGACGCGATAGCGCCGCTGTCCGTCCTCGATCTCCGACCCCACCTGCGGCGGCTCGCCGGGCTGCTCGACGAGCGTGTAGCCCGCGGGCGACCATACGAACAGGAGGTATCCGCCCTTGCCGTTCGACCCTCGCTCCACTCCCCGATCCTAGCGCCGGCGATCCTAGCGGCGGGCGGAGGAGGGGGGTAGCTCGACGCGGATTGTCGACCCGCGCGGCCAGCGGGCCTCGGACGTGAACCGGCCGTTGAGCGTGGCCGCACGCTCGGCGAGCATCTCGAGCACCGCGCTCCGCCGTTCGGGCGGGCCGTCGTCCGACACGGAGAGCTCCATGCCTCCCCCGTCGATCTCTCGCACGGTGACCTCGATGTGGCTGAGCGCCCCACGCCGCACCGCCTGGTCGATCGCGTCGCTGACGATCTGGAAGAGGCCGGTCTGCGCGTGCTCGCCCAGCTCGTCTCCGTGTGTGACGTCCACCGCGACCTCGATCTGCCGCCGCGCCTGCACCCGCCTTCCGAGCGCGGTGACGGCCGCCGCGAAGCCGCGCTCGCGAAGCGCCCGCGGCTCGAGGTCCTCGCACAAGGCACGGAGATCCTGTGCCGCCTCCCGGGCGAGTGCGAGCCCGCGGGCGAGCGTCTCGGCCGCCTGCGGCGTGTCTCCGCTCCGAACCGACTCGAGCGCGGCCTCCACCATCTGCGTGATGGCCGACAGGTGCTGAACGGGCCCGTCGTGGATGAGCTCGGCGAGCCGGCGGCGTTCCTCCTGCTCCGCGAGGACTCGCTCGGCGAGGAGCGCCCGTTCGGCGTTCTCCGCGGTCACGCGATCCCGGGTAGAGAGATTGCGGCCACGCTCAGTCGATCATCGCTTCGCGCAGCGCGATGGCCACCGCCTGCGTGCGGGTGTCGGCCTCGAGCTTGGCGAGGATGTGGCGGACGTGACTCTTCACGGTCTCCTGGCTGATGAAGAGCTTCGCCGCGACGTCCACGTTCGACATGCCGTCCGCGAGCAGCTGGAGGATCTCGCGCTCGCGCGGGGTGAGGATGTCCGCCTGTCCCTTCGCGGCGACGAACTCGGCCATGAGCCCGGGGTCGATGAACGTATCCCCAGCCGCGACCTTCTCGATCGCGCGGATGAGCGTCTCGTGCGGGGTCTCTTTGAGGATGTAGCCGCGGGCGCCGGATTCGAGCCCCCGCTGTAGGAGCGACCGCTCGCCGTAGGCCGTGAAGATGAGGATCGCGGTGCCGGGCATCTGCTCGAGGATCTGCTCGGTCGCCTCGAGCCCGTCCATGTCGGGCATGCGCAGGTCCATGATCACGACGTCCGGGCGGCGCCGTTCCGTGAGCGTCACCGCCGTGCGCCCGTCGGCCGCCTCGCCGATCACGCGGATGCGGGGCGAGCGGGAAAGCGCGAGCCGAAGTCCTTCGCGGACGACCTCGTGGTCGTCGGCGATGAGACACGTGATCTCGTCGGCCACGCGGCGATTCTACGAGCCGGTCCGGCGGGTGCGCCTGAGGAGGGCTTAGACAGCGAGTGTCAATTGGGTGGGCCGAGCCGATCCTCTGCGCTCGGTGCGCCGGTATGCCTCACGGATAGGTGCCGCGCGGGCGGCTGCGCGGACGTGCTCGCGCAACGGTTGGGTGAGCGCATTCGGGAGATACGCACGCTCGGAAAAGAGCTCCTCGTACCGCGCCACGAGCTCCGGCCAGTCGCGTTCGAGCGCGGCGAGGAAGTGCTCGCGCACTCCCGGGCGGAGGTGGACCGGAGCGGCCCAGACGGTTCGGGCGCCCGCGGCCTTCGCTGCACGGACGACGGCCCGGAGCCGCCCGGGATCGTCCGAGAGGCCGGGGAGGATCGGGGCGAGCCCGACGCCGACGTCGATGCCCGCGTCCGCGAGGCGCCGGACCGCTTCGAGGCGGCTCCGCGGAGGGGCGGTCCCCGGCTCGGTCGTGCGCCACACGCAGTCGTCGAGCGTCGGCAGGGACACGGTCACGGAGACCGGGACGCGCTCCGCAGCCTCCCGCAGCACGTCGATGTCACGGACGACGAGCGGGCCGCGGGTGATGATCGAGAACGGCGTCCAGGCCTTCGCGAGCTCGCCGATGCAGGCCCGCGTGAGCCGGAAGCGACCTTCGGCCGGCTGGTACGGGTCGGTCGCGGTGCCGATCGCGACCTCCTCCTGGCGCCACGACGCGCGAGCAAGCTCGCCGCGAAGCACGTCCACGACATTCGGCTTGACCCGGATCGAGCGGCCGTAGCGCTCGTCCGCGGGCCGGTCGGCGCGCTGCTCGAACGCGCGGACGTAGCAGAACGTGCACCGGTGGGCACAGCCCATGTACGGGTTGAGCGACCAGCGGAACGGCATCCCGCGGACGGCGTTGAGAGCGGTCTTGCAGGGCTCGAGCCGATACTCGGCGCGCACCGGCCGAGTATAGAACATATGTTCGATCAGCTTTCCCCGGATACGCTGCGGCTAGTGCGCGCCAGGCTCCGCTCACTGGCTTACGCGGGCTTCGGCCGGCTTCCCTTCCGCGCCAAGGTCTTCATCAACCGCCGCGTGAACAGGACGTTCCTGGTCGGAGTGCTCGGGGTCGTGCGGAACCACCGAGGCGAGGTGCTCATCCTTCGGCACACGTACCGCCCGACCTATCCGTACGGCGTTCCGAGCGGGTGGCTGAAGGGCGGCGAGTCTCTCGGCGACGCGCTGAAAAGCGAGATCTCCGAGGAGACGGGTCTCGACGTCGAAGTTCGCCGTGTGCTTCGAGTGGAGAGCTACGAGCGGCCGACCCGGCTCGACGTGTGGCTCGAGTGCAATCTCACCGGAGGCGAGTTCCGGCCGAGCGGCGAAGTCTCGGCGGCAGCGTTTTACGCTCCCGACTCGCTGCCGGAGCTCCTACCCGAGCAACGCGAGTTCCTCCTTTCGCTTCCAGCACGCGACTAGAGTCGCCGCATGAGCGAGCTTCCGGGAGGGATTCGGCAGGTCACGCTGCCGCTGCCGATGCGGCCTGGGCACGTGCACGCATACCTGCTGCCGGGGGCGGACGGCTGGACGGCCGTGGACACCGGTGTGGGCCTCCCTGACGCGAAGGAGCTCTGGCAGGCCGAGCTCGAGCAGGCGGGAGGACGGGTCGCGCGGATCTTCGTCACCCACTTCCACCCCGACCACGTCGGGGCGGCGGCGGACCTCCACGAGCTCACCGGAGCGCCGGTCTACCAGGGCGTCCTCGACTACGCGCAGTGCGAGCTCGTCTGGGGCAACCCCGCCTGGTCGGAGCGCCTCCTCGACTGGTTTCGGCTCCATGGGACTCCTGACGACGTCACAGCGGAGCTCGTGGGTCAGGGCTCCGTCTACCGGCCGTACATCCGCTATCAACCCGATCCGATCCTCGTCGAGGCCGGCGAGCACCTCGACGGCTGGGACATCGTCGCCGCCGCGGGACATTCCGACGGCCAGCTGTGCCTGCTCAAGGACGGCATCCTGATCGCCGCGGACCATCTGCTCGGCAGGATCACCCCGACTGTCGGCCTCTGGCCCGCGAGCCGGGCGGACCCGCTGGGCGACTACCTCACCGCTCTCGACCGGACGATCGAGCTCGCACCGGCGGTCGCGCTGCCCGGCCACGGCGACATCGTCGAGGACCCGGCCGGTCGTGCCCGCGCGTTGCAGGAGCACCATCGCGTCCGGCTCGCGGAGACCGTCGCGGCACTCGGAGCCGTGCCGCGGACAGGCTTCGAGCTCTCCCTCGCGCTCTTCGGCGACGACCTGAAGCCTGCCGCGCGGCGCTTCGCGGTGGCGGAGACGCTCTCGCACGCCGAGCGGCTCGTCCACGAGGGCGCGGCGGTGCGGCACGAGGACGGCGGGGTGGTTACCTATACTGCGTCCTGATTCGCGTGGGCGACGAGCTACCGCCTAGTACCAGCGCCCCTCTGGGGGCGTTGCCGTCTCTGACCAGCACGGGCTCTTCTCGATGAGCACGACTCTTCGGGTGGTCGTGGTGTTCGTGCTCGTGCTCGGAAACGCGATCTTCGTGGCGGCCGAGTACGCGCTCGTGACTGCGCGCCGGAGCCGCCTCGAGGCGCGGGCGGAGCGGGGCGGCCTCGGCGCGCGCACCGCGCTGCGCCTGATGGACGACCCGGTGCGCTTCATCAGCACCGTCCAGGTCGGGATCACGGTGTCCGCGATCCTGCTCGGTGCGATCGGCGAGCCCCTGCTTTCGGGTCTCATGGAGCCGCCGCTCTCGACCACGGTGTCGTTCCTCATCGCGTTCTCGATCCTCACGTATCTCTCCGTCGTGCTGGGCGAGCTCGTGCCGAAGGCGGTCGCGCTTCAGAGGGCCGAGCCGCTCGCGGTGGTCCTTGCTGTACCGCTCGACTGGCTCGCGCGCCTCACGCACCCCCTGGTCTGGCTCCTCCAGGCGTCCGCGAACCTCGTGCTTCGCGTTCTCCGGGTCAAGCCTGCGCCGGCCGGGATGATCGCCTACACCCGCGAGGACATCCGGCACAGCGTCGCGGCGGCCGAGGACGTCGGCGAGCTCCAGACCGCGGAGGAGGAGATGCTGTACAAGGTCTTCGACTTCGCGGCGAAGGAGGTCTCCGCGGTCATGGTGCCGCGGCCCGAGGTAGTCGCCATCTCGGTCGACATGCCGCCGGAGGACGCCCTCGCGACCGTGGTCGACTCGCCGTTCACGCGCTACCCGGTGTTCCGCGACTCGCTCGACGAGATCGTGGGCACCCTCCACGTTCGCGACCTCTTCTCTGCCATACACGACCTCGGGATCGCATCGGTTCAGCTGGAGTCGATCATCCGGCCTTCGTTCGTCGTGCCCGAGACGAAGGACCTCGCCGCGCTGCTCGCCGACTTCCGGCGCGAGAAGCAGCACATGGCGATCGTGATCGACGAGTACGGCGCGATGGAAGGCATCGTCACGCTCGAGGACCTGCTGGAGGAGATCGTCGGCGAGATCGAGGACGAATTCGACCTCCCCGACACGTCCATCGAGCGCATCGACGAGCAGCGGATCCGCATCGACGGCACGTACACGATCGACGACTTCAACGAGGAGTTCGGAAGCGAGCTCGAGCCGGGCGACTACCACACGATGGCGGGCATCGTCTTCGGCGAGCTCGGGCGCCAGCCCGAGGTGGGGGACGAGGTCCACGTGAACGGCCTCCGTCTGACCGTCCTCGAGGTCACCGGCTCACGGATCGAGCGGATCGAGGTCGAATTCGGGGTCGAGGAGAAGCCGGCCGGCGCGCCTGAAGCCGCCTAGTTCCGGCCGCCCGGGTAGGTTCGCGGGCGTGCTGGAGCCGGCCCATCCGTTCCGCTACCGCGACTTCACCCTCTTCTGGATCGCGTTTGTGGCCAACGGCGTGGCC
>Ga0209108_10001568_pt1 | contig 13256 bp, 11 predicted proteins | sample Rifsed10ft1_FD_184003 | JGI IMG/M metagenome (GOLD analysis project Ga0209108, IMG submission 184003) | Soil microbial communities from Rifle, Colorado, USA - sediment 10ft 1 (version 2) | ecosystem: Environmental > Terrestrial > Deep subsurface > Rock core/Sediment | place: Rifle, Colorado...
GACGACGGGCGCTCTCACGCGTCCCGAGTGGACGAGCTCGTTGATGGCGACCCCCGCCCGCGCCCGGTCTCCGTAGCCGAGCCAGCAGATACGCGCCGGGAGCCCCTGGAAAGCGACCCGCGCCGGTGCCAGCTCGAGCCACCTCTGCAGGAGCTCGTCCCCGGGAAAGAGGCCGACGAGCTCCCGGTCGATCTCGGCGATGTCGGCAGGATCGCCGGACAGGGCCGCCCACCGGAAGGGGCCGACGCCGCGGCAGAAGAGCGGCCGAATATACGCCGGGACGAAGCCCGGATATGTGAAGGCGTCCTCTACGCCCGCTTCATAGGCCTCCCCTCGCAGGTTGTTGCCGTAGTCGAAAACGTAGCAACCGATTCGGACGTGCTCGAGGAGCCCTCGCACGTGCTCTGCGATCGAAGCCCGAGCGCGGCGCAGGTACTCGTCAGGATCGGCCCGCCGGAGCACTGCGGCTTCCTCCACGTCCAGTCCCTGCGGTACGTAGCCCGTCAGCGGATCGTGCGCCGCCGTCTGGTCGGTCACGAGATCGAAGCGCTCGCCACGCCGGGCGAGCTCGGGCACGACGTCCGCCGCGTTTCCGAGCAGCCCGACCGAGAGCGCGCGGCCCTCCCGAGCGGCGGTCCGCACCCGGCGGAGGGCCTCGTCCAGCGAATCCGTGGCCTCGTCGAGGTAGCGCGTCTCCAGGCGCCGCTCGATGCGGGACGGATCGACCTCGACGCACAGCGCCGCCGCCCCCGCCATCGTCGCGGCCAGCGGCTGCGCGCCCCCCATCCCTCCGAGCCCGGCTGTCAGGATCGTCCGCCCCGCGAGGTCGGGTGTGCCGAAGTGCTTCTCTCCCGCGGCCGCGAAGGTCTGGTACGTCCCCTGCAGGATTCCCTGCGTGCCGATGTAGATCCAGCTCCCAGCGGTCATCTGCCCGAACATCGTCAGCCCCTCGGCCTCGAGGCGCCGGAACTCCTCCCAGGTGGCCCAACGGGGGACGAGCAGCGCGTTCGCGATGAGCACACGCGGCGCCCACTCCGTCGTCCGGAAGACGCCGACGGGCTTGCCGCTCTGCACGAGGAGCGTCTCGTCCGCACCGAGGCGCAGCAACGTGCGCACGATCTCCTTCAGCGCGTCGTGACTTCGCGCGGCCTTCCCGGAGCCGCCGTAGACGACGAGCTGCTCCGGATGCTCGGCGACCTCGGCGTCGAGGTTGTTCAGGAGCATGCGGAGCGGCGCCTCCGTCTGCCACGAGCGGGCGTTGAGCTCTCGGCCGCGTGGGGCCCGGATGCTCGAGAGATCGCCGCAGAGCGCCTCGACGGCCGGGTCGGCGGCAGTCACGCCGGTCACGCGAGCGCTCCCAGCTCGACCTCGACGGCCGCGAGGAGCTCGCCGGTGCGAATCGCACCTGCGACCCGCTCGATCTCCCTCGCGAGCGAGCGATCCTCGTGCAGCCGCGGCGAGAGCGAGCGGACGAAGCCGTGCGTGAGCCGAACGCCCTCGCCCGGCACGAGCGGTGCGAGGAACTCAACCGCCTGCGCCCCCGCGAGCAGCTCGATGGCCAGCGTGTGCTCGGCGTTCTCGAGCACGCGCAGTGCCTTGAGCCCCGCCGCGTTTCCCATGGAGACGTGATCCTCCTGCCCGGCGCTCGTCGGGATCGAGTCGACGCTCGCCGGGTGCGCGAGCACCTTGTTCTCCGAGACGAGCGCCGCGGCGACGTACTGGGGGATCATGAACCCCGAGTTGAGCCCGCCCTCCTCGACGAGGAACGGCGGCAGCCCGTCCGAGAGGCTCGGGTTCACGAGGCGCTCGATGCGACGCTCGGAGATGCTCGCGAGCTCTGCGACCGCCATCGCGAGCGCGTCGAGCGCGAAGGCGAGCGGCTGTCCGTGGAAGTTGCCGGCAGACACGATGTCCCCCTCGTCGACGAGGACGAGCGGGTTGTCTGTGGCCGCGTTCAGCTCGATCTCGACGGTTGCCTGCACGTAGTCGAGAAGATCCCGGCACGCCCCGTGCACCTGCGGCGCGCACCGCAGCGAGTACGCGTCCTGCACCTTGTCGCACCAGCGGTGGGACTCGATGATCGCCGAGCCCTCGAGCAGCCGCCAGATGTTGGCGGCCGCCTCCTGCTGGCCCTTCAGCGGCCGGCTGCGATGCACGGCGGGGACGAAGCTCGTGCGTGAGCCCTGGAGCGCTTCGAGGGACTGCGCGCACGCAAGATCCGCGGTCGCAGCCAGCCGCCGGGCGCGGACGACGGCGAGCGCTGCCATCGCGGCCATGAACTGCGTCCCGTTGACGAGCGAGAGGCCTTCCTTGCTCGCGAGCTGGATCGGCTCGAGCCCGACCCGCGCGAGTGCCTCGGCGCCGACGAGCCGTTCGCCCCCGACCAGCGCCTCCCCCTCCCCCACGAGCGGGAGCGCGAGATGCGCCAGGGGCGCCAGGTCCCCGCTCGCGCCGACCGAGCCGCGGGAGGGGACGAGCGGCAGGACACCCCGATTCAGGCACTCGATGAGCAGCTCCTCCGTCTCGACGCGGGCGCCCGAGTACCCCTTCGCCAGGGTGTTCGCGCGCAGGAGCATCGCCGCGCGCACCACGTCGTCCGGATACGGCTCGCCCACTCCGCACGCGTGACTGCGCAGGAGCCGGAGCTGGAGCTCTTCCGCCAGCTCTTCAGGGATGTGCGCGGAGACGAAGCGACCGAAGCCGGTGTTCACACCGTACGTGTGCTCGCCGCGCACGGATTCGACGAGCGACCGCGCGGCGCGCATCCGTACGCGGGCGGAGTCAGCGAGGCGCGCGTGGGTACCGAGCACGGCAACGTCCCAGACATCCCCGAGCGTCAGGTCGTCGCCGGTCAGCTCGATCGTGCGCGGCACGGTCCGAGTCTAGAGGCCTATGAGCCGCTCGAGGACCCGCGACTCGTCGACTCCGGGAAGCTCCATACCGGCGGCAGCGGCTTCGTGGAGCACACGCTGCGGCACGAGCCCGACGAGCTCCCCCGCGGCCACGCCGACTCCTCTCGCCGCCGCCTCACGGGTGACCGACGCCACCACCTCGTGCAGCGGAGACCGATCGAGGTCGAGCACGTTCATGCTCACCTGGACGTGGCCGGAGCGAGGAAGCCGAAGCCCGATCGCCTGCACTCCGGGCAGCCCGCCGCTCGACTCGCGGACGGCCGCGGCGACGGCGCGCGCGACCTCGACGTCGTCGGTTGCGAGGTCGAGGTTGTAGGCGACGAGCGGCTTTCGCGCGCCGACGAGCACCGCCCCGGATCGCGGATCGATGCGCGAGGGACCGAAGTCCGGCGCCAGCTCCCCCGCCGCGAGCCGCCGCTCGAGCTCGTCGAGGCCGCCGTGCCGGAGGAACGCCGGTGGTCTCCCGGCTCCCACGTCGCCGTACAGGAAGACCGGGAGTCCGAGCTCGCCGCCTGCGCGCTCGGCGAGCTCATGTGCTGCCGACGCGGCCGTCCCGGCGTCTCCGTCGCGCAGGTACACGAGCGGGACGACGTCCGCCGCGCCGACCCGCGGGTGGACCCCCTCGTGGAGCCGAAGGTCGATGAGGGCGCACGCCGTCGCGATCCCCGCGAGCAGAGACGCGACGAGATCGCCCTTCTCCCCCACGAGCGTGTAGACCGACCGGTGGTGATCCTCGTCGGAGTGGACGTCCAGCAGACGCGCAGACTCCGCGAACGCCGCACCGATGGCCCCGATGACCGAGAAGTCGCGCCCCTCGGACACGTTCGGCACGGCCTCCAGCACGATCCGTACCCTACGGCGCAGTGCCGAGTGAGGAGGAATCGACCGGGCGACGACGGTCGGGCTGGCGCACGTTCGGGCGCCTGCTCGGCTTCCTGCGTCCGTACCGCGCTTCGCTCCTCGTCTCGTCCGCGCTGGCGATCGCCTCGCAGATCGCGCTGATCTTCGTCCCCGTCCTCGCCGGCGCGGTCATAAACGAGCTCGACGATCCCGACAGAAGCGAGCTCGCGCTCTTGATAGCAGCCATCGTCGTGCTCGGGATCCTCCGCGCGGCGCTCATGGTCGGCCGGCGGCTCATCTCGGGCCGGCAGGCTCTTGGCGTCGAGTACGACCTCCGCGACGAGCTGTACGCGCACCTCCTGCGGCTCTCGTTCGGCTTCTACGACCGGAGCCAGACCGGACAGCTCATGTCGCGGGCGACGATCGACCTGCAGTCGGTGCGCTTCTTCCTCGGGTACGGGCTCATCTTCTTCGCCCAGCACGTCGTGACGATCGTCGTCGTCACGGTCGTGCTCTTCTTCTACAGCTGGCAGCTCGCCCTCGTCGCGCTTGCGATCACGCCCGTGGTCGTGCTCACGGCGTACCGCTACAGCCGCGTCTCCCAGCCGGTGCTCCGCAATGTGCAGCAGAAGCTCGCGGACGTCGCCACGGTCGCCGAGGAGAGCATCGTCGGCGTGCACGTCGTCAAGTCCTTCGCGCAGGAAGAGCATCGCGAGGAGCGCTTCGCGGCCGCTGCGGACTCGGTGTTCAGCCAGACGCTCGCGGCGAACCGCCAGCGCGCGCTGTACGTGCCTCTCCTGACGTTCCTTCCTATTGCTGCCCAGGCGGCCGTCCTCCTGGCGGCCGGGCGCATGGTCATCTCTGGATCGCTCTCGACGGGCGCGTTCTTCGCCTTCAACGTCCTCTTCGCGATGTTCGTCATGCCGTTCCGCATGCTCGGCATGTGGATCGGGCAGGCCCAGCGGGCGATCGCCGCGGGCGAGCGGATCTTCGAGATCCTCGACGAGCCGGAGGAGATCGCCGATCTCCCGGCCGCCCGTCCCCTGCCTCCCGGTCCCGGCGCCTTCCGCTTCGAGAACGTCGACTTCGGATACGACCCGGAGCGGCTCGTGCTCGAGGGCATCGATCTCGATCTCGAGGCGGGCCGTACCGTCGCGCTCATCGGCAGGACGGGCTCGGGCAAGACGACTCTCGCGGCGCTTCTGCCGCGGTTCTACGACGTCACGGCGGGGCGTGTGCTCGTCGACGGCGTCGACGTACGGGAGCTCGAGCGGCGCTCGCTGCGACGGGAGATCGGAGTGATCTCGCAGGATCCGTTCCTCTTCTCCGCGAGCGTTCGCGACAACATCGCGTTCGGGCTGCTCGACGCGCCGCACGAGGCCGTCGAGGCGGCCGCTCGCGCCGCGCAGGCGCACGAGTTCATCGAGGAGCTACCGCAGGGCTACGACACCGTCGTCGGCGAGCGCGGCATCACGCTCTCCGGCGGGCAGCGGCAGCGCATCGCAATCGCGCGTGCCCTCCTGATCGACCCGCGCATCCTCATCCTCGACGACGCGACCGCGTCGGTGGACGCGACGACGGAGGCGAAGATCCGAGCCGGACTCCGGGAGGTGATGCGCGACCGGACGACGATCATCATCGCGCACCGGCTCTCGACGATCGCCCTCGCCGACGAGGTCGTCGTCCTGGACGAGGCCCGGATCGCGGCGCGGGGCACGCAGGCGGAGCTCCTCGAGGAGAGCCCGCTCTATCGCGAGATCCACGAGCACGGGCTCCTGCAACAGGTCGTCGCGGGATGATCGAAACGGCGCACATTCGTCGCGAAGTCGTGTCCCACGCGTGCGCACTTCAGGGTTACGCTGGCAGCGGGTGGTGGGCCGGGGTGCCCCGTGGGGGTCGGCTCGGATGAGGGTCTGGCAGGCCGGGACGCATCTCACGGAGCAGCGAGGCGCCCGCGTCGACGACTGGTCGTGGGGTCAGACCCGGCGCCGGCTCGACGCGCTCTTCCGCCTCGCGCGCCCGTATCCGGGGCGAACCACGCTCGCCGTCGCGACGCTCGTCGCGTACACGCTCGTCGCGCTGCTGCCGCCCTACCTCGCAGGCCTCGCGCTCGACGAAGGGATCGGGCAGCAGGACCTCGGCGCCCTCACCTGGATCGTTGTGGCCTTCCTCCTCGCCGGAGTGGCCGCGTTCGTACTCTCCGGAACGCAGACGTACCTCACCGGCTGGGTGGGCGAGCGCGCGCTCGCGGATCTCCGGATCAAGCTCTTCGCACACCTGCAGCGCCTCTCGCTGGGCTTCTACGAGCGCAACCGAACGGGAGCGATCGTCAGCCGCATCACGAACGACGTCGAGGCCCTCGACCAGCTCGTGACCGACGGTGTCTCGAGCCTCGTCCAGAACACCCTCCTCCTCGCGGGCACCGTCGTCGTGCTGTTCTTGCTCGACTGGCGCCTCGCGCTCGCCACGCTCGTCGTCCTGCCGCTCATGGCGATCGCGACCGTCTGGTTCCGCGCCCGCTCGAACCGCGCGTATCGGCGCGTCCGAGAGCGTCTGGGTCTCGTGACCGCGACCCTCGCAGAAGACATCTCGGGTATGCGCGTCGTCCAGTCCTTCACCCGCGAGCCCCAGAGCCAGACGACCTTCCGCGGCATCAACGCGAGCTACCGCGACGCGAACTACGAGACGGTCGTCCTCAACGGGATCTACTTCCCTGCCGTCGACGTCCTCTCCTCGATCGCGACTGCGATCGTGCTCGGCTTCGGGGGCTGGCTCGTCATCGAGGGCAACCTCACGCCCGGCGCGCTCTTCACCTTCACGCTCTACCTCGCGAACTTCTTCGATCCCGTCCAGCAGCTCTCGCAGCTCTACAACACGTTCCTCTCGGCGACGGCCGCGCTCGATCGCATCCTCAACGTGCTGGACGAGGAGCCCGAGGTGGTCGACGCTCCACAGGCGTACGAGCTTCCTCGGATCCGCGGTGACGTGCGGTTCGAGCGGGTTCGCTTCGGCTACGCCGATCTTCCCGACGTCCTCCACGGGTTCGACCTCGCGGTGCAGCCGGGCACGACCGTCGCGCTCGTCGGGCATACGGGCGCGGGGAAGTCGACGATCGCGAAGCTCCTCGCGCGCTTCTACGACCCTCGCGAGGGACGCATCACGATCGACGGGCACGACCTCCGCGACCTGACCCAGACGTCCCTCCGCCGCCAGCTCGGGATCGTCCCGCAGGAGGGCTTCCTGTTTGCCGGGACCGTCGCCGAGAACGTCGCCTTCGGGAGACGGGACGCAGGCCCCGAGGAGATCGAGGCGGCTGCATCTTCGGTCGGGGCGGACGCGTTCGTCTCCGAGCTCCCCGACGGGTACGACACGCAGCTCGGCGAGCGGGGATTCCGCCTGTCGCTCGGTCAGCGCCAGCTGCTCGCGTTCGCGCGAGCGCTCCTCGCCGACCCGAGGATCCTCATCCTGGACGAGGCGACGTCGTCCGTCGACATCGGCACCGAGCGCCGGATCGAGGGCGGGCTGCGGCGGCTCCTGGCGGGCCGGACGGCATTCGTGATCGCGCACCGGCTCTCCACGATCCGCGGGGCCGACCTCATCGTCGTGCTCGACCACGGCCGGATCGTCGAGCGGGGAACGCACGACGAGCTGATCGCGTCGGACGGCGCCTACAGCGGCCTGTACGGGGACTGGGCCGCCGACGTCGCCTGACGCCCGCCGCGTCCTACCGCCCGCACGAGGTCCGCGCGTAGGCTTCGGGCATGGGTCTCTCGGAAGAGACCGAAGCGCAGCCGGAAGAACCGCTGTCGGCGCCGGTCGAGAGCGCGTCCGGGCCGCTCTCCGAGGAGGCGGTCCGCGACACGAGGCTCACGCCGGCCGAGGCCGTCGCGGGCATGCGCATTCGCGTGCCGGCGCGCGGCAACCGGAAGCTCAAGCTCCTGCTCGAGAAGGTCGAGGCCGACAAGCAGCTGAAGGCCTGGTGGCACGTGGCGAACGTGAATGCGGTCGTCCGGCTCGAGATCAACGACCACTCCTGGGTGCACATCCAGATCGTGGCGAACGTCGCCGTGAAGCTCCTGCGCCAGCTCGTGAAGCACGGCGTCACGCCGTCGCTCGTGCGCGACTATCGAATGACCACCGACGACTCGGAGGTGCTCGTCGTCCTCGCCGCGCTCTTGCACGACGTCGGGATGTCCGTCCATCGTCGCGACCACGAGGAGTTCAGCCTCTTTCTCGCCGAGCCCAAGATCCGCGAGCTCCTGGATGACCTCTACGACGAGCCCGAGCGCACGGTGATGGCCTCCGAGACCCTGCAGGCGATCATCAGCCACCGCGCCGACGGTGAGCCGCTCGCGCTGGAAGCGGGCATCCTCCGCGTCGCGGATGCGCTCGACCTGGCCAAGGGGCGGTCCCGCATCCCCTTCGAGCGCGGATCCGTCTCGATCCACTCGCTCTCTGCCGCGGCGATCGACGAGGTCCACATCGGGGACGGCGAGACCCGCCCCGTCATGGTCGAGATCCGGATGAACAACTCGTCCGGCATCTACCAGGTCGACGGGCTGCTCAAGGCGAAGCTGCGCGGGTCCGGGCTCGAGCCGTACATCGAGGTCGTCGCGCGCATCGACACCGAGGCGGAGAAGCGCCTCGTTCCCGTGTACAGGCTCGAGATCGGCGGCCCGGGCGGAGGGGGAAGCGGGACGCCGACCAGCTAGACTCCGGGCGCCGTTGCGGGGTCGTCTAACGGCAGGACGCCTGGCTCTGGACCAGGAAGTTGGGGTTCGAATCCCTGCCCCGCAGCCTCGCAAGCTGTTGCCTCACGCGTTGACGCTCGTAACAGCTTTCCTGAGGATTTTGTAATGAACTGCGGCGTGCTTTGTGCCGCTTCCGGTACGGTCTCCTGCAGCGATTGACACGAGCGGGCCTTCGTGCATGGCCCGCGCCCCTGTCTCCGACCAGGAGGTTTCGTTCTGAGGGCTCTCTTCGTCGGCCTGTGCGCGCTCGTTCTGCTGACACAGGCCGCTGCGGCAGCGAACCAGGAGCGACCGGCGACCGCCCAGAAGCAGGGCGCGAAGGCCAGCAGCACCGAGAAGGACCGAGCACGCGTGCTACAGAGGAAGCTGGCGCTCAAGCTCGAGGCAGCTCGCAGGCACCGAAGCACGATCCGCTTCTTCAAGACGCATCGCTGGCTCGTTCGCTCGAACGAGCATCGAGCCGCCGCGCACCTCGCCCTCCGGCGGGCGCACCGCGGTCTCGCGAGGGTGACGAAGGAGATCGCCTACTACCGCCGGCTCGTTCGGCAGTCCGAGGACCACCTCCGCGCCCGGCGGCTGAAGGCAGCACAGCCACGGAGGGCGATCTGCGGCGTCTTCGGCCAGTACTGCCAGCAGGCGATTTCCGTCGCCTGGTGCGAGTCACGGCTCTCGCCCGCTGCCCGGAACGGCCAGTACCTCGGCCTGTTCCAGATGGGGTCGTCCGAGCGTCGGCTCTTCGGCCATGGCCGGTCCGCGTACGAGCAAGCGGTGGCGGCCCACCGCTACTTCGTCCACTCGGGACAGGACTGGAGCCCGTGGAGCTGCCGCTGGGCGGCGTACTGAGCCAGCGGCTGGCGCGGGCTACCGGCGAACGTCGTTTTCGTCGCAAAGTGCGCACCCGCGGTTCGCGCGCGGGTTTCATTTCTCCCGTCCTTCTGGTAGGTGTCCGCTTACGTGTGGGGACGGCGGAAGCGCGACCGCCTGCGGCCCCTTGACGAGGCCGCGGCGTACGCGCGCTGTCACGGCGAACGGGACGAGAACGTCCGCATCGTGAAGCTCCCGCCGCGCAGGGTCCGCTACGAGGCGGTGCTCTCGAGCGGAGAGGTCATCAGGCGCGAGTTCGAGGAGCGGCTCGACACGCGCGAGCCCGAGTCGGCGTTCTAGCCGGGGCGGCCTCCTACCGCCTGACGAGGATCTCGGCGAGCGCCTTCCGGCCGAGATCCGGAACCGCGCAGCCGTCGGCCGGGTAGCCGACCGGGATCAGCACGTACGGCCGCTCGTTCTCCGGGCGGCCGAGGGCCTCGCGCAGGAACCCCATGGGGCTCGGCGTGTGCGTGAGGGTCGCGAGCCCGGCCTCGTGGAGGCTCGCCAGCAACAGGCCGACGGCGATCCCGACCGACTCCCGGACGTAGTAGTGCTTGACCTTCGCCCCGTCCGGCCGCATGCCGTACGCCTGCTCGAAGACCACGATCAGGAAGGGCGCGACCTCGATGTGCGGCTTCCGCCAGTCGGTTCCGAGTGGCCGGAGCGCCTCCAGCCACTCGTCCGGCATCCGCCCCTCGTAGCTCCGCCGCTCCTCCTCCTCCGCCGCCTCGCGAATGCGGCGCTTGAGCTCCGGGTCGGAGACGAGGACGAACGTCCACGGCTCCTGATGCGCACCCGAGGGAGCCGTTCCCGCCGTCGCGATAGCGTTTTCGACGAGCTCGAGCGGAACGGGCTCCGGGGAGAAGTCGCGCACCGTCCGCCGGCGCTCCATGTGCTCGAGGAACCGCCGTGACCGCGCGAGCTGCTCGGCCTCGGGGAGCCGCTCGAACGCGAGCGGGACGAAGCGGGGCTCGTCGGGCACCCGCGAAGCTTACGCAGGCGGTTCCGCTAGGATTCCCGCCCCGGCCCATTCGTCTAGCGGCCTAGGACACCGCCCTCTCACGGCGGCGGCACGGGTTCGAATCCCGTATGGGCCTTCACGGGCCCGCTCAGCGACACGGATTGGCTTGGTTGAGCGGGTCGGGTGTTGCGGCTTCCCTGTCATTATCCACGTGTGAGCGCAAGCCGCACAATCTGGATCGTGCTGGCGCTGATAGTCGCCGTGATGGTGCTCGTCTATCTCGGCAGCCAGACCCTTCAGCCAGCGTCCTAGAAGGGCGGCTCCCTCCGGGCCTACCATCTGCGCGAACGCGCAGCGGCTCTGACCCGTCGCCCGAGAGAGAAGGCCCCTTGGCTCTTTGGCGCGTGTCACGTTCGAAATCCCTCTCGACGTGCCGCGCTCTCGCCGCCGCCACCCTCGTATAGTCGAGTCGTCCAAATCTGACGAGGAGGTCGAGATGGCGAAGTGGTCCGTTCTCACGGGACGCCGGATCAAGCCCGGCGCGTACGACGAGTGGCGCAAGGCGTGGCAGCCGGAAGAGATGCCAGCCGGCGTGAAGGCGTACATCCTCCGCAAGGCCACCGACCCCGACGAGGTGATCGCGTTCGGGTTCTTCGACGGGACGAGGGAGGAGCTCGAGGCGGTGCGCCCGGATCAGGCCTCCGAGGACGCGCGTCATGCGCGCATGGCGCCGCACGTCGAGAGCCAGTTCGCCGACGGGGTCTACGAGGTCGTCGAGATCGTCGAGTGGTAGCTCTCGAACCCGGCTAGCGCCGGCCTCGAGGCGGTTCGGGGCCGGCGCTAGCCTGGGCGGAGCCAGCCCAGCATGAGCGCGCTCCGGAAGGCGGCGACGCCTCGCCGGCGCATCCGGAGCACTTGACAGGTCTACGCTCGGCGCGTCATGGTGGCGGACGCAAAGGAGGCGCGTCGCCATGAGCACAGCCCATTGGAAGACAGCGCACACGATCGTACTGCTCGTCGTAACCGGCTCGATCCTTGGTCTCGGCGCCATATCGACGTACGTCACGTTCGACGAAGCGTGGAATTGGGGTGTCTGGTCATTCATCATCCTTGCGGCGCTGCTCACTGCGTTGCTGTGCGTTATCGGTCATGGGCTCACCAAGAGAGTGGACGGCGCCCTCATGGATGAGCGATTCAGGATCTCGCTGTCGCAGTTTCAAGTTGCCGTCTGGACAGTTGTGGTGCTGGCGGCTTGGGGTGCCGCCGTCTTCGCGAATCTGGGGCTCAACCAGTCCGGAACTGCCGCATTCGACGTAAGCATTCCGTCTGAACTCTGGCTCGCACTCGGGATCAGCCTTGCCTCACTTGGCGGCGCAAAACTGATCCAGGCAAGCGACGTCCGGACTCCTCCTGCGCCGATCGACGAATCGTCCACCGGAGGCACGATCCTCGCACACCGCATCGGTCAATCTTCCGGCCAACCTCTGGCTGGCTGGACCACGCGCGGCAATCTTCTCGCGCATGCGAGTCCGGGGAGGGCGACGTGGGGTGATCTCTTCGCGGCAGACACCGCCAGTGCCGGCGGCGTCCCGGACATCTCGAAGATTCAGATGTTCTTCTTCACAGTCGTACTTGCCTTCGGATACGCCGTTGCGTGCGCAGACCTCTTCGGTACGCACGGCACGACCCCCATCACGGGTCTTCCGACGCTCAATGAATCCTTCGTGATCCTGCTCGGGATAAGCCAGGGTGCGTACCTCACGAAGAAGAGCGTCGACGTAAAGATGAATCCCTAGTCCATCGACGAGAGCCTCCGTCGGCTAGCGCGGGCGTGTTCTTGCCTAAGAGCGTGAGTTCGACAAGACCTTCTCGCCGACGGCTCCCATTGTCGCCTTGGCTTCGAAGCTCAGTGGCGACGTGTGCGGCTGCCGCCGAGCTCGCTGCGGGCGCGCGCCACCTCGGGCGCGAGCCGCGTGGCGAGCGCCGCGGGGCGGAGCCAGTCCAGCACGAGCTCGCTCCGGAACGCGGCGACGCCGCGCCGTCGCAGCTCCTCGCACGCCGGAACCGCTCGCCGCGGGTCGCCGAGGACGAGCACGAGATCCCAGCCGCGCTTTCTGGCCGCCCGCGCAACGTCGGCCGCGACCGACCGCGCAAAACGGCCTCTCCGCGCCTCCACGCGCCGCTCCCAGAGGTCGCGCTGGGAGCTCGACCGTGCCGCGGACGCCTTCTCGCCGGATCCGCGTGGGCGCGAGTACGACGGACCGACGAGCTCGTGCTCCTCGGCCTCCGTCGTATCGAGCTCGAGCTTGAGGATCTCCTCGACCTTCCGCGGGTGCCACTCGGCGATCGTCGCGCCGTCGGCGGAGACGAGCATCAGACCTGCGGCGGAGTCCGAGCCATGCTGTCCGCTCATCGATCGCGTACCTCCCGACCCCACTCTAGACCTCGAAGCCGCTCGCGCGGCAGGAAGGTCTACGGACGGACGACGATGGTGAACGTCAGCGTGGACTTCACCTTCAGGTTGTCCCGGAGCTCGACCGTGACGCGATACCGGCCGGCCTTCACGGGCTTTCCGACGAACACGCCGAGCTGCTTGTTGAACTTCACGCCCTTCGGGAGCGGGCCCTTCTTCAGCTTCCACGCCTTCGGGAGGACGCCGCCCGTCGAGCGCAGCTTCAGCTTCCAGAGCTTTCCGACCTTGGCCGGCTTCGGCGTCGGGCGGGTGACGGCGATCCGCTGCCGCGACCACGATGCGACCCGGGAACGTGTCCACGCGGCCGTGCTCGTCCGTCGCGCTCGCCGTGTACGAGAACGCCCCCGCCTCGCGCGGGGTACCGCTGAACGTCGCCGTGGCCGAGTCAGCGGACGAAGTGGCAGAGGTCATCGCCGAACTGGAAGAAGAGATGCAGGAAGCCGCGAACAAGCTGG
>Ga0209108_10001575_pt1 | contig 13244 bp, 12 predicted proteins | sample Rifsed10ft1_FD_184003 | JGI IMG/M metagenome (GOLD analysis project Ga0209108, IMG submission 184003) | Soil microbial communities from Rifle, Colorado, USA - sediment 10ft 1 (version 2) | ecosystem: Environmental > Terrestrial > Deep subsurface > Rock core/Sediment | place: Rifle, Colorado...
TCGAGCCGCGCCTGCGCCTCGGCGTAGCGCCGGAGCGTGGCGTCGTCGTGCGCGCCTCCCGCCATCGCTGTCTCGAGCCGTCGCAAGTCGTTCTCGACCTCGAGCAGGTCGCGCGCGCCTGAGAGCGCGTACTCGCGCAGGGTGATGTCGAACTCGAGTGGCGGGCGCTGATCGTGGAGCGCGACGCGCGTTCCCTTCGCGAACGCGAGCTTTCCTCCCTGGATGGACGTCTCGCCGGCGATCGCGCGCAGCAGTGTCGTCTTGCCCGCGCCGTTCGCGCCGGCGAGCGACAGGCGGTCCTTCCGCCCGACCGTGAACGAAACGCCCTCGAATAGCGGGTCGCCCGCAAACTCCTTCCGCAGCTCGGATGCGATGAGGACGGCCATGACGGCCGAAGGGTAGTGCGAGGTCGCGGCTGAAGCTTCCGACCCGCGACGCTTGCGTGCATCAGGACATGTTCAGTTGCTGACCAATCCGACCGGATGACGCTGTACATACCGCTCCCGAGGGGTGTCGGTCGCGCCGCCTCGCGGCGACACTCAGCGGTTGAACATGACAACGATCACCCGGGTCCTCATTGGCGCTCTCGTGCTCTCGCTCGTGTTGGGAGGGATCGCGAGCGGCGCCGCCTCCGAGAGGCACGCCCAGGGCGGGATACCGAACGCGCGTGGAGTCTTTAGCGGGTGCTACGAGGATCGCACCGGCGTGCTTCGGCTCGTTCCCGGGACGCAAGGTTGTCGCCCGAGCGAGAGCCGCGCGACGTGGAGCCGACGTGGGCAGCGTGGGCCAATCGGTCCCGTCGGCCCTCAGGGCGAGGTAGGCCCGCAGGGGGTACAAGGCGCACAGGGCGCACCCGGCGAGCGCGGCGCGACGGGCGCAAGGGGTGCCACGGGGGCGACCGGTGCGACGGGCGCAACCGGCCCTGCCGGTGCGACGGGCACGGCGGGCGCCGACGGTGCGACCGGGCCGCAGGGAGTACAGGGTGACCCCGGCGCGCAAGGGCTGCAGGGCGTCCAGGGGATCGCGGGCCCTTCCGACTCGCAGGTCCTCGCACCGATGGCAGGCACCTCGGCAGCCGGGTTGAACGCGGGTCAGACGTACTCCCTCGCGAGCACGTGCCCGGCCGGGACCAAGATCCTCGGCGGTGGGTACACGTACGCGGTGTCCAACGCCGGCCAGACGAATCGGGTCTCGGTGAGCCCCTATCCCAGCTCGGCGACCGAGTGGACGGTTCTCGTGCGCGTAAACACGAGCCTCGGCGGCTCGGTGACGATCTCGCTGTCGGTCTACGCGGTCTGCACGGTCTGAGCGACGAGTCGCCGCGCGGCTGCGGCGATATGCACGGCGTCGATGCCGGCCGCCGACAGAAGCTCCTCGCTGGTGCCCGACTTCGGCATCCCCTGCACCGCGAGCTTCACCACGCGCGGCGGCTCGTCCGAGTCGGCGAGTGCTGCGAGCACGGCGTCCCCCAGGCCGCCCTCGGGCCAGTGGTCCTCGACCGTCACGAGGCGTCCGCCCGTTGCCTCGGCTGCCGCGCGTAGCGTCTCCGCGTCTAGCGGCTTGATCGAGTAGAGGTCCACGACGCGTGCGGCGATTCCTTCCTCCTCGAGCGCGGCAGCAGCCTTCAGCGATTCGTGGACCGTGATTCCCGCGCCGATCAGCGCGACCTCGTCGTTCTCACTCGAGCGCACGACGCGGCTGCCGCCGATCGCGAACTCCTCGTCGGGGGAGTAGAGCACCTGAGTCGCCGGCCGGAGCGTGCGGAGGTACGAGATCCCCTCCCTGTCGGCCATCGCCGCCACGAGCTTCGCCGTCTGGTTCGCGTCGCACGGGTGGAGCACTGTGCTCCCGTGGATCGCGCGGAGCGATGCGATGTCTTCGAGCGCCATCTGCGATGGGCCGTCCTCGCCGATCGACACGCCGGCATGCGAGCCGCAGAGCGAGAACGTCGCGCGGCTGATCGCCGCCATGCGTACGAAGTCAAATGCGCGCGAGAAGAAGGCGGCGAAAGTCGAGGCGAACGGTCGCCAGCCCACGGCCTGCAGGCCGACCGCGGCCGCTACAAGCTGCTGCTCGGCGATGTACATCTCGAAGTAGCGGTCGGGGTGCGCCTTGGCGAACGTCTCGGCGAAGGTCGAGTTCGAGACCTCACCGTCGACGACGACGACGTCGGGTCGCGCGGTGCCGAGCGCCGCGAGGGCATCCCCATAGGCCTTGCGCGTCGCGACATCCGTGCCCAGCTCGTAGCGCGGGAGCTCCAACACGCCTGGGGCCGGTCGCGCGGGGACGGCTGCGTCCGGCCGCGCGACCTCGATGCGAACGTCGGTGAGGCCACCGAGCTCGGCGATCGCCGCCTCCGGATCGTCGAGCGGCTTGCCGTGGAAACCGTTCGCGTTCTCGACCGCCGCGACGCCCTTGCCCTTCATCGTGCGGGCGACGACCACCGTCGGCCTTCCCGTGGTCGCGACCGCCTCGCCGAACGCCTGGTCGATCGACTCGAGATCGTGCCCGTCGATCTCGATCGCATTCCAGCCGAATGCCGCCGCGCGCGCGGCATAGGTGTCGAGATCCCAACCGACCATCGTCGCGCCGCGCTGGCCGAGGCGGTTGACGTCGATGATGGCCGTGAGGTTGTCGAGCTCGTAGTGCGCGGCGTGCTCGAACGCCTCCCACATCGAACCTTCTGCCATCTCGCTGTCGCCGCAGAGCACCCACACGCGATTCGGCAGGCGCTCGAGGTACTTCCCCGCGAGCGCCATCCCGACGCCGATGGGGAGGCCCTGGCCCAGCGAGCCCGTCGCGACGTCGACCCACGGGATGATCGGTGTCGGATGGCCCTCGAGCATGCTCGAGTGCTTCCGATAGTCGAGGAGGTCGTCGTCGGAGACGACGCCGGCTGCGCGGTAGATGGCGTACAGGAGCGTCGACGCGTGTCCCTTCGAGAAGATCAGCCGGTCGTTCGCTGGGCTCTTGGGCTCCGAGAAGTCGTAGCGGAGGTAGCCATCGACGAGCACGGCGAGGAGATCGGCTGCGGACATGGCCGAAGTCGGGTGCCCCGACTTCGCGGTCGCGCTCATGCGCACCGAGTCGACGCGGAACTGCTGCGCCAGCTCTCGCCGTCTGTCCGCCGCGGTCACGGGCGGCATTCTACGGCGGGGCCGGAGGGGCTATCGTTGGCACGTGGCGCGCAGCAGATTGCACGAGCTGTCAGAGCGTGGCGTCAGCGTCTGGGTGGACTCGCTCTCGCGCGAGATGCTCGAGACCGGCGAGCTGAAGCGGCTCATCCACGAGGACGCGGTCGTCGGCGTCACGTCGAATCCGACGATCTTCGAGAAGGCACTGTCGACGGGCGACTGGTACGACGAGCAACTCCGCGCTGAGCTCGAGCACTCGGACGACACGCGGGACGTCTTCTTCGCTCTCGCGATCGAGGACATCAAGCGCGCGTGCGATCTCCTGCGGCCCGTATGGGATCGCACAGGCGGCGTCGACGGGTTCGTCTCGCTCGAGGTCGACCCAGACCTCGCGTACGAGCGCGACGCGACCTTCGACCAAGCGAAGCTCCTGACCGAGCTCGTCGACCGCTCGAACCTGCTCGTGAAGATCCCGGCAACCGTTCCCGGGATCGGCGCGATCGAGGACTCGATCGCGGCTGGGCGGTCGATCAACGTCACGCTGATCTTCTCGCTCGAGCGTCACGCGGCCGTCGCCGAGGCATTCATCCGGGGCCTCGAGCGGCTCGTCGCTTCGGGCGGCGACCCGACGCACGTGGCCTCGGTGGCAAGCTTCTTCGTCTCCCGCGTGGACACCGAGGCGGACCGTCGGCTCGCCGAGGTCGGACGCGAGGACCTGCAGGGGCGGCTCGCCGTGGACAACGCGAAGCTCGCGTACCAGCACTACCTCGGGGTCTTCTCCGGCCGACGGTGGGAGGCACTGGCCGCCGCCGGTGCACGTCCGCAGCGCTGCCTCTGGGCCTCCACCTCCACGAAGAATCCGGCGTACCGCGACGTTCTCTACGTCGAGGACCTCATCGGTACGGCAACCGTGAACACGATGCCGTTCGAGACGATCTCTGCCTTCCAGGATCACGGCGTCTCGCACGAGACCCTCACTCAGGGCGTGGACGAGGCGCAGGCTCTGCTCGGCAGACTCGCCGCGGCGGGAGTCGACTACGACGACGTCACGGACACGCTCGAGCGGGAAGGCGTGCAGAAGTTCTCGGACTCGTTCGCGTCGCTGCTCGCGGGCATCGACGCGAAGCGCGCGGTTCTGGCGGTGTAGGGACGAGGGCCTCGCGTCGTAAGGGGCGAGGGCCGGCCAGGTCCGGCCCCTACTAGTGCGTCACCGTGCCCGCGGGGTTTCCGACCTTGAGGAGGCCGACCTGGCCGAGGTCGACGTGAGCGAACGCGTGGCTGACGAATGGGTACATCCCCTCTTCGTCGATCTTCACGTCGAACACCGCGCCGCCACCTGCGGGAACGCCGACCGTCTGCACGCCCTGCTGGAACTGCGTCATGTCCCCGTTCACCCAGGCGCGATCGAAGATCGTCCCGACCACGTGGAAGTCCGTGTCGAGCGTCGGCCCGGCTGCGACGACGTAGAAACGCACTGTGTCGCCGGGATCCGACGTCAACGGATGCGTGACGTACTGGTTCGCGTACCCGTTGAAGGTCGTCCAGTCCGGCTGCATCGCGCGGGCCTTGTCCATGCTCAGCGAGGCGGGCTCGGAGACGCCGTCGCCGTTCAGGTACCACTCGCTCGCGACGAGCACGTACTCGTGATCGGCCTTGGGCAGCGGCGTCGCGGGGTCGACGACGATCGCGCCGTACATCCCGTTCGCGATGTGTGCGAGGACGGGCTTCGTCCCACAGTGGTACATGTAGACGCCGGGGTCGTTCGCGCGGAACCGGAACGTGAACGACTCTCCTGGCGCGACGTCGCGGAACGCGATGTTCGGCGCGATGCGGGCCGCGTGGAAGTCGATCGAGTGCGGGATCGCGCCCCCGTTCGTCAGGGTCATCTCGACCATCTGGCCCTCACGGACATGCACGATCGGCCCCGGCGCACCGTGCCCGTCGAACGCCCAGGTGTTGTACTTCACGCCCGGCGCGATCTCGACGACCATGTCCTTGAGGGTCATGTGCACCTTCACGAGCTCGCCTGCCGGGACCGGCGGGAGCACCGCGCTCGTCGCCTGGTGCGCCATCGCGAGCTCCGCGGCGTTCTCACCGGTCTTTCCGGCGAAGCTCTCCAGCGGCAGGCTGACGGCGCTCGATCCGGAATGATCCATCGCACCCGTCGCGGCGACCGCCTCGTCGCGCGCGTCGTCAGCGGTCTTCACGAGCACGACCGCCGTGATCGCGAGTACGGCCACCGCGATGCCGAGGAAGAGGGCGAGAATCATGAGTCCGATGCCGGACGAGCCCGGCTCGCGGTCTCGCGTCGGCGTTCGATAGCGCTGCGTCGCCTGGTAGCTGGTCATTCCGCCTCCCGGAGTCTCGAAGTGCCCCCACGGTAGGAGCGGCTACGTGTTCGCGCCTCCGCACGGGATACGAGGGCGGCGTGCGGGCTTCTACGGAACCACGACTGCGGTAAGCAGTGCTTCGTGCAGGAGCCCGTTGGACGTGATCGCGCTACCGCTGTCGATGCGGGCCTCGCCTGCGAAGTCGGACAGCCTCCCACCGGCCTCCTCGACGACGACCTGAACGGCGGCGAGGTCCCACTCGCTCAGGCCCATCGCGTCGACCGCCCCGTCCACCGCGCCCTCCGCGACGAGCATGTGCGCCCAGAAGTCGCCGAAGCCCCGCCTATGCCACGCGCGGCGCGCGAGCTCGGGAATCGCCTGCTCGATGGCGAACGAGAGCACGGCCTCCTCGACGGTCGCGATCGCGGACACGTGGATCGGCTCGCTGTTCGCGAACGCCCCGGCTCCGCGCTCGGCCCACCACCGGCGTCCGAGTGCGGGCGCTGACACGACTCCGACCCGCACGACACCGTCCTCCTCGAGCGCGATCAGCGTCGCCCAGATCGGAATCCCGCGGGCGTAGTTCCGCGTGCCGTCGATCGGGTCGAGGATCCAGCGCCGTGAAGCAGCGCCGATGGCGCCCAGCTCTTCGCCGAGGATCGCGTCGTGCGGGCGCTCCTCGGCGAGGATCCGGCGGAGCTCGGACTCGACCGCTCGGTCCGCTTCGGTGACGGGCGTCAGGTCGGGCTTCGTCTCGATCGCGAGCCCCGAGCGGAAGCTCGGACGCGAGAGTGTGTCCGCGGCGTCGGCGAGTCTGAGTGCCAGCTCGAGGTCGGGGCTCATAGCCTCGACCCTAGCGGGCTACCTGCCGGAGATCCTGAAGGTCGGGCGGACGACCTTGACGGTGACCGGCGCCGACCACGTCATCGCCGGCGTGCCGACTTGCGCCGCGTTCAGGCCGCGGACGCGGTAGTACCAGACGCCTGCCGGGAGCTGGAGGACGGTCGAGGTCGCGACGGTACGCCTTGACCCCTGCTTGCGCCAGGGATACGCGACGCGCGACCACTGCACCTCGTACTCCGTCGCGCCGACGACCGGGCGCCAGGCCACGAGCGGCGAAGAGAAGACGACAGGCAGCGAGCCCGCCTGGGCGAGCAGGCGTCCGTTCGGCCTCAGTCCGGACACATACGGGCCACCTCCGCTCGTCTGCGCCGGCTTCGAGTCCTTCCCGAACACACCGACCCGGCCGGCTTCGCAGGCGTCCTGGGGCTTCTCGTAGTCCCAGTATTCGAACGTTCCGTCAATGTCGCGGATCACCACCGGCACTACGGTCCAGTAGTAGCGCGTCGTCTGAACATCGACGTCAGGAAGATCGAGGCGGAGCAGACTCCGATCGTCCTCGAACGATTCGTTCGCCACGAGCGGAAACGTGTCGGCCGTGTATGTCTTCGCGTGCTCGTTCTTGTCGTTCGGAAGGATCCCGCCAAAGGCCAGGTCCAGTTCGGCGACGTTGGCCGGAAGCTTGAGTGGGCCGTTCACTCGTGGCGCGAACGCAGGGCTTCCGACGACAGATCCCTTGAAGACGACGTTGACGCAGTCGCGGTCGGAGAACACATAGGCCCTGAACAGGCGGAACTCCGTTCCGTCGAGCGACCGATCTCCGGTGAAGGTCAGCCCCGGCATCAGCTGATGAGGCGGTGCAAGACCCGTGCTAGCCGTGTCGGAAAGCGCCGCGATCAGCCGGATCGGCCCAGATGTCCACGACGGGTTGGTGGCCGTGTACAGGGCCGTCCACGGTCCAAACGACACGGCCGGCAGGCCGTTCGGAAGCGCGCCTACCGCGCTGCGGAGAGCGCGAACGCGCCACTGAACCGTTCGCCACCAGCCCTCCTCGAGATGGAAGCTGTAGACGTCTCGCTGATCGGCTACGTTTGTGTGCGTTTGGACGATCTTATTGAGCCAGTTACCCGGGCCCGTGCCACCGAACCACACCTCGTATCCGGTAGCACCTTCCACAGGCGTCCAGCGGACGAGTCCGGGTCTGGACGCGAGCGGCACCGGGATGTTCTCCCAGCGCATGTTGAAGCCGTAGGGCTTGCTCCACGCTGACGCGCCCTCGGTCGTCACCGAGCGAACGCGCGCATACAGGGCGTAGGGGCTCTTGCCCGTGAACCACGGCAGCGTCACGTTGATAGAGAGGGCCGGGATTCTGATCGGGGGGATGGTCACTTTGACGTCCACCTCGCCCGACGCGCCGTCGCCACCCGCGCCGATCGAGCTGGGATCGTTCGCCTTGACGAAGGTGACTTTGACCGGGCGGCAGTGCTTCCCGGAGTTCGCGTCCGTCGAGACGTTCGACCAGATCACGGAGCTGCCGGTGAACGAGCTGCTCGTCGCGAGCTCGAACTCGTAGCAGGACGCGCCGCGCACGGGATTCCACGCGAATGCGGGTGTGCGCGAGAAGGTGCGCTGCGCTTCGTTCGGCCGGAGCTCGAAACCACGCAGGCCCTTCGGCGTGCCCGGGACGGCCGCCTCGCGGGCGGAGGCGGATGTGACGAGCGTTGCGCCGAGGAGAGCCACGGCGACGAGAGCGAGGCGGGCCGCACGCATCGCAACTCATTTCGGCACCGGGGACGGCCGACTTGAGCGCTGCTCAGTCCAGCTGCAGGTACAGAACCGCGACGATGAAGGTGCCGGCGAACAGCAGCCAGAAGAGCAGGAAGAGCGCCCAGCCGAAGCGGAGGTTGCGGCGTGCGAGCTCTGGATCCATCAGAGGAGCACCGGGTCGAGCGCCGCGGCGGTGAAGAGCAGCGCGAGGTACAGGAGCGAGTAGTGGAACAGGACCTTCGCGCGGGCGCGTGAGAGGTCGCGCCGGAGCAACACGGCGAGCGCGACGAATACGGCGCCGAGCACGACCGCGGCGACCGTATACAGCGGGCCGAGCCAAAGCCCCACGACGACCGTGAACGCGACCATCGCGAGCGAGTAGAGCACGATCTGGCGCGCGGTCTCACGGTCGCCGCGCACGACCGGAAGCATCGGTACGCCGGCCGCCGCATATGCGTTCTTGATCATCAGCGCGAGCGCCCAGAAGTGGGGCGGAGTCCAGAGGAAGACGATGAGGAAGAGCCACAGCGCGGGTAGCGCGAGCGATCCGGTTGCGGCCGCGTAGCCGACGAGCGGCGGTACGGCTCCTGCAGCACCTCCGATGACGATGTTCTGCGGTGTCGAGCGCTTGAGCCAGCGCGTGTAGACGAGGACGTAGAAGAGGTTGCCCACGAGTGCGAGCACTGCGGTCAGCACGTTCACTGCCGAGGCGAGGAGCGCGAACGAGATCGCCGACAGGAGGATCCCGAACTCGAGCGCCTGCTCCGGTGACACGCGCCCGGCCGCGACGGGGCGCTCCTCCGTGCGGCTGCCCATGAGCGCGTCGATGTCGCGGTCGAGGACGTGGTTCAAGGCCGAAGCCCCTCCACAGGCGAGCGCGAGCCCGAGCATCGTGAGGGCGAACAGTCCGAGCGGCGGAACGCCCTGCGCTCCAACGAACATCCCCGCCGCGCCGGTAAGCAGCAGGAGCGTCATGATCCGTGGCTTCGTGAGTGTCAGGTAGTCGCGTGCGGAGGCGAGCGGCGCGGCCTCTCCACGCAGAGCTCCGGCGACCACGACGAGCGCTACGCCGAGCGCAACCGCGGCGGCACCGACGTGGAGCGCGGCGGCCCACGCGGCGTCGCCGCTCCACGCGACCACGCCGCCGAGCGCGACTGCGACGAGGAACGAAACGAGCGCGAGGATCGTCAGCTGCCTGGACGACGAATACGCGAGCCGCGCAAGCAGGACGTTCGCGATCAGCAACGGCAGCGCAACGAGCGCGATTCCCCAGTGCGTCGTCCCGAGTTCGAGCACCGCGCTCACGACGACGAGGCCGACCGAAACGGCGCTCGCGAAGGCGGACAGCCGGAACAACACGCCCGGCTCCACTCGTACCTCGCTAGGCAGGCGCGCGCTCGCCACGTTGCTCACGCAACCTCCTCCGCAGGTCGTTGAGGGGTCTGGCGCTCGTCACGTACGGCACCTCGTCGAAGTTGTGCGGTGGCGGCGGCGAGGTCGCGTACCACTCGAGCGTGTCCGCCTGCCAGGGGTCGTTGCCCACGCGCGGCCCGCTTCGCCTCGTCTTCAGCACGTTGACCGCGAACAGGAGGATGGCCACAGCCATCACGTACGAGCCGATCGTCGAGGCGAGGTTGTATCCCTCCCAGCTCTCGTCCGCGTACGTGTAGATCCGGCGCGGCATCCCCTCGAGGCCGGCGAAGTGCTGCGGCATGAAGGCGACGTTGAAGCCGATGAAGAGCAGCCAGAACTGCCACTTGCCGAGCTTCTCGTTCAGCGTTCGGCCGAACATCTTCGGCCACCAGTAGAAGAGGCCGGCGAAGATCGCAAAGACGACGCCGCCGAGCAGCGTGTAGTGGAAGTGCGCCACGACGAAGTAGCTGTCGTGCACCTGCCAGTCGATCGGGAACGCAGCGAGGTAGATACCGGTGAGGCCGCCGATGACGAAGAGCGAGAGGAAGCCGAGCGCGTACAGCATCGGTGTGTCGAAGCTGATGTTCCCGCGCCACAGCGTCGCGAGCCAGTTGAAGATCTTCATCCCCGTCGGGACGGCGATGATCATCGACGCGATCATGAAGTAGGCCTGCAGTGGGATCGGGAGCCCGACCGTGAACAGGTGGTGCGCCCACACGAGCATCGAGAAGAAGCCGATGGCCACCGTCGACGCGACGATCGCCTTGTAGCCAAAGACCGGCTTGCGCGCGAAGACGGGCAGGACCTCGGAGATCATCCCGAACGCCGGCAGGACGATGATGTAGACCTCGGGGTGCCCGAAGAACCAGAAGGCGTGCTGGTAGAGGACTGCCGAGCCGCCTGCCTCCGGGTTGAAGAAGTCCGTCTGGACGTCCCACGGGCCGATCGAGACGCCTCGGTCGAGGAGGAGCATCGTCAGTGCGGCGGCGAGCACAGGCATGACGGCCATGATCAGCCAGCCGTAGAGGAGGACCGACCAGACGAAGAGCGGCATGCGCGTCCATGACATCCCGCGCGTGCGCATGTTGTGGATCGTCACGATGAAGTTGACCGCTCCGGCCACGGTCGAGACCGTGAGGATGTGGAGCGAGAGGATCCAGAGATCCTGCCCGTTCCCCGGAGCCTGGATGGAGAGCGGCGGGTAGGCCGTCCAGCCCGTGTCGGCGGCGCCGCCGTCGGCGAAGAAGCTCAGCATGAGCACCGCGCCGCCGAGGGCGAACATCCAGTACGACAGAGCGTTCAACCGTGGGAACGCCACGTCCCGGGCGCCGATCATGAGCGGCACGAGGAAGTTCGCGAAGCCCGCGAGGATCGGGACGCCGACGAGGAACACCATCGACGTTCCGTGGATCGTGACGAGCTCGTTGTAGCGCTCGGGACTGACGATATCCGCGTTTGCTTGCGCGAGCTGGAGCCGCACGACGAGTGCCATGAGCCCGGCGAGGATGAAGAAGACGAGCGAGGTCGAGATGTAGAGGATCCCGATCCGCTTGTGATCCGTCGTGACGAGCCAGCTCGCGACCTTGCCGCGCTGCCAGGCGGGGACCGTTTCGGCTCTAGCTGCCACTGGGCGGGTTCTCCTTCAGGTACGCGGCGAGAGCCTCGACCTGCTCGTCGGTCCAGCCGGAGCCGACCGCAGGCATCGTGCGGCGGCCGTTGCGAACGATGTTCGCGAGCGCCTCGGGATCGGTGAGCGTCGGGGAGCCGGCGATCCGCGGGCCGATGCCGCCTTCGCCGCTCATCCCGTGGCACTTGGCGCAGACGCCTTCCCACTCCTCCTTGCCGAGCGCGACCGATCCCGTGTCCTGCTCGGCACGCCGCTGCTCGAGCCAGGCTTCGAACTCCTCCGTCGAGACGATCTCGACCGAAGCGAGCATTCGCGCGTGCTCGAGGCCGCAGAGCTCGGCGCATTGCCCGGTGTACGTCCCTTCGTTCTCGGCCTGGAACCAGGTCGCATTCGTCGTGCCCGGGATGGCGTCGATCTTCCCTCCGAGCGAGGGGATCCACCAGGAGTGGATGACGTCCGTGTCGGGTGCCGTCACCTCGAGGCTGACGGGCTCGCCCGCGGGCGCCACCATCGTGTCGATTGCAATCACGCCGTTCGGGTACTCGTACTGCCAGTAGAACTGGCGGCCGGTCACCTTGATCTCGAGCTGCTGCTCACCCGCAGCTGCCTCCGGGACGTCCTTGATGCCCGGCAGCTCGATGAAGACGAACGCGGCGATGAAGAAGAGCACCACGACCGGCCCGGCCGTCCACGCGAGCTCGAGCTTCGTCGCGCCGTGGATCGGCGCGCCGTCCTCGAAGCGAGGTCGCTTCTGTCGCCGGTACTTCCAGATAAACGCGATCAGAAGCCCTTCGACGAGGGCGAAGATCGCGAAGACGAAGATCGAGATGAACAGGTAGCTGTCGCGAATCCCCTCCGCGTTCGGCGACTCGGGTGCCACTGGCGCGAACTGCGCGAGGGCGGAGGGCGCGACGATCGCGGCGAGCAGGACGAGGCCAGCGGCTAATGCGAGGAGACGTCGCACCGACTGCCATTCTATGAACGTGCCGGAGGGACCGTATCGAGGAACTCGCGCACGGCTGCCCGCCGACGTCGTTCGCCCGTTCGAGGTCTTCGTGAACGGCATCGCTCAGCGGGAGGGAGCAGACTTCCGTATCGACGGCCGCACGCTCGTCTTCGAGCGCGAGCTGAAGACCGAAGGCAAGCTCGGCTTCTTCCGCTGGCTCTCGCTCTGGGTCGGGATCGCCGGCACCTATCGCCAGAACGACTCCGTCGATGTCGCCTACAAGCGCGAGGGGAAGCCCGTCGTTGCGACGCGCCTCCCGCTCGAGCCGCTCGGCTGAGTCGATCGGGTGTTGGCGGACTACTCGACTATCGAGGTTGTCTTCGCGCTTCTGTTGTTCATGGCCATGCTGACTGGCGGGATCCTGGCTGGAATCGGGATTGCCATGTTGACCTTCGGCCCGTTGCGCACGATCCCCACGATCCCGGAGCTCAGCGCGATGGACGATGAGTTCCGCAGAGAGGCGTGAGACTCGCGATAGTCGGCATGGCCTTCGGCGTTGCGACCAATATCGTACGTTGGGGGCTCTACTTCATCGGGGGCTCTACTTCATCGGCTGGTAGCCGGATACGTCGTCGGTAGGGTGAAACGGTGACGGGTGAGAACGGGATCGAGGTCAGGGGACTCGTCCGCGAGTACAAGAAGGGGCCGCGGGCGGTCGACGGGATCGACCTCACCGTCCGGCCGGGCGAGATCTACGGGTTCCTCGGGCCGAACGGTGCGGGCAAGTCCACGACGGTTCACGTCCTGACCACCTTGCTGCCGCCAACCTCGGGTACTGCGCTCGTCGGTGGGTACGACGTCGTGAAGGACGGGCCGAAGATCCGTGGGCTCATCGGGGTGGCGCTCCAGGAGGCTGCGCTCGACCCACTCCTCACGGCGCGGGACCACCTGCGCCTGCAGGCGACCTTGCAGAGCGTCCCGAAAGCGCAGCGCGCCACTCGTGCGGACGAGCTCCTCTACCAGGTGGGGCTCGTGGACGCCGCCGATCGCAAGGTCTCGGGCTACTCGGGAGGCATGAAGCGGCGGCTCGACCTCGCGCTCGCGCTCGTGCACAGCCCGCGGATCCTCTTCCTCGACGAGCCGACGACGGGCCTCGACCCGCAAAGCCGCACCGAGATCTGGAACGA
>Ga0209108_10001576_pt1 | contig 13241 bp, 19 predicted proteins | sample Rifsed10ft1_FD_184003 | JGI IMG/M metagenome (GOLD analysis project Ga0209108, IMG submission 184003) | Soil microbial communities from Rifle, Colorado, USA - sediment 10ft 1 (version 2) | ecosystem: Environmental > Terrestrial > Deep subsurface > Rock core/Sediment | place: Rifle, Colorado...
CTAAGCCGGTCGCTGGCCGAGAGGATAAAACTAGAGAATTGATATCCACGGCGCTCCCAGCCAGGGTACGGCCGTCACCGCCCGGATCCCGCTCAAAAAGGAATTGAGGTCATGATCAAAATCCTAATCGCTGACGATCATGCGGTGGTGCGGCAGGGCTTGAAACAAATCCTGGGAGAATTCCCTGATATGGCGGTGGTCGGTGAGGCCGCCAATGGCCCTGAAGTGCTTGAGAAAGCACGCGCCATGGATTGGGATGTGATGGTTTTAGACATTGCCCTGCCTGGACGCAGCGGCTTTGACATCCTGCTGGAGTTGCGGGCAGAAAAGCCCAACCAGCCGATCCTCGTTTTGAGCATGCATGCCGAGGATCAGTACGCGCTGCGTGTGCTCAAGGCCGGCGCATCCGGTTACTTGACCAAAGAAAGCGTGCCCGAAGAACTGATTCAGGCCATCCGCAAGGTCGTGAGTGGGGGAAAATATATCAGCCCAACGCTGGCGGAGAAACTAGCCTACGAAATTGGCGCGCCTTCAGACAGGCCTCCGCACGAGACCCTGTCCGATCGCGAGTTTCAAGTGATGCGGCTGATCGCTGCCGGCAGGACGGTGACCCAGATTGCGGAGGCGTTGTCGTTGAGCGTGAAAACGGTCAGCACCTACCGGGCGCGCATCCTGCAGAAGATGAATCTCAAGACCAATGCGGACTTGATTCATTACGCCATTCAGCATCGGCTAATCGAAGGTGAGTTGTGAGTCGTCGAAGATCCATCCAACCCCCCGACATGTCAGGGGTCTGTCCCTCTGTTACATGGGTCACCCCTGCTTGTAATCCGAACTCCTCTGTTGTTCCCCGGCCCTGCCTCATTGCCCATCTTGTAAGACAAACACCGACAACTGAATAAGCCCCCGTCCTACAGGCACTTCGGGTTCTGGCTGATAGTGCCCCGGGTGTGGGTTGTGTATGCTCATTGCTACTGAAACCTGCGACAGAAGATGAACGGACGACATGGACCGCCAGAGGAAAATCAAGGTTTTCATTGCGGATGACTCCGCCCCGATACGGGAGAGGCTGATCACGTTGTTGAGTGGAACTGGCAACGTCGAAATCGTGGGCCAGGCTCGGGATGTATCGGAAACTATCAACTCCGTCCGAGAGTCCAGGCCGGATGTCGTCATCCTGGATGTCCAGATGCCTGACGGGACTGGCATTGACGTGCTGGAAGCCATCGGTAAAGAAAGGCCGGCCCCCAAGGTCATCATGCTGACCAACTATCCCTTTGCTCACTATCGCCGGAAATGCCTGGAGACCGGGGCTAGCTTTTTCTTCGACAAATCAACCGAGTTTCACAAGCTCCTTCAGGCTGTTGAGCAGTTGAGCACGGCAGAGGCGCGCGGCCAGGACAACCCGGTGACTCAGGATGGGTAACCGTTGATTGAGAATAAAGGAGAAAACAACCATGCACAACCATAACGGGCATCACACGCGATCGAGCTTGCAAGGCTTTCTGTCCGGGGTGTTGATTGGCGGGGCGATCGGCGCAACCGTTACGCTACTGACCGCGCCGCAGTCGGGCAGGAAGACGCGGGCGCAGATCCGGCAGAAGACCCTGGAATTGCGCGATCAGGCTGTCGAGACAGTTGACGAGGCGCGGCAACAGGCCGAAGAGGCCATGTGGCAGGCGCGCCTGAAGGCCCGTCAGCTGAAACGAAGCGCCGGAACCACGGTTAAGGAACTACAGCATCGCGGCCAGACGTTACTCGAGGAGCAAAAAGACCGGGTGGAGTCGGTCCTCGAAGCGCTTCAGCCGGCTGAAAAAGATGCAGGGAGCTAGAAAGCTGCCCCGGGTGAAAGTCCGCCGGAGCCGCTGTGGGTTACCCTCAGCTAGTTATGTAGCACATGGAAAAAGAACCGTGTCTTAAGCGGGTGGGCGTCTGGAAAACCTGCCCATATTGCCAAGGGAAACTTTGGTGTCTGTTTTGCGGTGACGCAGGCGGGTATTACGTAGCGCGTCTCGTTGAGGTCGGTGATGACACGCCATCCGCAGTCGCAACGGACGCGCTGCCCTTAGGCGACTTTAGGGCGATGGAGTCGGTGGCGGCGCACCACTGAACTGCACGGTTAGCTCACAGCGGCTTTCTTGGCTTACAGATGGCTGCGCTCAGGTGCGGCCTCGCGGAAACGGATTAGAGAAAGGAACTCACGATGGCCTCGGATATGGATCTGTTAAGACGCCGATACGTCCAGACGTTGGACAATCTATACGGGGGCGAGATGGAGCATCTGAACGTGTTGCCTGAGATGGCGGAGGTCGCCCATTCGTCAGCGTTGAAGAGCGCGCTCCAATACCACTTCGAAAAGACCAAGGCGCACGTTGAGCGCCTCGATCAAATCTTTGCCGGACTGGGCATTCGCCCTATCAACCTCAAGCACCGAGAAGTGAAAGCGCTGGCCCAGGAGGCTCAGCGTTTCCTGACCACGCAGGATGATTGGGTCGGGTGTGAGACTGTGCTGATTTCGGCGACCCGTAAGATGGAGCATCGCGAAATCTCCGGTTATCTCTTGGCCCTCCGTTGCGCTCAGATCCTGCAGGATCACGTTGCCGCCAGTCGGCTGGAACAGACGCTCCAAGAAGAATATGAAGCCGATCAAATCCTGGCCGAACTGGATACCTCCGGCTCCGGTTACACCCAGGACAGGGTCGAGTACGGCGACGTTTTGAATTTGGCCCTGGCCGGATATCGAGCCACGGACGGCCCCGTCGAAGCCTAACCGATGATTCCTGTTGATGATGGCCCCCGCCGCGTCCGCCGCCTGCCGGTCGTCACCGTTTGCCTGCTGATTCTCAACGTCTCCGTTTTCCTTTACGAGGTCTCACTCGGCGCTGGAACCGAACAGTTCATTCGCACCTACGGGGCCGTGCCCCGGGAAATTCTCACTGGCCAGGATATACCACCCGCCGGGCCAGACCCGTTGTGGCTCCAGCTCCTGACCTCTATGTTTCTGCATGGCGGCTGGCTTCACCTCATTGGCAACATGATCTACCTGTGCATTTTCGGAGACGACATCGAAGATGTGCTGGGGCATGGACCCTACTTGCTGTTTTACTTGGGAGCAGGTGTGGCCGCCTCGCTTGTTCAACTTGGTCTGAGCGGCCCGGGCGAGGCCAGGCCCAGCGTGGGAGCCAGCGGTGCGATTGCCGGCGTGTTGGGCGCCTATCTGGTCTTTTTCCCGAGGCGGCGTATTCAGGTGATCGTGCCCGTGCTGTTTTTCGCCACGGTGGAGGTCAGTGCGCTGGTCTTACTGGGTTTCTGGTTCCTGCTGCAATTCCTGAATGGTCTCGCCGCCCTGGGCGAAGGCACGGCCCAGGTTGGTGGGGTGGCGGTGTGGGCGCACATTGGAGGCTTTGTCGTCGGGGTTCTGGTAGCGCTGCTCATGCGCAGCCGATTCGCCCTTGGCCGACAGGCCTATACTTAATCTTCCCCGTTCAGGTTTCGCCTCACCCCCTCCTTTGTAGGACATCGGCTGACGAACCAATCGGCCAGCGCCCTACAGACGAATGAGGTTTCCACTGATAGCGGAGGATACACCAAATGTGTATTGTGGTGACCACGGCGGAGCGCCGTGTATCACAACTGCGACCGAGGAAGGAGTATGCGGCTATGTTGATCTCTATTCTGTCGCTCATCGTCGGAGGCCTTGTCGGCGTGATGACCAGCCTGCTCTTGAGCACTGACACGCGCCAGGGCACATTGCTCAACATCATCGTCGGCATGGTCGGCGTATTTGTGGCCGGCTTGGTGCTGACCCCCATCTTTGGGTTGAGCACCATCAATGAGGGCAACTTCAGCTTCTCGGGTTTTATGATATCCCTGCTGGGCGCCATCATTCTGCTGGCCGTGGTGAATCTCTTCACGCGCCGGGCGATACGCTAAAGGAGGTCACGATGCACCAATCTCATACCAACCCAATGCAACCTGTCGTTCGCCAGGACAAAGAGGCTGAGAAGGTCCACACGACCATTGAAGCCGAGCAGCGGCGGACCCTGATCAAGATTTCACAATTTATCTGGCTCGGTTTTGGGGTTCTCGAAGGGCTGATCGGTCTGCGCATCCTGCTGAAGCTGATCGCCGCCAACCCGCAGAGTCCCTTTGCCAACCTCATCTACGAAGTCACCAAACCATTTCTGGCGCCATTTGTCGGCCTGACGCCGACCCCGGCCGCCAATGGGGTTGTGCTGGAAATTCATTCCATCGTCGCCTTGTTCGTGTACGCCTTGATCTCGGTGCTGATTGAGCGTTTGATCTGGATCATCTTCAGTCGGCCCAGGGTCTGATCAGACGCCCCTCGGCTGGACCGCGGCCAGGCCGCCGGGCGGCAATAAGTTCAATTAGCATGTCCAAAATTACGGCTACCCCGACGAAAGACGCGAGCAAGTGGTCGACATCCCGGTGACGATCGTGCTCCCCTCCGGCGGGAGCCGCAACGCTGAGGTTCCCAAGGACGTGCCAGTGAAGGAGTTGATCCCCGAACTGGCGATGGCGCTTCAACTGTCAACCACCGGCCCCGATGGGCGCCCGACGCGCTATCGGCTGGAGAGCAAGGCGCTGGGCCGCGAGCTCGGGGACGACGAAACCCTGGCCTCGGCCGGTGTGCCCAGCGGTGACCGTCTGACGGTGACCGCCGACGTGACCGCTGGATAACGGAGCATCGGCTTTCCGTCCCGGCTCACGAATGCTGGCTGAAGGAGGAGGGCTGGCCGAAGGACGCCGGGGCGGCCCAGCCACCCCATGCTGTATATGCTGTCTGAGAATTCTCGCATCCGCATAACCTGGAAAGGAGTTTCGCCATGCTACTGACAAGGAATCCGGGCCTGCTCGCGCTGAGTGTCTGGCTCATCCTGGTGGGTCTGCTCCCATTGCTCAATCTTAGCTTTCCGGCCAGCGGTATCATCCTGGCTCTGCTGGCTATCGCCGCGGGTGTTTTGCTCCTGGTGGGGCCGGTGCGACAAACCCGAAACTTGGGGTCGCTTATGCTTGCGATCTGGCTCATCGCTACGGGTGTGCTGCCCCTGTTGGGGATCAGCTTCCCGGCCAGCGGCATCATCCTGGCTCTGCTGGCCATCGCCGCCGGCGTTCTGATCTTGCTTGGACGGTAGGTAGAGGTTTTGCCGATTGAAAGCCAATGCCTGTCGGGCGAGCGGCTACGGTTGCCGCACGATGCCGGAGCTTACTTCACTCATCGGAGACCAACGTGATGATCAGCATGGACACACCCTCAAATCACTCGAAGCTAATCCGCGGCAAATTGAATCAGAAGTCGGAGGCGCTCGTGGACGACGACCCCGTCGGGGTTGAGTGCCTCCTGGACGTGCTGGTGGACCTGCTCGAAGAAAAGTACGGCTGTACTCGGCAAAAGGCACAGGAGGAAGTGAATCGGTTTCTCACCAACCAGCCGTCAGCCTGACGGGTGCGATCATTGGCGAGCTGCGCGTGTCAGCCATAAGAGTCGGAATGAAAGGTTCGGCGCTTTGCAAACACTGCGCCGGGGAAACAAGCGCGGCGCGGGTTATGCGCGCCCTTAGATCGTTCACAGACTGATGCGACTGTCGCCCGGAGGCCGAACTGCCTGTCCCAATCCGATTTTCAGCGAGGAGCTTGGAGATGCAATTCAGACAAAATTCCATTGTCTACACCTTGGATGGCAAAAGCGTCGGCCGCGTTGACAGGATCGTGCTGGATCCCCAGACGAAAGACGTCACTCATCTGGTCGTTCGCAGAGGGTTCCTCCTCACCGAGGATAAGGTGGTTCCGGTTGACCTGATCGGCGCTGCGACCGAAAAGGGCGTCACGTTCCAGGGCGAGGTGAGCGACTTCGAGGCCCTCCCCCTCTTCGAGGAGACCCATTACGTTCGGGCGACCGGGAACCCGCCTCCCCAACCACCCGGTGATGCCGAAGGTAACGATGCCCTTCCACTCTATTGGTATCCGGCGCTTGACGGCGTTCCGCGCATCGCTATGATCGACCCGCCCCCGCCGTCCTATGTCGCCGAAACCGAGCAGAATATTCCGGAAGGCACAGTGGCTTTGAAGGAGGGCGCGGAAGTCATCACTGCCGACGGCAAACACGTCGGTACGCTCGAGCAAGTTCTGACCGATCCCCACCTGGACCAGGCCACAAACCTGGTCATCGCTCAGGGGCTACTTGTGAAAGAGAGGCGGCGGGTTCCTATCACGTGGGTGAGCGAAGTCAAGGAAAATGAAATCCATTTGGCCGTGGGGTCGCGCACCGTTGACGAACTGGGCTTTATCCCCTCCTGAAGATCGGCCGATCAAACTGCGCAAGGAGATTCCGAATGTCGCTCTTAGGTTTCATCATGCTGTTGCTCGTGGCGGCCATTGCCGGCAGTCTCGGCCAGGCGCTCGCGGGCTATTCGCGCGGCGGTTGTGTGATTTCGATGTTGGTCGGCTTTATCGGTGCGTTTGTCGGCCTGTGGTTGGCGCGGCAGTTGGGCCTGCCGGAGATTCTCGTGCTGACAATTGATGGCGAGCCATTTCCGGTCGTCTGGGCGATTATCGGCTCAGCCCTCTTTGCCGGCGTGCTGGGCTTGCTGGCCCGGCAACGCGCGTATCGCTGAGACATGCATGCTAAGAATCGGTAGGGATCAGGGAGATATTGACGTTGGCCGAGCGACCGGATGTGTATAAAATCCTCGAGGCTCATCGAGGTCAACGCCACCTCGTCGTTCTGCAGGCCTTTCCCGATCCGGACGCTATTTCGTCGGCGTTTGCGCATCGGCTGATCAGCGCGCGGTTCGACATCGAAACCGCTATCCTCTACAGCGGCAAGATCAGCCACCAGCAGAACGTGGCGCTGGTGAAACTGCTGGGGATTGACCTCGTCCGCTATGACGAGACGCTGGATCTCGGTGAATACCGGGGTGCCGTCTTCGTGGACAACCAGGGGACGACGTCTGAAGCCATCGTCCAGGCGCTGGAGGCCGCCGGTGTCCCGGCCCTCATCGTCGTGGATCACCACGACTTGCAAGAACGGCTGAAGCCGGAGTTCAGCGACATCCGCCACGTCGGCGCGACGGCCACGATCTACGCCGAATATCTGGAACAGGGTCTGCTGGAGATGGACAAATCCCAGCGCGATCACGTGGTGGCCGCCACCGCCCTGATGCACGGCCTCATCACAGACACAGCCGGCTTCATCCGCGCCTGCGCCGAAGATTTCCACGCCGCGTGCTTCTTGAGCCGGTTCCGGGATGCCGACCTGCTGGGGCAAATCATGCGCCAGGCACGCTCCAAGCAGACGATGGAGATCATACGCCGGGCGCTGGGCAACCGCCTGGTCGTCGAGAATTTCTCGCTGGCCGGGATCGGCTACCTGCGCGCGGAAGACCGCGATGACATCCCGCAGGCCGCCGATTTTCTGCTGACGGAGGAGAACGTCCATACGGCCATTGTCTACGGCATTGTCACGAATGGCGATCACCCGGAGACGGTGATTGGCTCTATGCGCACTTCGAAGATTACCCTCTCGCCGGATGAATTCATCAAAGAGGTCTTAGGCAAGAATGCCGCTGGACAATATTATGGCGGCGGCAAAGCGTCGGCGGGCGGGTTCGAGATCCCTATCGGCTTTCTTTCCAGCAGTCACAGCGACGAGCACCGGAATCTGAAGTGGCAAGTGTACGACGAGCAGATCAAGCACAAGCTCTTCGCCAAGATCGGCGTTGAGCTTAAGCCGGCCGAATGATGCGTCATCCATCCCTTCTAAACTGTCAGACAAACACTCACAGCGGTTTCAGCACCTCTCCTACAGGAAAATCAGAATTCTGCCGATAGTTTTCACGGAACCGAACGGCTACCCTCGAGTCCGATGTGCGGGGCGCTTCTGAGTCGCCGCGCAGGCGAGGTGCTAAAGTGCAATTCAGACAAAATGCCAGTATCTACACCCTGGATGGAAAAAACGTCGGTCGCATTGACCGAATCGTCCTGGACCCCCAGACGAAGGACGTCACTCACCTCGTGGTTCGCACAGGGTTCCTTCTCTCCGAGGCCAAGGTGGTTCCGGTTGACCAGGTCGTCGCCGCGAATGACCGGGGCGTCACGTTATGGGGAGACGTAAGCGACCTCAAGGCCCTGCCCCTCTTTGAGGAGGCTCATGACATTCGGACGACTGGGGACCTGCCCTCGGGAGCCCTCGGCGGTGCCCCACCACTCGATGGGTATCCACTGTTCGGCAACGTTCCGCTGTTCGGCCAGGCCCCGCCGATGGCGGCCGACCTGTCCAGACTGCCCACCATCGAATACGAACAGAACATCCCGGACGGCACGGTGGCTTTGAAGGAGGGCGCGAACGTCATCGCCGCCGATGGCAAACAGGTCGGCACCGTCGAGCAGGTTCTCATCGATCCCCATCGGGATCGAGCTACGAGCCTGGTGATCGCCCACGGGTTGCTCGTGAAAGAGAGGCGGCGAGTTCCCATCAACTGGGTGAGTGAAGTCAAGGAAGATGAAATCCATCTAGCCGTGGGGTCGCCCACCATTGACGAGCTAGGCTTTGTCCCTTGATGAAGGTTGCCGATTAAACTGCGCAAGGAGATTCCGAGGTAGGCAATCACGAGGATCGAATGGGTAGATTAGGAGGATAGCGATGAAATTCAAGCAGAATGCGAATGTCTCCGCAGCAGACGGTCAAGACGTTGGTCGCATTGACCGCGTTGTGATTGACCCCCAGACGAAGAAGATTACCCATGTGGTCGTGCGCAAAGGTTTTCTGTTTGCAGATGACCGGGTGGTGCCCATTGGCTTGGTCGCCGAAGCCACAGAAGACCACATCCATTTGCGAGAGGAAGTCGGTGACCTGCACGACCTGCCGAAATTTGAAGAATCGCATTACGTGCGATGGCCTGAGGAGGAGGGTGGACACCATTCGCCATCGAGCGGCCGGTACGCTTCCACGCTCTACGGGTATCCGCAGGCTGTGGCCGGGATGAGCAATCCGGATCTTGGTCCGTCCGGGCCGCAGTTTGCCAAGCGCGTCGAGCAAAACATTCCCGAGGGCACGGTGGCATTACGAGAGGGCGCCAAGGTCATCGCCGAGGATGGCCAGCTGGTGGGCTATGTCGAGGGGATTCTCACTGACGCCGAAACGGAGCAGGCCACCCATATCGTGATCTCCCGGGGGCTTCTGCAGAAAGAACGGAAACTGGTTTCGGCGTTTTTGGCCCGGGAAATTGAAGAGAATGAAATCTATCTAGCGGCACCGGCGGACGTTCTTGAAAAGCTGCGCCCCTACGAGAACTAGGCGGACGGGTTATGGCACACTCCCCGCGGACTCCAGCCGAAGCCGAGCAACCTGATAAGAACATCCTCGTCCGCCCTGATGGAACGGTCATTAATGCGGACCTAATCCAGTCCAGCCTGGGCGAAGGGCGGGTGGGGGTGTATGTTGAACTACCTCAGCTTGCGGTGACACCGGGCCACAAAACCACCATCCCCATCACGGTCATCAATCAAGGTTCAGTCGCGGACCACTTCAGGATTTCAGTGGATGGCGTACCGCCTGACTGGAGCCCGGCCCCTCGCTCGTCAGTCGTCCAGCTGAAGCCCGGCGAAATGTACGACTTAAGACTGATCGTCCAGCCGCCGCGTTTGCCGCAGAGCCAGGCCGGGCATTATCCCGTGCTCATACATGTTACCAGTCAGGAAGCGCCGGACCAAACGGTTCAGGTGAAAGTGACGTTGTGGGTGACGGCCTATTCGGAGTTCAGCAGCAGCCTGACACCGCAGAGAATAGCGGCGGGCGAACCCGCCCGGATCAAGGTGCAGAACCAGGGAAATACCCAGGAGGCCTTTGCGGTCACCTGGCAAGACCCGGCGGAGCAATTAGAATTTACGCCGCCCCAGGCCCAGGTCTCGGTGCCACCTGGGCTGGGGACTGAAATCGAATTCCTCGTCACCCGGCGCCGACCTCGCTGGCTCGGGGTCATACACACCGATGCCTTCACCGCGCAGGTGAGTTCGACGACCGGGGAGGTGCAATCACATGAGGCCGAGGTCGTGAGCAAGGGTCTGATCCCGCCCTGGATTCTGCTCATCACCCTCTTCGCGTGTTGCCTGCTATCCTCGATAGTGGCGTTTGCCTATTACGACTCCGGCGCGCAAGCGGCCGGCGCAACGCAAACCGTGGTTGCACACCTGACCGCGGCGGCAAACCAAACCGCCATGGCTGGCCTGGCGACCGCCGACGCGGATGGTGACGGACTCACCAACGCCGAAGAAATCAAGTTAAAGACGGATCCCACGAAGCCGGATACCGACGGCGATGGCCTTTCCGATGGAGATGAAATAAAGTGGGGAGCCGATCCATTCGTCGTGGATACCGATGGCGATACTATCCCCGATGGCCGCGAGGTCCACGAACTGAAAACCAGCCCCATTAACCCCGATACAGATGGTGACGGCTTGAATGACAACGTGGACCCTGACCCGGTTGGTCTCCCCTCCCCCACACCGCTGCCGTCAACGGCGACCGCTACGGCGATGCCTTCGCAGACGCCGCCGCCAACGAACACGCCGGCCCCCACCATTACGCCCGTCACCCCAGCGCCAACGCTTACACCTCTGCCTCTGACCCCAACCGTCGCGCCCCAGCCATCCCCCACCGCGTCAGCCGGTGGCAGTGGATTGATCGCTTTCGAGTCCAGGCGCGACGGCAACAGTGAAATCTACATGATGAACGCCGACGGCTCGGCTCAGACGCGGTTGACGGACAACACAGCCGACGACGCCCATCCGGTCTGGTCCCCGGATGGCGGGCGTATCGCCTTTGAGTCTCAGCGCGACGGCAACAGTGAGATTTACGTGATGAACGCTGACGGCTCGGCCCAAACGCGGTTGACGGATAACACAGCCGATGATACGCAACCCAGTTGGTCATCCTTTGGCTCGCGTATCGCTTTTGTATCTACACGTGATGGCAATAATGAAATCTACTTGATGAACGCGGATGGATCAGCACAGGCCCGGCTGACGAATAATTCAGCGGATGATACGAATCCGGTCTGGTCGCCGGATGGCACGCGCATCGCCTTCGTGTCTATGCGTGATGGCAATAGTGAAATCTACTTGATGAACGCCGACGGCTCGGCCCAGACGCGGTTGACCAACAACACGGCGACCGATTGCTGTTTTGCCTGGTCGCCGAATGGCGCGCAGCTGGCTTTCCTGTCCGACCGGGACGGCAATAGTGAAATCTACGTGATGAATGCCGACGGCTCGGCCCAGACCCGATTGACGAATCACGCAGCGCTCGATTCCGGCCCACTTTGGTCCCCGGATGGGACACAGATTGCTTTCCTCTCCGACCGTGATGGCAATAGCGAAATCTATCTGATGAACGCGAATGGTTCAGCACAGACCCGGCTGACGAACCACGCCGCGACAGATTGTTGTTTCGTCTGGTCACCGGATGGGAGGCGCATGGCCTTTGCGACCGACCGCGATGGCAACTTCGAAATCTACGTGCTGGTCATAGACCCTGCCAACGGCTCAACCATCCAAAGCCGCCTCACCTCCAATCCGGCGTACGATGCGCCTTCGATGTGGCGACGATGATGGGACGTGGAAGGCTTTCCAGACCCTTCAGTCGTCTTCATCTTCTTCCTTTGATGTATTCAGGCTCGCGATGATGATCGGCAGCACTTGCTGGACAAATTCCCGGGCCGGTTCCGGTTGCTCCTTTTGGCTCCATTGCACCGCCGCACCATAGATCGCCCAACTTGTGATCATCGCCGCCTGTTCCGGCGTGGGGCGACGTTCTGTTTTGCCTGACGCCGCCTCTGCCAACCAGGCGTAAAGCACCTCGTACAACTCGGCCTTGATTTGCTTCTCCATCAACGGCTCCAACTGTCCGTGCGGCGGCGGACATTGGCGGCCCGTCTCGGCCAGCAGCTCGCAGACTATCAGGATGAGCCGCGCCAGGTTTTCCGGGCTGAAGAGGGAGCCGTCCGGCAATTGGCTGCGCAAGCGCTGCTTGAACATCTCGCGCATGGTGTATTCCAGCAAGGCGTACTTGTCTTCGAAGTGGGCGTAGAAGGTCACGCGGTTGACCGTCGCCCGCTCGGCGATGTCCTGCACGGTGATGGCCTGAAAGCTCTTCTCCGCCATCAACCCCATGAGCGCCTGCTGCAGCAACTGGCGGGTGCGCTTGATGCGGGGGTCCAACTTCTTCTCTTTCTTCTCTTCTTGTTCATCTTTGAGCAACATTTTTGAGCCTCTGTCGGTTAGGCGACAAAACCACGCCTTTGTTGGTTGACGCGCCTGGAAAGAAGTTTATCATGTGTAATATACACCACATTGGTAGCGTTTGCAACAGTCGTTTCTAACACTGGGGCAAATGATAAGGAGATCAACGTGAACATCGCTTTATGAATTGTGCAGGTTTTGCTCGGACTGGCATTCCTCGGGGCGGGATACAGTCACGGCTTTCGCGCTGAACAAATGAAATCGCAACCAGGAGGGCAGTGGGTTGGCGCCATCCCGCGGGGACTGCTGACCTTTATCGCCATCTGCGAGTTTCTCGGCGGGGTCGGCGTGATTCTGCCCGCAGTGACGGGAATTCTGCCGTGGCTGACGCCATTGGCGGCGGCGCTGCTCGCTCTCATAATGTTGTTGGCCGCCGGGTTCCATACCACCCGTCGCGAGTACCCCAATATCGTCTTCAACATGATTCTGCTCGCTTTAGCGGCCTTCGTGGCGTACGGACGTTTTGTGATCGCGCCGCTCTAGCGGGTACGATTCAGAAGAGGTCGAAATGTCAACCGTATGGCAAGCCGCTCTTCTAGATTCAGGGTCGAGCCAGGACACGGGGCAGACGCCAACCGACGGTTCGGAAACTGGCGAGGAGTGCATTCCCAATATCAGCGCGCGCGAACGACGCAAGCGGCTGGCAGGCGGCCTGATCATGTTCGTCATCAGCCTCGCCGTCTTGGCGGCGCTCATAATGACTGGCACGGATCGCTGGTGGCGGCTCGCGCTTTTGCCCTTGTTCTGGGGTGCCGCGTCGGGTTTCTTTCAATGGCGAGATCGGACTTGAGTGGGCCTGGCCGCGCGAGGTTCGCGCCAGCTGGGCGATAAGGTAGAGAAGATCGAAGATACGGCGGAACTGGCGCAAGTGCGGCGACAGGCAGGCCGGGTACAGCTCAAGGCCTTCCTGGCCGCTATCCCAT
>Ga0209108_10001577_pt1 | contig 13240 bp, 10 predicted proteins | sample Rifsed10ft1_FD_184003 | JGI IMG/M metagenome (GOLD analysis project Ga0209108, IMG submission 184003) | Soil microbial communities from Rifle, Colorado, USA - sediment 10ft 1 (version 2) | ecosystem: Environmental > Terrestrial > Deep subsurface > Rock core/Sediment | place: Rifle, Colorado...
CACCCAGTGACGTACTTCGCCCTATCACCCGCTACCAGCCAGATCCTCGCATCAACCGACTGGCACAGCCGCATGGCGTGTTCGGCGATACTCCGCAGCACCGGCTTCACGTCGGTCGCCGTGCCGGAAATCACGCGCAGGATGTCGCTGACGGCGGCCTGCTGCTCGCGTGATTCCTTGAGCTCGGCGTCGCGCTCTTGCAACTTGAGCTTGAGCGCGGCGCAGGGGTCTTTCAAATTCCGTGGCGGGGTTTTCGATTTAGCTGGCATTTGCGATTCTCCTTACGACGCGCACCCCCACCCTAACCCTCCCCCATCGAGGGGGAGGGAAATCAGGTTGGTCCTCCCCCATCGAGGGGGAGGGGAGTAGTTGAATGAGGTACACCAAACGCCGAAAGTGCCTGCGGCTACCGCTGCGCGCGGGCGAGCCTGGTAAGGCGCTCGATTGCCGAAGCCAGGTTGAGCACGCCGCGCGTAGCATTTGCCGCCGGCGCCTGCGTCTGGCACACAATGTATCTGTGCTCGGCCGCCGCGAAGTCCGCTGCACGCTCGAGGCGCGCGAGGTCCTGGGGCACGGCGCTCGCCGAGAGCTTGATTTCCAGCGCCGCGGTGACTCCCCCCAGCTTCAGCAGCAGATCGATCTCGTAGCCGTCGCTCGTGCGCAGGAAGTGCGCCTCCGGATCCGCGCCGCGTGCTTCCACCGACCCAAGCAACTGCTCGATGACGAACCCCTCCCAGCTTGCGCCGGCGGCGGGGTGCCGCAGTAACTCCGTGCGCGACCCGACTCCAAGCAGCGCGTGCAGCAGTCCGGAATCCCGCACATAGACCCTGGGACTCCGGGTCAGCCGCTTGCGGATGTTCCCGCTCCAGGGAGCAAGCCGCCTCAGGAGGTAGGCGCCTTCCAGAAAGTCGAGATAGCCGTTTACCGTGTGATAACTCAGCCCAAGGCTCTGCCCGATTGAGGACGCATTCCACGGCTGGCCGTGCGCGACTGCGAGCATGTGCAGCAGACGGTCGGTCATTTGCGCTCTCGCGGGTAACCCCCATCCGGGCAGGTCGCGCTGCGCCATCAATGCGAGAAAATCGCGCTGCCACGTGGGAAACTGCCGTCCGCCCAGCACCCCGCCATCCGGGAATCCGCCGCTCAGCCACAGCCGCGAAAGCGCGCTGAACCCCAGCTCCGGCAGTAGAAACGGTGTCAGTTCCACTCGCGCGAGCCGTCCCGCGAGCGACTCGGATACCTCGCGCATGAGCGCCGGCGATACCGACCCAAGCAACAGGAAGCGGCCGTTGCGGCGCCGCTCGGCGTCGATCGTCCCCCGCAGCCTGGGAAACAGCTCCGGCCAGCTCTGCGCCTCGTCGATGACCACCAGCTCGCGCCCCGCCCGGAGCGCTTCCCAGTCGAGGTCCAGGCGCACGCGGTCGGCCGGCTGCTCGGCGTCGTAGTAGCGCCGCGAGAGGCTGCGGGCAAGGGTGGTCTTCCCGCTTTGCCGTGGGCCAAGCAGCAGCACGCCGGGCGAGCGTGCCAGGCGCGCGCGCAGCATTGCAGTGACGAGGCGGCGTTTCATGCTCTTGCATTATAGAACTCCATTTCTAAAGTGCAAGACCTGTGCCATTCGATCATCCCTCACCGTCCACGCGCGATCTCGGTCGTCGCCGCGAGCCGCGTCGCGAGATGCAGGTTGAGGTTGGCGATCAACTTCGCGTGGATCACGGGAAACAACCCTTCGAGTTCGAGCAGCGCATCGCGCCGCAATTCGTAGAGCCGCGCGGGTTTGACGCACACTGCGTCCGCGGTGCGTGGTCCGCGCATGAGCATGGCGGTCTCGCCGAATATGCAGCCGGGACCGAAGACCGCCAGGCGCCGGCTGAGCCCGCCCGGGGCATCCGTGGCAACCCGGATCTCGATCAAGCCCTGGCTGATGACGTAAAGCGCATCGCCTGCCGCGCCGCGCTCGAACAACACCTTGCCCGCCTCGACATCGGTCGCCCCGAGGTGCGATCGCAGCACTTCCAGCTCGGCGCGCGGCAGGCCCCTCGCGAGCTGCGTGGCGCCGACTTCCACCACTTCGTCGGCCGCAACTTCGGGCCAGCGCTCGCGCAGGAGTTCCGCTTCCACCCATTCCAGCGCGTGATCGAGGTCGCGGAACCAGCGGTCCTGCGGAGACGGGGTGTCGAGGCCGAGCGCAACCATACCCTTGTCGTGCGGATTCGCCGGGTCGAGCCCGGCGAGCAACGTGGTCACGCCCCGGCTTGCGAGCTTTTTCGCGCTCGTGGCGACGATCTGGCAGCCGGTCGCATCCATCACCGTCAGGCGCGAGCAGTCGATGATGCAATAGCGAACGGGCGCGTCGAGCGCGGCAAGTTGTGCGGCGAGCTGCTCGGCCGTCCCGAAAAACAACCCGCCGCGCGGCCGCAGCACACGGATGACGCTGCGCGCCTGCGCGAGCCACGCCGCCTGTTCGGCCGGCCAGATGCGGGTGGACGCGAAACGCGTTCCCTCCTCGGGGAGGAAGCTGGTGACGGCGGACAGGCTATGCGCGAGCATGACCATGGCGAGCACGGTGCCCACCAGCAGCGCCAGCGGCACGCCGCCGAAGAAGAGCGCGCCGGCGACCACGGCGACGATGGCGAGGTTCCACTTGATCTCGGCCTGCGCGTCGCCCCCGCGAGCGGCCCGGTGGACGAGGCCCCGCGTCCAGCGGTCGATCAGGCCCAGCCCGACGGCCACGAGCAGCCCGGCGAGCACCGCGGCGGGCACGAAATCGAGCAGTCCCCCGAACGCGGCCGCAACGATGAAAAGCACGGCGGCGCTCACGCCCGGAACGAGCGATCTCGCTTCTCCCATGCGCGCCGCCGCCGCCGACTGCGAGTGACTCGGCGCGACGGGCAGGCCGGCCAGCACGCCACATAAGATATTCGCGGCGCCCTGAGCGATCAGCCCCCTGTGGATGTCCGGGCGAACACCCGTGATCTCGGCGACGGCATGTGAAGTGTGCGCGAGTTCCATCATGCCTTCGAGCGCGAGGAGCGCCGCGTACGGCAGCACCTGGAGGGCAGTGTCCAGCAGCCACGCCGGCCCCACCCGGCCCCAGAATCCCGCGACCCGTTCGTGGGCGGTGCTGAACGCGGACATCGCCTCTAACGTCGGACCCACCGCGCCCCGCTCGGCTAAGGGGGAGATGACGTAATAGAGGACGATGCCCACCAGGAGGCCGGAGAGCAGCGGCTGGAACCGCTTCGGGGCAAACCATGCCGCCAGCGCGGCAGCCGCGCCGATCAAAAGCGCCAGCGGCTTGAACCCATGGACGAGGCCCGCCCAGTCGTAACGCGTGAGACTGCCTTCGAGGCCGATCATCGGCCCGAGTTGCGCCCACACCACAAGCAGCCCCGTGCCGGTGAGGATCCCGGCGGTGACGGGGTAGGGGAGGAACTTGAGGGCTTCTCCGAGGCGCGCCCACCCGGCCAGCAGTTGCAGCACGCCCATCAGCACCACCGCAAGCGACAGGGCGGCAATGACTTCGCCCGCCGCGAGCTGCGATCCACCCCGGATGATGAGATCCGCGCACAGGGCCGCGTAGACGATCGAGAGTGCCGCATCCGGCGCGGAAACCTCTCCCGGCGTGCGCGAAATGAAGGCTGCGCATAGGCGGCCGATTATTGCCGCGACGAGGGCGGCAACGACTCCGGACACGAGGGCCGAAGCACCGAGCGGGGTCGCCGAGAGAGCGCCGAGCGCGATCACGGGCGGCAGGCCGGCCGCGGCAACGGTCACGCCGCCGGAAAGCGCGCCCAGGACTCTCCCCCGATGGTCCATGCCTTTCCCCTGTGTTGGGGTTCGCTTCGCTCACCACCAACCTACGATGGCACGAAGTATGGAGCGAATCGTGCCAGGACGCGATTTCTTATTGTCGCCCCGCCGCGTCAATATTCACACAGGCGGGCGGCGGAGGGAAGGATGCGCTTGTCGTTGCGAGGAGGCACAGCCGCCTCGGCAACCTCGCGGCGGGCGCGCTTGCGTGGCCTGCCACGGGATTGCTTCGGCACGAGGCTCGCAATGACAGGCCACGGGGTTACCAGAAGTTGTAGGTTGGGATGAACGAAGCAAATATGTAGGTTGGGGTGAGCGGCGCGAACCCCAACACGAGGGTTACCAGCGCAGCGGCGGCTGGCGGTTCACCAGGATGCGATCGCGCTGAATCGAGATGTAGCCGCCTGCGGTGAGGTCCTTGAGAATGCGGCTAACCATCGCGCGCGAGGCGCCCACGCGGCTCGCGATGTCCTGCTGCGTCAGGCGCCCGGCGATCACGAGTTTTCCGTCGCGCTCTTCGGCGAGCTCGAGGAGCAGCCGCGCGACACGGCCGTAGACGTCCATCAGCGAGAGGTTTTTCACGCGTTCGGTCAAGCCGCGCACGCGGTGGATGAGCTTCTCCATGATCCGCACCGCGAAATCCGGATTGCGCGCGAGGAATGCCTTGAGTTCCGATTTGGGCACGACCAGGAAGCGGCTGGGCTCCAACGTCATGACCGAGGCCGAGCGCGGGCCTTCGTCGAGCATCATTTCGCCGAAATACTCACCGGGACCTTGCGTGTGGAACACCACTTCGTTGCCGTCGGCGTCGGCGACGAAGATTTTTACGCGGCCTTCGAGGATGACGTAAAGCGTGTCGGTGCGGTCGCCTTCGTTGAGGATCACCGCGTTCCTCGGAAAGCTGCGCGTCACCGCGTGCGCGGAAATCGCGCGTAATTCCTCAGGGGTCAGAACGAAGCGCGCGGATGTTTTGTCGCCGCTCATTGGCGTTTTCCCTGCCCCCACCCTAACCCTCCCCCGCCCGGGCGGGGGAGGGGATCATGTGTTCGCGCCGCTAACCCTCTTCCGCCCGAGCGGGGGAGGGGATCATGGATTCACATTGGGCGCGTGATCGCTGCCTCGAGCGCATCGAGAAACATGCCGGCGACGTTGAAGCCGGTCTGCTGCATGATTTCCTGGAAGCAGGTGGGGCTGGTGACGTTGACCTCGGTGAGATAGTCGCCGATCACGTCGAGGCCGACCAGCAGCAGCCCTTCCCTGGCAAGCGGCGGGCCGAGCGCTTCCGCGATCTCGCGATCGCGCGCGGTGAGTTCGCGAGCGACGCCGGTGCCGCCGGCTGCGAGGTTGCCGCGGGTTTCGCCCGGCTTGGGGATGCGCGCGAGGCACCAGGGCACGGGTTCACCGCCGATCAGCAGCACGCGCTTGTCGCCGTCCCGGATTTCGGGGATGAAGCGTTGCGCCATGACGGTGCGGCGGCCGTAATGGGTGACGGTCTCGATGATGACGTTGACGTTGTGATCCTGCGCATGCACGCGGAACACCGAAACCCCGCCCATGCCGTCGAGCGGCTTCAGGATGATGTCGCCGTGTTCAGCCAGAAACTCGCGCACCAGGCTTTCCTTGCGGGTCACGAGCGATGGCGCGGTAAACCGGGCGAAGCGTGTGATCGCCATTTTCTCGTTGTAGTCGCGGATCGCGCGCGGCCGGTTGAAGATGCGCGCGCCTTCGGCCTCGGCGGCCTCGAGCAGGTAGGTGCTGTAGACGTACTCCATGTCGAACGGCGGATCCTTGCGCATCAGCACCGCATCGAAGCGCGCGAGCGGCGTCTCGGTTGCGGGCTCGACGCGATACCACGGGTCTTTTTCACTGGTGAGGTGCAGGCGCTGCGCCGAGCCGAAAACCGTGCCCGCGCGCCACAGCAGGTCGTGCTGCTCCATGGCGTGGAGATCGTGGCCGCGCGCGGCGGCCTCGCGCATGATGGCGAAGGTCGTGTCCTTGTAGGTCTGGAAGCTCGCCAGCGGATCGACGATGAACGCGAGTTTCACGCCACGCCCCGCGTGGAGAAGGATGAAGGATGAAGGATGAAGGATGAATTGAGTGCGGACTCGATGGCAAGTCTTGCGCCGCTAAATCCTTCCGCCTTCATCCTTCCGCCTTCATCCTTTCAGGCTCAATTTCGCTCTCGAGAGCCCGTTCGGCGCGCTCGAGTTCGATCGCCGCGGCGAGCAGCGCCAACCGCGCGACGACGCCGTAGGCGTAGAAGCGGTTGGGCGGGCAATCGGGATCCTCGGGATCCGGCGAGGAGCACGGGGCATCGAAAGCGAGCGGCGCGAAATGCATACCCGGCGCGTTGAGGTTCTGATCCGTGCCGCGCTCGGTATGAACGCGGTAGAAGCCGCCCACGACGAAACGGTCGATCATGTAGACGACGGGCTCGGCGACCGCGTCACCCACCGTCTCGAACGTGTAGACGCCCTCCTGCACCAGCACCTCCTCCACCTGCAGCCCCTCTTTGACCACCGCCATCTTCTTGCGCTGCTTGCGATTCAAGTCGCGCACTTCCGCAGGGTCCTTGACCGTCATGATGCCCATGCCATAGGTGCCGGCGTCGGCCTTGACGATGACGAAGGGGTCCTCCTTGATGCCGTACTCCCGGTACTTCACGCGTATGTCGTCGAGGATCTCGGCGACGTAGCCTTCCAGGCATTCCTCGCCCTTGCGCTCCTGGAAATTGATCCTGCCGCAGCGCTCGAAGTACGGGTTCAGGAACCAGGGATCGATCCCGATCAGATGCGCGAATTCCTCGCATACCTCGCGGTACGCCTGGAAGTGGTTCGACTTGCGCCGGGTGGACCAGCCGGCATACGGCGGCGGCAGCACCACCTGCTCCAGGTTGACGAGGATTTCGGGAACGCCGGCCGACAGATCGTTGTTGAGCAGCACCACGCACGGATCGAACCCTTCGACCAGCAGGCGATTGCCGCGGCGCACGAGCGGTTCCAGCCGCACCTTCTTGCCGCCGGCGGTGTCGAGGTCGGTCGGCTTGGTGATCTCCGGCAGGAGGCTGCCGACGCGCACGTTCATGCCGGCGTGCCGCAGGATGCGCGCGAGGACGGCGACGTTACGCAGGTAGTGGAGGTTGCGCGTGTGGTTCTCCGGGATGAGCAGCACGCCGCGCGCCTCCGGGCAGACTTTTTCCACCGCGCTCATTACTGCCTGTACGCAGAGCGGCTGAAAGTCCGGATTGAGATTGTTGAAGCCGCCGGGAAAGAGATTGGTGTCGACCGGCGCGAGCTTGAAGCCGCTGTTCCTGAGATCGACCGACGCGTAGAACGGCACGGTACGGTCCTGCCACTGGGTGCGCAGCCAATGTTCGATGCTCGGCGCGGCCTGGAGCAGCGAGCGCTCCAAGTCGGGCAGCGGGCCGGTGAGCGCGGTGGTGAGGCGCGGTACTGTGGACATGTTCTCCTCGCGGGACGGTGATTGTAGCCGACGCTGTCGCTTGCCGCAGGCGGGCAGGAAAACCCGCTGATTTCGCCGGCGTGAGACCTCGGGGGCGCTCGTTGAGGCGGGAATTTAGGCCCAGAACAGGCCGCGGTCAACTTCGGGACGCCGGCAGAGGTGGGTCCGAAAAAAAAGCGGGCGCCCGGAGGCGCCCGTATAACACACGCTGCTTTCTGGATAGTTAAACGTGATAGGCGGTCTCGCCGTGTGAGTTCACATCGAGTCCCTCGCGTTCCTCCTCCTCGGACACCCGCAGTCCGACCAGCAGGTTGGCGATCAGGAACGAGACCCACGCGACGACGCCGGTCCAGATGACGGTGACGCCGATCGCCTTGGCCTGGATCCACACCTGGCCGGCAATGCTCTCGAACCCGGGTTTCATCTCGAACCAGTTGTTGACGAAGCCTGGCCCGCCGAGGTCCGGCGCATTGAACACGCCGGTCAACAGCGCGCCGAGTATGCCCCCCACGGCGTGCACGCCGAAAACGTCCAGCGAGTCGTCCGCGCCCAGCATGCGCTTCAACTGGTTCACGCCCCACAGGCACACGAAACCGGCAGCGGTGCCGATGACGAATGCTCCGGGGATGCCGACGTTGCCTGCGGCGGGCGTGATCGCGACAAGGCCCGCCACCGCGCCGGAAGCCGCGCCGAGCATCGAGGGCTTGCTCTTGAATATCCATTCGCCGATCATCCACGCCAGCACTGCGCAGGCCGTGGCGAGAAAGGTGTTGATGAACGCGAGAGTTGCCGACGTGCCCGCCTCGAGCGCGGAGCCCGCGTTGAATCCGAACCAGCCCACCCACAGCAGCGATGCCCCGATCATGGTCATCGGCACGTTGTGCGGCGTCAGCGCTTCCTTGCCGAAGCCGATGCGCTTGCCGACCATGTAGGCGCCGACCAGGCCCGCCACACCGGCATTGATGTGCACCACGGTGCCGCCCGCGAAATCGAGCGCGCCCCATTGCCAGAGCAGGCCCGCCTTGCCGTTCAACTCGTCCACCAGCTTGGCACTGGTATAGGCGTCGGGCCCCATCCAGAACCAGACCATGTGAGCGATCGGCGTGTAGGAGAAGGTGAACCACAGCACCATGAAGATCAGCACTGCGGAGAACTTCACGCGCTCGGCGAAGGCGCCGACGATCAGGCAGCAGGTGATGGCGGCGAACGTCGCCTGGAAGGCGACGAACAGCAGTTCGGGAATCACCACCCCCTTGCTGAAGGTCGCGCCCATCGCGAATTCGCCCTTCGCGGAATCAAAGGTGCCGCCCAGGAACAGGCGGTCAAAGCCGCCGAAGAAGGCATTGCCTTCGGTGAAGGCCAGGCTGTAGCCGTACACGCACCACAGCACTGTGATCAGCGAGAAGGTGACGAACACCTGCATCAGCACCGACAGCATGTTCTTGGCGCGCACCATGCCGCCGTAAAACAGCGCCAGAGCAGGGATGCTCATCATGATCACCAACGCCGTGCTGACCAGCATCCACGCCACGTCCCCTTTGTTGGGGGTCGGCGCCGGCTTGGCCTCGGCAGCAGCCGGAGGTTTAGGCGCGGTGGACTCGGCGGCAGGCGCCACCGGCGCAGCAGCGGGTGCCGGCGCAGTTGCAGCCGGTTTGTCGGCGGGCTTGTCCTGCGCTTGCGCGGGCAGGCCCGCCAGACTGACAGCGCCGATCAGCGCGAGGATCGCAAATAGTCTTTTCATTTCATTCTCCCTATAGCGCTTCGGCGCCGGTTTCCCCGGTGCGGATACGGATGACCTGCTCCAGGTCGAAGACGAAGACCTTGCCGTCGCCGATCTTGCCGGTGTTGGCGGCTTTCTCTATCGCTTCGATGACTTGCTCCAGCATGTCGTCCTTGATCGCGGCCTCGACCTTTACCTTGGGCAGGAAGTCGACGACGTATTCCGCGCCGCGATAGAGCTCGGTATGGCCCTTCTGCCGGCCGAAGCCCTTGACTTCGGTGACGGTGACGCCCGACACGCCGATTGCAGAAAGCGCTTCGCGCACTTCGTCGAGCTTGAAGGGCTTGATGATTGCTGTGACCATTTTCATAGTGGTATGCCTTGAAAAGGGGCCCGATGCGGCGGCCCCGCGTTTCAGCTTCTAGAAAGTCTTCTTGATGTAGACGGTGCCCGTTCCCTTCGCGAGGTTCTTCGGGTACACGCCCGCCGGCGTCTCGAACGGGGTGCCGTAGCACAGGCTGTTCGCGCCGCTCGTGTCGGTGTAGAACGCACCGATCGTGAAGTCCTTCGGTAACGCGTAGGACAGGCCGAGCCTCCAGTCGTCGTAGGAGCACGCGTTATCGTTGCTCGCTACGCCGATGAGCCGCGCGTCCTGACCCTTGAACTTCTGGATGCCGTAGTGGGCGTCCACGGTGATCCCCGAATCGCCCAAGGGAACGGCGGCGCTGAAGTCCAGGTAATAGGTGCCGCTCGCATCCAGAACGGCGAACGCTTTGTTGCTCACGACGTGCGAGTACTTGACGCTGATCCATTTCCAGCCCAGTGCGCCGTAGATTTCCCAGGCGTCGGCCTTCGGATTAAGCGGGTTCGCGAGGGTGTTGGCGTCCCCCGGATACCAGTAGTAGAGCGTGCCCACGTCATAGGTGAAATCCGACTTGCCGATGCTGCCCTTGAACCCGCCGTAGAAATCGAACTCTCCGCTGCCCCCGGCGCTGTAAGCGCCCCCGTCGCGCAGCCAGCTGATGTTGGAGGCCCAGGTGCCCACGTAAAAACCGCTCGTGTGGCTGTAGTCGAAGCCGCCCTGGATCGCGGGCTCACGGTTGGTCTGCGTGAGACCGCGGAAGATATATTGACTGTACAGCCCGACATTACCCGTCAGCGTGTGTGGCGAGGCGGGAGCCGCTTGAGCCTGGGCCATAGCTGCTCCCGGAAGGAGCGCCGCGGCAATTGCACCCGCCATGATGGTTTTTTTGAACATATCGACCCCTTTCTATTAGGAATGAATTGCGCGAATAGCGCACCGTTGAAAAGCAACTAGCATGCCAAAATATCTACCCTTAAATATCAACGAGTTAGTACTTCTCTATCTCGCCCTTAAAAATTCATTATGCACCATGAATGAGCACACAATGCACCATAAATGTGCATGAAGATATTTTTTTAAGAGAATGCCTCTATGCATCTACCTTTTCGTTTGCTTCGATTGCGTGCTGATAGACTGAGCCATAATTGAATGGGGGACACGGATGGCGGACAGGAAACTGCTTGACGAAATTAATGAGCGGATGAGAAGCGTTCTGGCGCAAAGCCCGGCGGCCGACATCGAGAAGAATCTCCGGGTGATGCTTGGGGCGTGGTTCAGCCGGCTCGATCTCGTGACGCGCGAGGAATTCGACGTCCAGCGCGAGGTGTTGCGGCGCGCCCAGGACAAGGTGGCGCAACTGGAAGCGCGGCTCGCCGAAATCGAAGCCAGGATGAAGGAGGAAGGCAGTAAGCAGTAAGCAGTAGGCAGTAAGCAGTAAGTAGGTTGGGCTGAGCGACGCGATGCCCAACACCATGCGTGTTGGGTTTCGACCTTGCCGTCTCAACCCAACCTACGAACTCCCCCTTCCTTCTTCGCTTTCCTCCCGCAATTCCCTGTCGGCACGTTCGCCGGTTCAGGCGTTACTTCCTCAATCCTCAATCCTCAATCCTCAATCCTCGTCACCTCATGTCCCTCGCTGTCCTCTACAGCCGCGCCCTCACCGGCATGGATGCGCCGCTCGTCACGGTCGAGGCGCACCTTGCGAATGGGCTGCCGAGCTTCACGGTCGTCGGGCTTCCAGAGACCGAGGTGAAGGAAGCCAAGGATCGGGTGCGGGCGGCACTGCAGAACGCCCATTTCGAGTTTCCGGCGCGCCGCATCACGGTCAATCTCGCCCCCGCGGACCTGCCCAAGGAGAGCGGACGCTTCGACCTGCCGATCGCGCTCGGCATCCTCGCTGCGTCCGGCCAGCTGCCTCCGGACGCGCTGAGCGACTACGAATTTGCGGGAGAACTTGCATTGACCGGTGAGTTGCGGCCGGTGCGGGGCGCGCTGGCGATGACGTTGTCCACCGCCCGTGACGGCCGCGGGTTCGTATTGCCTCGGGATAACGCGGCGGAAGCGGCGCTGGTCGAAGGCGCCAGGGTCTATCCGGCGCGCTCGCTGCTCGCGGTGTGCGCGCATCTTGCGGGCGCCGAGCCGCTGCAGCGCTACACCGACGGGCACACTTCAACGGCGCCGGACTACCCCGATCTTGCGGAGGTCAAGGGTCAGCGTCACGCCAAGCGCGCGCTGGAAGTCGCCGCGGCCGGCGGGCACAGCATTATCATGGTCGGCCCGCCGGGAACCGGCAAGACGATGCTGGCCTCGCGCCTGACCGGGATTCTGCCGCCGATGACGCAGCAGGAAGCGCTCGCTGCCGCAGCGGTTCAGTCGCTCGGCAGCAGCGGATTCGACCTCGCGAACTGGCGCCGGCGCCCGTTTCGCGCGCCGCACCACACCGCGTCGGGTGTGGCGCTGGTCGGCGGGGGCGGGAATCCGCGCCCCGGTGAAATATCGATGGCGCAGCACGGCGTGCTGTTTCTCGACGAACTGCCGGAGTTCGGCCGCCAGGTGCTCGAAGTGCTGCGCGAGCCGCTGGAATCCGGGCGCATCACGGTCTCGCGCGCGGCGCGCCAGGCGGACTTTCCGGCGGAATTTCAACTCGTGGCCGCGATGAATCCCTGCGCCTGTGGATATCTGGGGCATTATTCGGGCCGCTGCCGGTGCACCCCTGATCAAGTCGCACGTTATCGCGCACGCATCTCGGGACCGCTGCTCGACCGCATCGACATCCAGATCGAAGCGCCGGCGGTGCCGCCGGAAGATCTCTCGCACGCAAGCAGCGGTGAATCCTCCAGCGTGATCCGCGAGCGCGTCACGCAAGCCCGCGCAAGAATGATCGCCCGCCAGGGAAAAGAAAATGCGCGGATCGCCACGCGCGAGATCGAGAAGTACTGCACACCCGAGGAGAAAGGTGCGACACTGCTGAAACAGGCGATCAGCAGACTGGGGCTTTCAGCGCGCGGGTATCATCGCATTCTGAAAATCGCGCGTACGATTGCAGATCTTGCCGGTGTGGAGCGCGTCGCGGTTTCCCATGTGGCGGAAGCGATTCAGTACCGGAGATTCGATCGCGCATAAAACCAAATGACCGGACTCATCCAGACGAGGTGATAAGTGAACGCCACCGAGAGAATCGCGCGGTTCATCGCGAATACCCGCTACGAGGACATCCCCCGCCCCGTCCTCGATGCCACCCGGACCATCATCCTCGACGGCGTCGCCAACGTCCTCGCGGGATCCACGCAGCCGGTGCTCGAGCACATCCGGCGCTACGTCGACCGCCTGGGCGGACGCCCCGAGTGCACGGTGGTTGGCTCACCCTTGCGCACCAACCCGCCGCTCGCGGCTTTCGCCAACGGCGCGGCCATGCACGTGCTCGACTACGAGCCCCAGGGGATTCCCTCCACCCACGGAACGTCCACCCTCCTGCCAGGCATCCTGGCGCTTGCGGAGGTGAACGGCGCTTCGGGACGGGCTGTCGTGACGGCATTCGCCGTGGGATGGGAGATCCAGCAGCGCATCGCCATGGCTGCGCGAAAGGCGGAGTCGCGGCCATTCCACCCTCCCGGGATCTACGGCCCTCCCGCGTGCGCATCAGGCTGCGCCAACCTCCTTGGCCTTGACGAGCACAGGGTGCGGATGGCGTTGGGCATTGGCGCATCGAGGACCGGAGCCCTCTTCGCTAACAACGGGACCATGACCAAGTCCACCCATCCCGGCAACGCCGGCAGGATGGGCGTGGAAGCGGCGATGCTGGCGGCCGACGGGTTTACCGCCAACGATTCGATCTTCGAAACGGTCCGCGGTTATGTGGAGACCCTCTTCGGCAATGAGTTCGT
>Ga0209108_10001578_pt1 | contig 13230 bp, 13 predicted proteins | sample Rifsed10ft1_FD_184003 | JGI IMG/M metagenome (GOLD analysis project Ga0209108, IMG submission 184003) | Soil microbial communities from Rifle, Colorado, USA - sediment 10ft 1 (version 2) | ecosystem: Environmental > Terrestrial > Deep subsurface > Rock core/Sediment | place: Rifle, Colorado...
AGTGTTTGGTGGGCCGTCCATTGTGTCACCCATGGACCAAGAGCAACTCGTTCCGTGAGAAGGTGAGTCTCAGGGTTGAGTTTGAGACTTGTCTAATTTGCTCAACTGCTAGTCGGCCTTAGAAGAGCCCGCGAACACCCGGGCATGGATACAGGGAAAATCGGTTCCTCAACATGAGGCACTACTTCGATCCCGCCTCCAGGTCACCTGGTGGCTTCATCCCCCCCTCGGCCTTCGACGGGGCCCCCGCGGACTGCTCAGCCTTTGTCTGCTCCGGCGGGCGCTGGCTGGTGGTTTCCCCCTGCGCCGAATCTTGGGTCTGGACGGTCGCGGGTCTCTCTTCTCCCTTCGCTGTATCCTTAGGTTTCTCCTGCCCTATAGGCTCTGCCGTCCTCACCATATCCTTTTCGTCATATGTGACTTCCACTTTCATCTGCGTCCCAGTGGCAACTGACTCTATTGGCGTCCCAACGACCTCCCACAGTCCCAGTGTGAAGACATCCGCCACACCGTGGGCGAAGGCACGAGCCGCCTTTGACCCCTTACTGTATCCCTGCGTGAAGGCGAAGATGTCAACCTTTCTGCCGTCCTTTTCTCCTGACCAGACAGGCGGCCCCAGCTCGGCGATGACGTGAGTTCTGGGTGTCCCCGTATTCAGGACGGACAAATCTTTCGCATCGGGTTGTTTCGCGGCCAGAACCACTGCACACCCCGCAGTCGAAAGCACCATCGGGGCCATTCCTACTAAGGACAGTACGGCGAAGGTAGCGGAGATTCTTTTGTTGTTGTCACGCCTTGGCTCCATTCCATTCCCCCCAATCGACTGTGTTCTGCCTCTCCCATGAGCATGGCTAATTCACCCTGTGAATCCCTACCCCTTATGTGCTGGTGTTCTTCGATTGGGCCCTTCGGCTCACTCGAAGTCGCCTTGGACTCTCACACCGCCCGGTCTGCGAGTCTAATGGGACCTGATCCTGGGATCACCGTTACGTATAGGGCTCCGCCCCATGAAAAAGCAAAACGCCCCCTCGGGCCATGCTCCGCCCGAGAGGGCGTCTGAATGTTTGGTGCGCCTTTCGATTGTGCCGCAGGTGGGCTAAGAACTGCTATCCCTACCCCGGGTCCATGCTGCACTACCTACGGGGAGCGTCGGCTCCCCGCCTCACAGTGGCCACCCACGCGACAACCAGGGGGTCGCCAGGAGTGCCTCATTTATACCCCTATGGATATGCTCCCTGTCAAGCCCAATCTCGATCCTATACCGTGCTGAAGGATTATTTCCCTTCCTCTTCCGACGGTGTGGCGGGAAAAGGTGTCAAGCCCAAAGTATTGTCGAAAATGACCCAAGGCGAAGGAATCGAGCAGGGTAACGCAACGGGGGCGTGAGGGGGCGTGAGGCGTGAGTGAGGCGTGAGTGTCAGACTTGCTTAACTTCTCTAACTTGGCTCACCCTTTCCGCAGGGCCCGACTAACATTCGAGGCCTCACACCCCAAGAAGGCTGCAACTGCGGCAGCCCGGTGGCCCTCTTCGAGAACCGCCCGCCGAATGAACTCGTCCCGCGCTTCCGCTATCGGTGCACTCCGCCCTCGCTGAAGCAAGGTGTCCCGGCTCAATCCGGCATGGCCTACAACCTCTTTGAGAAGGACTTCCAGTGGCCGAACTCGACGCGTGGGCGAAGGCTCCCTGGGTTTAGCCACCCTTCTCACGAAAGCCTCATCACCCAAGAAAGGGGAAGCATCCCCCGGGTGCCATTCCACCCGATAGCCACTCTTCGCCCCCTCCCGCAGAAAGCTTTCGTATTTGCGCTGGCTCTTGAACTCCCCGAGCACGGGGCCCGGATCGATTATCCCCCGCCTCGCCGTGCCCAGGTACTCATTGTGACCGCTCCACTTCCACGCGCCCGGGCTCTTGACGAGACCCGCCCGGACTGGGTTCAGGTGGATATAGCGAACTAGCTCCAACAAATAGCTGTCCCGGTCGCACACCACTGCCTTGTACCGTCCCTGGAAGACGTGTCCCCGGCGCCCGTGAGCCCGGTTAAACCACCGGGCGTAGCTCGTAAGTAGCGCCTGCATCAGCCGACTCGTCGGAACCTCCCCCACCTCCACGAGCAGGTGGAAGTGATTCGGCATAAGGACATAGGCATAAAGAAAAAAGGGATGCCGTTCGCGGGTTGTCTGGACCGCCTTCAGGAATGCCTCGTAATCCCCCCGGCCCAGAAAGACCCTTTGGCCATTGTTACCCCGAGCCATCAGGTGGTAGAGCAGCCCGGGAGCGTGGATGCGGGGATGGCGCGGCATGAACGGAAGATAACAGAGTTAATGAAGTTAGGCAAGTCTGACACCGGGGCGCCTCCATCGTCCCTGATCCGAGGCGGCCGTGTGTAAAAGGAACTTGACATCTCTCTCAATTTGGAAATCATAAGGGTATGACATGGGCGTGCTGCAAGAATGGCCCCGGCGGGCGGCGGGCCGTTGTCCTCGGGGCCAGTGCCCTCTGGCTCGTGGCGTGCGCCGCGCAGCAGGTTTCTCCGCCTACACCCCCGCCGACCCTCACCCGGGTCGACTCGCCGCCCGCGTGGCGGCCCGGTGACCGCTGGGTGTATGACTGGACGAGCGGAACCAACGCGGGGACCAAGACGGTGGAGGTTCTCGAGATCAAGGAAGTGAACAACATCCAGTATTACATCGTGAGGATTGGAGACCTTGACCACTACTACACCCTGGACTTCAAATGGTCCGGCACCGTGCGGGATGGACGCGTCGAGGCCCGCATGGTTCCTCCGCAGCCGTGGTTCGCCTGGCCCCTCGAAATGGGGAAACGCTGGGTCCACCGCGGTTCCTACGAGGAGCGGGATAGGAAGCAGGAGCAAAACGAAACCTTTGCTGTGGTAACCACTGAGACCGTCGAGGTCCCTGCCGGGCGATTTCACGCATTCAAAGTGGTCCGCGAGGCGAGCCGCCTGGAGTCCGACCAGTACTGGTATGCCCCTGAAGTCCGCTGGTACGTGAAGTGGATCGGCCGTCGTGGGCAAGTTCAGTTTGAGGAGCGCCTCCGCGAATATCAAGCAGCGCCGAGGCTGATCCCAGCGCCCACTCCCGCGAGTCCGCCATCAAAGCCAAAGTAAGCCTGCAGGATTACGGCCGTGCCTTGGGCAGGTGGACAAGGCTATTCGTAGCCGCAGGAGGAGCGGATAGCCGATGGTCCCGCGAAGGTCACGGGCAAGTGACACCCGGTGCCATGGTGGCGACGATGGTACAGACCGCCGTCTGCAGGCCTGTCGCCAGTGGACCGCCCGATGAGTAGATGAGCAACGCGATACCGGCGACCAGCGCCGTGATGATGAGCCATTCTGCGGTTTCAGCGCCGCGTTCACCCCGCAGGTAGGACACCCAGCTTCGCACGTAACAGAGGACGCTCAGCATTGTTTCTCCTCCTTCCCTGCCCCACAGCACATTCCCTGCTGCAAAGATAGAATATCTCGCTCTACCATACGAACGGGATGAGACGCCAGCGCACCTGTAACGCGTAGGTCGCGTATCCGGCTAAGATTCGCTCTTCCCGCATGATCCGAAGGATCTGGATGGCGCTGCTGAGGATCAGCGCGATCACGTTTCTCCAGGAGGGGTTTACCACCAAGTACCCGATAAAGAAGGCAATCTCTGCGGCGTACAATGGATGCCGCAGCCACCGATACAGGCCTGTGGTCCGCAATCCTCGGTCGGCGGGGGCGATTCCGAAACTTCGTCCAAGCGAGGTCAAAGCAGCCACCATGCCTACCAGGCTGAGGATCTGGATGCTCTCTCCCAACCACCGTAGTCCACCCGAAGCGGGCCTCGGCACCACGACGGGCAGGAATGTTCCGCTCAATGCCAGCAGGAGCTCCCAGGGGGCCCCAGACCGTTGTGCCGGGGACCGCTTGAGGAAAAGAACGGCTACGAGCGTAAAGAACAACAGCAGCCCCAGATCAATCACCCTTCCGGTTCGACGTACGCCGTGCAGATAGATGCCGGCATAAAACATCCAAGCGATCCCCACCATCAGGTCCAGAACCAACTCACGCCCACGCTTGTTGAACATCGATCTTCCGTTTACCCGGCCCACGCCAGCGGAGACACACGGATAGCCGGCCGGATACCCTGTTGCTTGCCAGTGCCCAGCCGCAGGCCACGAGCGTTGCCGACCCCGCTGAGTGGCCGCGGTGGCCTGGGCTCAGGTTCACGCGCAGAGAAACGCCCAGTGGTTCTCACTGAAGATCTCGCTTCCGCTCCGTCCAGCTGATCCCCTCGGGGAACCGGAACTTCGTCACCGTGTCTGCGCCCTGACTCTGGCCGGTAAACCAATCGTCCTGTTCCCAAAGCACACCGTGGGGGAAGAGAATCTTTGCCAGGACAGCCTCAGAGCGATTGGGCGAGACCGGCCTGAGCTGGCGCGATGTTAGGTGGTTCCCTTGTGGGAGGTAGAGCGATGGGCGCACGCCGGACATCGAGACCGAACGCGCTCGGAGCGAGAAGGTGTACACGCCCGGCTTTATGCGGAAGTAGAAGGCCTCGGGTGGGGCATTCTCCGGCGATGCTCCGAAGATCTGCACCGAGACCCTCTGGCTGGGAACGTCGAGGCGCTCAGGGCTGCCGCGCCAGGTCGCGCTGAACTCGACCTGGTTACCGGCCATCCCCTCCGGCCACTCCATCAAAAAAACACCAAAGGACGGAATCGCCGAGGGAGCGTGGATTGTTACCTCTCGGCTCTGCAGGGGACCCCCACCATCGCCCTGGAGTTCAGCCCTGAGCCGGAGGACCGAATCCACAAGAGGGAGGACCTTGCGAAAGCGCCCGTCACGGACCGGCACAGAGATTGTGTGACCGTTGGCGACGAGCCGGACAGCGGGGACATTCCTGTCTTCGACCTGCCCCTCTACAAGGATCAGTGGTGGGGCGTCGGGGGGAGGGGTGTATCCGTCCCGTGGACTGGTGATAGCGATCCCGCCTGGCACCTCAAGCCGAGGGGGTCCGTGCGTGGCCGGCTCAGTTGTGGCCTCTTCCGGGGCGACGAGCCGCGGGCCAGTCACCGTCTCTGACGGAAGGAAGAGTGCGGAACCCGTCTCAGGGGGCTGGGCGGCGACTGAGGAGCTGTCTGCCGCGGACCCCGATGGGGGGGCAAGTGCCATGGGGACCGGGGATGGGATCCTTGACCCCGGGGGGCGGGGTTCAGCAGGCTCCGGCAGGTGTGCGCCGATGGAAGGTAACTGGAGCGGCTTCACTTCTGGAGTCTGCGGAGACACTTTCGGGACGGCCAGCCGCGGCGTGGGCTCTTGGATCGGCGTGGCGCTCGCAACCGCTTCTTCCGCCTTGGGCTCGGCCGAGCGAAGTCCCTGGTCTGCCACTACCTGCTCGGGCGCGGGCGGGTGGACCATTGCGGCAGGGGCGGGGCTGGCGGGTCCATCCTGCTGCCCCGACAGTGCCGCCATCGCTGTTCCGGGCTCCGGCGACTGGACGGTGGCGGAGGGGGCGGCTTCGACCGGTCCGGGCGCGTGATCGGGGACTACGTTGGGGATCGGGGGTGCCGCCTCCGACCGGGCGAGTGGGGCCTCGACATCCCGAATAGAAGATGGAGCCGGCGTAGTGGGCACCAAGCGCTCAGCACGCGGTATCGGGGTGCGAACTGCAAAGAGTTCTACGACACGCTCGGGTTGTGGCTTCTGGATAGAGTCCTCACGCGCTGACCGCGTGGGTTTCGCGACGCTCTTCGCGAACTCCGTGCCTGAGGCACTCCCGGATATGGTGTCATCATGTCCACCTGCGCGAACCCGGCTGGCTTCCTGACGCTTTGGGTCCTTCATCCCGCTTGCGACAGAAACACGGTGGGGAGGCAGGACAGGCGCCGGGGCGGCCGTTTGGAGACGAGAGCGTTTTCGCTCTTCCGGCAGTGAAGCCAGGAAGACATGAAAGTTACCTGGCAGTGCCGTCGTGTTCCCTACTGGCACTGCTCGCGTCCCCGAGGATATTGGGCCGGCGATGAGAAGGAGGCTGAGGATTCCTATGTGAAGGAGGAGGGAGCAAGCGACGCCGTGTTCGAGGCCATCCGGGTCAAAGACCAGAGCCCCCTGTGGCATCGATGCTGCTGCCTCGGCCGGGCGACCGGGATGCAGACCCCGATATGCTATCCATAGGCCCGAGCCGAGGCAGCCGACAGAAACCACCAGCAGAACAAGGAGGTCCAGATGCATCGCGTTCTCTCATGATCATCGGGACTAGATACCGCCCCAGGATCGCTGAGGCGCCCTCCGCCCCGCTCGCTCCCCAGATCGCTAAGGTGTACCGCCAGCGAGCATCGTGGCGACGCAAAGGGGAAGAAGAAAGATTGCCTCTCGCCTCAATTTCATTGCCGCTACTGCACCAGCCGGAGCCTTGTCACGAGCGCCGATCGTGGCGCCGGGGCTGGATTCGGAGGAGCCGGATCCACCTCGCAGGCGTAGTAGCCGAAGATCGCGCGAAACGCTCCGGAATTTTGAGGAATGGTCTCACTGGTGCCGGTCCCGTTGGGGGGAGGGCACAGCGGATCCCAGGCGTTGTCGACGGGGTTGCGGTTCCTGACAGCGCACTGGCCACGGTTGATGACTTGCGTCATGATGAACCGTGTCCAGCCAATAATCTCGTGGGCGCCGGTAATTGCCTGTGGCGGACACCCGCCGTTCTCGCTAGTGTTGAGAACCGGGACATAGACCTCCCACCCCGGCCCTTGATAAGCAATCTCGCCGTAGGCGTTCTCTAAGACGATCGTATCGGAGGGGTTATACTCGTTCACGAAGACCGACTCCAGGGTGTCCATCACATTCTGGATCATGCCGTTATTGGTCCCGAGGGGCTCTCCCACTTCAAGCGTAGAGGGCGGACACGTGCCATCCGCCATGGCGTTGATGAGTTGCCTGAGATAGCTCCCGCTCGGTGTCCCCTGACCATCGAGGTTTACCCAGGCCGCCGTGTTGGTGCCGGACGGGGCGCCAGGGTTCTGACCGCTGCTGGAGATGAAGCTGATCGGCACACCGCATCCCTGCGAGTTGAAGGCTCCAGCGTCGGTGAAGGGACAGTCACTGAGCCCAATCGGGAAGACACACGTGTTCTCCGGTGGGCTCGCGGGGGGGTTTGAGGTGGCGATCGCCTCTGCCCTCACCGACAGGGTGGTGAACCCCAAAAACGCGAGGAACGACGTGGGAATCGTGGTCCTATACTGGCACTTGACGGCGTTCACCCGGGTGCCGTCCAGGGACGGTTGGAAGCGGGGGACAACAGTCGGGTCCCAGATCCCCAGGACGATATCCCCGGTGGAGGCGTTTGCGTCATTCAGGTTCAGAGTAACGGGTCCGACCCGGTAAGGGTTCAAGGCGCCATAGTTTTGCGCAAACGCGCGGGTGACTGGGAAGACCGTGTCGTTGAAGCCGAGCTTCCCCGCTCCGGCCAACGCGGCAGCGTCCATGCTCCGCTGGAGTTCGCCTCTGGCAGAGGCGTGATAGGCGAGGTCGATGGCAAGTCCCCCCATGACGAAGAGGAAGACCAATACGATGAGCGTAAAGACCAGCACAGTCCCCTGCTGATTCCTAAACCTCCAACCCTTCATCCCTCGCTCCTTCCCTCCCGGCATTGCCGCCCCTCATGATCCTCCCTCTCACTATCGTGTCTCCTCGAAACGAACGTTCTCGACCTCGTACCACGGGATGTCCACGCGTCCCTTTGGCGTCAGCCCCCGCAGGACCACCGTACCCAGATTCACGTAATCCCCCTCGACCCGGGACCCGTCCACCAGCTCCGCCACGGCCGAGTAGCGGAAGTGGGTCGGCGCCACGTAGGGGGGCAGCGGGCTCTGCTGAACCGGCTGTCGGACGAATTGCAGCGTGCGGATGTTGGAGAGCGGGATCTGCGTCTCGACCCCGTGCCGGGAGAGGGTGACCGCGTCTGTCTGCCGGTGACCCTGCTGCGGTTCCGGCTTCTTCTCGAAAGCGGCCTTCAGGCTCGCGACCGGGCCAGCCATCTGGATCGCCTGCGCGGGGGGCCCCGCGGGGGCGGCCTCTTCCTCGGGCACCGTGGGCATGATCGTGTAAAAGATTTCGAGGGAGGGTTGGCTGAGCCGCCACGATTCGCCCGTCCACGTGCGGACTTCGGCGATCACATCCTGCGCCGTTGCTATAGTGGCAGTGCCTGTCAGCCCCGCCAATGCCGCCAAGCCGATCACAATCTTCGTCTTCATCTGTCCCTCTCCTTTACCTTACTCCGAGTCCGACCCCCTTGAAGGCCTCTACCAGCCGCATCAAGGACGGGGCCAGGGTCACCAAAAAGAAGACCGGAAATAAGAAGATGGCAGTGGGGAAGAGCATCTTGAGCGGCGCCAGCTGGGCCAGCTCCTCCGCCCGATGCCGGCGCTTCACCCGGGCCGACTCGGCGTGGACGCGGAGGGTCTTGCCGAGGCTGGTGCCCAGCCGCTCCGTCTGGATGAAAGCCCCCACCACCGCCTTCACCTCATCCGTCCCTGTTCGCTCCCCCAGCGCTTGCAGCGCCTCCGCGCGCGGCCGTCCCGCTCTCATCTCGAGGTGCATCCGGAGCAATTCCTGATGAAGGGGGCTCCGCTGCACTTCCCGCTGCTCCGCAATGCGGGCGACGGCTGCATCGAAACCCATGCCGGCCTCGACACACACCATCAGGAGATCTAAGACATTCGGCAGGGCATGGAGGATCTCGCGCTGGCGAGCCCGGATGCGCCTGCGTAACCAGTAATTGGGGAGTAAGAAGCCCAGCCCGGCCAGGATGATGGAGGATGGCAGGACGTACGGCAAGGCCCGCGTGAGGCCGTAGAGGGTGTAGGCGTAGCCGCTGAGGATCGCGAGCCCCATCTTGGCGCCGATGAACAGGGTGACGGCGCGCGGGTTCTGGTAGCCGGCCCAGACGAGGTGCTGGCGCACCCGTGACACCCTGATCTTATCGCGGGGACGAAAGACCCGACCCAGGCGCTCAAGTACTCGTTCCAGCCAGCCGCGGGCCTCCTCTTCCCACCGGAGGATGGATGCACCCGCCGCCTGAGGTGACAGCGGCCGAAGCCGCTCGGCGCGCAGGGCGAACCACCGCCGAAGCAGGAAGACCCCTACCAGGCATGACACTCCCGCGACGACGAGAAATGAGAGGGCCGCATACCTCATCACCGGGTCCATAGCCACCTCACACTTTGATATTCGCGATCCGCCAGATCAGGAAGGTGCCGATCGCCTCGCTGACGAGCCCCGCCGCGATCAGGGGCGGGCCGTGGGGCGAATTCAAGAGCGGGTCGAAGAACCCCGGACTCATCAACTGGAAGATGGCTGTGAAGACGAACGGGCCCACCCCCACGACCACCGCTGTCCACCGGGCCTGGGCGGACAGGGTCCGGGCGTGGCTGAGGAGTCGAAAGCGTTCGCGGATGACCTCGCTCAGGCGGTCCAGGATCTCGGCCAGGTTACCGCCAGCGCTTCGCTGGATCGCGATGGCCGTGCAGAAGAATCCGGTGTCATCCGTCGGCATGCGCCGCCGAAGCCCAGCAAGGGCATCGCCCGGATCAACCCCCACCCGGATCTCCTCGCCGACGCGCCTGAACTCCTGGGCGGTGGGGTCCGGCATCTCCTCAGCGACCACCTGGATGGCCTGGCTCAAGGCGTACCCCGAACGGATTGACCGGGTCAACATGTCCAGAGCGTCGGGAAACTGCTTATCGAACAGTTGCAGTCGCCGAAAGCGCCTGTAGAAGAGGCGGCAGACCGGAATGGAGCCCGCGATGAACCCCACGAGCACTGCCCACCCGATCCGTCCCGTGCGCAGCCAGGCCGCGCCCCCTCCGAGGAGGGCATAGGTGCCGATCAAGAGGAGGAGCTCGTTTGCCCCTCCGCTGTCGCCCGCTTGCTCGGTGAGGGCCGTGAGCCACCTCTGGAACGGTATCCGGTTGGCGACAGCCCCCCATCTCGAGCGCGCCTCGTGGGTACCCGGGCGCAGGAGCTCCGTATCGGTCTTGGAGGTGACGTGGCCGCCCTGTCCCAACCGTTCGCGAATCCTGCGACGGTGGGCGGACAGCCACCAGAGCCCGACGATGAGCGTCACGACCCCCAGGAACGTCAGCCCCGCAATGACCCGGACCAGCTCCACTAGCGCACTCCCTGTCGCCGGGACGGATCGAAGACCTTGGGATCGACCTGAATGCCTGCGCTCTCCAGCCGCTCGGCGAACTTGGGCCGCACCCCGGTGGCCCGGTGGAAGCCCAGGACGCGACCCTCTTTGTCGATCCCCTCCTGCTCGAAGAGGAAGATGTCCTGCGTGGTCACGACGGCTTCCTCCATCCCGGCGATCTCGGTCACGCGGATGACCTTGCGGGTCCCGTCGCTCAGGCGGGATACGTGGATGATCATGTCGAGCGCGGAGCTGATGTACTCCCGCATCGCGCGGACAGGCAGGGAGATGCCGGACATCAGCATCATCGTTTCGAGCCGAGAGAGCGCGTCCCGTGTGGAGTTGGCGTGTACGGTGGAGAGCGACCCATCATGGCCCGTATTCATCGCCTGGAGCATGTCCAAGACCTCCGGGCCCCGCACCTCCCCCAGGATGATGCGGTCCGGGCGCATCCGGAGCGCATTCCGCACCAGATCCCGCTGCGTGACCTCGCCCCGGCCTTCGATGTTCGGGGGACGCGTCTCCAGGCGGACCACATGGTCCTGCTGGAGTTGCAGCTCAGCCGAGTCTTCGATCGTGACGATCCGCTCGGTGGAGGGGACCGCGTTCGAAATGACATTCAACAGGGTGGTCTTCCCGGCCCCCGTTCCGCCTGAGATGAGGACGTTGAGGCGGGCTCGGACGGCGGTGGTGAGGACCTCGGCCAGGGCCGGCGTGAGGGTCCCAAACGCGATAAGATCCGGCAGCCGGAACGGCTCTATGGCAAAGCGGCGGATCGAGAGCACGGGGCCTTCCAGTGCGAGCGGCGGGATGATGGCGTTCACGCGGGAGCCGTCGGGCAGGCGCGCGTCCACCATAGGGGTGGATTCATCCACCCGCCGGCCCACTCGCGAGACGATCCGCTCGATGGTCTGGAGCAGGTGGGCGTCGTCCCGGAAGGCGATGGTCGTACGCTCGAGCTTGCCCCGCCGCTCGACGTACACCTCCTTCGGTCCGTTCGCCAGGATGTCCGACACGGTGGGGTCCTGCATGAGTGGCTCGATCGGCCCAAGCCCGAAGGTCTCGTGGTGGATGTCCAGGACGAGTTGGTCCCGATCCGCTCGGGTGAGCGGGGTCTCCTCCTCCACCAGCATGTCCTCGATGATCCGCGTGATCTGCTGCCGGACCTGCTCCGTCGGAAGGATGTCCAGCTTCGAGAGGTCGATCCGCTCGATCATCTGGCCATGGATCCGGGTCTTGAGGTCGTCGTAGGCCCCGTCGCCCAGGCCCTGCCTCTCACCGGAATCTCCCCGGGGAGCGGGTCCCGTCGGTTTCTCCTGCCGACCGTGAAACAGTCCCATTTACTTTTCTCCGCGAATCGCCTTGGGAATCCATGGCAGGCGGAAGGCCGTGCGCGCAGGCGCAGGCTCTGCGCCTGGTGCCAGCCCGTTGACGAGCCGGTCGGACAGCTCCCGCAGGCTCTTGGCGATCTTCGACCGGGGGGAGGCCGTCACCACGGGCTCCCCGCGGTTGATCGCCGTCACGACGGTGGGGTATTCACTCGGCGTCCTCCAGTAGATGGACACTCCGAGCGTTTCCCGGACGTGCTTGAGGGTGATATCCTCCCCGGTCCCGTCGCGCATCACCACGATGCGGATCCTTTTGGGGTCGAGCCCGAGGTGGCGGAAGGCCGCGAGCCCCGCCGCGCCGGAGCGGAGGGCGGAGACGTTGGGACTCACCAGGAAGAGGATCACGTCAGAGGCCTCGAGCGCCGCGATCGTGCCGGGATCCATATCGTGGGGAAGGTCGAGGACCACGTGCTCGAAATAGGAGCGCAGGATCTGGAGGCCAACCTTGATCTGCTCGCCGGCGACCTTGACTCGCTCCATCCGCGACGGCCCCGGGAGCACCCAGAGCCCGCTCCCGTGCTTCGTGAGGAGCCCCTTGAGGAAGGGCTCATCCAACCGTCCGGCGTGCTCAAAGGCGTCGAGGGTGGAGTAGGTGGGCCGCAGGTTCAGGAAGGTCGCCACGTCGGACTGGCGAATGTCCAGGTCTACCAGGAGCACGCCCCCGGGGGCGCTCTCCGTGAGGCATACGGCCAGATTTGTGGCAATCGTGGTGACGCCGACCCCCCCCTTTGTGGAAAAGACTGAGGTGACCTTTCCCTGTCGATGTTCAGTCGCAGCTCTCCGGTGGAAGCGGGCCATCTTGGCGAGGGCCGCCAGCAGCTCGTCCTGTTTCACTGGCCGGCCGAGGAAATCGAAGGTGCCCGCCCGGATAGCCCGGATCACCAGTTCGGCCGATACGCTGGCCGCGGTGGCGAGGATGGCCGTGTTGGGCAGGGCGCGGGCTAATTCCTCGATGGCGGAGAGCCACTCCCCCTCAGCCTTGCCCCCTTGCTCGGTGGGGACCTCCAGGATGACGAGGTCGGGGCGGTAGGGAGCGGCCCCTGCGACGGCCTCCGCGATACGCGAAAACTCGGCCACCACCAGCGATGACGTCGCCAGCAGGATCTGCCGCACGCCGGCGCGCGAGGCGGGGTCAGAGTCCACAAGGATCACCCGCAGGAACTGGCTCATGCGTGCCTCCGCCCACTGGGCCTACAGGTCGCTCCGGCCGAGGGGGCGCTCCACAACCTCGCCGACGCCGGGGATCCCCGGCAGCAAGGTGAACTCGCTCTTCTCCTCCTCGCGCATCTCCATCAGCTTGGTGGGATCCGGGACCCTCGGGTCGCCGGGCGGGACCCCCTTAACGAGTTTCACCGTCACGAGGAACAACAGCTCGGACTCGTTGTTTCGAAACCGCACGCTCCGGAAGAGCGCACCAAGGATGGGAATGTCCCCCAGGAGCGGGACCTTGGCGACGGCCTGCCGGATCTCATTGTTGATGAGCCCGGCGATAGCGAAACTTTCGCCGTCCTTTAAATTGACCGTCGTCGAGGCCATGGTCTTCCGGATCGTGGGGACCTGGAAGCCGGCGGAAACCAGGCCCTGACTGAAGTCGAGCGACGAGACCTCAGGCTGGACGGCCAAGTTGATCCTGTTCCCGTCCATGAGCACGGGGAGGAAGGTG
>Ga0209108_10001587_pt1 | contig 13179 bp, 11 predicted proteins | sample Rifsed10ft1_FD_184003 | JGI IMG/M metagenome (GOLD analysis project Ga0209108, IMG submission 184003) | Soil microbial communities from Rifle, Colorado, USA - sediment 10ft 1 (version 2) | ecosystem: Environmental > Terrestrial > Deep subsurface > Rock core/Sediment | place: Rifle, Colorado...
ATCCGACCGGCAATGGCACTCCTCCTGGAAACGCTATCGGCCACGGTTTGTCACCCCTCGAGGTGAAGGCGCTGTTGATGAATAACGCCGAAACGAACATCATCAATGATGTATTGTTAGGCGACCTCGCTCCGATCACCCGCATTGGTGGTGGCGAAGTGCGAGTCGACCAGGCCCTTTCCGCCCCGGTGGTTGCATATGACAAGGATGTGCCAACAGCAGCTCTTGGATTTGGCTTCGTGAATGTAGCCGATACGGTGGCGCTCACGAAGACAGTGGTAATTCGCAACCTCGATAACAAGAAGCACACCTACTCTATAACACCCACGTTCCGTTTTGCTGACGACGCTTCAAGCGGGGCTGTGACGGTAAGTGCGCCTGCTCAAGTTGTTGTCAAGCCTGGAAAAGGCAAGGATACGAAATTCGATGTTACGCTTACCATCGACGGTGGGCTCCTGCCGGGTAATTTCATGAACTCAGGCATCGATGGCGCCAATCCCGCGACATTGACTGCGAATGAGTTTGATGGCTATCTGGTTTTGAACGATGGAACCGACCAGCTTCAGATCCCCTGGCACGTACTGCCTCGAAAAGATGCACGGGTTGTGCCAGACACGACAGCCATCGTTCCGGGTTCGTTCCCACAGGTAATCGGCCTGGATAACACAGGTGTGGGGACGGCACAGAATGACGCCTACGCCTTGATCGCGACCAGTGATAACATGCCGGAAGGCGGCAATGGAGAGGGAGCCCCAACTCCTGATCTCCGTGCGGTGGGCGTTAACACCTTCCCCGTGCCGGCAGGCTTTTGCTCCGCACAAGCCTCCTTCGTGTGGGCCTTCGCCATCAACACTTGGGAGCAGCAACAACACCTGGTGCCGGTGAATCATAATGTCTATCTTGATACCAATCAGGATGGCACGTATGATTATGCCGTGTATAACTTTGACCTGTCCTTGAGCGGCAGTATCAGCGATGGACGCCAGGTGACCTGGGCAGAAAACCTGACAACCCATGACGCCGATGCGTTCTTCTTCGCCGAGCATTCAACGAACACAGGCAACACCGTGCTCTTGATCTGTGCTGAGCAGGTGGGCCTGACGGGCGCAGACTTGCTGGCTACCAATGTAGATATAGCAGTCGAAGCGTTTGACTGGTACAACGAAGGCCCCGGCGATTTCATCGATGGGTTAACCGTCACTCCATTGGGTGAACAGTATGTTGGTGACCCCAACGATGTGCCGGGCAATACCTATGACCCGGCTGGCCTGGCCGTGTACGATTTCGGCCCGTTCCCTGGCAATACGCCTGAACTAGGGCTGATGCTGGTCACCAATGGCGATCGTGGTGCTGGAAACCGCGGTGGTGCTACACAGGATACTGAAGCACTCCTGTTCATGGCGCCGTAGTCTCAACGTTTCCTCCGCACCTGGTTTCCGAAGGTTCTGGCTGGCTTCCGGCTGAGACAAGGAGAGAGATGCTACAAAAGGCGGAGCCCCAATCCGGGGCTCCGCTCTTTTTGCTTTTCTGACAGCGCAACGAGGAAGATTCCCTCGTACTACCCGATAGTTATCTTTGTCGAAGCATGTGGTATCTCTCGCCGCTAATTGTATGATGGTTGTCAAGAACCCGGAGTGCCTGGGGGAGGGACAGGCCGGGAACCTCTCTCGCAAAGGAAAAAGTAACCGCTGTCCGCGACGCGGTAATCATATCCCTGTCCTTCAACTTCCAAAACCACCCAGTAGCCGTTCACTAATGCCTGGGTATAGAACACTCCTGGTTGTGGGCATCCCAACGAACCATCGTTCCAGACCACCGCTTCAGCCCGGGTGACCATGATCGCCGGCCCGCCAGGCCCCAACCGCCCTTCGAGGTCAGTCGTGATCTTAGCCAGCAGGTCCGGTGGCACTTCGCCAACTACGGGCGGCGGTGTTGTCGGCGCCAGATCAAGCGCGGGAGGCGTCACGGGCAGTTGACTGCGGTCGGGCGTCCCGGTAGGTGCAGGCACGGTCGCCGTGCTGGCGGTTGGGGTCTCGGTCGCAGTCGTCGTGCCTTCTGCCGCAAAGGGTTGAACAGGCTCGTTGGCAGCCGGCTCCATCGTGCAGGCTGCTAGCGCCAACCCTGCCGCCAACGCGCACACCGCCATCATCTTGAAACTGCCTGTCGGCCCGCGCACCGGCCAAGAAGCTCCCTGTGGGAATCTCATGGTTTTGTCCTCCTGTTCTGATCAGATTCATAGAACAATCCGGCCAGATCGCCCCCTCGATAGACGCTCCATGCCAGGGATAAGTTCCCGAACATTGGGATTTCGGCTGCGTGTTCTTGCCGCTGGTGATGCGGTCGGCAAGCCAATGAGAGAATGGCTCGCGAGTGGCAGATAGGCCGCTATCAGAGACGATGCCGGGGATACGACCCCAGCACGCGCAGCGTGAGCGCGTACTCGCCCAGGTGGTCGAGCGCGCGCGTCACCACGGGGTCGGCGGTCGAGCCGGCGAAGTCAACGTAGAACAGATATTCCCACGGCTTGCCCGCCAGCGGGCGCGACTCGATTTTGGTCAGGTCAATGTCCCGGAGCGCGAAGACGCTCATCGCTTTGAACAGCGAGCCGGGGACGTTGCGGAGGGTGAAAACGATGGAGGTCTTCGAGTCGCCGTTCGGGACGACGGGTTGCGGGGCGATGGCGAGAAAGCGGGTGAAGTTCGCGGGGTCGTCTTCGATGCCCTCGGCCAGGATCGCCATCCCGTACACCTCGGCGGCGCGGCGGGAGGCGATGGCCGCGACCGAGCGGTCGCCCTGATCCCGGAGCAGCCGCACGCTCCCGGCGGTGTCGTGCGCCGCCGTCGAGGTCACGCCCGCGAGCGCGCGCAGATACCGCTCGCATTGCGCGAGCGCTTGTGGATGGCTGATGACTTTGCGGATGTCGGCGAGCGCGACGCCGGAGTGCGCGATCAAACAGTGCTGCACGCGCAGATAGTGCTCGCCGACGATCGAGAGCGAATGCTGGAGCAGCAGATCGTAGTTGCGGTGGATGCTCCCGGCGAGCGAATTCTCAATCGGCACGAGGCCGCAGTCCACCGCGCCCCCCTCGACCGCCGCGAAGACTGCATCAAAGGTCTCGCACGGCACGCTGGCCGTGTCCGATCCAAAACGCTCGACCGCCGCGGCCTCGGAGTACGCACCGGGTTCGCCCTGAAATGCGACGCGCATAAGGGTTGGGAACTCAAGGAATTCAGGGAAATAAAGGAAACCGGAGAACCGGCATGAGTTCCTTCAGTTCCTGCGTTTTCCTCAGCTCCTGGCAGTGTCTGCCGTTTCGCGCACAGGCACAGCCGCGGGCGTATTCACATAGTCCAGCCACTCCGCCGAGCGTGGGTGCTGGCCCCGGATGGCGGCGTGGAAGGCCTGCTGCACCGCGCGCGTCACTGGCCCCATCTTCCCTGCGCCGATCACGCGGAAGTCAATCTCGCGCAGCGCGATGCACTCCGCCGCCGTCCCGCACACAAAGACTTCGTCGGCGACATACAACTGATCGCGCGCAATGGGCTGCTCGACCACCTCGTAGCCGAGGTCGCGCGCAAGCGTGACGAGCGCGTCGCGGGTGATGCCCTCGAGGACGGGCGCGGTGAGCGGGGTATAGATTTTCCCACCCCGGACGAGGAACAAATTCTCGCCCGTGCATTCCGCCACGTAGCCCTGCGGGTCGAGCATGATCGCTTCCTCAAACCCCAGCCGCACGGACTCGGTCTTCGCCAGCACGCTGTTGGCGTAGTTGCCGGTGACCTTCGCCTTTGTCATCGTCACATTCGGGTGATGCCGCGTGAACGAGGCGATGTTGGCGCGGATGCCGTTCTCCAGCGCCTCCTGGCCGAGGTAGTTCTTCCACTCCCACACCGCGATGCCCACGCTGGCCTTCCCCGCGTCCACGGTGAGATTCCACCCGCCGTCGGCGAGGTAGATCAGCGGGCGGATGTAGCACTCGTCGAAGCCATTGGCCGACACGGTGAGTCTGATCGCCTCGGCCAGTTCGGCGGCGGTGTACGGCAGCGTGCGGAAGCCCAGCACTTTGGCCGAGTTCACCAATCGCTCGGCGTGCTCTTTCAGCCGGAAGACCGCCGGGCCGCGCTCAGTGGCGTAGCACCGAATACCTTCAAACACGCCGACTCCATAGTGCAGAGCCGGGGTGAGGAAGTGAACGGTGGCCTTTTCAAACTCCACCAGTTCGCCGTTCATCCAGATATATTTGGATTCCATGCCCATAATCATTGCTCCTTGTCGAGATGAATTCCTTGAGTTCCCCCCTGAGCAGGAACTCAAGTAACACAGGGAACTGAAGGAAATGGGTCATTGCAGGCGCGCGATGACCTCGTCCGTCATACGCCCCGTCGTCAGCGTCCCACCCAGGTCGGCGGTGCGGCATCCGGCGGTGATGGCGGCGTCAACCGCCGATTCAATTGCGGCGGCGGCTTTCTCCAACTTGAGCGAATAGCGCAACAGCAATGCGGCACTCAGCACCGTGCCGACGGGATTGGCAACGCCCTTGCCCGCGATGTCCGGCGCCGACCCATGGATCGGTTCGTACAACCCGGGGCCGCCGTCGCCAAGCGAGGCCGAGGGCAGCATCCCCATCGAACCGGCCAGCACCGAGGCCTCGTCGGTCAGGATGTCTCCGAACATGTTCTCCGTCACGAGCACGTCGAAACTTGCCGGGCTGGTGATGAGGCGCATTGAGGCTGTGTCCACCAGCATGTGTTCGAGTACCATCCCCTCGTGCTCCGCTCCGATGGCGGAAGCAATCTGCCGCCACAGCCGTGAGGACTCGAGCACATTCGCTTTGTCCACCGACGTCACCTTCCGGCGGCGGCCCATCGCGAGGCGGAACGCCAATTCCACCACACGCCGGATTTCGTAATCGTGATATTCGAGCGTGTCCACCGCGCGCTCGTGGCCGTTCAATCGCTCGCGTCCCTTCGGCTGACCGAAGTACAGCCCGCCCGTGAGTTCGCGTAAGACGAGAACATCCACGCCCGCAAGTTTCTCAGGCTTGAGCGGCGAGGCACCCACCAACGCAGGATGCACGCGCACCGGGCGCAAGTTGGCGAACACACCCAGTTCCTTGCGCAACGCGAGTAGTCCCTGTTCCGGTCGAACCTTCGCCGTCGGATCGTCCCACTTCGGCCCGCCCACCGCGCCAAGCAGCACCGCGTCCGAGGCTTTGCACGCGGCGAGCGTCTCATCCGTGAGCGCGACACCGTACTTGTCAATCGAGCATCCGCCCATCAGATGCTCGTCGAACTCAAACGTGTGCCCGTCCTTGCTGGCAATTTCCCGCAGGACGCGCACGGCCTCCCCCACCACTTCCGGGCCGATGCCGTCGCCGGGGAGAAGAACGATGTTGGCTTTCACTTCTCTTTTCTCTGGTAACTGGAGATTAGAGATTGTGAATCTCCAATCTCTAATCTCCAGTCTCTAACTTGCAATCGTCAATCCATACTCCACCGAATCCGCCAGTGCGCGCCAACTGGCCTCGATGATGTTCGTGGCCGCGCCGACGGTGCTCCAGCGTTTCGTCCCATTCTGCGTGTCAATCAGCACACGCGTCGTCGCCGCCGTGCCGTTGCTGCCGTCGAGGATGCGGACTTTGTAGTCGGCCAGTTGGAAATGAGCAATAGCGGGGTAGCGCGGGATGAGCGCTTTGCGCAAGGCGCGGTCGAGCGCGTTCACCGGGCCGTTCCCCTCTGCGGCGGTGTGCAGCACCTCACCGTCAACGCGCACCTTCACCGTCGCCTCCGCGAAGATGCCTCGGCCCTGCCGGTGTTCGACGTTCACCGAGAAGTCAATCAACTCGAACGGCGGCGCGTAACCCGGCTGTTGACGCTTCATCATCATCGCCACCGAGGCTTCGGCGGCCTCGAACGAAAAGCCCTGCGCTTCGAGTGCTTTGATCTCGTTCAGCACCCCGGCGACTTCCTCACCGCCATTCACATCCAGCCCGTATTCTTCCGCCTTGCTCAACAGGTTGCCGCGCCCGGACAGTTCGCTGACCACCACCCGCATCTGGTTGCCCACCTGGGCCGGGTCAACGTGCTGATACGACTTCTCGGTGCGCCGCATCGCCGCGACGTGAATCCCGCCCTTGTGCGCGAACGCGGAATGGCCCACGTAGGCGAGGTGCTCGTCCGGCGCGAGGTTGGCGACCTCGGCCACAAGGTGGGCCACCTCGTGCAACCTCGGCAGATTGCCCTCGGGCAGGCAGCGCAGCCCCATCTTGAGTTCGAGGTCGGGGATGATCGAGCACAGGTTAGCGTTGCCGCAGCGTTCCCCGTAGCCATTGATCGTCCCCTGCACCTGAATTGCGCCTTCGCGCACGGCAGCGAGCGAGTTGGCCACCGCGCACTCGCCGTCGTTGTGTGTGTGGATGCCGAGGGGATGCCTGATCGCCGCTTTGACTTCTCGCACAACCTTGGCGAGCTCCCACGGCATCGTGCCGCCATTCGTGTCGCACAACACCACCGTCTCCGCGCCGCCGCGCCCCGCGGCCCTCAGCGTTTCCAGCGCGTACATGCGGTCGGCCTTGAAACCGTCGAAGAAATGCTCGGCGTCGTAAATCACCCGGCGGCCCTGCGCGCGTAGATACGCCAGGCTGGCCTCGATAATGTGGAGGTTGTCGTCGAGCGTCGTCCGCAGCACCTCGACGACGTGGAGCGTCCACGTCTTCCCCACCACGGTGCAAACCGGCGTGCGCGCGTCGAGCAGCGCCGCGATGTTCACGTCACCCTCCGGCCCGCCCTGCACCCGGCACGTCGAACCGAACGCGGCGATGAGCGCGGTCTTCCACTCCATGTCCCGCGCGCGCTCGAAGAACTCCGCGTCTTTGGGATTGGATCCGGGCCAGCCGCCCTCGATGAAGGCCACGCCTAACACGTCCAGTTTGCACGCAATCCGCAGTTTGTCCGCGCAGGAGAGCGAGATGCCTTCGCGCTGTGTGCCGTCACGGAGGGTGGTGTCGTAGATTTGGATCATGGGAGGTTCCGGGAGCTCAGGAACTGAAGGAACTCGCTGTTCCTTCAATGCCGTGAGTTCTTTCAGTTCATTGCCTTTTCATAGGCCGCAATCTTCTCCTCAAATCCCAGCAAGTACCCCAACTCGTCCGTCCCCTTGAGCAGGCAGGTCTTCGAGAAGCCGTCCATTGGGAACGTCACAGATTGGCCGGTGGGCAGGGCCACGGTTTGCGAGGCGAGGTCAATCGTGAGCTCGGCGTTCGGGATTTCCTCGAGCATCTCAAACAGCGTGTGGTGCATCACCTCATCCACTACAATCGGGAGCAGGCCGTTCTTGAGCGCGTTGTTGCGGAAGATGTCCGCAAAGGAGGTCGAGATGACAGCGCGGAAGCCGAAGCCGGTGAGCGCCCACGGCGCGTGCTCGCGCGACGAGCCGCAGCCGAAGTTGCCGCCCGCCAGCAGAATCTGCGCGCCCCGCGCCCCGGGCTTGTTCAGCACAAAATCCGGTTTCGGCGAGCCGTCGGCGTTGTAGCGCCAGTCCGCAAACAGATGATCGCCCATACCCTGCTTATCGGTGGCCTTGAGGAACCGCGCCGGGATGATCTGGTCGGTGTCCACGTTGTTCACTGGGAGAGCGACGGCACGGGAGGTGAGGGAGGTGAAGTGAGCCATGGGTCTATTGGGTGATTAGAGGATTGCGTGATGGAGTGATTTCAATCGCCCAATCACACCATGAGGGTCCGAACGTCGGTTATCTTTCCTGTAATTGCGGTTGCGGCGGCGGTGAGCGGTGAGGCTAAAAAAGTCCGCCCGCCCTTCCCCTGCCGTCCCTCGAAGTTGCGGTTGCTCGTGCTCACGGCGTACTGGCCGGGTTCGAGTTGGTCGCCGTTCATTGCGATGCACATGCTGCACCCGGCTTCGCGCCACTCGGCCCCGGCCTCTTTGAAGACGCGATCCAGCCCCTCGGCCTCGGCCTGCTTTTTGACGTGCTGCGAGCCGGGGACGACGAGCACGCGCAATCCCGGCGCGACCTTGCGGCCTTTGAGCAGATTTGCCGCGAGCTGCAGATCGGAGAGGCGCGAGTTGGTGCAACTGCCGATGAAGACCACGTCCACCGGATGGCCGAGGAGCGCCGAGCCGGGTCGCAGGTCCATGTAGCGCAAGGCTTTGTCGAGCGCGGATTTCTCGTTGGGGTCGGAGAGGTCGTCGGGGTTGGGAATACGCTTTGTAATCGGAATCCCCATCCCGGGGTTCGTCCCATAAGTAATCATCGGTTCGAGCGACGAAGCGTCGAGCGTCACCGACTGGTCGTAGGCCGCGCCCGCGTCGGTGGGCAATGGCCTCCACCGCGCGACGGCGCGCTCCCACGCTTCGCCCTTCGGCGCGAACTCGCGCCCGGCGAGATACTCTATCGTCGTGTCGTCCGGCGCGATCATCCCCGCCCGCGCGCCGCCCTCGATGGACATGTTGCAGATCGTCATGCGCTGTTCCAGCGTGAGCGCACGGATGGCCGGACCGGTGTATTCGAAAACGTGTCCCGTGCCGCCTCCCACTCCGATTTTGGCGATGAGGGCGAGGATGATGTCTTTGGCCGAGACCCCGGGGCCGAGCGCGCCCTCGACGCGGACTTCGTACGTTTGGGGCTGGCGCTGGAGCAGGCATTGTGTCGCCAAGACATGCTCGACCTCGCTCGTGCCGATGCCGAATGCGAGCGCTCCGAAAGCGCCATGCGTCGCGGTGTGGCTGTCGCCGCAGACGATCGTCATCCCTGGCTGCGTGAGGCCGAGTTCCGGTCCGATGACGTGGACGATGCCTTGATGCGGGCTGTTTAAGCCGTACAACGTGATGCCGAAATCGCGGCAGTTGTCGTCGAGCATTTTGATTTGCTTCGCCGCGAGTTCGTCCACGATGGGCAGCGACCGGTCGTAAGTCGGGATGCCATGATCCGCCGTCGCCACGGTTTTGTCCGGGCGGCGCACCTTCAATCCCCGCGCACGGAGGCCGGTGAAGGCTTGCGGCGAGGTCACCTCGTGAATCAGGTGCAGGTCAACGTACAGGACAGCCGGCGAGTCCGGCTCCTGCGCGACGACGTGAGCGTTCCAGATTTTTTCGACGAGGGTTTGAGGTTGCGGCATGATCAGTTCAGACTCGGAACAACACGATCGGGAAGTTCGTTTTCCTTTTTCACACGGCCCCTCTTATCACTGGGGGGCGTGCTTGTTTTCTTCGACATCAAATCGGATACATCCCACCCGGCGGGAATGGTGTTCGGCTCGGCGAACGGGTCGTACCAGTCGGGCATGGAGTCGGGATTGGGGTTTGATGAGGTGGTCATGACAAATCCTTTCTTCTATCACCCTGAGCGTGCTCTTTGCACGAAGGGTCTCCGGTCCAGTCAATGACAAATTCTTAACGAGTCTCGGCGACGGGTCGCTAGCACACAAGCATCACCCCAACTTCAGACGCGCTTTCTTCTTCACCCCCTCGAATGCCTGTCGCTACCAGCATCTTGTTCACCGCCGACAGGTAGGCCTTCGCGCTGGCGACGATGATGTCCGTGTCCGCGCCGTGGCCGCCAAACGTGCGCGGCTGGTCTACTTCCTTCTGCGCATCGAGTTTGTGCTGCCCGTCGTTGCTCTGGATGCGCACCGTCACTTCGCCAAGCGCGTCAATCCCCTCGGTCACGGCGTGCACCGAGAATTCGAGCAGGGTGTTGGGAGCCTGCACAATCGCGTCAATCGCTTTGTAGGTCGCGTCCACGGGGCCGGTGCCGACGGCGGCCGCCGTGCGCGTCACGCCGTCCGGGCCGCGCAGGCGCACGGTCGCGGTCGGCATCCCCATCGTCCCGCAGGCCACCTGCATCCCGTCGAGCGTGAACACCTCGCGCGGCTGATAGAACTCGTCGGTCACGATGGCTTCGAGGTCGGCGTCGGTGATGATCTTCTTCTTGTCGGCCAAATCCTTGAAGCGCGCAAAGGCCTTGTCGAGCTCGGCCTCGTTCAGCGCATAGCCCAACTCCTGCAGGCGCGTCTTGAACGCGTGGCGGCCCGAGTGCTTGCCCAGCACCAACCGGCTGTGCGTCACCCCGACCGTTTCGGGGCGCATGATCTCGTACGTCTGGTTGTGCTTGAGCATGCCGTCCTGATGAATGCCCGCCTCGTGGGCGAAGGCGTTCGCGCCGACGATGGCTTTGTTGGGCTGGACGACGATGCCGGTGTAGCTGCTCACCATCTTGCTCACGCGCATGATGTGCGTCGTGTCAATGCCGGTGGTCAAATTGAAAACCGGGCGGCGCGTGTGCAATGCCATGACGACTTCTTCGAGCGACGTGTTGCCGGCGCGCTCGCCGATGCCGTTCATGGTAACTTCGGCCTGGCGCGCGCCCGCGCGGATGCCCGCGATGGTGTTCGCCGTCGCCAACCCGAGGTCGTCGTGGCAGTGGACGGAGACGATGCAGTTGCCAATCCCCGGCGTGTTCTTGACGATGGCCGCAATCAACGCGCCGAACTCGTCCGGGGTGGTGTACCCGACCGTGTCGGGAATGTTGAGCGTGGTCGCACCCGCCTTGATCGCCTCCGCCAGCACTACGTACAGGAAATCCGGATCACTCCGCCCCGCATCTTCGGGCGAGAACTCGACGTCCTCAGACAGGCTGCGCGCGTACGCAACCATCTCGGCCACGCGCTCGATCACCTGCTCGCGATCCATCTTCAGCTTGTAGCGCATGTGAATCTCGGACGTGGCCAGGAAGGTGTGGATGCGCGGGCGGGCGGCCTGCTTGACGGCTTCCCACGCCTTGTCAATGTCGTGCTTCGAGGCGCGGGCGAGGCCGCAGATGACGGGCGGCTTCGGGCGTGTTGAACTGGACGCGCCCACTTCGAGCGCAATCCGGCGCACGGCCTCGAGGTCGTCCGGCGAGGCGGCGGGGAACCCGGCCTCGATGATGTCCACGCCCAGACGAGAGAGGGCGCGGGCCAATTCCAGTTTTTCCGCCGACGTCATCGTCGCGCCCGGCGACTGCTCGCCGTCGCGCAGGGTGGTGTCGAAGATGCGAACGTAGTTGTCCATAAGAAAACTCCCAACTTCAAATCTCAAACTCCAAATTGTGTTTTGAAGTTTGACCTTTTCAGCCTTGTTCATCCGGGCGGACAGTCACAGGATTGAGGAACGGCATCATCGCCCGCAGTTCCGCGCCGACCCTCTCAATCGGGTGCTCCTGCTCGCGCTTGCGCGTCTCTTTGAACCACGGGCGGCCTTTTTCGTTTTCCTCGATCCATTTCCTGGCGTACGTGCCGTCTTGAATCTCGGTGAGCATCTTCTTCATCTCGCCCAGCGTCTCTTCGGTGATGATGCGCGGGCCGCCCGTGTAGTCGCCGTGCTCGGCGGTGTCGCTCACCGAATAGCGCATGTAGTTGAGGCCGCCGCGGTACATCAAGTCCACGATGAGTTTAAGCTCGTGCATGCACTCGAAGTACGCGATCTCGGGCTGGTAGCCCGCCTTGACCAGCGTCTCGAACCCGGCCTTGACCAGCGCGCTCACGCCGCCGCACAGGACGGTCTGCTCGCCGAACAGGTCGGTCTCGGTTTCTTCGGCGAAGGTGGTCTCGATGACACCCGCGCGCGTCACGCCGAGGGCTTTGGCATAGGAGAGCGCAATGGCTCTGGCGTCCCCAGTCGCGTCTTGATGGACGGCGAGCAGCGCGGGCGTCCCCCCGCCCTCCGTAAAGACCTCGCGCACGCGGTGGCCGGGGGCCTTCGGCGCGATCATCGTCACGTCCACGTCGGCGGGCGGCGTGATCGTCCCGAAGCGGATGTTGAACCCGTGCCCGAACATCAGCATCTTGCCTCGGGTCAGATGCGGCGCGATGGACTCATTGTAGATTTTCGGCTGTTGGGTGTCGGGCGCGAGGATCATGATCACGTCCGCCCAGGCCGACACGTTGGCGACGGAGTCCACCGTCAGCCCGGCGGCTTCGGCTTTCGCTTTCGATTTGCTGCCCTCGGCGAGGCCGACGCGCACGGATACGCCGCTGTCCTTCAAATTTAGCGAGTGCGCGTGACCCTGCGAGCCGTATCCGATCACGGCCACCTTCTTGCTTTGGATGAGGGCGGCATCGGAGTCTTTGTCGTAGTAGATTTTAGCCATTTGATTCTCCGGAGATTAGAGAGTGGAGATTGAGCGAATCCCCACTCTCCACTCTCAGATTTTCAGAGCGAAAAGGAAGCCGCGGCTTCGGTGTGAAAGTTCAGCAGGGTGTCGAACACATCCGAGTCGCCGACGATGCCGACGAGTTGGCCGCCTTCGGCAAACACGGGCAGGCGGCGGATGCGGTGGCGCATCATCAGCGCGGCGCACTCGCGCAGGGTGCAATCCGGCCCGACGGTGTGCAGCGACTTCGTCATGACCTCGGACACGTGGACGCGGAGCGGGTCGCGCCCCTGCGCCACCACTTTGGAGATCACGTCGGCTTTGGTGATGATGCCGTAATCTTCGCCCTCGAAGCGCGGCGGGACGAGCAGGCTGGAGACGCGATGCGTCTGCATCAGGCGCACCGCGCGCGCCACTGAGTCGGCGCGGTGGACGGTGTGGACGGGCTGGCGCATGATCTTCCGCGCGGTGAGCATCGGCCTACACCGACATCGCCAGCGCCGGGTTGGCGCTCGGGACTTCTTCCGCGGGGAGGCGCGCGGCGACGAGCGGCGGGTTCGGGCTGACGGTGGCCGCGCCGCGCGACATCGCCACCAACCCGGTGCGCACCATCTCGATGATGCCGAAGGGCCGCAGGACATCAATCATCCCCTCAATCTTGTCCTCCGTCCCGGTGATCTCGATGATGACCGACTCGTTCGCCACGTCCACGATCCGGGCGCGGAACACGTCGGCCAACTGCATGACCTCGGTGCGGTTCGAGGCCGTCACTCCTACTTTGATCAGCGCCAGGTCGCGCTCCACCGAGGCGCGGTCGGTCACGTCGTCCACGCGCAGGACGTTGACCAATTTGTACAGGTTGGCCTCGATGCGGCGGGCCATCATCGCGTCGGCGTCCACCACAATCGTCATGCGCGACACGCCGGCCTGTTCGGTGTGGCCGACGGTGAGCGACTCGATGTTGAACGCGCGTCGGCGGAACAACGAGGCCACACGGTTCAGGACGCCGGGTTTGTCTTCAACGTAAGCGAC
>Ga0209108_10001590_pt1 | contig 13163 bp, 13 predicted proteins | sample Rifsed10ft1_FD_184003 | JGI IMG/M metagenome (GOLD analysis project Ga0209108, IMG submission 184003) | Soil microbial communities from Rifle, Colorado, USA - sediment 10ft 1 (version 2) | ecosystem: Environmental > Terrestrial > Deep subsurface > Rock core/Sediment | place: Rifle, Colorado...
AGCTACTGGCAGTGGGCCTGGTCCCCGGACGGGAGCCGCATCGCCTTCTACTCACGGGACGGGGACACCGACAAGCTCTACGTCCGTGCCCTCGATGATGCAGAGCCTTTCGTCGTCGCGGTCGGGCCCGATCCAGAGCAGGGGGGCCCGGTCTGGTCGCCGGACGGAACCCGGATCGCCTTTGTCTCCTCGCAAGACGGCAACAGCGAGATCTACGTCGCCGACGTCACCGCCCGCACCGCCCGAAACGTGTCAGCCGACCCCTGGCCAAGCTCTGATCCTCAGTGGTCGCCGACTGGATCTCAACTCTCCTACTCGGTTCAGCATGAGGGTGTTGAGTACTCCAACCTGGACGTCTACATCGTTGAGGTGTCTGGTGGCAGCCCGATCAACGTTACCGACGACCCGGCTTGGAGTCCCCGGGGCTCTTGGTCCCCAGATGGCTCTCGGTTCCTCTATGTGACCAACCGGGACGGGAACGACGAGATCTACCTGGCCGATGCGGATGGCCGGAATCCGGTACGTCTGACCAATAGCCCGGCCAACGACCGCGACCCGGCGTGGTCCCCCAACGGTTCCCGGATCGCCTTCTCCTCGGGGCTCGAGGTCCAGATGGAGGGAACGACTGACTGGCAGATCGTGATCCCGTCCCGCATCTATGTGATGGATGCCGACGGTACCGACAAACGGGCACTCACCGATGGGAGCATCGACCAGGATCCAATGGCCGGCTACCTCTCCCTTGCTCACGCCGGTCCCACCTGGTCACCAGATGGCTCCCGTCTCGCCTTTGCCGTCACCCGCACCGGAAAAGGTCCCCACCAACGGCTCTTCACCGTGTACGTGCTGAATCCGGCCACCGGAGCGCCGCCGGTCGAGTTGTGGGATGGCGGTGGTGGCTGGCGCTCGAGTTGGTCGCCCGACGGTGGGCGGCTGGCCATCACGTCGTCGGGCAACTACGGCATCGACTCGACGACGGTGATCGCCACCGCAGACGGGAGCGGTACGCCACTCGTGCTGACCTCGGGGGTTGGGAGCGGATTCGCCGGATGGTCGACCTATGGGACCCATCTGGCCTACATGAACAGCGGTGCTGCCCAGCCGGGAGATACCGTCTTCGTCGCCGCTCCCGACGGCAGCGCCCCTATCGACATCACGGCGGGCCTGACCGGACCCTTGAATAGCGCAGCAGCCTGGAGACCGCAGAGGCTGGGGCCCGTTGGTTTGGTCGACCCGGAGACCGGGCGGTGGCATCTCGACGACGGTTGGGGATTCGTCACCAGTTTCTATTACGGGAATCCGGGTGATTACCCGTTCGTAGGGGACTGGGACTGTGACGGGATCGACACCCCCGGGCTCTACCGCCAGTCAGACGGTTTCGTCTACCTGCGCAACTCGAACACACAGGGGGTGGCTGACATCAGATTCTTCTTCGGCGATCCTGGGGATTTCCCCCTCGCCGGGGACTTCGACGGGGATGGATGTGACACCGTCTCCATCTATCGGCCTTCTGAGGCCCGGATCTACATCATCAACGCGTTGGGAGCCAACGATGGAGGACTGGGAGCAGCCGAGTTCTCCTACATCTTCGGCAACCCCGGTGACAAACCATTCGTAGGAGATTTCGACGGAGACGGGATCGACACCATTGGATTGCATCGGGAGCCGACCGGGTTCGTCTACTTCCGTCAATCCCACACCCAAGGGATAGCCGATAGCGAGTTCTTCTTCGGGGATACCGGAGACCGGCTCGTCGCCGGTGACTGGGGGATCATCGACGGGATCGACACCCCTGCCGTGTTCCGACCCTTCAACTCCACCTTCTACTTCCGCCACACCAACACCCAAGGCAACGCCGACAGCCAGTTTGGTTGGGGATCGCCGACCTGGCTCCCCGTCTCCGGAAGCTTCAGACTCGACTGACAGCCCGGGCTCAGCCAGCACTCCGATGACCCGCCGCGCAGGATTGAGCACCGGAACGCGCCAACCCTAGAGAACGCGAACACCCCATATCCATTGACGTTTTCGGGTGTCAGGCGGCCCGAATTCACAACAGGTTTCCTGAACCGGGTGTCGCCTCCCTCAGGTCACGACCCGGTCTCGGGTCGGGTCATGATCTCCCACAGATGTGGGTCGGGACCACCCGAGAAGTAGAGACCCCGCCCGCCTCGCCGGGTGTTGATGGTCCCGTCGTCAGCCGAACCCGGCCCGCTGCCGAAGCTGACCCCCTCGGCCTGGATTCGACCGAAGATGGCGTCAAACTCGTCCTCGCTCACGACGAAGGCGTAGTGAAGCTCGTCGACGTTGCTAGCGGAAGCGAAGTCGAGCGTGAGCTCGTCGTTCACCCTGACCGGGGCGAAGTAGCCGCCGGCCCCGTCGTAGGGCAGATCGAAGATCCGGGCGAAGAAGCGGGCCGCCTCAACCTTGTCGTGGGAGGGGACGATCGTGTGGTCGAGTGTGATGGCCATCGACGTGTCTCCAGTCAGCCGCTCCGGGTAATCAGCATATCCGGCGGCGGGTGTCGGAGGTTCGAGTCTTGCCTGGGGCGCTGACTCACAATTCCAACCTGCGCACCTCGTCGCGGACCACGGTGCCGCCAATGGACGAGGAGGCCTGATCCCATCTGAGCCGGATCGTCGACGGATGACCGATCTCGTCGCCCTGATGAATAACCAGACGCCCTTCGGTCTGGCCCGACGTTCGGAGATGCGCCGCCAGAGCTACCGCGGCACTACCGGTCGCCGGATCCTCGGGAACTCCCACTTCGCCGGCAAAGAAGCGCGCCTTGACCACCTGACCTGGGTCCTCCCAAGCCCAGACGTACACCTCCCCGAAGGAGATCGGGGGAGGCACCAAGTCAGCGACCTGTCTTGGGGAAGAGAATCGAATCACCAAGTAGGGAATCGGCATCGCGACCGAGACCGCCACCTCCCCGCCCAAGAGCGGTGGGTCGATTGGCTCCACCGGCTGGTCGCCCGAAACCTGGATCCAGGTCAATCCGGCTTCGGAGCTGACTTGGGCCTCGCCGGCCTCGCAGCGAATTCGATCAACGCCATCGGGAACCGTGTCGTTCAGCAGCCAGCCGAGCCCCACCAACGGATGACCGGCGAAGGGGAGCTCGGCGCCGGGGGTGAAGATCCGGGCCATCGGTATCTCTTCGGACAGGTCGCAGAAGATGGTCTCCGAGAATCCGTTCTCAACGGCGATGGCCTGCATCATCTCCGCGGTCAACCCGTCGAGATCGGTGACCACACCGAGATGGTTGCCACCCAGGCCGTCCCTGGTGAACACGCGCAGGATCTGGCATTCACGACTCATGGGCAGGCGACGATACCGGCTAGGTTTCGAGCAGTCCGATGAGTGATTTCCACTACGAGCCCCTCACCTACCTCGACGCCTCGTTCCTGGCGCTCGAGACCCGGAGCAGCCACATGCATGTGGCGGGGGTGGCCCTGTTCGATGCGGCCCCACTCAAAGGTGCGCACGATGGGATCGACTTCGATCGGATCAAGGCGCACATCCTCTCCAAACTCCAGTACATCCCCCGCTATCGCCAGCGTCTGGAATGGGTGCCCTACAACCGGCAGCCCGTATGGGTCGACGACGACCAGTTCTCCTTCGAGTACCACGTCCGCCACACGTCGCTCCCCCGGCCCGGGACCGACCGCCAGCTCAAGGCGCTGGCAGGGCGCATCGTGTCCACCCCCCTGGATCGCCACAAGCCGCTCTGGGAACTGTGGGTGGTGGAAGGGTTGGATGATGACCGCTTCGCGATCATCGCCAAGATCCACCACTGCATGATCGATGGCCTCTCCGGTGTCGACCTGACCACGATCCTGCTCAACGTGGTTCCCACGTCGGACATCGAAGAGGCACCGGCGTGGACCCCGAGACCGGCCCCCACCCCGAGCCAGCTCGCCGTCTCCGAGGCGGCGCGGACCGCCCGTCGATTGATCGACCGGCTGACCAATCTCTCCGAGACGGTCCGCGATGGCAAGGACCTCGCCGACCGGGCCATGGACAAGTCCGCAGCGGCCCTTTCCTCGCTTCGATCGGGGTGGCTCACCACCTCGGACCGGACTCCGCTGAATCCCGACATCGGGCCCAATCGCAGATTCGACTGGACCGACCTGGCGCTCGCCGACCTGAAATCGGTCAAGAACAAGCTGGGTGGGTCGCTCAACGACGTGGTCCTGAGCATCGCCGCCGGCGCTATCCGCAAGTTCCTCATCGAGGCACGCGGCTACGACGTCTCCGAGACCGCTTTCCGCGTGATGAACCCGGTCTCTACCCGGCGCGCCGACCAAAAGGGGGCTCTGGGCAACCAGGTGGCGATGTGGCTGATCGATCTCCCGATCGAGGAGGCCGACCCCTTCGCCCGCTACCAATTGATCAAGGAGCGAACCCTGAATCTCAAGAAGAGCAACCAGGCGCTGGGAGCAGCAACCTTGGTTGAGATCAGCTCGGGGACACCGATCACCTTGCTCTCCCTGGCCAATCGGGTGGTCGGCTCCAGGATGCGGCCTTTCAACATGACCATCACCAACATCCCGGGACCTCAGTTCCCCATGTACCTGCTGGAGTCCGAGATGCTGGCCAACTACCCCATGGTCCCGCTGTGGGCCCAGCACGGGCTTGGAATCGCCCTCTTCTCCTACAACGGGAGACTGCTCTGGGGCATCCATGCCGACTACGACACACTCCCCGATTCCGAGCTGTTCCTTCGATTCATCCACGACTCGTTTGCCGAGCTCCGCGATCTGGAAGCGCCCGCGGCGTGAGCCATCTCGACCTGGCGGACGGGTTGCGAATCCTCGGTGCGACCAGAAATGACTACCTGGACCACAAGGCTCATCTCCGTTTCGCCTGGGCGGTGCTCGACGAGGCCGACGGCGTGGATGACGCAGTCAGGGTGGTCTCCCTGACCATCCGCCATGTTTCCGAGTTGGCAGGCAACCCCGGCAAGTACCACGAGACCGTGACCGTCTTCTGGATCCGGCTGATGGCCCATCTCAGGGAGACCTATCCGGATCTGGAGAACGTCGAGCAGCTTTTGGAGCGCTACCCGCCCGCCAGCGACCCCGGTCTACCGGGCAGGCACTGGTCCGACCTCGATAGCCCTGAAGCCAGGACCACCTGGGTCGAACCGGATCTGCTTCCTCTCCCGTGACCTTGCTCGCTGCGCTGGCCGGCGCCCTGGCCATCTCATTCTCGGCGATCTTCTTCGGCCTGTCCGGGGTCGATCCGCTCACCGGGGCCTTCTTCCGGGTTGCCTATGCCCTCCCCGTGCTGGTGGTGATCTGGCTGACCGTCCGTCACAGGGATCAGCGCACCTGGCAGAAGCGCATGCTCGCCTTCGGCTCGGGTTTCCTGCTCGCCGTCGACATGGTGGCGTGGCACAACGCCATCGGGCACATCGGCGCCGGTCTGGCCACCCTCATCGCCAACTCCCAGGTGGTCTTCGTGGCGATCGCGGCCTGGCTGATCCTGGATGAACGACCAAGCCGGAGGATCATCATCGCCATCCCGGTGGTATTGATCGGGGTGGCCATGGTCAGCGGTCTGGGGCGTGGTGACGCCTTCGGCTCCAACCCGTTGCTCGGCACTCTGCTCGCCTTGGTCTCGGCGATGTTCTACGCCGGCTTCATCCTGGTGTTTCGAGCCTCGAACAACATCCAGGCGCCTCCGGCGGGGCCGCTCATGGAAGCGACTGCGGGAGGAGTGGTGACCGTGCTCTTACTCAGCCCATTCACCGGTGGCATCGATTTCGCCCCGACCTGGCCCGGGCACGGATGGTTGATCGTGTTGGCTCTGGGAGCCCAAGTCGGTGGCTGGCTACTGATTGGATTTGCCCTGCCCCGTCTTCCCGCGGCGGAAACGGCGACCATCATCCTGGTCCAGCCGGTGCTGACCATGGTTTGGGGAGCGTTGATCTTCGACGAGCGGCCCTCGACCATTCAGTTGACGGGTGCCGCCCTGGTTCTGGCCGGTGTCGGGTTCGTCGCCATCGCCAGGGCTCGGGTTGCCCCCGAGCCCACACCGACCACGGTGTGAACCTCAGCCTCCCAACACCACTACCACCAGCCGCCCGGTGGGGCCGTCGACGACGGCGACCCCGGCCCGGTCGTAGGTGGGGACGTTGAATTGGGCTGTCGCGGTTGGCGACTCGAGCATGCCGTCCAACGCCGCCCGAGCACTGCTGGCAAGGGCGAGGTTCTCGCCCGCGGACGCCGGCCTGACCCCGGCCGTGGCCAGGTCGTCGAGGACGCTGCCCCCCGGCGGGGTGTCCCGGGAGATTCTCCCGGTGATGTACATGCCGGCGGCCCGCGACTCCGCCACCTCGGTGAAGACCGCGCTGGAGGTGAGGGCGCCGAGGCCCTGGCCGGCCCGGTACTCGTTGATCCGAACCATCACCTCGGCGGCCTCGTCCCGAACCTGTCTTATCTCGTCGGCTCGGGCACCAGGAATGGTGATGATCTCATTCCCTTCCGGCACCGCTCGGCTCGACCCGAGCACGGACTGGATGGCGGTCAGTGAAGCCAACACCTGGCTGGAGCCGACCGACTCGAACGCCTGTTGGGGCAATGCGTCCGGGCCGGCAATTGCCTGGGCCACAACCGAGTCTTCGACTTCCTGATCCCAGCCTGCGGGCAGGGGAAGGACCCCGGCGAGATTGATGAGGACCAGGACGATGACCACGCCCCAGCCCATTGCCACCGCGGCGCCACCAACCCGATTGATCAGGGTCAGCCCGGGAAGGTTCATCACCTTGGAGAGATACCGGGCGGCCACGCTCAGCGACACCCCGAAGAGCACGAAGAGGACTATCCCCGCCCCCACTCCGGCGACTTCGGGGGCCACCCCGAAACGATCGGTGAGGAACTCACCTAGCGGCCCGCTCACCCTGAAGGCAACCCAGACCCCGAGAATGAGCCCCACCAGATCGAGGGCCTCACGCACGAATCCGCGGGTCCAACCCCTGACCAGCAGTCCAGCGAGCACGAGACCGAGGACGAAATCGAGCATTCCGGGTACTTGGTACTAGGTACCTGGTACCACGAGCGACATTCGGTTCCAGTCCCGCGATCCGGGGCTACTCAGCACCGATTGGAGAGCAGAAGCTCGCCTCTCCTCAATCGACCCGCACCGTGAGGACGGGGCAGGGGGCGTCCATGAGGATGTCGTGGGCATTCGAACCGAGCAGGAACTTCCCTGCCGACGTTCGCTGGCGGAGGCCGATGACGATCAGCTCACCGTCTAATTCCTGGGCGGCCCGGACGATGTCCTGAGCAGGCGTGTTACCTCGAACGAAGTTGTGGACCGAGAACTCGATCCCCTCGTTCGTCAGCCTCTCCTCGAGATCATTGAGATCGCGGTCACTTTGGATCACGTCTTCGTCGTCGTCCTTGCCGGCGCCGTGAAGCGAGTGCACGACGACGAGACCGGTGTTCCGGAGCTTGGCCTCTTGGATCCCCACATCGAGGGCTTTCTTCCCCCGGTCCGACGACAGATACCCGACGATGACGCTCATGATGTGCCTTTCGCTGGCTTGCTGGAAGGGGACGTTAGTGACCACCAAGATCGGCGAGCTCGATCCTCATCCGCTTGTTGGCCTTGCCCTTTGACTCGGTCTTGACCACGCTCACATGACCCACCTCGAGGGTGGAGGCAACGTGGGTGCCGCCGTCCGCCTGGCGGTCGAGCCCAACGATGTCGATGACCCGGATCTCCTCGACCCACTCCGGGATCAGGTTCACCTTGGTCCGGATCAGATCCGGGTCCCGCAACGCCTCGGCTCGGGCCATGAAGACGACCTCGGTGGGATAGCCCCTGGTCAACTCGTCGTTCAGCTTGCGCTCCACGAGCTGGCCGAACTCCACCGAGATCCCGTCGAGCTCGAAGTCCATGCGAGCCACTCCCGGGTCCATGTTCCCCCCGGTCACCTTGGCCCCGAAGTCCCGAAAGATCACCCCGGATAGGGCGTGGAGGGCGGTGTGGGTCTTCATGGTGAGATAGCGCCGCTCCCAGTCGATGACGGCTTCGACGGGTGTTCCCGGATCCGGCAGCTCGGCGTCCTCTTTCACCAAATGGAAGGGCTTGCCCTCACGACGGGTGGTGTCGATCACCTCGACCTGACCGCCGTCCCAGCGGATCAATCCAAGGTCTCCGGGCTGGCCGCCGCCCCTCGCATAGAAGACCGTCCGGTCGAGGAGAACACCGCCATCAACGACTTCGAGGACGTGGCCCTCGGCCCGGGCCAGATAGGCATCCCGGGAGGCGAGCTCCTCGATCGGTCCGGTGCCGGCCATGTATCGGAGGCTAACGGGAGGTGGACTCGTCGGGGACGAAGGGCTCGCCGTGGCCGGGGACGATCAGGGTCGCCATATCCAGCACCCGCTCCCGGCCGAGGTGCAGGTCGTCCGGACTGGTGCACAGCGGATCGTCGTAGGGCGCGGTTCGGTACCACCAGAGATGGGTGAAGGCGACCAACTCCTCCCCGGCCCGCACCATGGTGGTGATGTCCTGGGGAGTGTGCCCCGGCGTCTCCCACAGTGAAACCTCGGGAGCAACCTCGAATCCCTCCGCAGGTCGTGAATACCAGGAATCCCCGTGATAGACGGCCCAATGATCATGGACCCGGGCGTTGGGGAAAAGGGCGATGTTGATCGTGTGATCCGGGTGATGGTGCGAGATGACGACGTCGGTGATGTCCTCGGGCCTATAACCGAGCGACGCCACGGGATCGAGGATCACCGAACGCGACGCGACCATGCCGGGGTCGATGACGACAAGGAAGTCCTCCGACACCACCAGCGACACGGTCGAGGCGACTCGCTCCCCGCCGTAGCCGGCTGAAAGAAGGTGAAAGCTCGCCACTGGGGAGCTCAGGCTTCCCCAAAGCCAATTGCGGACAGGGGAATCGATGTTCTGAACATAGGTGAACGGTACGCCTACCCAGCCGCGATCGAGTCGCTCAGGGTGCTTGAAGCGGAAATGAGGTCTAAAGTCGCCTTCACAGCACGGCATCGACGTGTCGCGCTCTGCAAAGTGGAGGAAGGAAACATATGACCATGAAGAGAGGCCTCAAGCTTCTCGCGGTCCTGGCCGTCTTTTCGCTGATTCTCGCCGCCTGTGGCGACGATGAAGGCGGAGGCACCACGACCAGTGCTGGCGGTGGTGACACCACTACCCCGGCTCCTGAGGAGACGACCACGACGGGCGCAGAGCCCGCGGGTCAATTGACCATCGGGGGGCTGTTGCCCCAGACCGGATCGCTTGCGTTCTTGGACCCGCCTGAAGAAGCCGGCGTGTATCTGGCCATCAGTGACATCAACGCAGCCGGGGGCGTCCTCGGCGCCGATGTGGTGTTCATACCCGGTGACTCGGGCGACACCTCGACCGACATCGCCAATGCGACCGCAGACAGCCATCTGGCTGCCGGTGTTCATGCAATTGTCGGTGCCGCGTCTTCGGCGGTGACGAAGACCGTCATCGACAAGATCACGGGAGCCGGAGTCATCCAGTTCTCGCCGGCAAACACATCTCAAGACTTCACGACGTGGGACGACAACGGGCTCTACTTTCGCACCGCCCCCTCTGACTTTCTCCAGGGTCAGGTCCTGGCGGAATTGGTGATCGAGGACAGTCTGAGCGCCGGCGTGATCTACCGCCAGGAGTCCTATGGTGAGGGTCTGGCCCTCCGCTTCCAGGAGGTGTACGAGTCGCTTGGTGGTGAGATCACCGACTTCATCGCCTACCCACCTGAGGGTGTGACCACCTTCGACGCCGAAGTCGACCAGCTGGTGCAGTCAGACCCCGAAGCGATCGTGGTGATCAGCTTCGAAGAGGGAACCCTGATCCTCGAGACCCTGCATGCGCGGGGAATCGGCCCGGCGTCGGGTAAGGCGGTGTGGGGTGTTGACGGCAACATCACCGGTCTCCATAGCGAGCTGGCCGACTCGTCGATCTTGAACGGAATGAGAGGCACCACGCCGTCTGTGGACCTGGCGACCATCACCGACTTCACCGACCGCCTCAACGCTACGGAGGAGATCGGCGACCTCGCCGGCGTCTTCGCTTACGGCGCCGAGGCCTACGACGCGGTGATAATCATCGCCCTGGCAGCCGAGAGTGCCGGCAGCCTCGACCCGGTCGCGATCGCGGCCCAGATCAACGATGTGACCCGTGGTGGTGAGAAGTGCACCGACTTCGCGTCGTGTGTTGCATTGATCCAGGCGGGTACCACGGATATCGACTACGACGGCATCGGTGGCCCCTACGAGTTCGTCGACGCCGGCGAACCGGCGGCCGCGAGCTATCAGATCATCACCATCGGTGAACTGGCCGAGTGCGCCGAAGGTTGGACCGATCAAGAGCCACCGTGCTCGGGTCCCGATTCCTCACTAGACGAGTACCTGTTCGCCGAGTTGCAGTAACAATCGACTCCAATTCGGAGAGGTGAGAGGAGGTCGGCCCTGCGGGGCCGGCCTCCTCCACGTTGCGCGCTAACGTCCCAACATGCGTCTGGTGGTCGTTCTGCCAGGTGGTGTGGCCACCCGAGAGGTGCTCGCACCACTCGAGGTCCTCCACGAGCGTCTTGCCCCGGAGGTGATCTGGGCGGCACGGGAGCGGGGGCCGGTGCCGGGACACGATCCGCCGATGTCCTTCCATGCCGATGTGTCCCTGACGGAGATCGAGTCACAACCAACCGTGCTGCTGCTCCCCGGGGGTTTCGGATCGCTGGAGTTGGCGATGGACCATCATGTCCTGACGGAGTTGAGGCGACTGGCAGAGGCTCCGACGATTTGCCTCGCCGTTTCGACCGGCTCGCTGCCCCTCGCTGCTGCAGGCCTGATCGATGGTCTGCGGGTCACCGGGCACTGGCTATCCCTCAATCATCTCCAACGATTCGGGGCAGTCCCGGTCAACGAGCCGATGGTCATCTCAGGGCGGTTTCTCACCGCCTCCGGCGCGGTGTCGGCTGCAACCCTCGCCGACTACGTAGCCGATCGGGTGTGGTTCGGGCCGGGAGCACCGATGACGGTGGAGGGCTCCTCAGTCGACTTTGGCCAGGGTCCCTAGGTAGAGCTCGATCACCTTCGGATCACGCAACAGAGCGTCACCGGTATCGGTGTAGGCGTTGCGCCCCTGGTCGAGGACATAGCCTCGGTGGCAGATCTGGAGACAACGACGGGCGTTCTGTTCCACCATGATGATGCTCACCCCGGCTCGGTTGATTTGACGGGCGCGGACGAACACCTGATCTTGGAGAGTCGGGGACAGCCCGGCCGACGGTTCGTCGAGGAGCAACACCTTGGGGTCCATCATCAGCGCCCTACTCATGGCCAGCATCTGTCGCTCGCCACCCGAGAGCGAGCCGGCGCGTTGCTTCAGCCGTTCTTCCAATCGGGGAAAAAGCTCGGAGATGAATCCCAGTCGTTCGTCGAATCTCTTCGGCTGGAGGAAGATCCCCATCTGGAGGTTCTCTTCGACACTGAGACTGGGAAACACATTGTTGATCTGGGGGACATAACCGACGCCTCTCGACACCAGCTCATGCGCCTTGAGGTTGGTGATGTCCTCACCTTCGAGCTTTACGCTCCCTTCCCGGACCGAGATCAGGCCGAACAGCGCCTTGAGCAACGTCGACTTGCCGGCTCCGTTGGGGCCGATGATGCCCACCAGCTCCCCCCGTCCCAGTTCCAGCTGCACGCCCCTGAGGATGTCGACCTCGGGCACGTACCCGGCCGTGACGCTGTCGATTCTGATCAACGGTTGGTCGGTCACGTGATGTCGTCCTCGCTGTCGGCGAGCTCGGCCTCGGCTGTGGCAATCTGCAGTTCTTCCTGCTCCTCGGTCAACGGTGCGTCATGATGAGCGCCGAGATAGGCATCGATGACCGCCGGATCCTGGCTGATCACGTCAGGTGGACCTTCGAATATGACCCTGCCTTCGGACATGACAACCACCCAATCGGAGATGTCACGCACCACGTCCATGTCGTGCTCCACGAAAACAACCGTGATCCCCGCCGCCCGCAGACCCTTGACGTGCTCCAGCAGAGACTGAGTCAGGACGGGGTTCACCCCGGCCATGGGCTCATCGAGCATGACCAGCATGGGTTCGGCCATCAAGGCGCGGGCCATCTCGAGCAGCTTTCTTTGACCCCCGGAGAGGGTGCCGGCGTACTGATCTCGCATGTGCGACAACTGAAAGCGCTCGAGAAGGGCTTCGGCTCTGTCCTCGATCTCTTCTTCCTGGTATCGCCACATGAAGGGAACGAAGGCCCTCAGGAAGGACTCCCCCTTCTGATCTTTGGCACCCAACTTCATGTTCTCGATCACGCTCAACCTGGTGAGGGATTTGGTGAGCTGAAAGGTGCGCACCATTCCCATGTTGGCCAGCTTGTAGGAAGACACGCCACTGACAGACTGACCGTCAAAGGTGGCCGTGCCGGCGTCGGGCTCATCGAATCCGGTGAGCAGGTTGAAGAAGGTGGTCTTTCCGGCCCCGTTGGGACCGATCAGGGCAGTGATCAAGCCGCGCTGAACCGACACCTTGTCGACATCCACGGCGAGGAGACCGCCAAAAGACCTCCGCATTCCCTCCACAACCAGAATCGGGTCTGGTTTGTCGACACCGGGCTTGTGAGCAACACCAGCCAGAGCGCCGGCCGTATCAGCGGGCATCCAGCATCATCTCCTCTCTGCTCCCGAACAGACCTTGGGGGCGGTAGATCATGAGGAGTGCCAGACCCAGGCCGACGAGCATGAAGCGAATCTGGCCGACCTGTGAGGCGTTCATCAGCCAGCGAGGGATCCATCCTTCGGCCTCGAAACCACGGAGCACCCCGTCGGTGGCCGTCAGCAGGCCCCAGAACAACATCGACCCGACGATAGGCGACCAGACCCGGCCCACTCCTCCCAGGATCAGCGCCGTCCACATGAAGAAGGTCTGCACCGGTACGAAATAGTCTGGTTGCACAGTCGAATTCCCGATGGCGAGCAGGACGCCGGCCAGACCACCGATAATCCCGCCGAGCATGAGAGCCTGCATCTTGTACCAGTAGGCATTCTTGCCGAGAGCGCGGGCCGCATCCTCGTCCTCACGGATCGCCTTGACCACCCTTCCCCACGGGCTGCGCATCAGCTGCCACACGAGAA